>Ga0137422_1000192_pt1 | contig 14386 bp, 17 predicted proteins | sample EasRivERMZT551_2_FD_102330 | JGI IMG/M metagenome (GOLD analysis project Ga0137422, IMG submission 102330) | Soil microbial communities from meander-bound floodplain in the East River, Colorado, USA - East River MetaG ERMZT551_2 | ecosystem: Environmental > Terrestrial > Soil > Floodplain ... | reverse complement strand
TATGGGACGGCGCTGCGTCCTACACGCTGTCGAGCGTGGTCGACGACCGCAGTAGCACCTACACGACTGAAGATGTTTTATCTGGTGAGTTCGGGAATTTGGTGGTATTCCACGCCATCGCCGGCACGTCTGGTTCGTGCACAGTGACGGTTACGTTAAGCGGTAACGCGGGTCGTAAAAGCATGATCGTGCACGAGGTAAGCGGGGCGGGCGAGCGTGATCAATACGCGGCACAGGTGCAAACAAATCCGGGTGGTGGCACGGACGCAGTAACTAGCGGGAACGTTACGACGGCAACAAGCGGGCAATATATATTCGGTGTGACAGGCGACCCGAATTATCAGGTGGCGAAGGCCGCCGGCACTGGCTACACGATCCGCGAAAACGCCGGGCCGTCGCTTGACATGCAGGCGACGGAGGACCGTATCCAAGCGGCGGCCGGGCCTATCGCCGCGACGTTCACTATCACGGGCTTTACAGAAACGCTAACCGCAATCGCTACCTTTAAGGCGGAAGTATTGCGGTCGGCCGATCCCGCGCAACGCTTCGCCGTCGGCACGTATGAGTGGGACGTCGACCCCGCGGACGTCGCCGACATTACCGACCGAAGCGCGGTTCGCGTTGGCGTGCTTTCAGTGTAAGGAAAAAACGAAATGGCCGACGACGTCGCGATCACGGCAGGCGCAGGAACCAGCATTGCAACCGACGATTGCACGTCGGGGCATGCGCAGTTAGTCAAACTCGCCTACAGCGCGAACGGCGACCGCACGCACATACCTGCCGATGCTAGTGGGCTGCTCGTCAACCTCGGCACGAACAACGATGTAACTGTCGCTGGCACGGTGGCCGAGGGCGATCCGTACTCGGGAAATCCGGTCGTGGTCGCGGGCATCAACGGCGCCGACAATGTTGTTCCGTTGCAGATAGGCCCGGCGGATGCGCTTCTTGTTTACGTAAGCGACGGTTCGCTGACTGTGTCCGGTGACATTGCGCACGACTCGCCGGACAGCACGTCGAAGTCGTTCAAGATCGGCGCCAAGGCCATCGCGCACGGCACGAACCCGACGGCGGTAGCGGCGGCGGACCGCACTGACATCTACGCGAATCGTGCGGGCATTCCGTTCGTCATGGGCGGGCACCCGAACATCGTTACGGTCAAGCACACGACGATCACCACAGCAGTCACGGATGCCGCAGTTATCACGATCGGCGGCGGGCTCAAGATCGTCGTGACGAGTTTCCAGATCACGCTCGACAACGCGAGCACGGTATTCCCCTCGGTGCTGCTCGGCTTCGGCACGGCGAACACGCCGACGACGACGGGCGTGATCGGTTCACATGGCGGTGTACCGGCAGGCGGCGGCTTCGGTCGCGGCGACGGCTCTGGCATCATCGGCATTGGCGCAGATGGTGAGGATCTGCGCATCACGACGGTCGGCAACGCGACGGGCAACGGTCTGCAACTCGTTGTGACTTACTACACGATTGAAAGCTGATGCCGTGCCGGTCATCAATTACACAGCAGCGAGTACAGCATTCGTCGCCAAGACAACGCGCTGTCGTGTGAGGCTATGGGGCGGAGGCGGCACCGGCGGGCCAGCGCAAACGACGAGCGGGAACAAGGGCGGAGGCGGAGGCGGAGGCGAGTACGCAGAGCACAACAGCCTGTCGGTTGCGCCGGGGACTTCCTACACGGTAGCAGTTGGCCAGACCGCGACAGGCGCGGCGACGGTCGTCAACGGCAATCCCACGACGTTCAACTCGACCACGCTCGGCGCGAATGGTGGCACGGGCGGCGCGCTCAACGCGGCAGCGGGTGCAGGCGGCGCAGCGGGCGGTACAGGTGGATCGGGTTCTGCGACGACGCGCAACGCGGGCGGGCGTGGTGGACACGTCAACGGCACGAGCAACACCGGACCGGGCGGTGGGTGTGGTGGCAGTTCGGGCGTTGGTACGCAAGGATCGGACAGCGCAGTCACGGGCGGCACTGGCGCGGCGATCAATCCGAACACCGGGACGGGCGGTGCGGGGCGCACGAATACGGGCGTCGGCAATAATGGTGTGACCTATGGCGGTGGCGGCGGAGGTTCGTGGCGCACGACTGCGAACCGTAACGGCAGCAATGGTGCTGCGGGATATGCGCGTATCGACTACCTGCCACCGAATACGGGGATTCTGCTCGGCGTAGGGATCTAGACCATGTCGCTGCTCCTGCTATTCGGCGGCGGGGCTGAAGCGTATCTAGCCGAAGTCTCGTGGATAGAACTCCAGGTTCCGGCTAGCGCCGAGACGTTTGTCACCGCTGCCGGTGTCGCTCATGGTCGCGGTGAAGGCGCTGCTGCTAGCGCGAGCAATGTCGCGCAGGCAGGCGTCGCGGTTGCTTCCGGCGTCGCGGTAGCGGCGAGCCAGTCCGCAGCAGATCAAGCAGGCGTTTCCGTTGCGCGCGGTGAAGCCAGCGCGGCACGTGAAAGTCTAGCGGCGCAGATCGGTGTCGCTTGGGGCGTCGGTATTGCCGTCGCGGTCAAGCAACCTTACCGCATCGAAGTCTCGTGGGTCGAGTTTGAAATCCCGGAGGCGACGGGCGAGACGTTCGTTTCCGCGGCCGGTCGATCGCTAGGTCGTGGCGAAGCAGTCGCGACGCAGCAAAGCACGGCGGCACAGGTCGCCGTCGCCATTGGGCGCGGCATAGCGCAAGCGGTCGGTGCGCCGTTGGCTGCGAGCGCTGCGGTGTCGGCGGCTCGTGGCGAAGCTGTTGCTACAAGCCAAAGTGCGATCAGTGTCGCCGCAGTTGCAGTAGGACGTGGTGAGTCGGTTGCTCCGCAGCAGTCGCTTGCCAATCAGGCGGGTGTTGCGTCAGCGCGGGGCGAAGCAGCCGCAACGCAGCAGAGTGCAGCAGCGCAGTCCGCCATCGCGGTTGGACGCGGTGAAGGTGTTGCGGCAAGCACGAGTCTCGCAGCGTCGTCGGCTGTTGCAGCCGGACGTGGTGAGGCTACCGCAGCTCGGCAGTCACTTGCTGATCAGGCAGGTGTTGCGTCAGCGCGGGGCGAGGCTACCGCAGCTCGCGAGAGTGCAGCAGCGCAATCGGCTGTCGCAGCGGGGCGTGGTGAAGGTGTTGCGGCAAGCACGAGCCTTGCAGAATCAGCAGCCACCGCAGCGGGGCGTGGTGAAGGTGTTGCGGCAAGCACGAGTCTCGCAGCGCAATCGGCTGTCGCGGGCGGACGTGGTGAAGCGACGGCGGTCTATGCTGCGAGCATCGTCGCAGAGGTTACGGGCGTTGCGTTTGGTGCAGCTTGGGCCGTTGCCGTTCAACAAAGCAACGCAGCAGCATCGGCAGCGTCGCAAGCTCGCGCCGAAGCACTTGCAACGCAGCAAAGCAACGCAGCGTCAGCAGCCATCGCGGCCGGACGTGGTGAAGCTGTCGCAGCAAGCACGAGCCTCGCAGCGTCAGCAGCCACCGCAGCCGGACGGGGCGACGCCGTTGCCGTTCAACAAAGCAACGCAGCAGCATCGGCAGCGTCGCAAGCCCGTGGCGACGCCGTTGCCGTTCAACAAAGCAACGCAGCAGCATCAGCAGCGTCGCAAGCTCGCGCCGATGCGCTAGCAACGCAGCAAAGCACGGCGGCCAGTGCTGCCGTCGCGCAGGCTCGTGGCGAAGCCGTTGCGGTTTACAGCGCGTCGATCGTCGCCGAGGCGGCCGGTGTGGCGCGCGGTGTCGGTGAGGCTGTCGCGTCGGGCGCGAGTCTTGCAGCAGCCGGCTCGGTCGCGCAGGCGCGTGGTGAAGCGATTGCGCAACAGCGCAGCACCGCTGACGCGCCAGCAGTGTCGATTGGGCGTGCCGATGTTCTTGGCACCGCGGGTTCGCTCGTCGATCGCACCGCTGTGGCGATTGCTCGTGCTGAGGCGGCCGGGGCGCCGGCACGTCTAATTGACCGCACGGCCGTCGCGGTGGGCCGCGGCGAAGCGTCAGGGGCGCGAGCAAGTCTGGCGACCGCTGCTGCCGTCGCACAGGCACGCGCTGACGCGGCTGGGGCCGGGCAGGTACTGTCTAGCCGGACAGGCGTCGTCGCGAGTCGTAACGAGGCTGTAGCGGGTTTAAGTAGCCTGGCGGCGGCCGCCGGCGCTGCGGTTGCTCGTGCTGAGGCGGCCGCACAGTATTCCTCCACCCTTATTGCTGAGGCGACGGGGGTCTCACATAGCGGGGCCGCTGTAGTCGGGCAGCAGCAGAGCCTTGCGTCAGCGGACGGCGCGTCTGTTGGCGTTGGTTCTGCAGTTGCGCCTTGGGTCGCTACGTCCGCGGTCCTTGGCATTGCGGTCGGGCGCGGTGATGCTGTTGCGCGGTTGCCCGGTGACGAAGTTACGTTGCCGGGCGGAATCGGCCGCATTCCGCCGTCGAGAATGCGGCGGATAATTGAGGAAGACGAGATGATCCTTGCAATAATTATGGCGTGGTTGCACGCTACTGATGGTGGCCATACACCGATCAATGTCGAGTAAACAATGACCCCGACCCTATACCGTCTTGTCACGCTCGCTGAGGCGAAGGAACATCTGGGCGTCCTAGTAAACGATGACGACGTTCGGATTGATCGGCTGGTGCTCGATGTTTCGCAGATCATCATGGACTATATCGGAGGTTCTTCGGCTGCGTTGAACGGGTGGACGGATACCAGTGGTGCGCCGCTTGTCGATGCAAACGGTAATCCGTCGCGCATCGGGGCGGTAGGTACGCTCGATTCGGCGGGCAATTTCACATTGACGCTTGATAGCAACGGTGATCCGATCGACGAAGGGGTCTCGTCCGTGCCCGGTCCTGTGCGCAACGCAACGCTGCTGGCTATTGCAAACCTCGATGATGATCGCGAGGGCACTCGGAATGCTCTGTCGCCAGGAGTTGAAAGCCTTTTGGCAAGGTTTCGCGATCCACCCGTGGCGTGACTACGTTTGCAATACTCGCGACGGGGCCGTCCATGAGCCAGGCGCTTGCGGATAGTTTGAAGGGCCGCAGGCGCATTGCTGTGAACGATGCCTTTCGGCTTGCGCCTGATGCCGACGCGTTGGCGGCTAATGATCAAGCGTGGTGGCGTGTGCACGAAGATGCGCGGAAATTTGCGGGGCGTAAGTTCAGCACGAACCCACTCACACGGTCGGGCGTGGAGCGTATTGCTGCGGTTAATGGGACGATCAGTACCACATCGAACTCAGCCTTGCTGGCAGTGCACGTTGCGATCACTGTGTTCGGCGCAACGCGCGTTGAGCTTTACGGTGTGGACCTGAGAGGGACGCATTATTTCGGTCCGCACGTTGGGTTGGCGAACACTAAGCCTGAGCGGTTCGAAATATTCAGGACGCAGTTCGCGCGATACGGCACGCCTGAAGGTGTTGAGATCGTCAACTGCACAAAAGGATCGGGTCTGCTGTGCTACCCATTCGCGGATTGACAATTTATACCGCGCGTGCCGCGCATCAGGAGTCGCACGCGATCGCTCTCGCTGAAGGGCTCAAGGCGCATGGTATAGCCGCGACCATTCGGCGTGACCAAGTAGCCGCAACCAAGCACGTCGCGTGCTGGGGCTGGCGCGTGGGAAGACTGTTGCGCAGGGCGGGACATGAAGTTCTGGTGATGGAACGCGGTTACATCGGAGACCGTTTCGCGTGGACCTCGCTAGGATGGAACGGGTTGAACGGCCGGGCGAAGTTCAATCCGTTGGATGATCCCGTGCGGTTCAACAATCACTTTTCAGAACTGCTGAAGCCTTGGAAAGAAGGCGGCGATTACGTGCTGCTGATCGGACAGGTGCCGGGTGACGCGAGTCTGGGCGGGATGGACATGACGCGCTGGTATGACGAGTCCGCCAAGAAGGCGGCAAAGGCTTACGGACTACCGGTGCGATTCAGACCTCATCCGTTGGCTCGACGAGATAGATCGGCGGTGGTACGTGTCGAGCAAATCAAGGGGACGCTGCAGGAGGCGCTTGCACGCGCGGCGGTCGTCGTGACCTTCAATTCGAACACGGCGGTCGAGTCTGTACTCGCGGGCGTGCCGACGGTTGCGACCGATATTGGTTCGATGGCTGCGCCGGTGACATCGCGTCAGATCGGCGACGTGTTCAAGCCGGATCGGTTTGCGTGGGCTGCAAGATTGGCGTGGTGTCAATGGACGATGGCTGAGATCAAGGCGGGGGTGGCATGGGCCGCAGTGCAACCGCGCTCCTTATCCGAGGCATGCGGGGACTTGGAGATTGCGTATACCAAAGGGCAGTGATTCGCGAATTGGTAGGGCACTTTGATCTTTATCTAGAAACTCCGTGGCCTCAACTTGTTACTGATTTGCCAATCAGGTGCATTCGTGCTGCGGGCACACGGCTGCACATGCAAAATAGGAACCTGGCTCGTCCTGACTTGAAATGGCACGCGGCACCTAAACGTGCTCAAGAGAGGAAGGTCAGTTATCGTGGCGCGACAGATTCAATCCTGTCCGCGATGATGGAATCGGTTCGCGTTGTTTCAAAAACAATTACGTTTGATCTTCCAGACTTCTCACCGATGGGTAAATCTTCATACATCGTGGTACGTCCCGCCACGATACGTCGAGAGTCACCGATGCCGGCACGTAACCCGATGCCGGATTACTTAGCACTTGCAGCGGAGAAACTTCGGGATCACTTTCGGATTGTCAGTGTTGCGTCGCTAGCCTTGAATGTAGAGTGGCCCTTGTTACCGTTGCCGTATGCGGACGAAACGTTCCATGCGGGCGAGCTACGTGCAGAACAATTGATGGCGCTCATTGCCGGTGCCGCGGGTGTTGTAGCGGGGGTGGGGTGGGCTGTTCCTGTCGCTGTTGCGTATCGTGTTCCATTGTTCTTGATTTACGGTGGCTGCGGAACGTACGACGGACCGCGCCGAATCTTTGACCCTAGAATGCCAACTGACCTCGTTCATCATGCTATTCCCGACCACTTCTGCGAGTGCGGAAACAGAAATCACGGTTGCGACAAGCGCATTGGAACAATTGACAGGCAGATCGACGACTGGGCGATGGGACTCGCTGCGAGACGGTCAGTTGCAATGGCTTCCTGAATTCGGCTTTGGCTTCTTCAATGTCACTGCATCGCCTGCGGATGCTGGGTACTTCGCCCACTATTCAAAGCTGGCCGATACTTCGATCGGACGGAAGCTCAATGCGTGCCGCATCACGATGCTGAAGCGTCATTGGCCGAACGGTACGGGAGTGGTTGATATTGGTGTAGGTGCCGGGACGTTCATTGAGTCTTTGCCGGGCTGCTTAGGTTACGATGTAACTCCTGACAGTGTGTCGTGGCTCAAGGAACGCGGGCTTTTTGTCGATCCCTATAAGCAACCAATCGACGTTGCTACGATCTGGGACTGTTTGGAGCACATTCACGATCCGATACCGTTGCTTAACAACGTGCGCAAACTCGTGGTGACTTCGCTGCCAATCTTCAGTGGTCCTGATCATGTCATTCGCAGCAAGCATTACAAGAAGGCCGAGCATTGTTGGTATTGGACCGAGCGTGGCCTCATTTGGTTCATGGCTAGGTGCGGATGGCAGTGCTTGGAGTCTAACGGCGACGAGCGCAGAATAGGTCGCGAGGACATTCGCAGTTATGCCTTTGTGCGGACATGAGCCAATTCGTCGTCAACACGGTGCAGGGGATCGGGGACATCTTCTGGGTCTATCAGAAACTCGCACCCTATTGCGACACGTTGTCGCTGAACATTTATTGTGTTGATCCGAACAACACAGTGCAGCGTCGGTCGGAGGCGTTTTGCAGGATGCTGCCGAAGGTGCGGCAAGTGATGTTTCGCAAGGTGCCAAGGTCAGAGTATCAACGACTGGCGCGCAGTCGGTTCAGTGTTCAGAGTGTTATCGGTGCAAGAAATCCGGTGGACTATACGGTCAATGCGCCGCTCGAGGCGGGTGTCAATCTTCGCGACATAGATGCACATTCAAAACTAGATGAGTTCGTTGACCTAGGACTACCCGCGAGCGTTGAAAGGGAGGACTACCTTTGCCTTTTTGTAGCGGGCGCAAAGTCCATCAACGTGTGGAAGCCCGACGTGTGGGCAAAGCATGCGATGTATCTGGCGCGGCGGTTAGGGGTGGCTAGGATTGCGTTGATCGGTGCTGAATGGGATCGAGCCGTACAAAGCGAAGTCCACCGCATACTTGCATTGCGCCATGAAGTTGTGGTCTATGTGGGCTCCCCTCTGGAGCAGACACTGGACATCATTCGTCGCTCGCGGTACTTTTTCGGCTATCAATCTGGGTTGAATGTGCTGGCCGAAAATTACAACGTGCCGCAGCTCATGGTGTACTTTCCAAAGCTGCGGTCGATGCTCTATACTTGGTGCAAGCCGATGAGCGTGCGGACGATCTTTCACGCTATGACCTTCGACTGTGATGCAGCAAAAGTGATCGATGCCCTTCCATTAGGGATAAGCGATGAAGCACGGACCGCTTAAACACACCATTATCATCCAGCGGCCCGACACAACCGGGCAGGATTCAGCGGGTCAGCCGATAATCGATTGGGTTGATGTTGTGACGGTCAAGGCGTCGATCGAGCAACTAACAGCCCGAGAGCGATCCGTGGAGCGCTTCGTGAGTGCGCAGGTGCAGGCAACGTCGTCGCATCGCATTCGGATGCTTTACACCACGCTGCTCAATAGTATGGATGAGACGTGGCGGATAGTTTTTGGGATTCGCATATTTCAGCTTGCGGGGATGCCTAACAACGTTCGCGAACGCAATCGTGAATTTGAATTTCTATGCATCGAGTATCCGGCGGTGCCATGACGTGGGCAGTTCCTCGTGCCTTTTCTGGCGGGACAGTTGTCGTGATGGCATCGGGTCCGAGCATGAGCCGGGATGTCGCGGCAAAGGTTCATGAGTCTGGGCACCCGGCGATCGTCGTGAATACGACGTTCCGTCTCGCGCCGTGGGCGTGGATGCTTCATGCTGCAGACTGGCGCTGGTGGATGTCGCATCCGGACGCGATACGGTTCGCGGGGATGAAGGTGACGATCGAAGCGAATGCGCCCGAGGTCAAGCGACTGCGGAACACGGGCATCGACGGCTTCGATCCGGACCCGACGTGTATCAGGACAGGAAATAACAGTGGCTACCAAGCGGTGCACAGCGCGATTCATACCGGGGCTGCGCGCATTCTGTTGACGGGGTTCGACATGAGCGGCGGACACTGGCATGGCGACAATGTCGGTGGCACGCGTCGGGACTGGATTGCTCGGTTCCCGGTGCTGGGTAGCGCTGCTCGTGAGCGTGGCATCGAGATCATCAACTGCACGCCGAGGAGCGCGCTGAAGGCGTTCCCGATGATGCCTTTGGAGGAGGCTCTCTGATGCATATCAAACTGGCGGGCTTTGCGGAACTTCAGAAGCAGCTCCTCGAGTTTGGTCCTAAGCTTGCCGCGAACGAGCAGCGCAACGCGACGCGGGCGGCGGCTGCGGTGTTCCGTGACGCAGTCAAGCAGCGTTTGAACGCTGGGCCGAAACCGATAAGCAGGACGCACACGCTAGAGACGAACATGGTGGTGAACAAGCGCCGCACTGATGGGCAGTTCATGGTACGGTATGGCGTCAGGGTCAAGTCAGCGAAGAAGCAGCAGTATGGCAACACACGGGCGAATCGTCGCAAGCGTAGAGTCGGGAAGCGTTTCGAGGTTGAGGGTCCCGCGTTCTATGGTCGTTTCCTTGAGTTTGGGACGTCGAAGATGAATGCCCATCCGTTTATGCGCCCGTCGTTTGGTCCCAACGTGAATAAGGCTCTTGACGTTTTCAAGGCGCGGATGGCCAAGGGCATTGAAAACGCGGCGAAGCGGCGATGACGATCGAGGAAAAAGTGTTTGCTGCACTGACGGCAGGAAGTCCGGCGCCACTGCGCGCGTACCCAGACCTGATGCCGCAGTATCCGACCTTGCCGCTGGTGACCTACATCATCGTGGGAGGCGAGGATGACATTCACTTGACGGGCGACGCAGGAACTGCGCGTCGGCTTGTTCAGATCGATGCGTGGGCGCGCACACGACTTGGTGCGGCGCAGACAATGGAGACCGCAAAGCAGATGATGCTTGCCGCTCCTGATTTTACTGTCGCTCGCGTTGACGTCTCTGGTGCGCCAACTTATGAGCCGGACACTGAGATGTATCGGACGTCGTTTGAGTATTCGGTGCACTTCGAAACATGATCATGAAACGCGATAATGATGGGAAGCCTGCTGCCGGTATGGCGTGCGCGCATTGCGGGCGATGCGATCAGCCCACTGATGGACGGTGCAACGGGTGCGGCGCACCACATTGCAAGTCGGCGCCAATCGATGTGACAACGTTCGCAGACGCGACTCCACAGGTGCTGTGGGTGCCTATTCACCAATGAGGCCGCACGAGGCGCTGTTGCACGAAGTCATCATCCGCGCGTTGCAGATGGTTCTCAACGCATGGAAACGCTACCTGGAGGACCGCAAGAAAACTGATAGCGACGAACGTCCCGCCGCATAGGCTGCGCGTTCGTCGCACCGCAGTACCGAATCTGGGCACGCTTATCTGCCGCGCAGTCAATGCCCCGCAGATGGTCGCCGCTTCCCCAGTCATTTCTGAGGAGCCGACATGGCCATCAACTCGCAGGGCAGCAAGATTCTGTGGGCAGATGTTTCTGCATCGCCCAACCCGTCGCCGCTCGTGTACGCCGAGATCGAGGAAGTAACGTCGATCGGCGGACCGGACGGCACCCTGAACCTCATCGATGTTTCGCATCTCGGCTCGACTCGGAAAGAGTACCTGCCGGGCCTCGCGGACAATGGCACGATCACGCTGGCGTGCAACTTCACAGCGGAGACCGTGCAGATGGAGATGTTCGATCTGTTCAATGCGTCGGCAGATCCGCAGCCGTTCCGGATTCAGATTCCAACGAGTTCGGCGCGCACGACGTTTCACACGTTCGACTTCGACGGCATCGTGACCCGTTGGTCACTGGCCGACGCGGTCGACGCGAAGGTGTCGCTGAACATCACGCTGCAAACGAGCGGCGGCGTGGCGTACGTAGGAGTCCTGTAAGCCTGAGTTCCTCGGGCGAGCGGGATAAGCTCGCCCATTCGTCCGAGGAGTTTCAAAATGTTCAAGCCAAAAATTCATCCCTGCGAAATCGAAGAGGGAGACGAGAAGTTCGCGTTTTATGTTCGCGAGCCCTCGGGTCGCGAGATCCTGCAGTCTGCGGCGAGGCAGAAGAAGGACGCCTCCGCAGTCGACAATGCCAAGGAGTTGTTTTCGCGTTATGTCGTTCACCAGGACGGCACTGCGATCAGTGAAGCCGAGGTCGACGAGCTGCTCGACATGAGATTGACGGCGATGCATAAGGTCTCTGAACTTGTGCAGCAGAAGATTGGGCTGAAGGAGTTGACCGAAAAAAAGTCCTAGAGCCGAGCGAGCGGTTCCTATTCCGTTTAGCCCTTGCACTTGGGCGTACGGTCGACGAGCTGCTCGACTCGATCACCTACCGTGAGCTGGTGGGCTGGGGCTCTTACTATGAGGCGGAACCGTGGGGTGAGTGGCGGGCGGATGTTCGGTCGGCACAGATCGCCGCGATCCTGGCAAACAGTAACCGCGACGTGAAGAAACACCCTCAGGCGTTTGAGCTTAAGGACTTCATGTTGTTCGCAAAAGCTGATGAGGTGGCAGCAGAGGCGCGGCGCACGGCTGATGGCAAAGGCGCGAAGATGGACCCGGCGTTGATGGCTTGGTTGTTCCGTAAGTCTGGTGCACGAGTGAAGGAATAGTTGATGGCTACGTCTGTTGCCGATCTCTCCATCGACGTAAGCGCAAACATTGCGCAGGCTGTTGACGGCATGAAGCGGTTGGGCGGTGTCGTCAATAGCCTCACGGATCAGCTCAAGGCTCTGGACGATGTTGGTCAGCAGTTTATTGTTGGGCTTGTAGGTGGCCTTGCGGGTGCCGTAAGTGTTCGCGCTATTGCCGATCTCGTGGTGGGCGTTGTTAGGGCCGCTGCAAGCCTTGACGATCTCGCGGAGAAGACCGGCGCCAGTGTCGAGTCGCTGTCGAAGTTCGCCGGCGTTGCTCGTGTTACTGGGCAGGATTTGGGCTCGGTAGAGACGTCCATGTCGAGGCTGTCGAAGTCGCTCGTGGAGGCGCAAGACGGTGGCAGCAGGGCGGCGCAGGCGTTCGGGGCGTTCGGCATCAACATTCGCGACGCATCGGGGAATCTGAAGAACTCCGGCGACGTGATGGCGGAACTGGCGCGCAAGCAGCAAGGGTTTAGCGACGGCGCCGGCAAGTCGGCCGCGATGGTGCAACTGCTCGGTCGGTCGGGCGCTGAGTTGATCCCGTTCCTAAACGACTATGTCCAATTGTCAGATCAGCTTTCCGAGACGACGACAGAACAGGCGAAGCAGGCAGACAATCTGAACATCCAGATTGGTCTTCTACAGGAGCGCATTAACAAGCTGACGCGCGAGGCGATCCTTCCGCTGATCCCGCAGGTCATAGAACTGATTCGGTCGTTCGAAGAACTAGGTGAAGTAGTCACCAATCTATCGCCGTCGGGCAAGGGGCCGCTGGAAGGCTTCCTGCAGTCCATCAAGGAAACGAACCGCGAGACCATCGGGGAGCTGGCATTCCTGAAGCAGGCGGTCGAGAACTTCAAAATATGGGCTGATTCATCTCCCATGGAGTTCTTTAAGGTCGCATTCACTGGGAAGGCTACGCAGCTCCCTGGGATGATCGACCCATCGGTCGCGAGCGCGGCGGCGATGGCAAAGCAAACGACCGGGGACATCGAAAGGGCGATTGGCGCGTTCCGGAAGATGGAGCACGCGAGCACGAGCGCGACAAATACTCTGGCGCTGAATTTCAAAACGTCGGCGAGCGGCGTAGACAAGTTTGCAGGTGCGTTGACTAGTGCTCGACGCGTGCTTGAGACATCGCAGGATCGGCTTGCCAACTTCGGCCGGGAGGCCAACAGTGCAACCCCGGCCCTCGACAATCTGCGGAAGATTATGGACTCGCCGGCGTGGGCGACGTTCAACGCATCGCAACGCCAGCAGATTACCAACACGTTGAACGCCGCGGCGGCTTTCGACGAGCAGTATGCCGCCGCAGATCGGCTTGCAAAAGAGCAGGCCGAGCTGCAGCAGATCATAGACCGCGTCAACGAGGCACAGCAGCAGCGCCGCGTCAGAGACGCCGAGTCGATAAACGCGACCATCTCGCGGCTGCAGGAGGAAAGCGACGAGATGGCTTTCCAGATCACGCTGATCGGGAAGACTGCCGCAGAGCAAGAGCGACTGACGGCGATCCGTCGCATTGATCTGGACGTGCAGCGCACGCTTAATAATCTAAGCACCGATGCACTGGAAAGCGACCGCGAGCGCATTATCAACGAGGGCGAGCTAGCGAAGAAGCGACTGGAAGCAAACCTTGCGCTGAGGAATAGTGCGCAGGCGCAGCAGGACTTTCTTGCGCAGCAGACGGCCGGCTGGGCGAGCCTCTTCGAAAGCATCACGAACCGAGGCGCGGAGTTCATCGAAGACTTCGCTCAGAATGGCTCATCCGCATTCAAGCGGCTGTGGGAAGACTTCAAATCGTGGGCACTGTCCGCGCTCGCGAAGATCGCAGCGCAAGAGATCGTCGTCAGCCTGTCGGGAGTTCTTTCGGGTCAGGGTGGCGGCGGGCTGGCGGGTATCGCGTCTCAGCTTACGGGCGGAGGTGGAGGCGGTGGCCTCTTGTCCCAGCTCGCTGGCGGCGGCGGTGGACTGGGCGACATTCTAGGCGGCGCACTAGGCGGCTTGGGCTCGTCGGCGGCTGCGGGACTGTTCTCTTCTTTCGGCGGTGCGGGGGCAGCGCAGGCGGCAGCATTAGCGGCTCAGACAGCGGGCTTCGGCATGGCGGGTACTGCTGCAACGTTGTCGGCGCTGGGCGGTGCGGGCGGGCTTATGGCGGGCGCTGCGTCGGCTGTGCTAGCAGCCGTCCCCGTGGTCGGGTGGATTGCTGCCGCGGGCATTGCGCTTTACTCGATCTTCGGTAAGGACGACCCATCAGAGACGAAGGGCCGCATTGGTATTCGCGCGCCGGGCGCAGGCGGTTTCGAGGATGATCAAGTCAGTCAGTCGAAGCTCGGCGACGTTGGGTTCCTCGACGTCGACACGATGTACTTTTCCGGCGAGGTCGCGCAGGCGCTGACCGACATGCTCTCCGGCGCGCTCGATGCATTCGCGTACCGGATGGACGAAGAGGGGCAGGACCGGCTCGCGAAGATCCTGCAGGAAACGACTTTCGAGGCATTCGAAGGTACGTTTACCACTGAGGACTTCCTCAAGAAGTTCGGCGGCGAAGCGGTC
>Ga0137422_1000191_pt1 | contig 14387 bp, 9 predicted proteins | sample EasRivERMZT551_2_FD_102330 | JGI IMG/M metagenome (GOLD analysis project Ga0137422, IMG submission 102330) | Soil microbial communities from meander-bound floodplain in the East River, Colorado, USA - East River MetaG ERMZT551_2 | ecosystem: Environmental > Terrestrial > Soil > Floodplain ... | reverse complement strand
TCGGGGTCCTCGGCGGGGGTCGCCGTGAAGTAGAAGATCTGGGAGTTCTCGTCGTCCAGCACCGCGCGCTGGAGGTTCATGAACGACTCAGCGCTGGCGGCAGGCGTTGTCCCGTAGACGTTCTTCAGCTCGTGGACTTCGTCGGCAATCCACACCACTGGGCCGGGGCTGGTATTGATCCAGTGCGCCATGGCCTGCTCGAACCCCACCATGTGGACCGGGATATTGGGGATGGCGATGAGGCGCACGTCCGTGGGGAACGGCGTCCATGGGTCCGATGGCCGGTCGGTCTTCGCCGCTGGGTAGTCCACCGCCTGCATCCAGGGGATGTCCTTGCCACCGACCTGCAGGCCCCCGACGTTCTTCACCTCCTCGGCGAAGAACTTGTAGATGTTCTGGTGGTTCTTGGTGCTGTAGATGATCCGCGCGGCGCCGCGGGTGCCGTTGCTCGTGTCGTACTCCCCGATGAGCCACTTCATCAGTCCGAGCGCCATGCGGCTCTTGCCGGTACCAACGTCGTAACCGGCGACCCTTCCATGGCCGGCGGAGAACGCCTGGGCGAGCAGGTCCACCTCTGAGCGCTGCTCATCGGACAGGCCCTCGAGGTACTTGTCGTCCACCGGAACGGCGATGGCCGGGTCCTGGACGGCAGCGAGCGAGCGCGGCTCTACGAAAAGTCGGAGATGGGGGTTTCCCCGTCGCCCAGGTTGCGGTGGAGAGAACTCAAAATGCGGAGAAGCCTGTACCTCATAGAAGTCGCGGATGCGTCTGACTTTGAACCGCGGCGCGAGTCCAGTTGTGTCGAGATCTGTCGTGCGAAGGCCCGCGCCCGAACGAATGGTGACGGTGGTTCGCCCGTCTCGTTGTGTCTCGGCCACCACGTCGGGAGCAGGTACCCCTGGTCCTCCTCCCACAGGTTCTCCAGGTCCTGGAGGCTGAACTGGTCCCGCGCCTGCAGGAGCCTGTCCTCCAGAGGCCGCTCCACCTCCACCGGGTCCTCTTGGAGGTTGTCCACCCACCCCTGGAGTTGGAGCTGGAGCTTTTGTGTCAGGTCTTTCCTCGGGTATGCCATCGGGGTTCTCCTCACTTCCGACCATCAGGTCGGCCACCTTGCCGATGCCTGGGATGGCGGTATCCTTGTGCTCCACGCGCTGGATGCGGCGCCACACACGCGGCAGCAGCGACACCACCTCGGGACCGAACTTCTGCGCCATGGTCTCGGCCCAGGCGCCGTAGGTGACAACCGGCGGCCCGTGCTGGATGCGCGCCGATGTCTCCACCGCTGCGGTGCCGACCTTCACCAGCGCCTGCATGATCTTCGGCGGGATGGGCCGGACGGCTCCAGGCTCTTCCGGTGGTGGCCCGCCGGTGGGCTCCTGCGCCGCCACCACGCGGCCGAACATCCCGCGACGCGGCCGGCGTCCAGCAGGGGGCTGTTTGGTTGGCTCACCGAGCCATTTGCGGATGTCGTCTTCCGCGGCCTCAGCCTCCTCTGGAGACACCAGCGTGTTCTGCGGTGGCGTGGGCGGGGCCACAGGCTCTTTCGTCGGGCGCGGGGCTGTGTTCGTCGGCTCGATCTTGTCTGCCGCGATGAGCGCCTCGCCCCACGTGCTCGCCTGGGCCACATGCTCCCGCAGCGGGGTCGGTGTCGTCTCCGCCTGCCCCTTGCGCGCCACGACGATGACGCTGCCGACGTTGGTGCCGCGGGTCTTGTAGCTGTCCGGCGGCATGGCGATGATGCCTTCCAGGGTGTGCTCGTTCCTGAGCCAGGAGATGAGCCCCTTGGCCTTGCCTTCGGTGACGGACTCCATGTAGTGCTCTGGGAGCACAGCCACCAGGCGCGCGCCATCCTTGAGCAGCTTCATCGTCTTGAACACAAAGGCGTCTGCGATGTCGTCCTGCTCGAACGGCACGCGCGCTACGAAGCGGGTGCCCTTCTCCCACGGCGGGTTCATGATGGCCCCGTCGTAGACGGCTGTGTCCTGGTGCCTGAAGATGTCGGCCGCCGTGGCCACGTAGTCGAGTTCCCTCAGGACATCGGCGCGCCGCTGGTCCATCTCGATGGGGACCACATCATGTCCGCGCAGGCGGGCGGCCTCCGCGAGGTTCCCCGTGCCGGCGCTGGGCTCGAGCACAAGACCACCCTCGACCGGCGGCCCGAGCAGGTGCGCGGCGATCTGCGCGATCGGCAGGGGCGTTGAGAACTGCTGCTTGTCGCGGATCCCGAGCGTGCGCGTGCGGCTTCCGAAGATGCCTTCGACATCGGCGGCTGTGGCGATGGCGCTCGCTAGATGCGCACCGTGCGGAAACTTCTCGGCGAACAGGATGCTGGCCGCGCCCTCGAGCCCGTCGTAGACGGCGTCGATGAAGTCGGCGTCGATGGCGTCCACCGGCCTGCCGGTGAGGCTCACTGCAAGCTGCCTGAGTTCGGACGGCTTCTTGGGGATCTCGACCCCTTCGCGCAGGCGCGTGGCGAACGCCCGCGTGAGCAGCCGCACGGGAGTGTCAGTCGGCACAGCCTCTTCGGGCGGCGCGACGGCACGCTCCTTCGACGCGAGCACTCCGACCATCTTGTTGGCGATGAAAGAACCGAAGGCAGAGCGCGATGCGCCGCCTGCCTCCTGCAGCCCCTTGCGGTATTGCTCGAACTGCTCGCGCGTGGCCTCGCCACTCTTCACGCGCTCCCAGATGGCGAGATCGTCCTCGGTGAGTTCCGCAGGGTCGAATCCAGGCTTGAGGAAATGGCCGGTCTTGCCCTGCTCTTCCTCTTCGCGCTTGAGTGCCGCGATCTCTTCGTGGAACGCTGCAAGCCGAACTGCGGCATCCTGGGGGGGCGCGCCAGCGCCGGTTGGAGGTTCAGCGACAGCGACGCCTGCCTCAGGTGGGGCCGGCGCTGGCGCGATCTGTTCCACGTGGAACACCTGACGTGTCACTTGAGGTTCCTGACCGACCTCCACCATGGCCCTGCCGCCAGGCTGCGGTCGTGCGACCTGCGCGCCCTTGTCGTTGATGTAGCTGACGAAGCGACCTTCACCGAAGTGCGGCACCACCACGCGGTCGCCTGGCGCGAACGTCACCTTCGGGGCAGCGGTCTCCGTGGGCGCCTCTGGCGGCGGCGCCTCAACCGGGGCCTCCATCGCCAGGTCATCGAGCAGATCCATGACGACCGCGCGCGCCTTGCCCTTGTCCGAATCTGGGTCAGCGAGCACCGGCAGGCCGCTCTCTCCACGCGCCACGAGCACTCCGGCGTCAGCCAGAGCGTCGATCAGCCTCTGATGCGCTTCCGGCGGCACGTGTTCGATGCCTGGGATGGCGCGCGGGTCAGGTGCCGCTGGCGGTGGAGGGGGAGGCGGTTCAGTCGGTGGCACTTCCTGCGGCGGCACCGCGGCCGGGGCTGGCGGCTCCACGACGGGCGCGCCAGCACCTGGCTGGGCAGTAGCATCGGCGGGAGGGGCGACGCCGGGGCCAGGCGCCGGTGATGGCGGCGTGACAGGCGCAGTGCCGGGGGGCACCGCCGCAGGAGATGGTGGCTCAATGGGGGGCTGTGGCGGTGGCGCGGAAGGGGGCGGCGCAACCTCTGGGCCTTCCGGAGCGGGCACGCCTGGACCTGGCATCACACCGGGCGGCGGCTGACCGATTGTGGGACCCGGCGGAACGGCTCCCGGCGGAGCCTGCCCTGGCTGAGGCTGTGGAGGCTGATACCCAATCTGCCCCTGGAGATCGACGAGCGCCTTTCTGGCAGCCCCCCTAACCTGAGAGTCTGCCTTGACCTCGTAGATGACCGCCATCAGGGGGTCGCCAGAGCCTGCCCTGTGGGCGACCTCCTTGAACGCCTCGACCATGCCGGCTTCGTAGGTCAGCCCCTGGATTCCGTCAATGCCCATCGCGATCGCCGCGGAGATGCGCTCGGCCATCGGACTGAGGGGCGCCGCCGGGGCGCCAGGCGTAGCAAGAGGAGGCTGCCCCTGGGGCACAGCGGCACCCGGAGTTTGAGGTGTGGGGGGTGCTGGCCCTCCAGCGGCAGCCTGAGGCGGAACCTGTGGCCCTGGGATTGGTTGTGCCTCTGGCGCGGCCCGCGGCGCCAGCGCTCCCATCCCGAGACCGAGAGCCCCGCCAAGGACCCCGGCCTCCGGGACGCCCTCGGACACCGGACGGCCAGTGAGGATGTTGGAAGTCGCCTCCTGCCCCATCTCCTGGCCGGCCTCGGCAGCGAACCCGCCAACCAGTTGGCGCGCCACGCTCCTGCCGGGGCCGCCACCGAAGATCTCCTGAGCCGGCACAGCCGTCATCGGCACGTTGATGGCGAACGCCAGGGCCGCAGCGCGGCCGGCCTCCTGGTCGGAGGCCCCAGATCTCTTCTTCTCGTCCCAGACGAGCGCCCCCTCGAAGAAGCTCTCGGTGATGATCGGCAGCGCGATCGCGCCAGTCTTCCCGGCGATGGCAGCACCTCCAACGCCAGTCACGAAGAACGGCGCGCTCGAGACCGCGGCTGCCGGCCCATGAGCCATCCACCACGATGGGTTCAGGAGCAGCCCAGGCTTGTCGATGATGCTCTCGGCCAGATCTGGAGGCACCGGGTATTGGGTGCCGATCTTCTCGCCCTTGCCACGCAGCCTCTCGCCGATGTCTGTCGGGCCGTATGGCTGTGCTCTGCGCTCCTGGAGGACCTTCGCGTACGAACCATCCGGGAGGCCCCTACGCTGCTCCCACTCCCGGCGTGCCTGCGGGTCTTCGATGGGCGGCCATGTCAGGCGCTCCAGCATCTCCAGCCCAGAACCAGCGCCGGACACAAGTGAACTGACTCCGCGCATGATGCTCGGGCCGATTTCCGCTGCCGCCGGTGGCATGGGCTCTGTGCGGAACTGACCGCGCTGCGTGGGCAGCGATGGCGGCGGTGGCTGCTGAGTCGCCCCGGCCCCCGGAGGGTGTGATGCTTCAGGGGCCAGGGCGGCTGCTGGCAGAGGCGGCGATGGCGAGCCGGCCCCTACAGGTGGGATCCCTTCATCTTGCTGCAGGTACGGCAGGCGAAGCTGCGCCGGGTCGGGCAGTTCACCAGCGCTCTCGATGAGGTCGTGGTACTTCTGCCGCACCCGCATCGGGTCGTGACGGTATTTGCGGCGGCCTGTCGTCGTTCCCGGTGGAGATGTGGTGGTGGCTGTGGCCATCAGTCGATGAGCCCGGCGAGGGCGAACATCCTGACGACGAAGTCATCGATCGTCTCGCCCGCCGCGGCCTCATCGTACCCCTGCGCGAGCAACTCGTCCACAAGGGTCTGACCGATCTCTTCGTTTTCCATTCCCTCGTTGCGCAGATCGATCATGTAGTCCACGATCGCAGCCTCGCTCGAGAGATCCGGCCGGTCTTCTTCGTCCGGCACCTGCCCGCCGGTGGTGGGCGTGATCGGCGCGCCGGGCATCTGAACTGTCGTCTGCCCGCCAGCCTGCCCTGTCGGCGCGGGCGCCCCAGGTGGCTGCATCAGGGTCGCCTCAGTTGGTGCGCCGGGAATCCCGGCTTCCGACATCAACTGGCTCGCGACCCGAGCCTCGAATCCGAGATCGATGAGTTCCCTGTACAGCAGCTCTGGCGTGCCGCTGCCGGCCTGGTAGCGCTTCGAGACGTAGGTGACTGCGGTGGCCGGGTCGATGATCGTCCCTACGACTCCAGCCCTCCCGGCAGCCCCTGCCCCCACCGCTGCCGGCGCCTGCCCTCCGGCCGCGGGTTCGTTTGGTTGCGGCGGGCCTGCTGGCGCCTGCTGTGGCGCCGGTGGTGCCGCGCCAGGCTCGCGCCACGACGGCGTCCCAGACGGTGGCCGCGGCGGAGAGCCAAGCTCGAGATCCCCGTTGCGCTTCATCTGGCGGTCGAGTTCGCGCCGCGCCTCGTTGAGTTCGCCTTCCAACCGCGCGATCTGCGTCTCGTTGAACGTCGCCTCAGCGGCTGCGAGCTGCCCCTCGATCGTCCCGACCTTGTCTCGCGCCGCCTCCTGGTCGCTGAAGATCGTCTGCCAGCGCTGCAGCTTCTTGATCTTCCAAGCGTTGTCGAGGTAGTGGTACTTGTCCCACGACTCATCGACTTTGCCCTGCTTGGGGGCGCCGGTCTGCTCGGAGCGCTTCTGCTGCATCCACACCGGATCGACAATCCATTTGCCTGGGCCAGTCTGGACGTATGGCACCTGCTCGCCTGTGGTTGGGTGCGGGACGATCTTCCGGTAGTTCGGGTCATCTGGAGCCATGCCCCCCGCGGCGGTGTCCGGCACGCGAGTGACGTGGCCAGTCATCGGATCCCTCATGAAGGTGATTGGGGCCTTGGTGACAGGATGGGGCTCGGTGAACAGCGGCACCTCGGCGCTGGTGACTGGCATCCCCAACAGCGAGAAGTCCCAGTACGGCGCGGTGAGGAAGTCATGCTGCTTTTTCGGGTCGTAGACGTTGATGGGGATCCCGGCTGCCTTCAATTCCGCGAGGCGCCTGGAGGCGCGCTGGTGCATGACCGTCTCTGTGACCTTCGCGTCGTAAATGTTCGCCAGGTTCGAGCGGCCGGATTCGAGTGCCTCTGGTGTCGCGAACTCGCTCGGCGGGCGATGCACACCTTGCTGCAGGTAGAGGTCCGAGAGTTTGTTGGCGCCCTGGACCTGGGCTCTCCACTGCTGCACCGCGAGGGGCCACTTGAGGCCGCTCTTCCAGAAGCTCGGCGGCTTGATGAGGGGATCGTAGGTGGGGGCTGGCTGCCGCCTGGCTGGTTCTGCTGGCGGTGGGGTTGCGGCAGAGTCTGGTGTCGGCTCAGGCGAGGCTGCGCCGCGGCGGCGGCGGCGCGGCGGTGCTGCCGCCGGCATACCCGCCATCGCTGCCATGCGAGCCAGTCCAGGTCCAGGCATTTACGTGCGCGACCTCAGTATTCGGGGATCGGCTTGCTCTTGCGCTTTGGCGCTCCAGGCGCCGGCTGTCTCTTGGCGTACATCGTCTTGATCGATGGTGCGCGCTTTTTCCGGTCGCCGAAGCCTGGGTATTTGGCACGAGCGCTCCGGTAGCCCTGCAGTGCCGCTGCCCAGCCGCTCGGCTGCTGCGGCGCGGCCATTCCAGGGTTCGGTGCTGGCGTCACGGTAATTGGTGGCGGCTGCAGCTCCGGTCGAGCCGACCCTGGGTTCGCCATTCGTGGCGGGTTGAATGCTGCCATTGGCCTACCCTCCTTTCATCCTGCCATGCCGCCGGTGTAGAAGTCGGCGACGGCCCCGGCAGCGCGCCCCACGGCCTCGTAACGCTGCTTTCTGCGATTGAACTTCTCGAGATTCGCCTGGTAGCTAGCAGCCGCGTTCTGGTTGTAGAGATCCGCGGACTGCCCATACGCTTCACTCACGCCGCCCATCCTGAAGGCCAGGTCCGCGCGCGCCTGGCGCTCGCCCTCGAGCCCAACACGCTCGCCAAGCCTCATGCGGTCTTCGCGCTGGCCGCGCTCCACTCCTTCCTGGGCTTTGAGGTACGCCGTGCCCTTGGTGCCGTAGGGGCTCGTCGCGTAGATGTCGTGGACGCGCTGCTTCTCGGCCCCGCGCGCACCCTCCGACAACCCATACATCGTGGCCAGCGAGCGCTGCGAGTACCCCAGGCCCTGCTGGCCATATGGATCGGCACCGTAGAGCCCCTCGATGTCCTGCTTCTGGCGAGTCTCGTAGCCGCGGATCGTGCCCTTCTTCGGCTTGTAACCGCGGTACTTCGGGCCACTGCCGCCGAATGCTCCCGTGATCTGCGCGCCCTGCTCTGCGAACGACATTGCCTGTCCTCCTGAACTTTACAAGAGCGTCTTCACCACGGTGAGTTCGGTGCCGGCGCTATTGTACCAGCACACATACAGATACGTCCCATCACTCGTGACGCCACAGGCAACCTGGTTCGCCTGGCCGGCCTTCCATGGGTTGTTCTGGCTGATGTTGCCATTGCCGGCGGGCCACAGCGAAATCTCTCCGTCGCCTTCCTGCCAGATCCGGTAGTGCCCGTCGAAGTATCCCGTGTTCGCCGTGGCCACTACGGTGCTGCCAAACACGAAGCTCGCATCCAAGAACTGCCGGCCGACGCTGTACAAGTTGCCGCCGGTAGAAGTAGTGCTTATGAACGTGTCGCCATCGAAGATGAGCGGCGCCCCGCAGTCCGCACCTCCGACGTTGATGCGGATGTCACCTGTATCGAGGCAGTTGCTTGACTGGTCAATGTCGCACGATCCCAGGTTCGCCGGGTCGCAACTCCTGATGCAGCACTCAGCAGAGCCAGCGTTCTCGGCCCACAGGATGGCTACCCGCTCTGTCCCGTCCCACTTCCACATCACCAGATCGCGCCCGTCCACGTCAGTGTCGATGTCGTAGGTGAGCTTCGTGGTGTCGCCTGTGGCGGCGACGGTGCGGTAGATAATCCGATCGTTGGTCATTGTGTTGTCTTGGCCGAGGGTGAAGATGGCGACCCCGCTCGTCTCAATCACGCTCGTCACAACGGCATCCACCGAATCGCTCGCCTCGAGGTCTTCGAGCGTCGTGACGCCGTCGTTGGTCGCGATCTTCAGGAGACTTGGGTTGCGCGCGCCAGCGTTGCCGGCGGTGAGCACATAGACCGACCCATCGGGATGGCACTCCAGGTCCGCGGGGTTGTCCTCAGCCGTGAGCGAGATCGACGAGGTCTGCGTCATCGCCTCCTTGTTGAGTTTGAGCACATAGTCGAGCCCTGTGCTGGTGTCGTTCACGGCGACGTAGAGCTGTGCGTTGCAGTAGATGAGGTCCACACCGGCATCGGCCGTCAGCCCTGTCGTCTTGAACCGCGTCCTGACATCGCCGACGAACACCTGGTCGCGGGCGGTGGCCAGATCGACGACATGCGCCGCCGAGCCGCCCAGCGAGTTCTGCAGCGCCGTGTCCAGCATTGAGAGGGTGATGGACCCTGACGTGAGTGGGTCTGCCCCGCCCGAGGCATGCCGCGAGGCGTGAAGGCTTACCAGCGTGCCGGTCTCCAGGATCTCGAGGTCTTCAATCTCGTCGGCGCCGCCGTTCTCGTGGCGCGCGCTATGGTCCTTGAACTGCGTGCTGCCATTGACCGGGTCGTCGATTGGGACCAGCTTGCTCCACACGATGCTCGCGTTGGTCGCGATGTTGTCGTTGGTGATCTGGCCGTTGAGCACCGTGCAGGCCGCCGCCCAGTTATCGTTGAAGTCCGCGGCGCTGGGAACCTGGTTGAAGACGAAGATGTTCGGGATCTCGCAGGTCGTCGCGAGCACGGCCGTGGGGCCGAGAAGCTGCATGGACACCGTGAAGGCCGCCACCAGCAGGAAGGCCAGGCCGCCGATGATCCCGAGGCGCGCCCACGGCGGAAGCGTCATCACTGGCGAGGGTCGTCGCATTGGCTCATTGATCATGTCGTCGGTCTCCTCTGCGCTGCGTCACGTTCCCAACGTTTCAGATACGCCACTGCCTTCACGAGGATCGCGTGGTCGTCCTTGACTCGGCCAAGCACCCAGTTGCACTGACGACACAGAACGCCGCGTGGTCCGCGACCATCGTGCCAGTGGTCAGCGTGGGCGCCCGCCGGGCCACGACCTGTCGTCATCTGGATCCCGCAGATCGCGCATCTACCCCCCTGCTCTGCCATCCGGGCTGAGTAGACCTCTGGGGTGAAGCCGTTCTTCAGTCGCTTCGCGGCGACGGCCAACTCCGCGAGCTTAGCTCGGTTCTTGCGCTTCCACTCTTCCGCCTTCGCTGCGTGCCGCTGCGGGTTGGCGTGATAGCGCGCCCGCATCGCTGCGAGCAGCCGCTCCCGGTGCTTGTAGTAGTACGCCCGTCTCTCAGCTCGCGTTTTGGCTGGGGCGGCCTTGCGCCTCCGGCGCTGGGTCTCGTTGCGTCTCTCTTGGTGCGTTTGCATCACTGGCCCCCGCGGCTATGTAGTGGGGCGACGGGTTAAGCGAAAAGTCAAGTTCGTCTCCTTGCCCACCGTGCATCGTAACACCACGCTCTTGTCTGTCCACAGCAGCTTGTCCTCGGGGGTCGCGTAGACGATCCCGCCGTAGTCGCCGTTGTCCACCATCGCCACGCGCTCTGGCAGATAACCGAGGTTGTGGGTGACGACGAACCGCACGTCCTCGACGGGCGGCGTAGGCCCCGCGTACTCAATCTCCACCCCAGCGAGCAGCGCGATGGCCTGCTCGGTCTTGCGCCACAGCTCCTCTTCGTCGGCGTCCTTCATCTTGCGGCGCTTCTTGATCCTCAGCACGTAACCCCTGATCCCGCTTCCGGTGGTTGCCATCAGATCTTCCTTGCCGCCAGGCGCACCGGGTTGGCCCACAGGAAGAAGTTGCTGATGTAGGGAGCTTCATCGAGCCGGTTGTTGCGCCAGCGGATCGCGATCGTCCTGTGGCGCCCCATGCTCAGCACGCCTCGCTGAACATGGCCGGCCTTGCCGCCGATGGCGCTCACGCCAATAGTGAACGTGACGCCGATGGCCGCACCAAGCATGGGCGCGATCGAACCTGAGTCACCCGCACCGCCTTCCCAGTCGTAGAATGCCTCGTAGTCCAGAGGCCAGTTCCCCCCGCCACGCATCACCATGTCGATGTAGTGGTAGCGCTTGAGTACCACGTTCCCCATGCCGGCTTCGGCCTCCACCGGCTCGAGGTACGGCATGAGGTAGTCCATGTCGATGGCGACATCGCCCTGCGGCCTGTGGTCGCTGTGGCGGTTCGTGTTGAGGAAGTAGACGATGCCTGCATCGCCGCCTCCGATGACCCGCTCGTCGTTGCTGTCGAAGTCGCGCGAATTGGCGATGATGCTCACCGGCGCCCTGTGGAACGCCCAGCCGGAGTGCTCCTGGAGCGGCTTGTGCAGCACCGGCTGGATGCTCGGGACGCTCGAGGGCTTGATGGCCTCGGTCCAGTAGATCTGGTCCCGCTCGGTCAGGTAGGCACTGGTGATGTAGTTCGACCGCCCGAGGTTCATGTCCTGGAGGACGGGCTCGGCCAGGCTGTTGAGCCGCCTGCCATCCCAGAGCCCGCTGATCTTCACTGCGTCCCATCCGCGGTCCATCTCGTAGTACCCCGAGGCGTGCCGGAACCGAACGGCGTTGTCATCCACGATCACGCTGCGGTGGCTGAGCGTGCCGATCTTGTTGTTCATCCGCTGGAAGGAGAACGGCTGAAGGCCCCCCACGTCCGGGCCGACGTAGAAGCTGTTGTTCTTCCAGACGACACAGAAGCCCCCCACGTCCCGCGCGGCGGTGACTACGTCGTTGTCGCCTTCGTCCAGGGGCACGCTACCGCCCCCAGGGACGCGCTCCCCGTCCCCCTCGCGGCTCACCCACACCCGTCCTGGCTGAGCGGGGTCGTTGTAGACCATCCGGTTGGAGACCAACGCGACCACCCCGGCGTTTGGCGGCACACCGTTGAGGTCGTAGGTGTTGTCGCCCTCAAGTTCGTCGGTGAGCGAGGTCGCGGCCAGCGTGTCGAGGAACGTGGTGACGCCGTTTGTGACCTCACCATCGAGCGCTGGGCTGATGCGTTTGTATGACGGCTGGCCGGGGGCCAGGCGGTAGATCCGCAGATGCGTAACCTTGGGGTCCACCGAGACGGGAAGATTGGTGAGTGTGATCGAGGAATTGTTGGCGGAGACGGCGAATGCGGGGGTGAAGATGGGGTCTGACTCCCGGCCAGTCACGGTCGAATAGAACACCACGGCGATGGTGTGCTCGCCGCTTTCAATGAAGCCTCCAGATGGAATAATGGTGAGCGTGGGGGCAGCAGCAGGCGCCACGATGCCAGCCTCGTAGGCCGTCATCGAGTCCACGATGAGCTTGGGGCGCTCGCCTTCCTGAACGGCGTACAGGAAGTTCCTGACGCTCTCGAAGATCACGGGCCGGTCTGGCTGCATCCCGGACACCAGTTGACGCCAGAAGTTCTGCTCCGGTACGTAGATGCTGATGCACCCGCGGCCCGCGGCGACGATGTAGTTGCCGCCACCGACGTTGGGGCTCCGGATCCAGTTGTACAGGCCCGTGAGGACCTCCGCCCCGACCCAGGCGTTGGCGAAAACCACCACCGACTCTACGGTTGCAGAGACGTTGCGGGTGTAGGCGATCTTCAGGTGTGTGATGGCTGCCCAGTTACCCGCGGCAACCATGGTGAAGGCTGATTTGCGGATCGCGAAAAATGTCCAGCCATCGGTTCCGTCGTTGACCACATCGTTTACCTGCGCCGCCGAGTCGATGAACTTGCGGAACAGGTTGACGTTGAGGGTGCTGTGCAGCTCAAACCGGATACCAGCGCTGCCGGCGGTGAAAGAGATGGCCGTCTTGTCGTAGCACCACACCCAGAAGCAGATGAACTCCTGGAGGTTGGGCGACAGATCCAGCGTCGAGGAGAGGGTGTGCTGGGCTCCAGGAACCGGCGTTCCCGCGCCATTGCTGGCGAGTCGGATGGCCTCAGCGCGGGGGCCGGTCGCTCCAAAGGGCCTGATGATCGGCAGGATGGTGAACGTGGCCCCGGCGCCCGGCGTGACGCTGAATGCCGGGCTCACCGTGATCACTTCGGCCACTTCGTCGTAGTCGGTGATGGTCCGGCTCTGGCCAGAGCCAACGCCGGTGTCAACCCGGAAGGTCCTGCCGACGAACTGGTCCAAGAAGATCGCATCGGCGAAGTTCGGCAGGGTGACAGTGGTGGAGGTCGCCGACACCACCGCGCCGGTCTCCGTTTTCTCGCGCCGCCCTTGGCCGTCCCAGCTCTCGCTCGGAGTCGCGGTGAAGTCGAACGTCGCGAGCCCCAGGGCGCACGCCCCGTTCTCGCTCATGAAACCGATGCCGCCGCGCTGGCCCACCCCGCCGATGGTGTCGAGGTTCACGTCCCACGTCCGCACGCTGTTGCCGGGCTTCACCTGCCTCGGGTCCAGATCCGTGACGTGCCCCAATCCCAAGTTGGGGAAGGTGAACTCTATGGGACGCAGACCATGCCTCGCCGGGCCTTTCCGCCCGTGCCGGCCGGCCATCGCCTCAGCCTTGCGAACGCTACCCACTTACTCTTCGCCCTCCTGCTGGCGTGCCTGCTCGAGGATCTTGTTGCGCTCCTCGGCACACGCATTAAGCGCCTGCCTCGTGAGCGCGTGAATGGTCGCCATGGACCGCGGCATGTCCCCCGTGTCCATCATCTGGAGCAGATACGCAAGCTGGGGGTTGCTGAGCTTCGGGGCCGGCGTGCGACCCCGCTCCCCCCCCGCCGAGCGCTTTGGCATCGACACGAGCCTCGGCGCTGACTGTGGCGCGTCGGCGGCAGGTACTGTCTGTTCATCTTCTCCATCGCTCATGTATAACTCCCTCCCTAGCCGAGTTGTTCGATGATCGCTGTCTGGCACGTTGCTGTCCCGCCGGAACCGCTCCACTGCCATGTGAATCCGAGCGTCGCCTCCTGAGTGGTGTCTACCCCAGCGGTGGTGAAAAAGGTCTGCGGGGACAAATACGCGCCAAGGGCCGTAGTGGATTGGAACAGGAAGGTTCTGCCTATCGTGCCGTTCGGCCCACTCTTGCGGCACACCATCACGAGTTCTGCGGACCATGACGTTATCCGTGACAGCCCGACATCGAGGGAGGCTGCGTCAACGAGCGTGGCCGCACCCAACTTGGCAGAGAGCGCGAACGAGCCGACCAACGCCGGAGACGTGAGCTTGCCCGCGAGGCAAGCGCGGATCGTCCGCCCAGGGATCAGAGCATCCGCCGGAATGACGAGCGACCCGATGCCGGCACCGATAATGGATGCCTCGGCTGTCCCCGCGACGACACCATCTGCCGTCGCGACGTAGAGCAATCTGTAGCCGCCGCCGACATGGAATGTCGGATCGAATTCTGGGCCGTAGATGTCCACAGGCCGCAGTGTCTCCGTGTTGAGGTGCGTCATTCCCACTCCAGCTTCGTACAGTTGTAGCGTCCGATGACGCCAGCATTCCCGGCAGTGCCGGCAACGCCGTTGAAGCTGCTGCCGATGCCACCGGCGCCTCCAGCACCGCCGGCCGCCTGGATGGTGCCAACGGTCGGGATGGTCTTGTAGCCGAGCAGAACCCAGCCTCCGCCACCTCCTCCACCACCACCACCGCCGCCATCATCGAGGCCCAACGAATTGCCGCCGTTGCCACCGGCCCCTCCATTGGCTTTGATCGTCCCGCTGTTTACGATGGACATGGCAACGATGCAGGCCACTCCGCCACCCGAGCCGCCGCCGCCACCACCGCCCCCGGTGTCCCCAGCCCCTTCGGCCGAGCCGGATGTCCCGCCGCGTCCGCCCGTGCCACCCTGGATGACGGTAGCCGTCGCCCCGTGGTAATGGCGCCCAGTGAGATGCCGCCACTGCCTGAGCGACGCTGCGGTTCCAGCGCCAGAGCCTACATTGAT
>Ga0137422_1000187_pt1 | contig 14515 bp, 17 predicted proteins | sample EasRivERMZT551_2_FD_102330 | JGI IMG/M metagenome (GOLD analysis project Ga0137422, IMG submission 102330) | Soil microbial communities from meander-bound floodplain in the East River, Colorado, USA - East River MetaG ERMZT551_2 | ecosystem: Environmental > Terrestrial > Soil > Floodplain ... | reverse complement strand
TTTGAGTTTAAAGGGGTACGCCGTGAGGAAATTAAGGTTGTTGAAGCAGGCGATATTGTGCTCGTTGCTGGGATCCCAGATATTTTTATTGGCGAATCAGTTGTGGACAATGCATCAACGGAAAATTTCTCTGCGATTGCGATTGACCCGCCAACCATCAAGCTTGATTTTTTAGTGAACAATTCTCCGTTTGCTGGGCGGGAAGGCAAATTTGTAACTGGCCGGCAAATTGGTGAGCGATTAGCTAAAGAATTAGAAGTAAATGTTGGTCTTCAAGCAGATCTTTCAAGCGGCTCGCCGTTTAACGTTGCAGGCAGGGGAGAATTTCATATTGCAATTCTTCTTGAAAATATGCGGCGTGAAGGATATGAACTTCAGGTTTCACAGCCACAAATTATTATCAAAGAAGAAAATGGCATGAAGTTTGAACCATTTGAAGAAGTGATTATTGATACACCTCAAGAATTTCAAGGCGTTATTATTGAACGATTGGGCAATCGGAGAGCGGTGCTCAAAAATGTAGTGCATCATGATGAAATAATTCGCTTAACGTTTGAAATTCCAACGCGCGGACTTTTAGGATACCGCGGGCAATTTATGATTGATACTAAGGGCAAAGGGATTCTCTCAAGCCGTGTTATTGGGTTTAAGCCGTACGCAGGAGAAATTCAAAAACGGCAAACTGGATCTATGACTTCCATGGCAACCGGTAAAGCATTGGGGTATTCGCTCGCAAATCTTCAGGAGCGCGGTGAATTATATGTTGGCGCAAATACTGAAGTATATGAAGGCATGGTTATTGGGAATACCGCAAAAGGTACTGAGATGGCAGTGAATCCTATTAAAGGAAAACAACTTAGTAATATGCGCGCGTCAGGCACGGATGAAAGTATAGAGCTTACACCACATAAGCCGATTACGATCGAGAATGGTTTAGAAATTATGGCAGAGGATGAATATCTGGAAGTTACACCAACGTCAGTTCGCTTACGCAAAAAATATTTAACTGAGAACGAACGCGCAAAAGTGAAATAATGGTTAATAACGGATTAAGAAAGTAATTATTTTTTTTCAAGGTAATAAATGTAATACATGTATTACATGAATATATTTATGAATAAATGTTTGTATGATTATCTACTTAATTTCGCGATCGCGAAATTAAGTAGATAATTAAAAATCCATTACATAGATATGGATAAAGCTAAAAATAAAAATAGAAATATCGGAAGTTGCTATTTCAGCAAGAAATCAAGCGCGTAGTAAACGAAAAATGCAGGCCAAACAAGAGCTTTTAAGATTCCTAAAACTCCCATACCAAACGTTACTGCATGACTTAGAAAATAGATAATTGCACCAATAAGCCCGAGTGCATACACTGCATTTCCACCCTGATGTGTGTGTTTGTCCATGTATTTATTATACACCGAAAAACTATAAAAAAATAACGACCCTCATGGTTTTACCACGAGGGTCGCGTTACGATTGTTTCGGTTTTGGTTTCACGCACCACCAGGTGCATCGCATGAAGCTTGCGGTTGGAAGGTTTTTCATAGGCAATACGCCGTGAATAACTTCTTCCGCAACTCCAAATGCATTCACGGATAGACCAAGGCATTGGTATCCTTGCCACCACAGTGGTGCTGTGGAGGGACAGAACGTCCAGTTCCGTAAACAGTGGAAAAGGACATTGCTTTGGGCTATGGGTAAAACGCGGCGTGCGCTTTTTATGACCCAAGCTTTTTTCGGATCATGCAGGTCTCCGGATATCATCTGCTTCAGACGCGTGAGGTGTGGCGTGATTTCTCTTGCAAGAAATTTCGCAGACCACGGTGAATGAGAGAAGAGTATCCACGGATCTTTTGTTGAAGCAAGTGTGTCCGCGATGAACACCTTTTGTTCGTGTGCACGTTTGAGAAGTGTTGGATCTTTACCTTTGTAGTCCGCGAATGAGGAACAAATGCCGATGCAGAGTATGCCACCCGCATCAAAGCTCCAGAAAAGAGGACCAAAGGTTTGCTCGCAAAATTCCACGCTTGCTGTGGTGACGTCTGCTTCAAGGGACCCAATATGACCGTAGCCAAGGTCGTGGTTTCCAACACACGCGAAGACACGCGGCGCAATTCTTTGCATATCACTGCGACAACGCAGGGTGAGTTTGCGCGCTTCTTCGTGATGTGCGCATCCAGATTCTCCGTAACCACCAGTTATGTCGCCAAGGTGAATGATAGCGTCCCATGGTCCACTGTTGCGCAGAGATTCCATAGTACGAATGTACGCAAGCTCGATGCCTGAGCGGAGCTCTTCATAGAGAGCGCTGCGTTTTTCTTCCGGAAGTGAATCAAGATGGCGGGGGAATAGCGATTTGCTATTCGGATCCGTCACTGTGAGGTGTGTGTCAGAAATGCAAGCAATTCTCAAGACTTATCTCCTGGTAAGAGAAAGTGAAAGTAGGTTAGGAATGAACTTTGCTAATTATAGCATGCTTTTATATCTATTGTCAAATATAATTGGTATTAAAAAAGAAAACCGCCAGCTACACGAGGTAACCGGCGGTGTTAGGGAGGTTTTGTATTTGAGGTTTTCATAGCTCACCTCAAGCACGGAGATAGTATACGGTGGCAATGGTCACAGTGGTAACTACAGCGCTTAGGCCGAGGCACCACATGAGCATCGCGTTGCGCTTGAAGTAACCTTCAAGACAGAACGCGATTTGGATGATACCGTAGATGTAGAACATCTCAAGCGAGATTCCGGCTGTTTCTTTTGTTGTAAAGAGACGGATGAGTTGTGGCAACATCGCCGCAGCGTTTAGGATTCCGGCAGTCCAGATGATGGCTTCCCACCGGATCGTTATAGCGACTTGTTCACGATTCCTTGGAGTTCTTACTATATACATTAAGCACCTCCTCATGTGCTATTACCATTATAGCACACTTTATGCATAAAAGTCAATGCTTCTAAAATGCCGATTTTATGGGCTATTTTCCATGCTTTCCTGCACCCACAAGTCCAGGTTTTTTCGCAGCAAGTTGGATTACTTTTTTTAACACCGGGAGATTTATATCCTCAAGTTTTTTAAAACGAATGCAGCTTCTGCCAACGCTGACTTCGCCTAATGCTTTGGCATGCATTTCCGCAATATATTTTCCTTTGTTTACTGCACACACATACACGCTTATATAGTTTTTCTGATTTGCGAGGGAAATCACGGGCCATTCAAGTATTTCTTTTTTATAACTCTTGTATGAAAATGATCCGTAGCCAAGCATGTTGTAGGCAAAATGTGGTTTTAGTTTTGGCGCAGCTTTTTGAATAAACTCATGCAAAAAAAGTATTATTTCTTTTCGCTCGCTCGGTACTGCGGCAAGATACGCTTCCACGCTTTTCGCTTTTGTGGGTTTGAACATGTTCATGAACTTAGTATAGCAAATTTAAATCTTTATTTATTGTATAGTAAAATACGTAATATGGATGAAATTATTATTTATGAAAAACCAACGTGTTCAAAATGCCGTGTTGCGATCACGTTACTTGATGCGAGTGGTAAATCATTTAAACGTGTGCGTTATCACGAAGATAGATTAAGTAAAGCAAAATTACATGAACTTACGCAGAAACTAAACATGCGACCAGCGGAGATTGTGCGCACTAAAGAAAAGCTTTATAAAGAATTAAAAATCGATGTCTTCGCCATGGATGATGATGAGTTGTTGGATGTACTTCAACAATATCCAGAACTTCTTGAACGCCCGATTTTAGAATATGGGGATCGAGCAGTGCTTGGCCGCCCCACAGAAAACGTAACTGCGTTTTTAAAAGAGATTTCATAAAAGAAAATTAGTCAATATTTTTAAGTGAAACCTTTTTATCTATTTTGTAGTATATATAGTACTAATTTAAAACTATGAACTACGACGGCATTTTTATTAAAGTTGTGATTATCGGGTTTATTGGCGTTGTTTGTTTTGTAGCAAGCCTTTTAGTTTTAGAGCTTGTGGTGGAGCGCCAAGACCGATTCGCTGAAGCAAAACAAGAAATAGCTGAAAAATGGGGCAAGGAACAGTTTGTTGCAGGGCCGCTCATTATCATTAAAAAAACAACTGCAGAGGGGATTAGTAATAATAGTTATGTGCTTCCTCAAAATCTTCGCTATGAAATTGAATTAATCCCAGAAATTCGGTCGCGGGGGATTTTTAAATCAGTGGTTTATGTAAGCAAACTGAAAGCTTCAGGTTCATTTGCGCAGCAAGATGTTTTTTCAAGCGTTGCATCAAATCAAAATGAAGTTGTTTTTTCTCTTCCTATTACTGATACCAAAGGAATTGAAAATCAATTTGACCTTACCTGGAATGGAGTGAAATATCCTTTTCAAGGAGGAGCAGGCATGATTTTTCAAGAAAGTTCAGGATTAAACGCTGTGGTGCCGGTTGGCCGAGCACAAGAAACAATTCCATTTTCATTCGAAATTGAATTTAAGGGAAGCGAGGGAATTTCAGTTGCTCCTGTTGGTAAGGAAACCGTTATCGCGATGTTTTCATCGTGGCCTTCGCCTAAATTTATAGGATCGTATCTGCCTTCCGAACGTGAAATCAGTGAATCTGGTTTTAGCGCAGAGTGGAAAATTTCATCCTTGGGAAGGCCGTATCCGCAAACCTGGGAAGAAGGCGCGGTTAGTCCGCAGCAATTAATTGATTCCGGAGCCGGAGTAGAATTTCACGAACCCGTAGACGGATATGACATGACGTTTAGAAGTGTCCGCTACGCAATTCTTTTTATCATTATTACGTTTGCCACCTTCTTCTTATTTGATGTGCTTTTAAAGATTCGCATTCATCCTATCCAATATTTGCTTATTGGTTCAGCCTTATCGTTGTTCTATGTGCTTTTGTTATCGCTCTCTGAACAAATTGGTTTTCTCTTCGCCTATATTACAGCAACAACCATGATCGCGCTTATGATAACGCTCTACAGCAGCTTTGTACTGAAAAGCAAAAAACGCGCAATTCCGATTTTCTCGCTTCTCGTAATTCTCTATAGTTATCTCTATTTTGTCTTAAGAATTGAGGACTATGCTTTGCTTTTCGGCTCTCTTCTCCTTTTCATATTCCTTTCAGTACTCATGTATACCACTCGTCATATTGATTGGTTCGCGCTAGGCAAAAAAGAACAGATTGGATAAAAAGAAAAACCGCCTCATCTCACAAGAGATGCGGCGGTTTGTGTCCGTTGCCATTCTTACCACCAATGGCGTTCATATGCGCCCCACTGGTAGATGATGACTGTTGAGATACCAAGCCCGATGATGTCCGGAGGAATTGTCCAATATGCTCCTGAAAAGGAGAAATAGACGATCCGGATCATACAGGTAGTGATGCCCAGACTCGCGAAAATCATGCTCATTCCACATCTTTTCTCGCGATATTGTTTCAGAGCTTGGGCAGAGAGTCCAACAATGAACGTCAGTAGTCCGAAGATCATTGCCAAGAACCCAAAGAAGTCTTCCATTAAGCACCTCCTAGTGTGCTATCTGCTATAATAGCACACTAATATATGCCTTGTCAAGTTTTTTAGGCGATGTTTTAAAACTTCAGTTTTTTAACTAAAGCACAAGCCAGAATGCCATAAGCCGACTTAACGATTGCTAGGAGGCGATGGTATTCTGGCTTGGTATCGTACTACCTTTAAGAATGAGAAAAGCACTAAACAGTTTTTTACATCCCAACCTCTACTTTAAAACCAGCGTACGAAAAACGCTTCATATCAAACGGCATATTCATGTTGTCTCCGTATTTCTTGCTAAAATATACCATTACTTTTTTGTTTACTGAGTCGCGGTGTGCTTTTGATTTATAGGTAATAAATGAAAACCATACTGCTTCAGTTGGTTTTGCTTTTATAAGTTTTTGAAAGGTGAGACTGACATATTGTGGCCGCGGGTCGTCGATTTTACATTCTTTATAATCAAGCGCGCCAAATTTTTTCCAAATTTCCATAGCTTCTGTAGCTATTTTTTTATATTTTGCCGTGTTATTTTTTGGAATCGCAATTATGAATCCATCAACATAGGTTCCTTTAGTCATAGTATTAATATTTTTTTTAATGATTATTTATTTATTGCTTCTAACATCCCGACCTGATTGTCTTCAGTATCTTTAAACATTACAAATTTACCAATGCCAGGAATATCTACGGGTTTGCCTTGGATTGCGCCACCAGCTTTCTTTACAATTTTCATGTGTTTATCGAGATCATCTACTGAAATAACTACATGGGGTATAGTGCCGAATTCGCCTTTTTTATAAAAACCGCCGTTGATTGCTCCTTTATGAATGTGCATATTGTCTTTATCTAAGGGAGAAGTGTTGGCAAGCAAATAATTGCCCATATCAGGTCCGGTCTGAATCATTTTCCAGCCAAACGCAGTTTCATAAAATTTTTTTACTCGCGCATTATCTTCTGTAGGCATTTCAAAATGGACCACTGGATTCATTTTTTGCATACGTTTTTTGATGAATATTAATTATGTTCGACGTATTTTTTAAAATTATCGAGAATTGCCTGCCACCCACTTTTTTGCACCTCACGAGAATTTTCGTTTTCTGGATCAAAAGTTTCTGTAATTTTTGCAGTTCCGTTTTTATCTGCAAATTCTACTGAAACTTTTCTTTTGTCGCTCATAATATATTCTATTTTACTGTATTCTAAAACATTGGTATATGTGCCTTCAAAATCAAAACCTTGTTTGCCATCTGCTGATTCCATTCGGGTTTTAAATTTCCCACTTTTCCTGAGATCGTTTTCTGCATGGGGCACGAGCCAATCATTTGAGGCAAAAGCCCAATTTGCAATGTGTTTAGGAGTATTCCAATATTTCCATACTTTTTCTATAGGAGTATTCACAATCGTTGTTTTTACGGTAATAGATTTTTGTTGTCTCATGGGATGTTTTTTTACGATGAGTATGTTACTTATCTTTACACCTAAACCCATTCATTTGTGATATTTATATTGAGAGATGTTACTTAAGTGTAATTCTTTTTGAATATTTTTTAAACCAATTTCCCATTTCTTGAAGTTCTGATTTTTTAGAAATCATCTGAATGGGAAATGTTTTCTTGTTGCTTTCTAAGAATATGTATGGATGATATAGTGGTATTATAAATAACTAATATCAAAATATGTTTTCTCAAGATATAATGTATTGGGGCCACAAGCATATAATAGACTCTCTGAAAGAAATTAAGGAAAAAGATTGGAATAAAATTGGCGTAACTTCCCGTTGGTCAACGAAGGATTTAGTAGCACATTTAGTATCCTATGAATATTTGTTAGTTGATGCGTTTCGCTATGTATTAAAATTGAATATGGATAGACCCTATCTTGATGCAATGAATGAAGGCCCGGAGATGTTTAATGATGCACAGGTAACTGTACGCACATCAAAATCAAAGACATATGTATTAAGAGAATATAATGTGGCCCATCAAGAGGCAGTGAAACTTATGAAAAAAATCGGCCCTAGATTACTCGCAAAACCTGGTACGATTCCCTGGTATGGGAAACAGTATTCTCTGGATGATTTTATTGTATATGCCAATTATGGCCATAGTGAAGCACATGTTACTCACCTGAAAACATTTGCTGCAAAGATGAAAAACAAAAAAATAATGAGTTCTTAGAAATAGTTGATGGAATAACTGGTTTCTATTTTCATCTGATTTTGTATATCACAGAATATACGCCACGTTCGTTAATCTATTTATGCGAACAAAAATAATGCGGCGCACAGCAACAAAAGATGCTTTTGGGCATATGGATCCAAAGCCCTGTGTGGGACCAGTAACCGCAGTAATGCTTATTGCAACGTTAAAGGCGCGGCCAACGCTTTCCAATACCGAAGTTCTTGCCGAGCTTTTAGGAGAACATTTGAAAAAGCATGATATTGATTCTCAAATTATCCGGCTTGCTAATCATCGCATTGAGTCGGGCATTGAAACCTATGCGACTAAGAAAGATGATTGGCCAAAGATTTTAAAACAGATTCTTAGTGCTGATATTGTAATTTTTGGAACTCCGATTTGGTGGGGGAATCATTCCTCAATTATGCAACGCGTTATTGAGCGCATGGATGCGGTAAATGATACCTTGCTTGAAACCGGAGTTTCTCCTTTTTCAAATAAAGTTGGCGGCATGATTATTACCGGCGCAGAAGATGGCGCGCAAAATATTATTGGCAAACTTGCGAATTTTATGATGTGGAATGCTTTAACACTTCCTCCAGCGTGTTCGCTTTCGTATCTTGGTTTTCCAGGGGATTCAAAAGCAGCAGTCATGAAAACATTTCGAGGCGATCCAACGAACTCCATGGCAGAACTTATGGCGCAAAATCTGGCACATGCGGTGCATATGATAAGTGCGCATCCTTATCCTTCAAAAAAAGGAACTATTATTCAAAATATTCGCTCTAGCAGCGTTGGCATGAAACCGAAGAAGTGATATTTAATCAAAAAATTGTTCAAACGGAGATGGATTATGAAGAAGTTTATTGGCAACGTGTTTAGCCGCCATAAAGCAAACAACTTGAGTTCCCGCGCCCGAAATTGAAACCGTAGTGCCAGAAAATTCAATATCGGGCTCATAATTTTTAGTCACGCCAAAACTACCCGACCATGCGTATTCAAGCCTAAGATCTAAATAAGGAAAAAGTTTTTTAATAAAATTCTGAATATTTTTTAAATGAGAAACATGTGGTTCAGTAGCGCGATGTTTTTTATGAACCAATGCGATACCAAATCCGAAAAGGAGTCGCCTATCATTCAAAATTTTTAAATAATCATAATTTTTTTTGGAATCAAAAACGATCTTCTTTTTTTGTAGGTTAGTTTTTACAAGTTCACGTACCGTAAGCGGTTCGGTAATAGCAATGGTAGTTTTTTGAGTTCTTACCGTTGGAGAAGCACTGTCAGCATCAAGCGCAAGAATAAGATGTTTATACGCGATAGTAGCGTGAGAAGTTTTGGCGAGGCCATCGGATACCCCTAAAAACTCTGTATTCTCATATATTTTGACGTGATATTTTTCAAGTGTTTTTGAGAAATTTTGGACCAATTGCAGCGGGTTGACCGAGAGTCCATGTTTGGCGGATAAAATCCCCCGAGCAAAAAGATTGGTATTAATTTCCTTTTTTAATGCCTTACCTTCAAGAAACCGAGCCGCTGGATCAATCTTTTTTTCTTCTGCATATTCTTTTCGAATGTTAATATAGGTTTTGTGTTTAAAATCACAATAGAGAGTATCTTGAGATTCAGCATCACACTTAATTTTTTCATTCCGAATAATAGTTTTGATTTCTTCTAATTCTTTACGGATTTCGTGCCAATACAATACAGCATTCTTTTTGCCATGAACTTTAATATAATCCAAGAGATCTGATTCACCTCTAACCACTAATGTTCCTGCTGCCTTCCCTGTGGCACCACTTCCGATATAGTTTTTTTCTATTAAAACGATATTCTTCGCTCCTAATGTAGAAAGAAAATATGCTAAAGACACCCCGGTAATTCCACCACCAACAATAAGGTAATCGCACGCTATAGGCTTATGTAATGCCGGTCTTACTCGATATCCAGAATTTTTCCAAAAAACTTCATGTTTCATGAGAATAGGTAACTTTAATTATGGTATAATTAAATAGTATACAATTAATAATTAATTATATGAAATATGATTTTTTAATAATCGGATCGAGTGGCATGCAGGGCAGAATTGTGACTCGCGATCTTTTGGAATCTGGATATGAAGTGTATTGTGCGGATTTCTATAAAGACGGATCAGAGGAAAATTTAATCAAATTTCCAAAAACTCCTTTCGCAAGCGTTGATTTGCGCGTAGAAAACAGTTTGAAAACTTTATTAAAAGCCGTTGATACCAATATTGTTATTAATTGCGCCGAAGGAGATTGGAACGATATCGTGTATCGGGCATGTCTCGAAAACAAAAAGCATGTTATTGATTTGGGTTCCGATATTCCTATGACCAAGGCGCAACTTGCGATGCATGAAGATTTTAAAAAAGAAAATCTAGTAGCTATTACCGGCTGCGGCTCAACTCCTGGCATTAATAATGTGATGATGAAGCATGCGTCACAGTTTTTTAGCGAAATAGACACCATAGAAATAGGTTTCGCCTGGAATTCAAATGTTAAAAAGTTTTATGTTCCTTTTTCTATGCCAAGTATTATTGAAGAGTTGACTGACCCGGCGCCCTTGATTGAAAATGGAGTATGGCTTGAAAAAAACCCTGCAGATACAGAAGTTATCAGAGAATTTAGAGAAATTGGTTCGCAAAAATGTTATCTCGTACGGCATCCAGAAACCTATTCATTTTCGGTTGACTACGCCCACTTAAAACCAAAGAATATTCGATTTTACGCAGGTTTCCCAGACCATTCGTTGGAAACACTAAAAAAATTAATTGACCTCGGCTTTGGCAAATCTGAACTTTTGCCGTTTGAAAAGATACACATCCGTCCGGTTGATGCGATGGCACGCATTCTCACTCGACTGCCTCGCCCAGAAGAATATAACGAACACGAAAATTTATGGGTAGAAGTATCAGGAATAGACAAAATGGGAGATATTTTAATACGGAGAATGGAATGTATTGTTTTTACGCTGCCGGGTTGGATTGAAGCGGGTTGCAATATTGATACAGGACTTCCTGCATCAATTATTGCTCAGATGATTTACGATGGTCGGATTACTGCTCGAGGCAGTTTTGCACCAGATATGGCAGTCCCGACTACTGAATTTTTTAAAGAATTAAAAAAGAAAGGCATGACCGTATATCAAGACGGGACAGCAATTAATAATTCTATTCGAGAGGCATAAAAACTAACTTCTTAATTTATGGAAACTTTTTTAAAGGCAGATATCTTCTTTTTCATCTCAAGCATTGGAGTTATTATTGTTACCGTACTCATGATTGTGGTTTTCTACTGGATTGTAAAAGTGCTTCGTGAAGCACGAATGCTCATCGTCCAGATTCGAGGAGAAATTGATGAGATATCTGAGGAATTGCACGAGTTAAAAGATAAAGTTTCAGAACGTGTTGACATCATCTCTAAATTTTTAGGAATTATCACATCGGCAAAATTTTTTAAAAACGTTTTCCGCATGTCGGGCAGAAAACGAAAAAAGTTTAATGAAGAAGAAGAGTAATAATAATCAACGTATGATGAAACATAAAACATCAGTAACTAAGCTCGGGGGTGCGTTTATTGCAGGAGCAGCAGCAGCTGCGGCTGCGGGAATATATTATTTATATGGCCCAAAGGGAAAGAAGCATCAAAAACAAGTAGAAGGATGGGTAGTTCAAGCAAAAGGAGAAATCCTTGAAAAACTTGAAAATACTAAAGAATTAACCCAGGAAAAATATGAAGAGATTGTTGATAAGGCGATTCAACATTACGCACAGATAAAAAAAGTGAGTAAGGAAAAAGCAGAAAATCTCGCCCAAGAATTACGAGAGCATTGGAAAAATATTGAAAAGGAAACTAAAGAAAAGATAGATAACAAAAACATTCGCCGAGCAAGGAGAAAAATTGCTAAAGCAATTGATCCAGATAATTAATAATTTTTATTGCTCAAAATATCTAATCAAAATTCGTAACTTTAACTATTTTTCCTTTCCTGTCGTAGGTTGTCCATTTCCCGATTTGTTTTCCTTTTTTGAAATACCCGGAACGCATCAAAGTTCCGTTCGTACGAAACCATTTGAAAAAGCCATCGGGCTTGGCATCAATCATTTTCCCGCCTTTTGCCCACACGCTCCCATCGTTGTGGTATTTAATGTAGTTTTTTGGCATATCTTCATTTTAGCAAATTTCCCTTGTAAAAAGACAAGGGGGGGGCGTTTTCGTGCATTCTTGCCCTATTAGGCTCTGCATTGTAGAGGATGCCGAAAGTCCTGAATTAAATAAAAAATTAGAACCTATTTTCAAAACAACTCTATTTCTTTCCGGTGATATTTATGAGCCAGCTAATTCCAAACTTATCAGTAAGCATGCCGAACGTATCTCCCCATGGAGCTTTATTAAACGGCACAGCTATTGTTCCACCCTGAGAAAGTTTGTTCCAATAACCTTTTAACTCTTCGTCGTTATCGCCACTTAGTGAAATTGAAATATTGCTCCCTGGATTATAAGGCATGCCAGGAGGAGTATCAGAAATCATCAATGTCATGCCATTCTCAGCAATGAGCATGCTATGCATGATTTTATCTGCATCAGCAGGACCAACAGGCGCACCACCTTCTTTAAACGTGCTTGTGGTTAGTTTACCGCCGAAGATGTTTTTATAAAATTCAATAGCCTCTTTGGCGTTACCGTTAAAATTGATATATGGATTAAGTTTGGTTTGCATAATTTATATTTTAATAATTAATAATGATTCAATTGTAGAGGATGTTAGAACGATAATTCAAGGGTAAAATGGGTATATTTATATTCTGAATTTACAGTAAAAAAGATCGTCAAGTGAATATTTATTGCATCACTATTTGTAATGGCCAAGCCAGCGGATCTGAAAAAGGAAGTGTTATTTCTTGGAGGATTGGGACATTTTGATAACTACTGTTAATTGATTGGCATGCTGAAGGATTTGTATTAATAGATGATAGGGCTGTTATTGATGGTGCTACCTGCCCAGAGAATTTGAAATAGCGAGATGTGCCGGTTTTAGTCAGGGCAAATCGGCTAAAAGAATCTGTATTTGAAAAAGGGATAAAAGCTGTTCCAGTACAATTAGGACCATCAAACGCCACAGGGGAAATCCAGTTGCTCCCTTGGCTGTTTGCGCTAAGTATTGTTGCCGATCTAAAATATTCAGAATCCTTAATCTTTGCTATTACTCCAAGTGTGGGCAAGTAAACATAATGTAACGCGTGATTTCCATCAGGTTCAGTGTTTAGAAGAATTCCTATTTCGTTTGAGTTTGCATCAACTAAATGCAACTGTTGGCCGGCGGGTCCTTGCGGACCAGGAGGACCCATTGACCCTTCAGGACCAACTAATTGCGCTGTCTGCTGAACAGTTCCGTCCGGAAATTTAAAACCGCCCGCTGTGCTTTCAATAGCCCCAGAAACAGTTAATTTTGAGGTTGGTGTCTGTGTTCCTATTCCAACATTCCAATTGTTATCTTTTGAAAAAATATTTTGTCCAATCCGATACCATAAGTTTTGCAGGGTAGTGGTAACTGAAATATTTTGCGCCTGAGCCGTGAAGGACGCATTGAAAGGGTTATTAGTCCGATAAGCACTAATGGCTATAACAACTAATAATAAAATAACTACAAATACATTAAGATTTTTCATTTAATATTTAATTATCAATAACTTGTTTTCCCGACTCTGTTTTTAATAAAAAGATAGGAGGACTCTTACTCTTTACTGCCCCGATCCCGTTCATCGTAAGATGAGCGCAAAGGACGGGGCGGGTTTTTTATATTGCAATCATATTGCAACCATGTCGTTAATATATAATAAGAATTGATGTCTCGAAGCGAAACCTATGTCTACTACGCGCCGTGCTTCATAGCTTTGTGTACTTCCCTCTGGGGTAAATACAAACTTAAATATTCCTAATTTTGTAGCTGGATATGATCCATTTAAAATCATAGAGTACCATTCGGGTTGCCCAACGCACATAAACAAACCGTTAGTTACCGGACAGATTTCAGATACGCCCGCAACTTTGTTATGAGTTACCGTTACGCTTCCATTCTGTGCTCCTACGATGCCCCCGATAATTCTTTTATCATATTCTTGAGAAGTTAATCCTAAAAGTGTGTGTTTTTGATCTGTTGCTGATTGCTGCGTGCCGTCATACGTTATTCCGTAAAGCGGTTGATTTGGTGGCGCTACATAGTGTGGATTATTAAAACTTACCTCAAAACGATACAAGCCTTTTGTCGTTGGCTGCTGGAATTGAATCGGTGTCTGAATATACTGAATCTGTGAAGGATTTGTTTGATATACCTCTATTTGATCATAGCCGATGCCAACGTCATACGAACATCCTACACCTCCACAAGGGCCTGGGGACGGCCACCACGAGGGACGCTCCATTTCTACCTGATACGAAGCTAAGGTTATGTTATCCCATGCTTGCACAAAGTCCATATTTCCTAGGGTTCCGTTCAAACGATGATATAAATAATCTCCTAATGATTGGATATAATGCGCCCATTCAGTACCCGATGGGAATGTTTCAACGAAATGTAAAACGTACGTTGGATTTGCTAAAGTATTCCATCCTTTCCAAAACCAAACCTTTTTACCATAGTCATAATACTGGTCAAAGATTCTTTGATCGTTAATCCATTCTTCTGTTATCTTCCCCTCAATTTGAGGAGAAACTAGTTCTATAATGTCTATTATTTCTTGTCGCGTAAACACGTGGTTAGGATCCCCGTGTGAAAGATAATACTCTACCCAATAGTAATAAGCTCGATTA
>Ga0137422_1000182_pt1 | contig 14682 bp, 19 predicted proteins | sample EasRivERMZT551_2_FD_102330 | JGI IMG/M metagenome (GOLD analysis project Ga0137422, IMG submission 102330) | Soil microbial communities from meander-bound floodplain in the East River, Colorado, USA - East River MetaG ERMZT551_2 | ecosystem: Environmental > Terrestrial > Soil > Floodplain ... | reverse complement strand
GGGGAGATATTCATCTTTGATACTTCTGTTACTAATGTCAACGACAATGCGGCTTTTGTAGTATCGGACACTGAAATCAAAACATGCGTTGCAGTTATTCCATTTTCATTATTTGATGCGGGGAATAATGGTCTCTGCCATGTTTCTGGATTGAATATTCTTGCGACTTGCTCTGGTACAGCAAATTTGCGCTTTCTGTTAAGGGCGAGGAATGCTTATACTCCTGCTAGTGCCGAGGTGTTGAGTTTCACATTCAAATTATTCCAGGTGGATTAAGCTGTGTTTATTCATCCTGCATGGAGTACAATATTCAAGCGAGCCGCGCCTTTGGCTAAGGTGCTCGATGTTCGCACAGATGTAACCGATTTAACTGTCTACACATTCACAGCGGTTAATATTGGTGATCTTGGCGGGCAGAATAATGCAATCAACTCGACCTACGGCACTAACCCGCATTTGCGGTCATCGTCGGCCAAATCAATCTTTGTCATCGTCCATGCAGCAGATGCGGCAACAACCTTCGGTGTTACCAGTGTAACTATTGGCGGCATTGCGGGGTTGGAGATTGTTGATCGTGGCGGCGCTACTAATGCGATCAATACAGCAATTTATGTATTCCCTTCCAACACCCTTAATTTGCAAGCAATTACCGATACAGATGTCGTCGTTACGATGACTGAGGCTGTTACTGGCTGTGCGATTGGTGTGGTTTCTGTTGAAAATGTCGGTGTGTTTCACTATCCGTCTTCGGCTACTTCTACGTCAACTGGAGCACTAACACCAGCGAACAATACGGTCCTTACAAATACTGATATGTTTTCTTTTATTCTGCTCGGATCGACGTGTGCGGGGCCGACTGAAACTATTAGTGTTTTTAACGCTGTTACTTCTAATTGCGTTCATCCGACGCTTCTTTATGAAAGCAATAATGGGGAATTTGCTTATGCTGCCGCATGGGCTTATTCTCCAACATGGAATGGAGGAAATACTACTGTCATTAGGTTAGAGGCTAGTTGGTCTGGTGGTGCGGTAGGGGATGCCGCTGCGATAATCATGGTGTAAGATGCTTCTTCCGCTTCTCCAGAATAATCTACTAACCGCTGGTGGTAATAAGATCATTGTTGCCGATGCGGGATCGTATGCATTTACTGGCGCGGTTGCTAGTCTGGAACTTGGACGTATAGTCAATGCAGTAGCAGGCTCTTATACCTTCACAGGTCTCCCTGCAAATCTACTTTTTAATATTGTAGATGGTGCGGTTGCTAGCTACACTAGCACTGCCGGCTCTGCTTCCGATTTAAGTGTCTATACATTCTCTGCACAGCCAATCGGCGCCGCCGCCACAAATCGTAAGATTGTTGTCGCTGTAAGTGCTCGCGACACTGGCGTAGCTACAAGCCTGACAGGTGTAACCCTTGGCGGCAACGCCATGACGGTTGTTCAAAATGTCAGTTCGGCTAGCACCAATGAAACATGGTCTTCGTTGTTCGAAATAGATGCCGGAACAGGTTCGGCCCTCGAAGGCATTACAAGTGCCGACGTTGTTGTTACATTCGATGCTGTGATATTGCGTTGCTATATCAACGTCTTCACTTTAAAGAATGTTGATGCAGTTTTCGATAGTGATAGTGGTATTTTTGCGTCGGGTTCCGCTAGCTCAGTTAGCATAGATGTCCCTGCTTGGGGTGTTGTTGTAGCTACTATCGGAGGCAGCATTAATAATATATGGACTGGCCTGTTCGAACATTCCGATGCGATAGGTGAAACTAGCTTTGGGTATTCAAGCGCTTCTGATCTTTTTTCTTCTGCTCAGACACCGCTTGCGATCAGTACTACTCATGGCTCTTCTAATGAGAACGTTATCGCAGCGGCAAGTTGGTCTAAACTTGTAACCAGTCAAACTATCGTTGCAGATGCGGGTAGTTATACTTTTACTGGAACTGCGGCGGATTTGGAGCATGGATGGAAAGCAATTGCAGATGCGGGGTCTTATATATTCACCGGAACGGCAGTTAATTTAGAACTTGATAGAATTATCGTTGCTGGTGCTGGATCATATGCCTTCACTGGAACTGCGGCTAGTTTAGAACATGGTTGGTTAATTGCTGCTGGCGCGGGGAGTTATTTATTCACTGGGTCTGATGTTGCTTTAACAAAATCTGGTGGGAATAAAATAATCACTGCCGATGCGGGTGCTTATGCCTTCACCGGCATGGCGGCGGATTTAGAACATGCTTTGAGAATAATTGCCGAAGCAGGTAGCTATGTTTTCACAGGTTCAATAGCTGGTCTTATTCATGGCTGGGAAGTGAATGCTGAAGCAGGGAGTTATTTATTTACTGGAACTGATGTTACATTAACATTATCCGGTGCTCCTCCCATAGGGGGAACGAATAGATACTGGTTTGGTAGCCCATTTATGGATAGGGACGGGCCGTAATGGAGAAGCTAAGATGGATGAGGAACGGTCTTTAAGGATGGCCTATATGTGATGTTACATATTACGCCCGCTAGGGTAGTTTTAGGTTGTTTAGTGGCTCTTTGGACTATGTATGCGATGATGGTGATATTAATGTTTCCTGTGAATGCTCATGATGCCATTCCTACGGCAGCCATGCCTAATGGTTGGTCATATCCAACTAGTTGCTGTGGGGGGTATGATTGTAAAGAAGTCTCTGATAAGGCAATAGGTGAGACTAATTTAGGCTATCGTTATAATAGAACTGGTGAAATAATGGCCTATCAGGGCGATGCTAGATTAAGGGATAGTCCCGATGGAGAATTCCATCTTTGCACGGTTGGCGGCTTCGTGGATGGAAAAATGCTTTGCTTGTTTGTGCCGCCGAGAGGATTTTAAGATGCCCCGAGCTAGAAATAGACCAGTTGCAGCAGTAGCTGCATCAATACCGATGTCTTGGCCTACGCCAAAAACAGCAGCGAAAGTAGTAGAAGAAAAGGAAGAAATAAATGCCCCTGACGAAGAAAGGAAAGAAAATTCAGTCAAATATGAAGCACCAATACGGCACGGAAAAAGGAGAAAAAGTTTTCTACGCTAGTAAGAATGCTGGGAAAATCAAAGGAGTTGACAATGCAAGTAAAAAGAGGAAAGGAAGCAAAGCTAAGCCAAATCCCAAAAAAGCCAACCGGGATGCGAAGCTTGAAAAAATCTCCAAGCGGTACGGTTTCTCTTAAGAAGGGAAAGAAAGGATACTAGAATGGCTAATAAAAGCTATCCGGTAGAATTAGGCAGTGGGCCAGAATATAAAGAAAAGGAACGCATTTCTCTTCCCATTGAAGATGTCGAGGATTTGAAGCTTGGACAAGAGGTTGTTGTTACTATTCGCGGATGTGTTTCTTCTCTAGAATTGACTATGTATGGCGCTCCGGATAGTGAGAAGGCTTGTATTTGTATAGCTGTGGATACTAAAACCCTCCGTAAGACTAGCAATAGTCAAGCGGAGGGAATTAGAAAACTTACTGAGGCTGAGGATTATTAATAATGGACCGCGATACAGCCGTAGCGAGAGTTAAGGTATTAATGGGCTTCAAGCAAAACTTGGATGCAGAGATTGTCCAAGCTATGATTGAAGTCCAGCAACAACTGGAACGAGCGCCGGAACTTCCGGGATTTTTGAGGAAGGCAATAACGGGCTTAGTTACAGTAGCGGATACTAAAACTCTCGCTGTTCCGACGGATTTTATTAGGGAATTTGATGCGGATCAGTTATTCGCTGCGGATGTTGATGGATTTGAGCATTCCATTGTGAAGGATGACCAAGGTCAATTAAGAATTCGCTATCCCGTTGCGGATGGAACAGGTCTTCCAAAGCGATATGCTCTTGTGGATAGGACTATTTATTTCTATCCAACACCGGATGCCGCTTATACCTTAAGTGGGACTTATTTGGCTAAAGAGGCTGTTTTGAGTTCGAATATTGAGAATAAATGGCTTCTTGAATTACCTGAGATTATTATTGCTGGTGCTGGATTGCATATATGCGCCGGGACGGGATATGAGAAAGGCATAATGCTTTTCAATGCAATGGATACAGCTGCAAGGGCAAAGCTTCATCTAATGACAGTGGCGGCGGATGCGGCTGGATCGAAACCAATTATGGGAGGTGAGGATTAATCATGCCCCTAGAAAGCGCAACTTATATAGGTGATTTGAATATTGCTAACCCCGCCCCGGCGGATAGTAAAAGCCAAGGGGATGATCATCTTCGCTTGATTAAAAGTGTCTTGAAGAATACTTTCCCTTCAAATGTTGGAGTGTATGCACCTTTAACTATTCAATTAAGAACTTCGACTGGTACATGGACAAAGCCTGCTGGGTGTAGGTTTGTTATTATGGAAGGCTGTGGCGGCGGCGGTGCTGGCGGCGGCGTTGACGGTCAAGGCGCGGGTACTGCTGGCGGTGGTGGCGGTGGTACTACGGGAGCCTATGGTAAAACTCTTTTAATCGATGTTACAGCTATTGTTTCTGCTACTGCTACTATTGGCGCGGGAGGAACTGGTGTATCTGGCGGCGCGGGCAATCCCGGTGGGGATACTTCTATTACTCTTGGCGCGACTACTTACACTTGGCCAGGTGGAGGTGGGGCAGCGCAATGCATTGCGACTATTAGTAATGGTAAAATGAGTTTCCCCGGCTCACCTTTTGGTGGAACGAATGTCAGTGCAAATTGTATGCTGGGCGGATTTGGACATTCTAATGCTAATGATAATGTTGCTATAGGTGGCGCAGGCGGGAGGGTTCCTAATGGAATGAGCGGAGGTGGGTATCCTGTTATTCAAACAAGCGCTGGGGTTACTGCGGGCACGGTAGCGACCGGAAATGGTGGGGGTGGCGGCGGGGCTGTAGCTGTTGATACTGCTTCTAATGCCGCTGGCGGTGCAGGTACTGCTGGGTTTATTAAGTTTTGGGAGTTTTATTAATGAATAGAGCGACTTTCTATACTGCTTTGAAGAGGTCCGGCATTCCAGGCTTTACTAGCCTATCCCAAAAGCAAGTTGATGGGATTGAAGGGATATTAAATGCCTTCGCTATCGTCGGGGATGGGAGAATTAAGACACTTGCTTATGGTCTTGCTACAGCCCGCCGTGAGGTAGGCAGCGGAATGAGTGCAGTTAGAGAAGGCTTTAAGAGCACCGATGCGGCGGCAAGGTATTATGTTAGGAATAGACCATATGGAAAAGTAATCAATGGGCATGTTTATTATGGAAGGGGGATAGTGCAGCTTACTTGGTATCAGAACTATTTGAAAGAAGGAATTGCCCATAGTCCAGACAAAGCTCTTGAGCCAATATTCGCTGCGAGGTTGTTATTTCAGGGAATAATGGATGGAAGATGGAATGCAAGTGGGAAAGGAATTGCTCATTATCTCCCCAATGAAGGACCGGATGATTTATATAATGCTCGCAGGACTGTTAATGTGACGGATCATTGGGAAGAGATAAAAGACTACTATCACAGATTTATTCAAGTGATAGTTGAAGCGGGTGGAGTTTAAGGAGAAATGAAAATGAATATTGTTAAAAAGAGCCTCTTGATTTCGGCTTTGACACTTCCTATCATGGCTCAAAGCTGTACAGATCAACTTAGAGCAACTCTCATTCAGACTTGTGATGGATTGAGGGAAGCTTATTCATACTATGATGAAGTCGCCGCTAGTGGAGCTTTGTCTAATTCGACTATGAGTAAGGTTGCTTTTACTAGGGGCCAAACAGATAAACTTTGTGCCGATCCAGCAAATGCAACTCCTCTTACAATCACTCGCGTAGCGGCGAATGCTTATGTTGTATTGAATGCTGCTTTCCGTGAAGGTGGTCAGTATGGCCCGGCAGTGAAAGGCTATGTGAAAGTACAAGGTTTGAAAAAGCTTCTCTTGGAAGCTAGGAGAAATTAAATGACTGACGTTCCGCAGAATGTATATGTCCCCGTTCAGAGTGCGTGGTATTCCAAGATAAATTGGGTTCAGTTGCCTGGATTTATTATTGGCGCGCTTACGTTCTTTGGCGTAACGGGGATTGATCCTGCAACAGTGACGGAGTTGGTTGGGATTTACTTAATGGCCCAATCAGCAATCACAGCCATGTTAAAAACATGGTTTACTAAGACTGTCACGCCTGCTTCGGTAGCATGATTACGAAGTGGTTTAGGATATTTCGGATGGCCTTGGAATTATCTAAGGCCATCCATGAGGCAACAAGGGGAGAATGTCCTAATGAAAATTGCCCTTTGGGTTTGAATAAGAAGAAAGTGCTTGAACCAAAATTAAGTCAGGATGAAATGATAAAACATCATAAGGAACTTTACAAAAGGAACCATCCAAATGGCTGAGGCTTTTTCTAATCCTATGGTTCTTGTGGCTTTTCTTGGTTTTCTTGGCATATTAGCAAATGGGTTTTTTGCTTGGAGAGCCGGGGAAAGAGCGAAAGCATCTTTAGTAGCTTCTAAAGAAAATGCTATAACTCTTGCAGCTACAGGAGTGCATATTGAAAAGATTAAAGACGATCTACATACTGTTGAAGTTTCAACTAACTCAATGAAGGATGCTCTAGTGAAAGCAACCGCCGAAGCATCCTTTGCCAAAGGAGGTGAAGAAGCGCGTCTGGATGCAGAAAAGACTGCGAAGGATTTGCTTAAGAAGAAGGAGAGCAAATGAGACACAGACCGTCTAGTTTTGAAAGGGAAGACTATAGAAGAATTCGACGGCATTACTTGACGTCGAAGAGGGCCCATGCAGAAACGATGCACCTACTTGGGCACATGCACGAGCATCAACTACAAATCCTTGAAAGGATAAATCATATCATGACTGCATTTGAAGACCTCACTCGTGAAGTCCAGGAAATGGAAGAGAAGATTAATGAAGCTCTTGTTAAGATACAAGAGTTCATTGACCAAATTCTTGCAAATCCTGCCGATGTAGCGGCGGTTACTGCTGCTGCACAGAGACTTGATGAATTGCAAACGCAAATCACAAATGCCCTTGCGCAAATTCCTCCGGCCACTCTGCCGCCTGTGTAATTTAGTCTAGAATAGTATAAGCTCGCGAGATATTAGTTTGTGTTTTCTCGCGAGTTCATTGAAGGGATGAAGTAATGCCAAATATTCCTTTTTATAATGCTGGCGGGGTTGGAGTTAATTTAGACCTTCCTACCAATGAACTCGATCCTGTTTCTTGGAGTGACTGTAGGAATGTTCGCTTCAAGGACGGAAAGGCAATAAGGGCCTATGGTAGTACGGTTGTTTTTGGCACACCGCTAGCTGTTCCTTTTTGGCTCATGCCAATTCAGAATGGCCAAGCAAGTTTTTGGGTTTATTCAGGTCTTGGTGTGGTGGGGAATGATAGCTTTACGAAAGTATTACTTCATGCGGATGGAGTGGATGCAGCAACGGCATTTCCTGATACCAATAATGGCGGAGCGGCACATACTTGGACAGCTAGAGGAAATGCGCAAATAGATACCGCTCAATTTGTCTTTGGTAGCGCAAGTTTGCTTTGTGATGGAACAGGGGATTGGATAGACACTCCCGATCATGCGGATTATGTACTAGGGACGAGTGATTTTAGTATTGATTTTCGATTTAGAGTAAATGGTGGGGACGGAGCTTTACTTTATCTAAGTGGTCAGAATAACTCTCCCGCTACGGCTGCGGGTAGTTCATTCATCATTCAGCGCCTTGCTACGAATGTGATTAGGGCGCAATTGAGCGATGGGGCGGGATTTACTAATCTTGATACTGTTGCTACCTACACAACGGCTGTTAACACAGGCTGGCACCATTTGGAATTTACTAGAAGTGGGGGTAATATATTCCTGTTTATAGATGGCGTCCAAGCAGCTACCTCTGCTTTTGCTGGAACGGTTCCAAATAGTGCGAGTATTCTAAGTGTCGGCGCAGCGGGGGCTATTCCCACCACCCCTTGGAATGGATGGATTGATGAATTTCGTCTTAGTGTGGGGATTAGTAGAAATGCTGTTGCTTTCACTTCTCCTGTTGATGCATATGGCTTAACAACAGAAGCGAATTTGTATATAACAGATGGGGCTAGTCATGCTAATGCTACGAGAATAATCAGCGGCATTCCAACACCTTACACTGTCTCAAGAAGCGGTCTTTGGAATGGGGGAACTCTTGCCCAAATTCCCATTATAACTAACAATTCTGATGTTCCTCAAATGATGCTTAGTGCAAGCCTTGCGGCGAATTTTGAAAATTTAACCGCTTGGCCAAGTACTGATAGATGTGCTGTTATTAAGCCATTTAAATCATTTATGGTAGCTATGAATATTACTAGAAGCGGTAATGTTTTTGAGCATTTAGTTAAATGGTCTCACCCAGCTGTACCGGGGGCTGTTCCTTCGAGTTGGGATGAAACAGACCCAACATTGCTTGCAGGGGAAGTGGAATTACTTGATGAATTACCTGGGGGGATTAGGGATGGTCTTGGATTACGCGATACATTCATTATCTACAAAGATAATTCCACTTGGGGAATGCAATTCATAGGGGGGCCAAGCTTATTCCGCTTCTATCCTATATTCCTCCAAAGCGGTATTCAATCATCAAATTGCGTTGTTGAAATCAATAATGGTGCGGCGCACTTTGTTGCAACGGGGGATGATTTCATTGTCCACGATGGACAAAATGCACGAAGAGTTTTCACGAAAAGAATTCGCTCTTATATATTAAAAACCCAAGCTTCAGCTATTCTTGATACAAGTTTCTGTGTGGCGAAGCATAGAGAAAATGAAGTTTGGTTCTGCTTTCCAGAAGCAGGCGGGGAGTATCCTACCCTTGCGGCTGTGTATAATTGGCAAGAGGATACTTGTAGCATTCGCGAATTACCTAATGCAATTAGTCATGCCGATGCTGGCCCTGGCGGTGCAAGCAGTGATCCGTGGGATTTGGATAGCTTAACTTGGGATAGTGATGCGACATTGTGGGATGTAGCATTGTTTTCTGCCCATTCTTCTCAAATCATTGGAACAAATCCTCTTGATAATAATTTCTCTCAGCTTGATGATGAGGTTACTTATGGAGAGGGATTTTTGGAAAGAACAGGATTGGCTTTAGTTGGACAAGATCGTGTTACAGGGGCATTTAAGGCGGATAATGAAGTAATGAAATTAGTCGATCGGATATGGATTAAAGCAAAGGGCGATCCGATTAATGTTAGACTTGGCTCGCAGCAATTCATTGAAGATACGGCTGTTTTTGAACCAGCTCAGACATTCACTCCGGGAGTGGATAAGTATTTGGATTTTCTTCCTGTGCAGGGGAGGTTTATGGCAGTTAGATTTAATTGGATTGGCAGCGGGGGAAGTGAAATAACGGGATATGATTTGAATGTTGTTACGTTGGGGGATCAGTAATGGCACGCTATTACCCCGAACCGCCGCCTGAAATCCCCTTCGATCAGGAATGGGTTAAGACAATATATGAATGGACTTTTCGAGAGTTGAATAGAATTAGTCAACTATCCGCGCTTGATCCGCCTATATACAATACTAAAGTTACTATGGTTACGGCGGGTGGGACTTTTGTAGCGGATTTGGATATGCTCTTTGTAGATGTTAAAGCCTGGGGCGGCGGTGGTGGAGGAGGAGGATGCGCTGCGACTGGTGTAGGTGAAGCAAGTGCCGCCACAGGAGGAAATGCTGGGGCAATGGCTTCTGGAAGATTTCTTGCAAGTCAGATTGGCGGAAGTCTGAGTGTTACTATTGGTGCTGGGGGAGCGGGTGGAGCAGGAGTAGATGGAACTGCGGGAGGGAATACTACTTTTGGAAGTCTGCTCAGTGCGAAAGGTGGCGAAGGTGGAAATGCCTCGGCAACATCTCCTAGTTTTGTTGCTCCTTCGCCGAATACCTCTACTCAATCCGCAACGGGAGATATTCGCGGTTGGACACATTTAGCCACTTCAGCTATGAATATTGCTGGAACGGGAGGAATGCAATCCGTATCAGGTCAAAATGAACTTGGTGGGGGTAAGGCAGGGGTAGCAAATAGTAATGGAGCAAATGCTAATGCTAATACTGGCGCGGGTGGGGGTGGAGGTACTAACGGAGCTAGCCAAGCTGCTAGAACAGGTGGCGATGGAGGAAGTGGTTTGATCATGATAACAGAGTATCTTGGACTATGAAGAGCTATTTGGTCAGAGTTCCAACAGAGCACATTGAAAGCGTGTGGGTGAGGATATTACCTCATTTGCTTAATGGAAAAGAGCATTGGGAGCAGTTTTATTCAAGTGAGGATATTAAAGATAATTTAACTAATGGAACTCAGCAATTGTGGATTATGGTTGAAGGTGAGCATAGTGTAATTGGATGTGTTTTGGCTCAGATAGATACTTTCCCTACTCAAGTAGTATTAAGGATTTTCTTCCTCGGAGGAAAGGGTTTTAAAAGAGGCATGTTTACGGAAATTAAAAGAATTGAAAGTTGGGCAAAGCAAAGGAATGTTACATTGATTGATTTTCTCGGAAGAGATGAATGGTTTCCTCTCTTGAAGGGAATTGGATACTACACACCGGGTAGGTTATATAGGAAGGAATTAGTATAATGGGCGGTCAGAGCGGAGGTAGTTCAACTACCACAACCACGCAGGAATTAAGTAAGGAACAGAGAGCACTACTTGAGCCTGTCATTCCGATAGCGAAGAACTTTCTTGCTAATCCTCCAAGTATGTTCCCGGGGAGTGGTATTGTTGGATTTAATCCTCTCCAGCAGCAAGCCCAGCAAATGACAATGCAAGCGGCAAGGGGTATGAGAGGAATGGCAAATAACCTACCTGGGGATTATCGTGGCTTAATGCGAGATACAGATTTTCTTACAAGTGGAAGGGTATTGCATCCTGGCAGCAATCCCGCTTTGAAGGGCTCAATTCAAGCTGCTACTAGGCCAATTATGGAGCAATTTAGAGAGCAGATATTACCGGGAATACAAGGTGATGCGATTAATAGCGGGGGATTTGGCGGGACAAGGCAAGGGATTGCTTCTGGAATTGCGGGAGGAAAGGCAACACAAGCCGCTGCGGACATTGCATCGCGGATGGCTAGTGAGAATTATCAAGCTGGATTGGGGGCTATGGTTGGAGGAATGGGGCAGGCAAATCAGTTGCTTGGGCAATCTGGGCAAATAATGAGCAATAGCTTATTACCGGCGCGAGCAGTGGAAAGCGTCGGAGCGCAGAGACAAGCAATGCAACAGGCTAAACTAAGCGAACAAGTGCAAAGGTATGTGAATAGGCAAATGATACCTTTCGCCGCAGCGCAAGACGTGGCTGCTATGGCATTTGGAATGCCCGGAGGAACAACACGATCGCAATCTACTGGCGGGCAAAGTCAGAGTGGGGGAATGCTACAAACAGGCATTGGCGCAGCTGCGAGCATCCTCCCCGCTTTAATTGGAAAGAGTGAGAGAAGGTTTAAGGAAAATATAAAGAAGGTAAAGCAATTAATTGATGGACTTTTTGTCTATGCCTTCAACATGATTGGCGAGACTATACAAAGAATTGGCTTGATGGTAGATGAAGTGGAAATGCTTTATCCTCAAGCAATTCATATTCAAAATGGCATAAAGCATGTGGATTATTTAAATGTGCCAACGTGGCATATTGCATTTGATAGGAGATTAAAATGCTCGGTGGTATGACACCTGCTGTAAGTCCAGCTGCAAGTGGAGCTATTCCTAACTCTCCTGCTGTTCCACCAGCTAGTATTAATGCTCCTTCTCAACCTGGCGGCGGGAATATCTTTGAAGCTATCATGGGGGCTATTGTTGATCCTGATAGTGCCGCAGTTAAGATGGCCGAGGCGGGAATGACGCCGGAGCAATTTTCTGAAAGCTTAAAGGGGAATGCCTTAAGCGATGTAATGAAACAGGGGAATGATAGACCTAGCGGGCAGGTAGTTGGTCCTCTTGGGAATGTTATATCTCCAACTCCAAATCCCGCTCCTTTACCAAATAGTGGAACAAAGGATTTATCGCTTTCAGGTGTATTTTCGGATTTGATGAAACCTGCTGGAGCAGGAGCGGATTTAATAGGTGTGAAGCCGAATAGTCAAATTATTAGTCCAAATGGAATGCCTATTGCACCGCCCGTTCCTCCTACGCCTATTGAAGGAGTTCCTATTGTTCCAAATGTAGGCGCGCCGACGGGGAGTATGCTGCCCCAAATTCCAGGCGAGATTAATCCCACAACTACACCGAATGCAGTTACTTCTACGCCTATGTATACACCAGAAGGTGATCCTCTTGAGGCATATTATAGAGCCATTCGTAGTGCAGAAAGTGGGGGGAATGATAGTGCAAAAAATCCAAATTCTTCTGCAACGGGACGGTATCAATGGACAAAAGGAACTTGGGCCGGTTTGATGGATAGTCATCCCGAGCTTAAATTAACTTCAGATGGAAGGATAAACCCCGATCAGAATGAAAGAGCAATTCGAGCATTCACGCAAGATAATGCTGATATTTTAAAAGCGGCGGGCATTCCAATTAATAATGGGAATTTGTATGCAGCGCATTTCCTTGGTGCGGGAGGGGCGAAGACCGTATTAAAAGGTGCCCCTGATGCGCTTGTTTCTAGCCTTGTAGGGGAGGGAGTTGTAGATGCAAATCCATTCCTTAAAGGAATGACGGTTGATAAGTTCAATGAATGGACTTCGAGAAAAGCAAGTGGGAGTTATAAACAAGGAGTAGGTGGAGCAGAAGTAGGAGCAAGCGGCGGAGTAGGGACAGCTGATGCTGGAACTCCAGTAAAGGATGAGGGAAAGGTGCAAACCGCCCTAGATGCCGCAGCGGGGTTAGTAACACCTGATAGTAGTGGGAGTAGTAAAAAACAAATACCTCCTCCGGATGCTATCGGTCCGAGACCGGGATCATTCCAACCGGATGCAAATACGATGAAGTTAATGCTGGCTATGCTTGCACCTATGTTTGGGCAAATTCCTACATTAACGCAACTACAGCAAGGCCAACAGGTAGGGCAATAAGATGGCTTATAATAGTAACACGACTGGCCAAGGTAGAGGCTTCGATCGTCAGAGAGATGAAGAACAAGAGAAACGAAATAAGAAAGCTATGGGAAATAAAACCCGTCAAGCCGCAGGAAGTGGAACGCCGGGGGATATGCCAAGTGCTCCTGGAAGCATTGGGGAATTGATGAGCCCTTCTACATTCGGAAGAACTAGCCCAGATAGTAATCCAGATGAATTCAATACGAATGTAGAAAGAAATAAGTCATTCTTGAATAGCCCAGATACTCAAGCGGCTTTATTGCAGTTTGGTGTTGCTTTGATGGGTAGTGCGGGGGATGGAGATATTGGAAGTAATCTCGGCCAAGCAATGGCTCTGGCGGCGGGAGCGCCGGGGAGAATGAGAGCAAAAGGGAGGGAAGCAGATATTGAGAATAGGAAACTTGCTAATGATGAAAGAAGAACTGATCTAACAGAAAGAGGGCTTGATTTAGAAGAACAGAAGCTAAACAAACCCGAAAGCAGTACTCCAACGGAGTTGATGAAGTTATATAATGAAGCAAACATGCTAGAAGCAAGTGGAGATAGTGCCGGTGCGGCATTGATCCGTGCTAGGATGTATCAGGTGAGCCAAGAGTATTCTTTGACGAGTGGAACAATCCTTGTCCCGCCGAAAGGAAATGCAGGGATTACCGATGGTAAAAACATGCCCACAATTGAGAATATTCCTTTTGGCAAGGCAGACTTGGAAGCTAAAGCTGCTGAAGCGAAAGTAAATGAAGCTAGACAGCGAGAAATAGAAAAAGGAATTTTGGTAACAAATGCTGCTGATGAGATTGACAAATTACTTGGGGAGAGCATAGCTCCTGATCTTCAAATAACCAGTCTTGGAAGTCTTATTTCTTACCTTCCCATGGGTACGGATAGTAGAAGAGTTTCAGGTTTGTTGGATGTTCTCAAGGCAAACTTTGGCTTTAATGAATTGCAAGCACTGAGGGATGCTAGTCTAACAGGGGGTGCGCTTGGGCCGGTGTCAGATACAGAGAATAGATTACTTCAAAGTGTCCAGCTTAGTTTCGATCAAGCACAGAGAGCAGATACATTACAGCAGGGTATGAGAACAGTTAGGTTCCTCTTTGATCCTCAATCAATAGAGAAAAGAAAAGAGCTTAATAGGATGATTTCTACTAAGCAAATAACTACAGAACAGGGGATTAATAAATTCAATGAAATGTATAGGAAGGCAGTAATGCCCGAAGCGGCGGAAGGGCCGAAGATTGATCTAACATTACCCCCACCTTATTTGAGTGAGAAGTTAAAAGAACTCTGGGTTGTTGCTACGCCGGAAGAGAAAATCAATATGCTTAGCCCAGAAGATAAATTGAGGCTGCCATGACACCGGAAGAAATCAAAACAATGGAAGAAACCCTCTCTGCTAGAAGAGAAGCAATGAGGGCGGATTTGAAAAAAGAATTAGAAATGATGGAAAGGTCAAAAGAAAGTGCGGGAAGTGGAACCGCGCCTGCTGCACCCGTTGCACCAAAAAGCCAGCCCTTTTCTGTAGATCAAATGGACAGTAGTGCTTTGCAGACAATGCGTCAGCAATCACTCGGTGAGCAATTTGGAGGAGTAGCACAGGCGGCGGATGATATTGTAAGGACTGCCGCCGGACCGATTGGGGATATATTAGAAG
>Ga0137422_1000179_pt1 | contig 15053 bp, 17 predicted proteins | sample EasRivERMZT551_2_FD_102330 | JGI IMG/M metagenome (GOLD analysis project Ga0137422, IMG submission 102330) | Soil microbial communities from meander-bound floodplain in the East River, Colorado, USA - East River MetaG ERMZT551_2 | ecosystem: Environmental > Terrestrial > Soil > Floodplain ... | reverse complement strand
TTGCGTGGCCGCGTCATATCTCATATCCTTAAGTTGGCCTTTCTCGAGCTCGCCGTCCGGGTTGGTCCATGAGAAATAACCGTAATTCTTATCGTCAGGATGACGACCCTCGAAAGCCTTTCTTATCTCGTTGATCGTGTTCCATGTGAGTTTGGCCTTGAGCCTGATAATGTTCGATGTCCATAGCGGAGACCTCAAGGTATCGACGCGCTCGTTTTTATTGTCCGTGTAATTATACAAGGCGGGATCGGCCAGGTTGTCGTTAGCTGAGCAAGTATAGCCGCCGACCGTTTGAGTTGTGAGCGCGTTATTAAGCTTGCCGTCAAGGAATAGGAGGAGCTCGTCGCCGTCCTTCTTTGTCAGGCCCGCCGCAAAAAAGTGACTCCATCGATAGAAAATTCTTTTAAGGTGATGCTCGAGGTTGTAAAGTCCCTCGGGATAGTCGACGCCGGTCACAAGATCAAAGTCGTCCTCCATAGTGCGAGCGAGGAAACGATCCGCCGGCAATGTGATCGATCCGTTAACGGGTCCCTCGTTGACGGGAGTCTCGACCAGGTAGATAACAACCTCACCAACCGGCGGCGTCATTACCTCAATATTCGCGACGGTGTAATCGGTATTATTTGAGGCCGTGTCGGTGATGGTAATCACGTCGCCAGGGATCAAAGGAACTTTCCAGGCGTCGGAGATAGAGAGCGTCTTTTCGTCAGCGTCGAACGTCATAGCGAACGGACCGAAAGGACCGGCCGGATCGCCGTCGGTATGCGATACAAGAAAGAGCTCCTTATCCGTTTCGTAAGACGACGCCGGATTGCTAGGCAAGCACGACTCGGCCTTTGAGCCTTTCTCTTTAAAGATTTGCTCTTGAGTGCCGCGAATGTACGAGGAGCTCATAAGCATTTCGACCAGGACCTCGAGCTTGTTCTTTGACTGTTTGACCGGCGTCGAGTATTTGATCTCACTCATTACCTCCTGGCGAGAGGCCCCTTGTCCCTCCTGAGGGTAGCGATGAAAAGCAAACCTTAGCTCGTTATAAATGTATTCGCTCGCCGACTCTTTCTTGTAGCTCGAGACGATCGGTAAGTTTAAGAGCTCGACGTCAGGAAAGAAATAAGAGAGCTCCTCGAACCTTAAGAACTCCTCGCCGGCGTCGTTGCGCTCCATAGCCAGGCCCGTACAATAAAGAGCGTTAAACACATTGACCCAATCCTTTGCCGCCAGGGTTGACGAGTTGAGTAACCCTCGAGCCATTTCACCGCTAAACAAAAGATGATGAGAGCCGCAACCGTTGGCCGCATAGCCGAGGTCAGTCCGCCCGAGGAGGTTACTCTTGAGCCGGCCGGCTTGTCCCGTTATTAGTTCGATCTGACGATCGACCGCCTCAAAGATTCGATAAGTCTTTGTAATGGTCGGCGCCGCGTTTGAGTTGTCGGTTACTGTCATTTGCCAAGAGTCAGGCAAGCGATAGACGCCGCTCATGTCGGCGCCCTGGGTCTCAACGATGAGCCGAATAAATACGGCCTCGCCAGGTTGTAAGATCACGCCGCCGGCAACGTTGTAAGCGACATCGAAAGAGCCGGCTAGGGCTCCGTGATTCTTTGCATCGTCGGCGAACGTCTCACCATCGACGGGAGGGTTAACAGGAATATCCGATCCGTCGAGAAAGTTCTTTTTATAAAGGAGGAGGTTAGAGCCGTAATTGCCTCCCGGACTATTGTCGGGAAAATCAAGAGTAACCAAGACGTCGACGTCGAACGCCAGGCGCCGTACTATCTGACCGCTCCCAAGGTTTGCGTAAATGAGTTGACCGCTCGGGGCGATCGGGTCTTGTAGGTCCGGGATATTGTTCGCGCAATTCTTGAACGGCGGGACGTTGTCGAGGATCGTCGCGAACCCTGGGACGTTGCCGCTAGCCCATACAATATCGTCGGCGATGTTAACGATCGCATTATATAAGAACTTACTCGAGAGCAAGACGCGGAAAGGATGGAGCCAAAGGTCTTTAAGCGATAGCGCCGTAAGGGCGGCGGCCTGGTTGTCGATAGTCCCCTCGCTTGCTAGCGATGTTTTCATATCGTAACGGGACCTAAATAAATCATTCATCGACCGGCGCTCGAGGCCTACCCTGGCGACGGCCTCGTCCTCCTCCCAGGTATCAAAAGCTACTTGCATTTCAAAGAGTATCTCGAGGACTACGTTATCGGGGTCCGTGCGATCAACAAGACCAAAGGAGAGGTAAGCGACTCCGTCCTCTCCGTAATCTTTGTAAACCTCTTTGAGAACACTCCGCCCGGAGGCGTCATCGAATGCGAGAGTTATATCCTTATCGGTAAACTCAAATTTGTACATGAAAAGAGTCTGATCGAGACTAATGTTAATTAGGATTTTGTCCCAATTGATCGGCTCGTTAATCTCGTGGCTCTCCGTGCCGGCCCTGGTTGTGGCCGTCAGGATAAAAATATTTTCCTTGTGATATAAGAGATCGCCAACACTCTGACCGCTCGGATCAGGGAGCGCCGGGATCGCCTTAGGCTCGGCCTCGTATACGTCGATATAGATCACCTCGGCGCCAGGCCAAGCGACATCGTTGTCGTATGCTGAGAGGCCGGGATACGCCGCGAGTGTGCTCGGGTGAGTCGCGATAAACGCGGCCATGTTTCGGACCGTGATAAGGAAAGCCGTTGTCCTGAGAGGCGCGCCGTAAGCATTGCCGGCGGCGAAGTTAGCGACTAGGTCAACAAAGCCGGCCTTAGCATCCTCAGCCCTGACGACTGTCGTGATCCCTTGCACGTCAGTAAATCCACCGAGGCCAACGATAAAGAAAAACATATCGTCGGGGACGCCGGCGGTTACTCGGAGCTTTAGCCTGATCTCCGTCTCCTCACCAACGGCGCCAACGGGGAACTCTCCGAGGTTCATCGCGTGACCCCAAGACGCCTCGGTAAACGGATCGAGGACGGCCGGCGGTGTGATCTTACAAGAGGCCGCGCCGGCGGCGGCAAAGTCATTGCTTAGCTCGTGCGTGTCGCCGATCTGACTGTCCCAGGTTCCCTCGGGAGCCTCAAAAGTTCCGTTGTTATATCGGACGACGACGTTAGCCATTACTTAGAAAATCTATACTTGTCGTCGAGCCTTTGAATACGGCCGTTACGGCTCCGCTCGTATCGACGATAACCGGCCTCGTCGTAATACTCCTCCTTGGATTTGATCGCCTCCGTGATCTTGTCGCCCGTCCTGGCGAGAGCCTCGACGACGTCGCGATTACTTGGTCCGCCGCCGGCCGGCTTACCTCCCAGGAGCAAGGCGTCGCGTCTCTGACCCTGCAAATTGTTCTCGATGTCCATGAGCTCGGCGATCCGTTGCGTGTCCTCAGCGTTAAATATGCGAGTCCCTCCCTTGAGATAAGTATACTCGGGACCCTTGTCGTATAGGCTGAGCTTACCGTCAGGCCCGACGCCGAGCTCAGTCCCGCGCTCCCCGACCTTGGCGACGCCTTCGATTGAGCTCTCCGTACCTGTCCAATAGGCCGGGATAGGAGTCGCCAGGACCTTAGCCAGGTTGAGCGCTCCGATTGCTCCGATGAGGATCGAGAGCGGGATCGCCGGCAACGCTTGGACGGCCGCGCGGGCGGTGTTAACAATAATGTCGGAGGCCGCCTTTGCCTTTTCAAAGATCGCAACGCGCCGGCGCTCCTGGGCTATCTGTGCCTGGATCGCGGCTTGCTTGTTGGCAAAGTCTTGCTCGATGAGGGCCTCCGCCTGTTTGTCTCCTTGTACGATAGCGAGGCGCTTGTCCCTAAATTCCTCTTGCTTGGCGAGGTCCGCCTCGAGTTGTTCGGCGCGTTTCTGAGCGGCGCCGGCGACGAGCGTGAGACCGAACTCGGCGACGGCGTTCTCGAGCTCGAATATCTTTTGAATTACGGCGGCTTGCTCGGCCTCCTTTTTCTTAATGTCACGGATCACGCCGGCCGTCGTGACGGCGCTTAACTCGAGCTCGACCTTGGAAACTTTCTCGAGGAGCTCGGCGCGTCCCTTGGTTCCCTCCTCCGTTGCCTCGACTTGTTCGCGTAAGTAGCGCAATTGAGAAAGCAACGCCTCACGCTGACCCTCCTCTTGTATCCTTAGCTTTTCCTCCTCATAGGCTTTTATATCCCTGATTGACTTACCGCCGGCGCTAAAGGCCTCGTTTAAAATCGTGAGTTGTTGATTGATCTCCTCGTTAATCTCGGCCGTCGCGATCGCGGCATCGCGTGCCAGGACCTTAAAGAAATTTTCCTTTACCGCCTCCGTCGTTTGCTTGTTGGTATCCTCGACCAGGTCGACGTACTTCGCGGCGATTAACTCCTTTTGATTTAGGAGGCCCTCGTCTAGCGCGAGGAGCTCCTCGGTGACGACCTTGCCCTCAGCCCTGATCCTCTCCTCGGCCGCGCGTTGCACGACGTCGAGCTCCTTTTGTTTCTCGAGCTCAAGCAATGAGACACGACTCGCCTCGATCGTCATAAGAGCGTCGACACGATCCTCGAGCGAGCTCGTCTCCTTGGCGAGAATCTCCTTTTGAGTTTCGATCTTATCCTCGAGGAGAAACTTATCGACCTCCCGTTGCGTATCGATCGCCCGCTCGGCGGCCTGGCGCTTGGCGTTCTCGATCTCTAGCACGAGAGCGGCCTCCTGTTTCAATAGCGCGCGACGTTTAACGGACGCGTCCGATTGTACTTTGATGAGAGCCGTCTCGGCTTTATAAAGGTCCTCTCGCGTCTTGATGGTATTGGTCCCGGCCGCTATGGCTAATTGTGCCTGAGTGACGTCTTTCTTTGCGAGCTCGATGTCTCCCTCGAGTTGATCGCTCAACAACTTGCGGACCTTACGGATCGCCTCGAGACGCTCCTCATCGGTCCGGCCTAGCTTGTCCTTACTCTTTTCGAGCTCCTCGTTAACTTTCCTCTCCGTCTCCGCGTCGTCCTTCATGTCCTCGAGGTGCTCGAGTCGGAGCTCGGAAATAGTGTTAGCCAATTCACCCGCCGCCTTTGATTGCTCTTTTACTTGTTTCTTAACCTCATCGGATGAAAAGAAAAAAGCCGTACTCTTTGCGGCGAGTTTGATTTGCTCCCAATAGCCGGCAACCGTGCCGCCAAGTTGCGACCAAAGGCCCTCGTAAACTCTTAGGAACGCCGTGTCCTGTAACTGACGCGCCTCGAGCTCCTCCTCTCCCTCGATCGAAAACTTATAATAACTATCGGCCGCGTTCTTAAGCGCCAGGAACGCGCCGACGAGAGCGGTAATAATCAATAGAGGACCCGAGCTAAACGCGGCCTTTATGGCCTGGCCGGCTAGCTTAATCTTACCAAGAAGTCCGCCGGTTGCGTTGTCTAGACTCGACACGGCGATCCCATAATCGCCGACGTTACGTTGATTATCGCCGATCGTTTTATCGAACTCCTTGAGCTTGTCGCTTCCATCTTTGATGAACGTCGAGAGCCTTTTAAACTCGGCGGAGTTGCTACCGATCCCGCCCTCCATAGCTTTGAGCTCGGCCTTTGCCTTGTTCACTTGCTGAGTGAGCTCCTGATATGAACCCTTCGCAACGTCGACGCCTTTCTTGGCTTGCTTGATCGCCGCGTCGCTCTCGTTGACGGCCTTGCTCAGGTTCTTAATTTTGGTGAGCGTCTCATCCTTGACGGCCTGAGAGGTCGCCGTCCCCATTGCCTGATAGTCTTTAACTGCCTGGCCGAGTTGGGCCCTCAGGTCATTGAGTGAGCCGGCCTGGTCGGCGTTTGTTTTCTTGAGCTTCTCGTTACTCTCCTCGAGTTTCTTTTGCTCGCCGAGGAGTATCGTGATTTGCTCCTTTGTCTTGGAGAGCGAGGTATTATAATGGTCGTTAGTCGCGGTCAACTCCTCGAGCTCGCCGGCGGACTTGCTTAGTTGATCCTGATCTTTCTTTGAGGTGATGTCGAGAGAGGCAAAGCTTTTCTCGAGCTTGGTCGTTGCCTCCTGGATGTCGCCGAGCGAGTCGGTGTAATGCTTGGCGACTAACTGAGAGGTCTCGACGAGCTTTGTAAACTCACCGTTGAGCCGCTCGATCGCGCCGATAATCTTTTCGATCGGAGCCGAGTCGCCCTTGAGGAGCTCGTTAATGTCGATAAAGTCCGCCATACTATTGAGCGAGGAGCATTAAGGTGATAGCCGCGATGAGCCCGCCAATTGATCCGACGGCGAGGCCCTTCCAAAAGTTGCCGTCGTTAAACCATTTGTCGCCCTCCGTCGCAAGTCGATAAAGGTCGTTGTAATTTGTTTTGAGGTCCGCCGTCGTCGACTGACACTCAAGGAGAGCGTCGGCGTTGGCCTGGATTATGTACGTTTGAGAGGCGACGACATTAGATTGATCCTCGCGGATAGCTCGCACGAGAGAGAGCTCGCGCGCCAGGGAGTCGATAAGCATATCCCCAAAGTTAAGCTTAAAGGTCTCCTCGCGATAGCGGTCGAGACGGATCGCGACGGCGGAGTCGTAAGGCGAGCGAGCGCCCTTGGTTAACAACGTGTAAGGAGTGACGACCTGAGCCTCAGAAATCAGGACGTTTAATATCAAGGTCGCGGTAACGATTAAGTAGCTCCTCATTTTGTTTTGCAAGTTTGTCGGCCTTGATGTTAGACGCTTTTAGATTACTGTTTATCCGGTGTATGTCACGATACACCGAGTCGATAAGTTTCTTTGTCCGTGCCTGGTAAACCGAGTCGAAGTTTACGAGGACGTCGTGAGAGTTATAAAGAGAATCGATCGCACGGTCGCGCGCGATGGTTGTCTCCTTTCGACTCGTGAAATACACGAACGCCAGGCCGGCAAGAAAGACCGCGATAATTATAAAGTCTTTCCCTTTCATTTCGAGGCCGTGTCGGGAGACTTGTGCTTTACGATCTCGGCGGCCTCCTTATTGGTGACGTCGGCCTTTACCTGGGCGGGTTGCAAAAAGTTCTTTGCAAGGTAAACAACGCCGGCGCTAATGCCCGCGCCAATTGCTACCCTCCAATTGACCGCGTCGAAAGTTCCGGCGTTGATCGCGGGCTCAGCAACCATAAAGGCGCCGGTCCCGAACGCGACCAAAAGGCCCTTTAAAAAGTCCTTGTAGTTGAGCCAGAATTGCCGGCTCGTTACCTCGATTTTCTTGTCATCGATTTGCATATAAAAAATAGTTAGGGTTTAAAAAATCTTTGTTTCGCGAGCTCGTAATACTTCAATCGATCCGCCAGGCCGTTGAGCCCGCCGTTAATCTTGAGAGTGATCCACTCAAAACGATTGTACTTTCGTCCCTTGCGCTCCCTGACCCAATCGTCCGGCTTGTCGGCGATAAGGTTGAGGTCTCTCCATTTCCAAAACCAACCGGCGGAGAGTGCCGCAAAGAGAGGCTCCTCGAGTTTCTCGGGGTGATCAGTAAACCGGACCGCGAACTCCTCCGATAGTGTCGTATAGTTGTTACGGCCTGTAATCTGAATTAAGCCGCGTCCCTTGAACCTTACGCCGTCGCCTGTCTGGATGTTGCCCAGGTCGACGCGGCCCTCGTAGGCCTCGCCGGTTGCGATCTCGAGCACATACTTAAGGCATCCCGACTCGTGGGCAATCTGAGGGAGGAAACACGCCAGGCGCGCCGGTGTGTTGATCTCGTACCTTTCGATGGTCAGATTGAGCGGATCGAGAAATCGGTCGAGGTTGGCCTCACTCGCGTAAGGTAAACAGGCTTTGAGGTCCTCACGAGTCAGGGTCATTTTTTCGATGGTTTACGGGTCTCAAAGTAGCGAATTTTTGAGTAAAACTGAAATACTGTTAGATCGCCAGGGCGCGCGATTCCTTGCTCCTCTAAGCTCGTGCAAAGCGTCTCAAAGGAGACCTCGATCCGTTTCATGTAGTTCTCGGAGCTCGACGGGTTGAGGTCCTGAGGGGCAACTAAATCGAGTTGCTCGTCGGTGATGGACTTGATCCTCGCGTCGACGGACTTGTCGCCGCGTATCTTTTGGATTTGTAGCTTGGCCTTTCGGAGGAGAGTCTCGTAATAATTGAGCTCGTCGGCGTTGTTGAACCTCTCAGGAAAGTAGGACCTTAGCTCGAAATTAATTTTTTTTTTACGTCGGAGAGGATGCCCTCAAGCTCTTGGCGGCCGACGCCGATCTCGCCGATCGTCTGACAAACACGCTCAAGGCCGCGCTCGCTATAATCGTCAATAGCCTGGCCGTTGATAGACTTGATCAGGACGGCAAAACTTATGTGCGTGATATTGATCTTGTTGATCGCGACGACGAAATTAAAATGAAGATTAAGCCGCTCGCGCCTGGCGTCGTCGATCTTGCCGGCGGCGAGAAAAGAATCGAGCAAGGCGAAATGTTTCATTATCGCGTGAACATCGGAGCCGATCCCGGTATCCTGGATAATGTACTTATTAAAATCGGTGTAACGACTTATCGGGAGCTCCTTGATAGACTCGTTAACGAGGATCGTGCCCTTATCTGTTTTTACTTCTCGCAAGGTTGTAAAGCGTTTTCGCTATCGACGCCGCGCCGAAAGGTACGGCAAGATAGGAAAAATCCGACGTCTGACAAATTTGATATACAACCAGGGGCCAGGAAAACCAAAAGCCAAGACAGAAATCGCACACCTCCGCCGGCATCCATGACGGCCGGCGTACCTGGTAAAGCTCGTCGAGTTTCCATTTATAGAATACGACGAGGAGCGTTGCGCTTATCGATGCCGAGATAAGGATCAGGCTCAGGAACTTGATGAGCTCAAAGAAACTCACAAGCGCTTGCGGTCTGCTTTCTGATCCATTTTTTTAGAGACATTCTCGAGCCATGTCTTTATACCCTTAAGCGTTGCGTCCAGGGATGCAAACGACTGATTTAGATCGTTTAGATTTTTACTAATGATCTTGCTCTCCTCGCGTTGGTTTTCTTGGAACTTCTCGAAATGTTCCGCTAACGCAAATTGTCTCTCGCGAACTATTAAGAGATCAGTCTCGGCCTTTTTGATGTCGGCATCCTGGCGGAGGTCTATTGACTTGCGCGCCTCCTCGGCGAGCTCGAGGACCGCTAGCTTGTGTTTAAAGGTATTCTTTTGGACTATGTCCCGGATGAGGATCGTCAAGCCTGTAAAAAAGCCGCCGCCGATAAACGAGAGCGCCGCCCAATTGATCGACTCCATTACCAACCAAGTGAGACAATACGATAGAGGACCCTTACTCGTATCACGTTAGCGGCATTGCCGCCGCCAAATTCGCCGTCGCCGTTGTTCTGTAATACGAGCGCCTTGTTATCGACGATTGCCTTAGCTCTCACGAGTGACGCCGACGGTCCGACGGGGATCATTGAGTCCGCCGTCGCCGTGACAAAGCCGGTACACTCAATGAGCTCGGAGGCCGAAACGCCGGCGGCTCCCCAACGGAGCTCGAGGTTATCGGTCGTCTCCGTATAGGCGGCGGTATAATCAAAGGCGACCTCCCCTCGAATAAACTCAATCATGTAGCCGGCGCCAGGCGCGGCGACAATCGTGATCGGAGTCGCTCGTATTAAAACAAATTGCGCGTTAGTGATTGAAACCTCGGCGACCTGAGGCTTGTCTCCGCCGAACATCGAGTTTAATGCCGTGACAGTCTCGCCAACGGTTGCCGCGAGTTGTGTCCCTGCCTGGTTCTTGATGTCGGAGAAAAGCGTCGACCTGAGGAGGCGGTCCCCGTCATTGGAGTAAATGGTAATGTAACTCGTCGCCGTCGTTGTGATTTGGTAGTCGTCACCCTTGGCGATAAACTTGATGTTCGCCGCCGAGTATTCGATCGCAACGGTCGAGCCGGACGGATAGATTTTTACAACCTGGGCGAGCGCCGTGAGAGAGCCCGAGAAAAATAGAAGGATGCAAACGAGGTGTTTCATAAAGTTGGGTTAGATTGGTAAAGCCGGGTCGGGGCAGTTTTCGGTCCACGTTAAACGCGTGTCGATCTTAAAGCCTCCGTAAGGATGGATTAACTCTTGTTGCTTGATCGGGTCAAAGGTGTAACCGGCAAAGACATTATTAACATCCTCCCAGGTCCTCACGATCTCGATCGAGGCCTGACTCGCCGCCGGGAATGTATGGTTAACGATTGCCCGCTCGGCCGTGCTCTTGAGTATTTCTACAAAGCGATAGTCGAGAGTCTTGTCGATCTCGCGCAAGTTGAACCAAAAGATAATACTAACGAGTGCCGTCTTTTTGGCGTGGTTGTTTTGCTCATAAAAGAGCGTGTCGATCGGATCGTTAACCTTAAAAAAGGATTGACTCTTGAGGTTGTCGTTAGGCATGACGTTGAGGAGATCGCGGTCCTTGCCGTCGACCATTCCTTGCCATACCTCAGGATACACGACCGGCCGGCCGCCAGGCGTCGCCCTGGTTGCGGACCAGGAGCGGCCGAAAGATTTTTCTAACCATCCAAGCGTACCGAGTTTAACTTGCAAAGATTGGATCGGTATGTCGATACCAACCGGCAAGGCGATGACAGGGACGAGCGGATTTTTAAAGCTATTCATAATAAAGGATGTCCCTGATCTTGTCAACCAAACCAGGGAGGAGTATCTCCTCGATGAGCCTGATCCTATTCTCCTGAGTGAGGCCGAGGATCGCCTCGCCGTATTTACTCTCGAGCTTGAAAGTTTTGTTATCCGTTCCGATGAGGCGAAACTCATTTTGAAAGACCTCAATCTTTATACCCTGGTAAAAGTCTCCCTCGTCCCTGAGTGTAACCCGGTCGAATGGTTGGCCCTTTACTTTCTTGATCGCAACGGTTAGCGGAGTATAGGGCGGCTCGATCGGACTCGAGTCGCTCCTTATGCCGGCTTGTAGTTGCTCGATATTGAGGTCAGCGATAGCCGCCTCGCTCTCGATTATGACGGCAAGCAAGAGCGCCGGGAGCAAGTCCTTAACCTTGCGGAGCTTGCGGATCAGGTTGTCGAGGACCTCCATGTCGTTAGATCGTCTTGTATACAGGACCGTTATCTCTGTCGTCGCATGGGAGACAAGACTCATCGAGTCCGCTCATGTCGAGGCTCACCGCCTTGAGTGCTTTCTCTAGCCTGGTCGCCAGGCCCGGCGTGTTGTTGTCACGGTTGCCGAGCTCAAACATCGCGAGGTCACGCGTCTCCTTTGAGATCGGAGTATTACGAGTTGAGTAAGCAATAAAGCCGAGAGAGTCGACGGCGACTTGCTTGATAATCGCGTCGCTGAAAATTGTCTTTTCACGGCAAAAGAAATCCGTCACGTCACAACGGACGGAGAGGTCGAGGTTAAGCCCGAAATTCTTTGTCCATTGGTAAGAGTTTTTGCGGATGTCCCAAAGCTTAGGACCGCCAGGATCGCCGGGAAGTATTCCGGCCAGGTAAGGAGCGGCAACCTCGATCGGCGATATGTCCATATAGCGCGACCATTGCGTATAAAAATTATAGTTGTTACCGCAAGTCGTACAGTCGGGAGCGTTGGCAAAGTCGTAACCGCGATTGATCGCCTGGCCGACAAGAGCGTCCTCGTAATATCCAAGATAGAACGATCCGCCGGGAGCGTATGAGTCCGTCAGGAACTTGAGGACAAAGTCCTCGCCGTTGTCGAGGAGTCGCGACCACTCAAAAGAATTGGCTTTCGTGAGGACCTGGGTAAACTTCTTGAGCGGCGTCTCCTGGGATGAGTGAAAGAGGTAGAGATCGAACGCCGGGTTGACCTGGGAGAATTGCGTACCGAGCCGGCGGAGGATGACGACGAGATCACGGTGAGAGTTGAGATTGATCTCAAAGCCGACGAACCTCGAGAGGCCGAGCTCCTTATTTTGCATCGAGCCGGCGCCGTCGAATAGTTGCACGTTTTCAAAGATCGCCTTAGTCACGCCGTTGAGCTTCTTATCGGTGAACACTTTCGACGCTACCTTGTTGATAGCGGCGCGCGTTATGTGCGTGAGTTTTTCATTGAGGAGACTAATCTCCGTCCACCAAATAGAGGCGACCTCCTCGGGGTCGTGATTGAGATTAACGCCTAGCAAGCTCTCCCAATTTTTCCCGCCCTTCACAACGCGCGCGCGGATCGCGTAAGTCGTCACTCCTGACCAGGCGGGGTATATGAAATGATCGTAATTCTTGAGCGCCTGGTCGAGGTTCTCGATCGTGACGAGAGGGTGCTCATCCTGAAAGTAAAGGCCCGTCGAACTCGCAACCAGGGAGGGAACGAGTGAGGCGTAATCGGGGTTGACGTTTTGCCGCCAACCAACCAGGCCAAAGAGGCAATCCATTAGAGCGCTTTCTCGATACATGGGAGGAACGGGTTAACGGTCAAATATGAGGCTTTTTGGGGCAATTTCAAAGGTCAAATATTTCCGCCCGAAAGCTTGGAGTATATCGGAAATTTCCGATATATTTGTATCAACAAAACCGATCAAAGACTATGGAATTTTATGTTAAGCTCTCGACACGCGGTTACAAGGCAACCAAGTCGAGCAATCACATTTCGATTTATCTGAGCGCTGAAAACAAGGAGGCGCTCCACGCTCTCGCGGCTGATTGGGCAAAGGCTAATCTCTCGCCGGCCGTTACTTACAACGGTATTTATTTCGCAACCCGGACCGACGGGTCAGCTATCGGAAACACGATACAAGGCGTCGGCTTTAAAATTGTAGGGATATGACGCCGACAAACAAAAGCTATTTTTCAGGAGCCGGCGGTATGGACCTCGGCTTTGCTCAAGCCGGCATCGAGACAATACAATCGCTCGACATTGACGCGGCATCGTGTAACACGTTGCGCAAGAACTTCTCGCACAACGTAATCGAGGCGGACATCGCAAAGATGACGGTCCTCGACCAACCCAAGAGCGACGTCGCTAGTCTTACATTCCCTTGTACCAAGTATTCGACTATCGCCGACATACACGGAACACGGACCGGCGACGAGTTATTTTTGCACTCGTTCCGTCACGTCGCTCTCGAGCGGCCCGAGGTGTTCGTCGTTGAGAATGTCCCAGGGATGAAAAAGTTTAAGGTTGTAATGGAGTGTTTCCAGAAAATCCCGGACTACTATGTTACGACTCTTTGCCCTCTCGACGCGTCGCTATGGTTGCCACAAAAGAGAGCGCGCCTCATAATGATTGGAACACGTCGCCCGAACTTTATCACCGCGCCGACGGTATCGACACGGACCAGGCTCAAGGACGTAATCGAAAAGGACGCCCAGGTCAACGTACCCGACGCCGTGATCTCAAGGCTCAAGGGTGAGTACCGCGACCTCCCGATCATTAGCGACCCGGCCAAGGACGACCTCGCGCCGACTTGCGTCGCTCACTATGCAAAGGATCGGAGCACTCGCCTCGTTAAGGATATGGCTTACAAGTACGGAGCTCGTCCTTACACGGTCCGCGAGTTTGCTCGCCTCCAAGGATTCCCGGACTCTCATGTATTTACCGGCTCAGAAAATGAGCAAATGAAACAGATAGGCAACGCCGTCGCCGTGCCGGTCGCTCGTTGGATAGGACAATCGATTTACAAATACTTTAACTAACCGATCACATGAAAACAAAGAAAATTCTCGACGAGCTTAACTCCGCAATCGCGGAGGCTTTCGCTCCCCTCATTGGAAAACCCGCTAGGTCGGGCGACTGTCACGAGATCGTCGCCGAGGCGATCGGCGGCATCTTGCCGACCAATATCGTAAAGTACGCGACCTGGTATATCATTGCCGATCGTTCGTACTATGGTAACGACGCTAAGGTCTTTGTCCTTTCAACAAAAGGCTTTGCTCCTTACAAGGGCGCCGCCGGCGAAAGGTTCAACGGCAATACCGGCAAATGGTTAAGCGCGCCCAGGTACGAACTCGCCGAGGGAATCGACGAGGAGCTCCTCGAGGATTGCGCTCGCGTCGCACTCATCAAGGTATATAAGACCAAGCTAGAGGGACAGGAGACATTTATCAAGGAGAGCGAGACGAACCTCGTCAGGTATCGCGAACACGCCGACGAGCTCCGAGGCATGATCGATGGAACGACTAACCGGCTCGGTGAGGAGTTACTCTAATGAGAACGCTCACCCATTACGAGCTAGTCCACGAGGAGGTGATCCGTGACGGTAGCGACGATATACTCGATTGGAAACATACCGTACTAGCGGAGGGCAAAACGATTGCCGGCCTCGTCAAATTTGCGCGGATGAAAAAGCTCAACCCTGACGAGCATTTAATCGAGGCTAATTATGTCGAGGCGATCGACGGCTATAAAGTCCCGGACTCCGATGTCGTCGGTTATCTGAATGATCCCGAGCAACTCAAAAAGTTTAAGCCATGAACAAGCCGCGAATTTCTGAGGCGAGCGTCGTAATGATTCGACGCTCGCTCGAGCGCCTGGGTCGCGTGGACCTCTTGCCTCGGGTCCTCGACATCCAACACGACAACGACCTCCCCGTCTCCGCCGTATGCCTGGCGCTCGACGAGCTCCAAGGTGTGCCGAACTATCTAACCATAAGCGAGACGCTCAAGGACGTCGACGCCTTTTGGAAACAACAACGTAAGCCGATCGACATCCAAGAGGAGCGGCGCAAGACCGCCGACATGATCGAACACATCGCCGAAATGAAACACGACGAGCCAATGATCAAGATCATTAAGCACATCGGCAAGGGGAGTGGACTAAAGGAGGCGCTCGACGAGTACCTCCCAGAATACCGCCGGCGGGTCAACGCCGAAAAGGACCCGCAACGAAAGCACGAAATGAGGGTGAAATATAAAGCCCTAAAGGAGCTCAGGGACGAGCTTTAGAGGCATCAAAAATATTTGATATTTCTCTTGTGGGGATGTCGGAAATATCCGATATTTGACCTATCAATTTAACCGATCAAAGTTTATGACACTCCAAGAAATCAAGGCCGAGCTCGCAGTATTAGCCGAGCAAATCGAAAATCTTAACGTCAACGAGTACGGCGTACCGCTCGACCAGGATCACGCCCGCAAGTTGTTAGACCGCGAGGAGGAACTCTTTAACCTCCTCGGATTGAATAACGCTAACCTCTTAATCGCCTAACTATG
>Ga0137422_1000177_pt1 | contig 15086 bp, 29 predicted proteins | sample EasRivERMZT551_2_FD_102330 | JGI IMG/M metagenome (GOLD analysis project Ga0137422, IMG submission 102330) | Soil microbial communities from meander-bound floodplain in the East River, Colorado, USA - East River MetaG ERMZT551_2 | ecosystem: Environmental > Terrestrial > Soil > Floodplain ... | reverse complement strand
ATGAACGCGATATTGCGCGCGCATCAAGACGCTTGCGATGCGTTGCGACGAACGGGGGCAGGGCGCGCCTGAGTGACGCCGGCGGGCGACCGGCGGGCACTAGCTGCCGGCGGGCGGCTGCCAGAGTTCGACCTTGTCCTTGGCCTTGAAGAAGATGCCGCCGATGCCGGTGACACGTTTCATTCCTTTCTCCTTGCGGCCGCGAGGGCGATCGGCACGCCGAAGAGGAACATGTGCGAGAGCAGGTCGAGGCCAGCGGATACTGGCTTGAAGGAAACCGGGTGCGGGAACGCAGAGAGTGGCAGAACGACCAGGCGCATGGTGAAGAAAACCAGGATACCGAAGATCGCGCCGGCCAGTATCGGCCGCACGGTGAGTCTCTGCAGGCGCACCGCGATCGCGACAAAGAGGGCCGCCCACAGGTACGACATGATGAAGTGACCTGCCAGGCCGAGCGCGGCGGCGGGCGTGCCGCCAGCGTAGGCCTCCTCGCCCAGGAGGCCGCTCGCGACGGTCTGGAGCAGCCGCACCGGCCCCACGCCGTTGACCGCCGCGAAAATGAGCGCAAAGAGAATGTCGAGCGTGCCGCCGATCGTGCCGCCGATGAGCACCGCCCGAAGTCGTGAATTGCCATTCATGATTGCCTAGAATGATGCAGTACCGGGGAGGTCTGCACCATGCTCACGGGTTCCTGTCTCTGCGGAGCCGTCAAGTTCGAGGTCGAGGGCGAACTACCCCCGCCGGATGGCTGTCATTGCACGCAATGCCGCAAGGTGTCGGGCCACTACTGGGCGTCCACCGACATTCCGCGCACCGCACTCACGGTTCGCGGCGAGTTCAACGTTGCCTGGTTCCGGTCCTCCGAAAAGGTGCAGCGCGGATTCTGCTCGACCTGCGGGGCGACGCTTTTCTTTGACCCGATCGGCAAGGACTGGATCGCCGTTTCCATGGGGGCATTCGATTCGCCGACGGGCACGCGCCTCGCGAAGCACATCTTTGTCGCCGACAAGGGCGACTACTACGACATCACGGACGGCCTTCCGCAAAATCCACAGTAGCCGCTTTCACCGTGCGCGCCACAATTCGACGGAGCCTTTCCCGTAGTGGTCGACGACCACCCATCGAAGGAGCCGCTTGGGCATGCGCGGGCCCATCCTGGACGCCTGGAGCGCACGCGCGGCGTTCTCGACCAGCACCTTGTACTCTTCCTCGCATCGGGCAATCGCTGTCATTGCCAGGGTCACCGCGCACTCGATTTCGTTCGGGCGGGGCCATAGCGTTACCACACCGTCGAGCACGACGATGCCGCTGCTGCGTTCGAGCAACTCGGCGGCCAGGGCGAGGCGCTGCTCGGTCGCGGAATCGTCGATGACGAGCGTGTTCACTGCAGGGCCCGCTTTCGCTCTACGAGGTCCCACAGGTTGCCGTAGAGGTCCTTGAACACGGCGACAGTTCCATAAGGCTCGTCCCGGGGCTCACGCACGAACACGACGCCGCTCGCCGCGTAGCGCTTGTAGTCCCGCGCGAAATCGTCCGTGTAGAGAAACAGGAAAACGCGGCCGCCGGTCTGGCTGCCGATGCGGGAGACCTGTTCGGGCGTGGAAGCCCGGGCGAGGAGAAGCTGCGACTCGGTTGCACCGGCTGGTGACACGACGACCCAGCGCTTGTTCTGCTCGGGAACGAACGAATCTTTGACGAGCTTGAAGCCGAGCACGCCGATGTAGAAGGCGAGCGCTTCGTCGTAGTCGCGAACAACGAGCGAGACAAGCCCGAGCGATTGTTTCATGGCTTTGGTGGCCTCAGGCGACGGACGACAGGTCCTCTGTCCTGGCGGCCATTATGAGGTCGCGCTGCTGCTCGTGCCCCAGCATGAACGGATGTTCGCCAACCAGCTTGAGGCCGTACTTGTTGTAAAACGCGATGGCCTTCGGATTGCGTTCCCAGACGCCGAGCCACAGCCAGTCGCTTCCCGACGCGGCGGCCGCGGCGATTGCCGAACGCATCAATTCCTGCGCGACGCCTCGGCCCTGCCATTCACGCGAGACGTAGATCCGGTGGAGCTCGGCCGGGCGACTCGCGTCAACGCTGGCAGTCGCCTGCCCCAATCGCAGCTGCATGAATCCAGCCAGCACAGCCGACTCTTCGGCAAGCTGGATCACTTGCCGAGGATCGGACAATTCCAGACCCTGAATCTCGGCACCGAAGTTGTTCGCGCAATGCAACTCCATGTTCTCCGCAGAGTTGTGCATTGCGAACGCCTGGCGAAACGTGCGCTCGGCGAATTGTGCCAGGGACGCTGCGTCAGGCGGTTTCGCCTGTCGGAGCGCAATCACACCGGCTTGCCCGAGACATGGCTGGAAAAGAACGTGATGTCATGACCCGCAGGCTCGCGGACAGTGAAGACTTTGTGGTCGACCGCTGGCCGCGCCTCGATTGGCGAAGGAGCAAGACCCAGGGACGAAAGCCGCTCATGGGTCGCCTGCAAGTCGTCGACCATGAGGTCGAACGAAGCGTCACCGGCAGCGACCGATTCCTTCAAAAGCAGGATCAGGTGCGTTCCGCCCCGCATTTCATAGACGGACACCTTGGGCCCGTCGAATATGGGACGCATGCCGATCGTTCGCGTGAAGGAGGTCGATTCCTCCATCCGGTCGGTATCGAGAAGGACGTGTGCGACGCCTACTGCGGGTCGCTGGTCGTCGTCCTTCATATGTATCTCCAGGACACCGCCGTGTCGAAGTGGCGGGTGCGCACGTTTTTCAGGAATCCGGGATCGAGGTTCCTGGCATTGATGCCCATCGTCGTCGACTTCAAGCTCCGGCTCGGCGCCCAAGGCGTAATGACATCACGACATCATGATGGGCATGCTCGGCCGAACCCACAACGTGCCGACCAATCGCGGCGAATCCGTGCCTGCGATAGAAGGCCATGGCTCGCTCATTGTGCTCAGAGACGCCAAGCCAGACCAGATCATGCCCCTGGCTTCGAGCGTCGTTCATTGCGGTGTCCACCAACTGAGTCGCGACCCCAGTGCCATGAAAAGCCGGCGAGACGTAGAGCTGCCAGAGCTGGATCGGTTTCCGTGCAGGGACAGCCGAATGGCCTTGTCGCTGGAGGACGAGGAACCCGACGATTGCCCGTTCGGCCTGGGCAACGTAGACGAGGCCTTCGTGCGACGCCAGGAGGGGCTCGAAGCTGCGCGGGTCGGCGTGATCGTCCGCAGTTGCCTCGAATCTGACTGCCGCCAAAAGCGGTGCATCTGCGCTGTGTGCTTTCCGCACGAGCATCGACATGCCTACCAACGCATCGTCAGATCTTTTTCGCGCTAAGCACTACCTTGTCGTCCTTTGCCAGGCTTCGCTGTATTTCGAATCGTTGCGCCTTGCCGCAGATGTCAACAGAAACCTGTTCGATCGTTCCGCTTTCGCCCGACTGCTCCAGTTCGCCGCGTTTCAGGTTTGTAAGAGGGCAATGCGACTGGTCATACGCCAGCGATCGCTGGATGACTTGTATGGCTGCCTTGTCCGAATTCGCGTCGGTCGTGGCGGCGTTTGAAACACCGTACTGGACGGTGCCGGCACACGACGCCAGCAGCAAGCACGCGACCAAAACTGTTGTTGCGCGCGAAGTCATGAACAAGGTCTCCCTGCACATTTCGAATCGCCTGGACACACAAACTTGAAGCGCCCATGGCGCTAGTCGGCGCGACTCAATGCTGACGCAACCGATGAACTGCGAGCCACGAAACAGCGCAGAGCGCGATCGCGGCCGCCACGACTTCGATCCAGATGGTTGCGTTCATGCTTGCAGTATGGACCGCCATTGGAGCCCTGCTGTAGTGAAGCAGGCCGTCGAGACCCAATATGGCATAGATCGCCATCAGGATAAGTCCCAGGAAAGCAAAGCGACCTCGGTAGAGGAGGTAACCGGCAAGGCCCACGCAGAATATGGCAAGCCATGTGACATAGATCGACGTACGGGAGATCCACGCCGGCAGATTGGGATAGTCGGCCACGTATTCGGCGTTGTGAGCGAAGTGGAGGAGGCTGGCGCCGCAATAGAAGAGCAGTAGCCATGGAAGCGCGCGAGCGACGAACATCGGTGCACTGCATCGCATAGTTAGGTTTCACCGTTTTTCATGGTTGGGTGACGGTACAACTGTGAAACCAAACCGCGAAACGGGATCTGTCTCTCAAACGTTGCCCCGACTGAAAGCGCAAGTTTGATCGAGGGCTTGTTATCGCGGTCGATCAAGCTGATTGGCGCTTTACCATTGAAATGAATGACTGCGATCCTCTGAACTGCACGCACTGCCTCTGAGGCGTAGCCCATTCCCCAATGCTTGCGAATCAAGGCCCACTTGATTTCCGGTTCGGGCCAATCATTGGGATACCAGAGTCCAATTGCGCCGATGACAGTTTGAGCACTCGATTCGACGACCGCGTAGGGACCGTAACCGCGCAGCTGCCAGTGACCCACCATGCTGGCCACGGCGCGCCAACTCTCTCCCTCGGTGAGGGTGCGCCGAAAAGTATAGGTCGTGCACTCAGGGTCGCTGTAATGTTCGTGCATGGCGCTCCAGTCCTCATGCACGAACTGGCGCAGTGTCAGGCGAGCCGTCACAAGCGTTAACGGAATCGACATCAATGCGACGGGTGAATCTGGTGAAACCTAACGTCCGCGTTGAGCGGGCCGCGCACAGCGCGGCCGGCGCGCCGCAGGCGCACAATCTCTCCGCGCGCCTGCGGCGCGCTCGCTCACACACGTCACGGACCGCTCGAACGCATTGTTAGGCCGTATTCGCGCCGGCGCACGGATTGAACATGAACATCAGCTGCCGAAAAGCGGTACCTTCGCACAGGTGTCAGAGACGGCTGACAGCCTTCTGCGCCAGCGCCCCGACCGTTGCCATCGAAGGCAGTTCGTCGACGGAGCCAATTACATCCACCTCGACGTAGCCGTCTCCACGGGGAATGCTGCAGATAGTATGGGAGGCCACGTCGGGCCGTCCGGCCAGGATACAAAGTGCAGTTCCCACGGTCGATTGCTCTAGCCGCGCTCCCGTAGTCTTCCACTGCGCTTCCCGCGCTTGGCCGGTATTTCGAATCTTGATCGCCTGAGCGCCATCCATGCCCAGATTACTGACGATGCGAATGCTGACTGGATGAGTCGAACCTGCTCCGGACAGCACCACCGAGCATTCGTCCAAGGTCACGCCGGGGACCGCCTGCTTGGAGCCAGACGGTTCTTTCGACGCCTTTCCTCCGATGGCCGCCTGCAACTCCGCAACCGAGACGAGCTGGCAAGCCGACGAGGCTTGTTGAGCTTGAGTCGAGCCGACCGTTGCGGCGGTGAGCAGCGCCAAGCCGGCGAATGTGCGACGTAGTCGGCTCAATGATCCGAGGGATGCTTGTTCCATAGTGACTTCTCCTTGAGCATTGCATTCAGAAGCGAAGTGACCTGCTGCGTGTGAACTTGATCGTTAGCAGAGCGACAAGAGGGTCAAAATGCGGCCTAACGTCCGCGATCAGCGGCGGCGCGCAATCGGCGCGCCGCTTGCTGATCGAACCTGTTACTTGCCGCTTGCAAGTCTTGCAAGCGGCGTGAGGACAAGTGCCGACCGCTGCAGCGCATGGTTAGGCCGCTGACTGCTCTTCGGACTCCCAGCCTGGGAATACGAGCACAGCCGGGTGGCACCTCAATGCCCGAGCGAGGACCTTGGCCCTTTCGACACCGAGGCGGACCCGACCATTCTCAATTGCTGAGATGGTGGTCTGGGGGATGCCGGTGAGCTTGGCGAGCTGGTTTTGGCTGAGCTCCTGCAACTCGCGAACGATGCGCACGGAGTCGCCAACCGAAACCTTCACACGACGCTTGGCGGGACGAAAATCACTCATTTTCAGTGCCTCCGATAGTCATGTGGAGTTACTTCAACCACCTGAAACAGAAGCTGTGACGCAACCACGCGATAAATGATGCGGTACTGCAAATTCAATCGGGAGGAGTGGTGACCATTCCATTTGCCCGAGAGAGCCTCGTCCCGAAACCCGCGAATCGCCCCCAGGCCCAGGGGACCGGAAATCCTCGCAATGTCCTTCCATTTTTCATAACGCTTCTGGATCTCGAGTGGGGCTGAGTCCAGCTGCTTGCCGGTACGTGGGTGCTCCACAATCTGCCACATGCCGTATTGTGCCTAGACCATATATGGTCTGTCAACGCACTCCAATCAGCGGCCTAACGTTCGCGTTGAGCGACGCGCCGGTGTGCATTAGATGCTGGCACTCTATCTTTCCCGCGTTCGCTCCAACGCACTGTTAGGCGTCAACCCGCGACGAGCGCGAGCGCCCCAGCCTTCGATCAGTCCCGCACCGCCTCCAGCCAAAGTGCGTGTACACGGAAGTCTGCCGTGATTACGAAATGTCTTAGCACGGAGATGCCGATATTGAGATCAGTGGCGGAGTCCCCTTCGTCTATTGAAGCTGCAACGTTGGCGAGCGTCAATTCGGCGATCTCGAGTGACTTGAGCACGATGACGCTGCGCTTGGTCTCGCCACCCAGGCCGCCACCCGTTTCCTGCGACACGGTGCGGCCGTCAGTGAGCAGGCCACAGCGCTTGGCGTAGCCGCTGCTCACGAGCACATTCGCGCCGTTGCCCAGGTCAAAAGCGGCGAGCACCTGCTCGCCTTCCACGCGCACCGGAAAAACTTCGATGCCGTTGACCGTTTTCAGCTCGAGCCGGATGCCACGTGGCTCAGCCCGATCTCCCATCACCTCAAGTTCGCGGCGATCTATGTCGATTCGCAGGCGGGCGGCGTCGAACAGCTCGCGACCGAGAATCATGTCGAGGGGATGGCCGAGTAGCCGCTGGCCGACATCGGAAAGATCTGCAATCGCGACCGTCTGATCGCGAAGCGTGAGTCCGGCAGCGCTCAGCGTCACGCCCTTCGCCAACGGAACCTCGAAGTTCTTCTCTCCCGAGCCCTTCGCCGTAGCGACCTCCGAACTCGCGAGGCCGATCTTGCGAGCGACTTCACTATCCAGAATGCTGGCCTCGGCCGCCGAATCCAGCAGCGCTTCGACGGCGTGTCCGTTCACCTGCGTCGCGAACAGGAGCCGGTCACCACGCGTCAACTTCAGAGGGTAGACGGAAGATGCACGCGCCCGAGGCGGCCAGACGCAGGCTGCCGCGGTGAGCGCCCCCGTGATCAGAAAGTCGCGTCGATCGAGCATCGGACTACCCTCGAAATGAGTGCCGCGAGTTATTGACGCATAACGTCCGCGTTGAGCGGGCCGCGCTTTGCGCGGCCGGCGCGCCGCAGGCGCGACAATTGTCTGCGCGCCTGCGGCGCGCTCGACTAAACCTTTCACGTACCGCTCCAACGCATAGTTAGCTAACACGACAGTTACGGACGATCTTTAGTAGCACTTCGGCTGACTTGATCCAAGGTCGAAGCGACACCTCTTCAAAGCCTGAAAGCTCTAGACGATCGGAGTGACCTTGCGGATGGTAAACAAGTCTGTGTAGGGGTGCGTCAGCCAATATTTCCTCAGGCAGAGGTGTGTGCGGACCATCGACTAATGCTGTGACACTTGCGTCGACGTCGCGAAGGAGCTGGACTCTCGCTTTGTTGAGACCAGCGCATTCTGAGGCAGCAATCGTGAACATATCCGCGTTGCCGTATCCGTCGCTGACTGAAACGGTGTCGTCAATCCAATGAAGGGAATAAATAGGTTTACTACCGACGCCGTACTTCCAGTAGCCAAGTCCGCTGGGGATCTGATCTGGACCAAAGTGAACATCCACATTTGCGCAAGATGCGCAGAGTGCCGTTGCCGCCAAGAAAGATGGGATCCTCAATTCAAGCGCACGGTTCACGGGTAATAGCTAACGTCCGCGTTGAGCGACGCGTTGCTGGTTTGTGAATGAACTTGGCACTTTATCCATCCGGCGTTCGCTCCAACGCGTTGTTAGACGGCAGAGTTACCGGCAGTGCCGACCAGCGGCAACCACCACATGAGCGCCCCAACTGCTATCTTCAGTCCTCCGTCGATGGCCCACACGGCGCGCAGCGGGTAGCCCGAAATGCGCACCGCAGCCAACGCATTGACGGCGCAAACTACGCCTAATACCGCAGCCAACGGACCGAAGGCGGGCGCCATCGGGAGAAAGTGCATACCGACGACAACCAAGATTGCCAGAAGCACGGCGCGTTCGCCATGCGGGGCGAAGCGGCGGATTACGAATACAAGTGCTACCACTTCCGCGACGACCGCGGTCACCAGCCAAGCGACTTGAGCGAAGGTCGGCACCCCGTATGGGGCGGCGAGCCTCGCGGCACTCAGCGACACTGCAACCGCAGCAATCGTTGCGCCAAGCCCAAGCAACGCGTTTCGCGACCGAAACCAGATCGAACCAAGCACGATCGCTGCCCCGATAAGCATTACAAACAGTCCTCCGCTGCGGATCAGCGGATAGACGTCTGCATACGAGGGTGCCGACTCCACTGCATCAGTCCTGCCGTCTAACGTCCGCGATCAGTGGCGGCGCGCCGCTTGCTGATCGAAACCTTTGGGGGCTGCTTGCAGTTTCTGCAAGCGGCGTGACGACAAGCAGCCGACCGCTGAATCGCCTAGTTAGACCGCACTTGATGTGAGTCAAGTTAACCGGCCTTCAGTTCTTCTCTCAGGATCCGACGAAGCGTGGCCGCATCAACGGGGGCCGAACCGGCAACTCCACGCAGCGCTTGATTGATCAGAGTCTGGTATCCGATGCCTTCGGCATCGGCCTTGGCTCGAAACGTCATCAGCAGATCATTGTCCAGCATGATCGTGATGCGAGTCTTGCCTTTCGCCTCGGCCTGCAACCGCGCGAGGTGCGGCACATCCTTGGCTCGTTTGGATTTTGAAAAGTCGTACTGTTTACGCATACTGTGTGGCCTCTTTGCGAGTGGCTGGTCGCGCCTCGACCAGGCGAATCCGATCCTCACTCCGCAACGTATAGACGAGGCTGATCAAGCGCTGTTTCGTGCTAATGCCCAGCAGAATCCAGCGAGGTTCACTTTCCGCATCAGGATCGTCCCGGGCCTTGGCCATGGGATCCAATAGCGCCGTTGCGGCCTCTTCGAAACTCACTCCATGCTTCTTGAGATTCGATGCAGCCTTCTTCGAATCCCACTCAATGCCAATATGTATTGAGTATGCATATTAAGGCCCGAGATTGCAAGCGCGACCAGTTAGTGCCCCTGGGCAAGTGCGGTCTAACGTCCGCGTTGAGCGGGCTGCGCGAGGCGCGGTCGCCGCGCCGCAGACGCGATAATGGTCCGCGCGCCTGCGGTGCGCTCGCTTATGCACCTCACGGACCGTTCCAACGCATAGTTGGGCCGCACCGCGCTCTTCACTTGCGGGACCTGAATGCCCATCCACACATTGCGCCTGCGGCAACCGCAGCCACCCAAGACGCCCAAACTGGAACTTCAACGGCGCCTGCGTGAACCGGAACTTCATTTAGAGCACGGATCAATTGCCCCAACGCGATCAGGCCGAACACGATGCCCGACACCAGGACATATTTGCTGGTCATTGCGTGTACCTCTTATGTGCGGCCTAACGTCCGCGTTGAGCGGGCCGCGCACAGCGCGGCCGGCGCGCCGCAGGCGCGATAATGGTCCGCGCGCCTGCGGCGCAGGACTCTGAATTTGTCACGGACCGCTCGAACGCATAGTTAGGCATCACATCCGTCAGAGTTGCGGTCGCAGCTGTCTATAGTTAGCGCCGCGACTCGTCCGACTGCAACAATGCGTTACATATGGTGGCTATAGGATCCATGCTCCCGGAAGTCGGGCGGAGCCAAAGCTGATTCTTCCAGGCATACGGAGCTTTCGGAGCGGCCGATTGCTCCAACACTATTGCTCCATCCCGTCCGTCTAATGAAAAACGTGACACACGATCCTTGTAGCGCAGCGTTACCGACCATGACCCAAATGCTTCGTATGAGTACGAGTGATCGAGAATCTGGGCGGGGAGTTGCTTGAGCCTTTTGGCTAGCTCCCGCATGAGCTCAAAGTGCGCGACCGGGTAGTCGTGCGAATCCATGCGTTGCCCAATGTGATGCCTAACGTCCGCGATCAGCGGCGGCGCGCAGTCGGCGCGCCGCTTGCTGATCGAAACTCCGGGGGGCTGGATGCAGAGACTGCAAGCGGTGTGACGACGCGAGCCGACTGCTGCATCGCATAGTTAGGTATCTTGTCAGGCAGCCACGCGCGAGACCCGCAATTCCTTGCGACGCTTTTCCGCATGCCACAGATCGTACTGCGTTTGCTGGTTCATCCAGCTCTCGGAACTGGTACCAAAAGCAATCGACAGTCGCACCGCCATCTCAGGACTAATGCCGGCACGACCATTGAGCAAAGCCGACAACGTCTTGCGACTGATGCCCAAGGCAGCGGCCGCATCGGTAACCGAGAGATCCAGCGGCTCGAGACAGAGCTTCCGGATGATCGCACCAGGGTGGGGAGGGTTATGCATCCTCATGGGCTACCTCAGTGATAATCCTCGTAGTCGACATCTACTGCATCCTTGCCCTCAAATCGAAACGTGATCCGCCAATTGGCACGTACGGTAACCGACCAAGTGCCGCTGCGACCACCTTTCAATGGATGAAGCTTCAAGCCCGGCAGTGCCATGTCTCCGGGAGCCGTCGCAGCATTCAGTGCCGCCAGAATCAGGCTAAGACGCTCGGCATGCGGCGCCTGAATCCCGGCTTTCGATCCGGTCGCAAAATACCTAGCCAGGCCTTTGTGGCGGAATGACCGAATCACGACCCGGAGTGTAACCCATAACGTTACGGGTTACAAGACACCTAACGTCCGCGATCAGCGGCGGCGCGCGCTCGGCGCGCCGCTTGCTGGTCGAGCCCTCGGGAAGCCGCTTGCAGTTCCTGCAAGCGGCGTGACGACGAGCGCCGAACGCTGCATCGCATAGTTAGACGTCGCTCGTTACGCGCGCTTCTTGTGCTTAGCGATGAGATCGCGGACTTCTGGCACGAGCTCGGTCGGGACCGCCATCAGGGTGCCTGACGGGTCTTCCGTTGCAGCTTCGTCGTCTGCGACCGCTTCGTCCTCAGTCTGGGACTCGTAATGGCCGAGCACGCGCTTGACGCGCTGCTCATCCCACCCAGGAGGGAACCGGTTCTTGGTCATGGACGTAGTTTGCGCCTGCGGCGCCGGTAGGCCAATGCGGGTTTGCCACGAAGGTCGTAAGCCGTGATCACAAATACACTTTTCGGCTCTGGGTCTGCGACATAAATCACTCGTAACAGGCGGCCGGCCCGAGTCCGCCCAATGGCCACCCTCGATCCGTCGCTACCGGCGCGGTCCTCGCCGGGCCGATCCAGAACCTCCTAGACCTCGGACTCCGCGACATTGTGCTTGCAGATATGGGGCTGGCCGGTCGCGGGGTCGATGTAGTAGCGGACCTTCACAAGTGAATCATCCGCTGCCTCATCGAGCGACGTCTAACGTCCGCGTTGAGCGGGCCGTGCAAGGCGCATGACGAGCGCCGCGGGCGCTACAATGTTCCGAGCGCCCGCGGCGCGCTCGCCGAAGCTTCTAAAGGACCGCTCCAACGCATAGTTAGACGGCGAACTGCATAACTTACTCAATGAATGTCCAGGTGTCGGCTCCGTCGAATTTGCGAACCGGCAAGGAGCTCAATACTGCAGGTTCAAAGTTGCGCATGTTAATTCCCACATAGTCCTGCGTGCTGTCTAGCGGCTCCCAATGCGTATTACAGCCGCAGACCCTGCACCGAAGGTTTCGCAATGTTTTGTCACCCCAGACATACCCGATCGTGTTTTCAGGATGGCCGGAGATGCGCACAGCCAACCGGGGGAATCGCGCCCAAAGACCCGCAGTGCGGCGGCAGACTGAACAGTTGCAGGAGATGACAGCCGACGGCAGATTCTCGACTTCGATGGTGACTGCTCCACAGTGACAACTGCCGACATACATGGCTGGAGGTTCGCCGCCTGATCAGCGTTGCACTTCGAAGTTGATGTCACGCGTCACTAGCAAACGCTCGATGAGTTGCTATCTGCCAGTAGTTTCCCCAAGAGTCTCTGATCATCGATCTTCGGTCTCCGTACGGCGTTTCTCCAGGTTCTTCGATGGAGGTGGCGCCAAGTGCGATTGCTTTGTCATGAGCTCCATCTACATCCTCGACGTAGACGTACAGGAAGGACATGGTCGGCATCCGTGCCAAGGTACCGCCAACCATGATGAGACTATCTCCGATTCTCAGTTCTGACGGTCGATTCTCGTTGTACTCGCCCTTGGCGCCAAATACCTCCTTCAGAAATTGCACCATCTTGTGCGGATGATCGACAGATAGTCGGGGTATTACAGGAGGCCACCCCGGAGGAACATGAGAATTGCTAGAGCTCATGGCTGCATTCAGGGACGCCTAACGTCCGCGATCAGGGGTGGCGCGCAGTCGGCGCGCCGCTTGCTGAGTCAGCAATTTGGATTCCGCTCGCAAGTCCTGCAAGCGGCGTGACGACAAGCGACGACTGCTGCATCGCATTGTTAGGCCGCAGTTGTGCGCGATCAGCCATAGCAAAAAACATCAAGCTTATTGCCATCCAAGTCGCGGAAGTAGGCGGCGTAAAAGCCATCACCACCTTCAGTACGTAGGCCGGGGGCGCCTTCGTCAATGCTGCCGAGTTCCAGTGCCTTCTTATGGAGCCGATCAACAGTGTCACGCGAGCCTGCGGATATGCCAGCCATAACGCCATTTCCAATTGTTGCAGCTTGGCCATCGTAGGGCTTGAAAATGCAGAGCATTGGTTGGTCTAGGCTTGCGGCCCAACCATAGCCACGACTACCGAACTCCATCAATCTCGTGACACCCATTTCAGCTAATAGGGAGTCATAGAATGCTTTTGCACGATCAAGGTCATTAGTGCCGAGCGTGATGTAACCGATCATAGCAATCTCCTAGGAGCTGAAATGCAGGGTGGTTGTTGATGCTCGTTTAGAACTTGGTCTGCGGCTTAACGCCTGAATTAAGCCGACCCGCGAAGCGGGTTCGGCTTGAATGAATTGTTAGGCCGCACTTGCCGCGCCATTTCAGTGCTGCCCTTAGGACTGCGGGTCGAACCCGAAGACGCGCAGTTCTTGGTCGCAGCGACAGGCCGTGGCGATGCGCGCCGCCCACGCGATGGCCTCATCGCGCGAAGGCAGTTCCAACACGGTGAAGCCGTCATCGAGCTTGGGCGCCCAAGGATAGCCGCCCATTGCAACCGCGCCGTCAGCAGAGACGAGTATGGGCGGTACGTCTTCGTCGATTCCGCCGCCGAAGACGTAAACACCGGCGGCTTTCGCCTCATCAATCACAGCGTGTGCGTCGCGGCCCACCGCTCCCCATTCGCCATCGGGCACAACCATCGCCGCGCTTGGAAAAGAGATCAGGTACTTGGCCATGGTGCTCCTTCTGGGAATTGATGGCGGTCGTGAAGCCTGTGTGCGGCCTAACGTCCGCGTTGAGCGGGCCGCGGTGCAGCCCGACCAGGCGCCGCGGGCGCGATAATCGTCTGCGCGCCTGCGGCGCGCTCGCGCGAACCCGTCACGGACCGCTCCAACGCATAGTTAGGTGTCGCGCCTGGACGCCGCGAGTTGCTCGATATAGCGCACAAAGCTTGGGTCCTCGCCACGGAGTAGTTGTGGAAGTCTGGACCGGAAATGTGGGTTATGACACCACTCAAGAATGAAGTCTTCCCAGGAGTTCCAACGGCGCGCCTGCTTAGCAGACATATCTTCCTCGAACAATAGTAGGTACGCCCGCTCAAATAGTGATACCAGCATGGTAAAGATGATCAACTGCCGTTCCTTCTGCTGTTCATCAAGAGTTGGCGTTACCTCATCAGAAAAGAGCCTTAGATCTGGATTCTCCAACGCGACCTTCAGGAAATCCTGATAACTATCTGACAGGAGTTGGTACACCTCTTCCTCTTCGTTTTCGCGCTCCTTCCGTTGCTCAAACAAAAATACTGCAATGGCTAGTGGCAGGCCTATTACGGTCACCACGTAGCCCATCAGTTCCCAGGTCTCCATTGACACCGCGATAATTCTCTCGACACCTAACGTCCGCGTTGAGCGGGCCGCGGTGAAGCCAAATTAGGCGCCGCGGGCGCAATAATTTCTCGGGCGCCCGCGGCGTTCAACGCCGAACCTATCACGGTCCGCTCGAACGCATTGTTAGGCACCAGTGCGCCCCGGAGGGTTGGCCTGAAACCACTCGACGATGCTTGGCATGTGCTGCTCGAAGTTGCCGGGATACGAGAAATTGAGCACGCCTGCGCGGGCTGAACTCCGGTTCTCGAAGTCATGTGTTACGCCCGCTGGAACGAGCACGAAGGAACCCTTTTGGGCCTCTACCCAGGTATCAGCGACAAGCACCGACATAGTGCCTTCGATGACGTAGAAGATGTCGTCCTCAGGATGCGAATGGGCGCCTGGTCCTTTGGTATGTGGCTCGAGCCACCATTCCGAGATGGAGTAGCCCTCGTTCGTCTCTTGACCGTCCGCCTTGAAGACGGCGCTTATCCGGCCCATGGCATACGAGCGGCCCTCGCCTGGGGCTAGCACGACTGCGGGCCTAGGTTGGGATGGCTGCTCCTTGCTCATGCAGAGTCCTCTTCTCTGGTGCCTAACGTCCGCGATCAGCGGCGGCGCGCAGTCGGCGCGCCGCTTGCTGATCGAAACTTCTGGGTGTCGCTTGCAGGCGCTGCAAGCGGCGTGACGACGAGCGGCGACCGCTGCATCGCATAGTTAGGCAACAGAAACCGGAGGCTCATCGTGTCTTGCCTGACGGCCTTGTGTCGTGCTGTGGCAGTGTGTCAGTGATCTCGTGCCAGGCGGCTTTAGATCCAACAAAGATGTGTTCAGTGGGGCGAACACCAGGATCCACATCGAGCGGCCCCAACGCTATATCAGTGAGTTTTCCGTGAGCGGGACCTCCAAGACTGGAACCGCAGATTCGGCAGAACGCCCATCCGATACCCGGCGATGTTTCATAGACGGTTAGAAGGT
>Ga0137422_1000169_pt1 | contig 15644 bp, 9 predicted proteins | sample EasRivERMZT551_2_FD_102330 | JGI IMG/M metagenome (GOLD analysis project Ga0137422, IMG submission 102330) | Soil microbial communities from meander-bound floodplain in the East River, Colorado, USA - East River MetaG ERMZT551_2 | ecosystem: Environmental > Terrestrial > Soil > Floodplain ... | reverse complement strand
GCTTTTAGGATTAATCTAACGGTGTCGAGTAAGAAAGCTGCCTGTTCTTCCACCATGCTCACGGATCAATCCTCTGGCTTTTCTATTGATGCCCTTTCGGCGATCTTGGCCGCGATGGCGTTCAGGAGGTTCTGCCGAGCGATGTCGTCGGCGGATATGATCGAAGACCATTCTTCCAAGGTGAATTCGGTTCGCCCCTCGGATTGAATCTTATTGATCAATGCGGCTATCTCCGTGCTCTTGGTCAGGAGTGCGATGACGAGTTCAATTCCGAGTGACACGGCCACGGTGTTCATTTGGGCGCCCTCGAATTGATGTAGACTTGGAGACTCGACAACACACTTATGGCCAGTTGAAGCTGTCCTTCGGCCGTCTTGGGATCACCCGAGAAAGCCGCACCTCTGGCAAGGTCCAGCATGACTCTTGCCTCATCTGAGGTTTTGAGTATGCTTTGACCTTCCTCAGGTGTCAACGCGCCGACCTTCACGGCGTTCGTGGAAGCCACCAAGATGGCCGTGTGAGTGCCGTACGCGTATGCAAGAGTCTGATCAAAGTTCTTGGGCGGCGTTATGGCCGCGCATCCCAATAAGAACATGAAAAGAAATGAAACCAAAAATTTAGCCTTCATCATTCTGTTCCTTCGCCACCGTTGCCAAAGGCGTGTTCGCCACCGATCCGCCCGCGAAGGGAAGACCGACGATCGCACCGATGATGATTCCCACGGCCGCCTGGACTTCTCCGGGCATTTCGATCATGCAACATTCTTTGAGTATCCACGCCAGAAGCGTCACGGCGGGGATTCCGATCCCTATGCTCGCCATCGTGCTTCCGCTGGGTTTGAATCTATCCATTCATCCTCCAAATAAATTGGGCAATAACTGATTGGCCACATAGCCGACGCTGAATATGAACAACATGAAAAGTGCTTTTCCCAGGTGTGTGAAGAACCATTGTTTCAAACTTCGATTGTTGTTCAGTTGTTCCTGCACCCAATCATGGTGCTTGATGTGCTGCTCGGTGTGGCCGTTCAACACTATTTCTTTGATGCGTTCTTCGTCACGTATGAGCGTGTCGAGCTTCTCGAAAACCACGTTCGTGAAATTTTCCTGTGTGTTCATCATTCGAATCATCAATGATAGAACAATGCGATGATGCTTATCTTCAACTTGTGCCATTGAAGTGATGATTTCATCTTTGAGGTTTTGACTGTCTTCGTCCAACATGGTCAATCCTTCAATGTTATTGTTGTGAGGACCTTTGTCCGAACTCATCAAAAATACGGAATTTCCTCGCGTCCCAGGTGAGACGCCGAGGTGCCCCGTGAGGGGAGTACCGGCCGCCCCCGGAGCGCGCCACAGAGGACGGCTCCGGAGGAACGGCGAGGGTTTCGGTATGGGTCAGGCCTCGAACTCGGCGATCTTCGTGACGACGAATTCGGAACCCTCCAAAATGTTGATGTCTGACAGAGCGGTGTGAGCCACGGAAACACTCAAAGTATCTCCTTTTCTCATATGAAGATTTGCGGTGAGACCTTGTTTGGTGATCGGTCTGGACACACTCGAAGGCACTTCATTGGACGCTATCGTTGCGGGCACGCCGACGTCCTTGATGACCAGCACCGTACCTCCATTGTTCTCGTCCGCGACCGACATCATACTGCCGTCACCACTGAGACCTATGAAAGAATGGCCATTGTAATCGGGAGGCTGCCACCAGTAATATTGTAGACCTGCCACCGAATAGCCGGTTATGTAGGTGTCTTGTTCATAAATTGCCACGGTGTCCCAATTGGTTCCGGAGAATCGATACAAAGCTCCGGCCCAAGACGGATTCTCGGTGTCGGTCGGAGCCAGTGGATAAGTCTTGTGTTTTTCCGACAATGCCGTCACGATACTGCCGTCATCATTGATAGCCACCGTCGCACCCAATCCGGCGACGGACAGGCGATTCGTCGGGAGATGTGTGACCTCGTCGGCCCAAAGAGTTCCGGATCTGATGTGAACGGAGCCGTAATTATTGCCGTTCAAATCATAATTGCTTCCATAGGATTTTCGATAGTAAGTGCCGATGGCCAACACAGAGCCGTCTTGACTGAGTGCCATGGACCATCCATAATAACCAGATTCTATGGGATCCGTCGCGACAATGACCGTGTGAGTCGCCCAAGTCGCTCCATGAAAGAGATGTATGACGCCCGTACCCACTGGCGCATGATCTGCACGCTCATTGGACATGTTGGCCATCGCGATCACGGTGTTGTCACCGCTGATCACGGGTTTGTCCAACCAAGATAAAGTTAAAGGATCTCCAAACTGATCCAACGGCTCAGGGTTGTTGATGTATGTGGTGGTTGCCCATGAAGCTCCATATCTAACGATGAATCTTCCTGGAGCATTCACGAACGGAGTTGGATAACCCCAATCTGGAATGATCACCACGGAGCCATCACCGGACACCGTCATGCCACTCACGACGGTTCCCATGAAACCTGAAGTCATGCTCAAGAGCGTCCCAATGTTTATGATCATCGTCGCGGTGGCCCATCCCGCTCCGGTGAAAGTGTACAATTTACCTTCATTGGTTGACATGGCCATTATATACGCGAAGATCGTGGCACCGTCGTCCGTGATCCACACGAAGGGATTACAATTGACCGAGAATGGTGAAGAAGTTATGGTGGTCACCGTGGAAAAATCCGTACCACTGAAGATTTTTATGCCGTCTTCATCCAATGTGGAAACGACGATGACGTTGGCATTCTTGGCCATCGCCATGCACTTATTGGGTGCCGTGATGACTTGAGATGTGCCATGATTGTCGGTGTATTCGAATTGAAGACGTCTTCTGCCGACCGTATGGGATTCCCAATTGATTATTGAGCTAAAGTTGTACGTGCCATCTTCCGGCGCTGTGAAAGTGGAACTTTCTGGATTCCAATATTCAGAGGCCGATATTGTGTTAAATATTACTGTGTCCATATCTATGAAATCAACCTCATCGCCTGATGTGTCACCCGAAAAATCGAAAGAGCGTGTCTGACTTGTCGCGACGGTGTCCGTGATCTGTCTTATAAAAGTCTGAACGGATGTTAAAACCTCCGACGTCACGACATCGTCCGTCAGATTTAAAATCAATGGATCGGGAGGAGGAGAACCCCCTCCCAACATACTTATGTCGAATCCACTGCCACCACTGACCAGAGCAATATCAAATGCCATTTGATGCTCCTATACCGCAGGTCCCGGAATGGACCTACCCAAATGTGAATTGTCTTCAAACGCGGAGACATATACATTTTCGGTGTCATCATACCACGTGAAAGAATAAGCGCCATCACCGACTCTGGACGTCAATGCCAACACGTCATTGGTTTCGGCATTGTGCAAACTCAGATTGATCGTGCCGCCGTCGGAATCGGTGATGTCACCGGCGGCTTCGAACGTGATTTCATGATATGTCAAAACCAATCTCAATTCCAGCTTCGCGGAGTAACTGCCATTGATGGCCGTGAAACGCCATCTGCGCGGTTCTTCAAAATCCAATTTCAACGGACTCGCCGGCAAATTTGAATTTCTGACATCACCCACGTATTGTTGGAATTTCGGAGTGCAATCGGCATAAGATATTCTCGTGCCGACTTCGGCATCCGGCAACCCGAGCATCGTGGTATGCATGTTCAACCATGTGAAGTTTCCTTCGGCGGTCGTTCGTTCCGCGTCGAAACACCAACCGGTGGTATTATTTCCCACAACTTCAGTGATCTCCATGGATAAGTTGTTTATGTAAAAGTCCGATCCAGGCATGGTGAAAGTGAAGGCACCGGAGCCGGCCGTGGAAGTCGAAAAATATCCTGCACCACTGACAGCTGATCCTTTGAGATTTTTCCCCATACTCCAAAACACGGTCTTGTTCGCCGCACCATAACCCTGCGTGGGCTTTTCGGCGGTGTAATTCAAAAACCAGAATCCGGTCAATCCATGAAGAACATCTCCGGAATCCGTTGAGAAAACATTCCAATAAACAGTGTTCTTCCCGCGCGTGAACGTGAATGCACCATTATCAGTGACCATCATGCCGTTCGTGCCGGCCAAAACTGAAGCTTCGTCATAACCTTGGAACATTGCGGTTTCTCCAATACTGACGGAGAAAAGATCCAACATGGTTCCCGCTTGGCTCCAAAATGCACAGACGGATATTTGTTTTGTCGTGATCGTTCCAGGTTCTTCAATGTAAAAGTCCGTGAAAATTCTGAGTCTGTTCGTTGAAGTGAGATTTGGAATTGTTTCCGCCGAGAATGGAACCATGATAGAGACGAAAACGTCATTTGAAGCCGTCGCGTCGAACTCATAAGTCACCGTCAACCAGCTTTGAGGATGGTTGAAACCGGTATCCGCGCCCCAATAATAATAAGTCATCGAGGCGGCCGTATTCAGAACACTCGAACAATCCCAAATATATCTCATCCAGTAATCCGTGTCGGCGTCTCGCTCAAAAACCGTCGTCGTGTGAGCCGTTGTGGAATCCAATTGAAATGTCAATGCGAAGTCCGAGACGGCGGGATTGGTGTTGGTGCTCGAGTTGGCCTGGAATGTCATGAAAGAATTCCTGTAGACCTTGCTGGCTTCAGGCAATTCCGTGTCCAACAGAGGTATCGTGCCTTGCGGGAAAGTCGTGTTCTTTGAAGGAGATATTGAGCCCACATGATTCTCTGAATCCGTGAGCATCGGGATTCTGATGGTTTTTATTTGAGTTGCACTCGTGTCGTCATATTCATACGTTACATAGATTGTCACGCATATGTTTCGCCATGAAGCCGCACCCGCGTCCAATTGAACTCTCGTGTCGAACGTCATCGACGTGCCCGACCAATTGGTCGTAAAATGTGAAGTCAAATCATGGTGACTTTGCACGAAAATGTCTTCACCGGTATTCGTCACACCAGTGAGAGTGGAATCGCCCGTGTAGGCCACCGCCGCGAGTCTCGATTCAACAAGTACTGTGCTGACAGTCGTCGCGCCCAGACTCATGCCGGCGGTCATGGTGGTGACGACACTTTTGAATGTCTTGCTAGATTCAGGTAAGTAAATGGTTATTTGAGTGAGAGATGTCAAAGCGTTATCCGCCGCGGTCGCCAATGCGGGCATCGCGAATTCGACCGTTTTCATTCTAGTGGCCATTACAGCTCCTTATGTTGATTCTATCAATTGTGAGGAAGTTGTCGTTGCGATGAGCATATTCTTCACCGATTGAACTTCCGACCAATCATCCGTGTTTATCACGAACACGGCACCACTGTTTCCATACAATATGGAGTCTGAGATGAAGCCTATGGACACGAGATTGCCATTGTAAGAACATGAAGACAACAATCCATCGTCCGTTGATATTTGAGGGAAATCGCCGTGAAGCAATCGCTTGGTCTCACTGAAATCTTTTCCAAAATATTTAATCAAGACTTTTTCGGAATCACCATTTATCGTCACGTTCATGATGGTCAATGTATTGTCGAACGACGCACCCAATCCAAAATTGTCACCCGCGGTATTCCTGGAAAGACGTCTTTCGAAAGCCCATGAATCAGTGTATTCATATAAGTATACACCACCCGCGAGAAGTTTTTGAGTCCCGGTGTGATCCCATGCAGTCTCATTTGAATCCACCACCGCAAGTTTAGTCCCCAATCTATTCAGAAAAAGTTTACCACCAAAGATCAAACTCTTCGCTTGCAAGCCGTCATTGTCAAAATTGATTCTGTAAGTACTTGAGGGAACGTGCAACGTGTGAGTCGGTCCCGTGACCACCGTGGACGTGAGCCAACTTTCTCCGGTGAGTATGTTCACATAACCAGAATCATAATTGACATTGTCTATGAGACCTGAGACCGCGACCGTGTGTCCATAATAATCGAACGTGATCGCAGTGCCATATTCTTTTGAATCCGTGACCGCAGGAGGTTCCAATAAACTGCACACATAGAAATTGGCTGGATTTTCACCGTATCTCATCACGAGTCCCGCTCTGCCGTTCAATGAATCCGCGCCGGGGCCTCCGATGCCTATCACGGTCCCTGTGCCGTTGACCGCCACACAAGTGCCCCATGCATCGTCACTTTCCATTGGATAAACATAGTCATCAAAGTAAATCATGACATTTCCGCCGACTTCCCATGTGTCCGTGAATGGATCTAAGTAGTAATAAAAAACTGCACCATTGTTCGTGAGGCTGTGCGTGTCCGCCGCCGGACATCCAACCACCACGAGAGTTCCATGTTCATCTATGGCCACGGATCCGATCGCATGACCGGGAGTGAATGAGTCTTCAATGGAAAAATTATGACCATGTCTAATGTATATTTCAGTATTGTTCGTGTTCGTTATGGCAATGGTGGTGCCGTCACCGGACATCGCGAACAGTCCACCGAAACTTTGGCTCGCGGCCGCATCGGATGGTCTGAGATACATTTTAGGTCGATCGTGAATTCTCAATCCAGCTTCGACCCAAGTGCCGTCGTCGGACAACACGAGGCCGCCCGAATTCGTCGGCAGGGTTACGGAGCCTTCGGTCGCGCCGTCCACGCCTATCGTACCAGGGTTCATTATGCGGACGGCTCTGAACGTGTCTATCTCGATCGTGCCCGACGCGAAATCCGTGAAATAGATTATGAAGCCCACATAAGGCAATTGCTCATTATTGGCGGGATTGTTCCTCGTGGTGACGGTCAATTGTTGCTCTTGCCACTCGTCGATGTTTTGAGTGCTGAGATCGGATACACTGAGGTCCGTAGGGGTGGTGGTGATACAGGTCAAAACACTGTCCGGCCAGTCCTCGTCCACCGTCATTGCCCTGAAAGTCAAGGTCATGTTCAATGGTAGCGCCGTCGTGCGCCTGTACCTGACAGAGAGAAAGATCTGCTCACCGGTCACGATCGACTGCAGAGGGACTCTTACGGGGAACACCCTCGCGAGATCGGGCGCCGCCGTCACCACCAGCACACCGCCGCCCACGCCTCCGGCATCCACTATTGAGAAGTTCGCATCATAGGCCTCATCCCACCACCAGTAGCGCTTGTCGGTGGCCAGCGAGAACGTGGAATCGAGAATCATCTCTTCCTCTTGCCAAGGAGGATATATCACGACCGGCTCAATCTCGACACCTTCGAAGTCCGCGAAGACCACATTGGTGACGGTCATGTCGGACATTCGCCCGTTCGGAGTTATGGTCTTGACGCCGAAGAAGACGTGAGTGGCAGCTATGGCGGGAAGAATAAAGTAGTCATAAGTGGTCCTACCTATCTCAGTCCAAATGGGCCTGTTATAAGCGTCAAATTCACCGCCGTCCGGGAACATGAAAAGGACATATCCAAAAGACCCATGCAGATCCACCGGAGACCATGTGAGAGTTCCCGCTGAATTGTGCAATATCGTGGGAGCCGCGGGCGTGTACAATAACCAATCCGGTGAAGGGATGACTTCTTCAAACACGACGGGAGGTCTGTAATAGATATCATCTTTGACGTTCCAGGCCAGAAAGGACGCGTCAAATCTGGTCAGACTGAGAGTGGCCGTGAAGCCTTCTTCCGTCTTGATTGAATTGACTCTGAAATAGATATCGGTGGCGATGCCAAGATTCAATGTCTCCGATTCCAATTTGATGAAATCGCCGGGCTCCAGGATAACGTCTCTGATCTTATATTTAACTTCAAGACCGAAAGAGCCTCTGCTCGTACGAACCAGTTCTTCCGCCTTCGCGAGTGCATGATAATAGTCTGAGATACCATCTGCATAGATCTCGGTTTCGAGTTCCATTCCATTGTCTTCACCGATGAGACCGGTGTCGCCTTCAACTTCTGGGTCACCTCTATAGATGTAATTGTTGAGAGTTCTGGTGACATAAGAAGTGTATGAAGGTTCTCTTGTGTTCCATATATTCAAGTTACCTTTCAAGATTCTGAATGCGACTCCGCGACCTTGCGTTTTGCTGCCCGAGACTTCTTCATCATTGTCGAGAGCCGTCAAAGTGAGAAGATAAACCTTATCCACCAGAGGATCACCAAGACCGGCGCCTCCGGACACGACCGTCGTGGTGTAGAGAGTTCTCCAGTCACTGGTCTTGGATACACTGGAAATGGTGGCCAACGTGACCGCGTCTCTGAGAAGATAAGTGCCCGTGTCATCAGCATTGAACTCGAGAGTGAAATTCCCGGGCATCGCCGCGAACTCTTTCTCGATGATTATGATGTAATCGAGAGTCGTGCTCGGAGTGTTGCCATTCCATGAAGCATAATTGTTCATGAGATAAGCCGCTGCGGCATGATTCTTTATGTCATATCCTTTGGCGACCGTTCCCATGCTGTATTTAAATCCACCGAGACCATAGATGGTGGTATCTTCCATGGCGGTCGGACCGAGCTTCGGAGGCCATGCGGCTGAGTCGTCTTTGAAATTCTCAGCTTCATTGTTGAACTTGACGATACAATGATTCAGTCGCTCGGACGCGGTCGGCCATGCAATTTTGACGTCTTGATCGAGAATGAGATCATCATCCGTCAACGTCATGGCGAGATTGATGGCCTCATTCGTGGCTGGATATTGCATGTTGAGTTTATAAGTACCGGCAGACCATATCAGTCTAGCGTCGCCCATACAAGCAAGAATGGTCTCCACATTCTCTCTGACGGTTTTTCCGGTGTCAAGCAGAAGATTACATTCATATAAAGGAAGATCTCTCGTGGAGATGTTTCTCGTGCCGTCCGTGTTCTTCCAAATTTTGCCGGCGACGATGACATCTTCCTGCACGATTGTGTCACAGATCACCGCACCATCGTAGAATGTGCCCAGATCGAGTTCATCTTCATCAAGACCTTTTCCGGAGACTGTGTCCAACAGGTAATCCAAAAGGCAATATGCGGGATTGTTGCTGTAAGCCAATGTTGGATTTAGGCTGTAAGTGTATGATCCTGGAGAGCCCGCTCTGAGAACCGTTTTGACCAATTTTCCCTCGATGAGAAATTGGACTTGAGGCACACCGGAGAATTGCGGATTTTCACGATCCAACGCGGCATATATGGATGCATAAGCCATATTGTTGAATGTGGCACGACTTCTCTCGCCGAAGTTGGCGGTCATGATGGCATCCGCCACACCACCACTATAGAAGCAATCGACTCTGAACGCGGCTTCCAGGTTGTTGTCGGCGCTGGTGTAGATGTCCGTGCCCAATGTCGCGTCGTTGATGAATCGAGAGTCATCGACTATGACGTCTATCACGGCACTTATCGGAGCTTGGCAAAGTGCTTGTTGAATGTAAATGAATTGATTCTTCTTGCCCGGTCTGTCCGCGGTCAACAAAGTCGCTGTGTTGACGGGTTCCACGGTCACTTCAACGGTCACGCCACGATAGGTGACCGTCCTGCGACCCGTGGTCGCGGTGCCCGCAAGAAAGACCTTGTCACTGTTCGGAGTGACGAATTCAAAATTGCTGTTTGTTTGGTGGAATACCCTCGCGCCACCTATCTTGACTCTGCCATAGCATATTGGAAGATTTATCGCTTGACCTTCTACGGGTATCTCAAAGCCTTTCCTCGCGTCGGCCGCCTTCTTGGCGGCATCTTTGGCTTTCTTGGCTTGTTGAATCGAGTATGCGGCGGATGCGATGGTGAGTACGACATAAACAATCTTTACGACTAACCATGACATTATGTTCTACCCCATTTCAATTGTAATGAACCGGAGCCGCCGAACACACTGTCGCATGATGTATCATTCACGTTTCTTCCTCTCACGAAATCTCTGCTCGTGTATATACTCTTCTTAAAATCGAGATCCGCCATCGGACTCGCGCACGTGATTTCCAATATGGATTCACCCAATTCCTTCGTGGACAAGAGATATGAAGTACTTTCAATTCTGCCTTTATATGCGATGAACATGTTGTCGGCAGCGGAAATGGTCCCTGCGGTGACGTAACCATCCTCGGCCGCGAAGCCGACTCTCACGATCATTCTCTTGCCGATATATCCATTGTCGGCATAAGGACCTTCGATGAACTCTGGATCCGCGAGTCTGACCGTGAACAGTTCCCTGTCCACGTCCGTGCTGATCTTCGGAGGATCCACGGAAATGATTTGGCCGTTCGCGCTGTACGTCTCCGTGAAAACACCGACGAGCACGTCGAGGTCATAGCTGTTCGTTGTCACGGCTTTCAGTGTGTTGTCATCTTGGTCATAAATTCTTAATATTAGGTAGGGTCTCACTTGATGGCTGTCTAAGCTGGCTTGAATGATCGGTTCTAATGTGATCATTCCAGGAACTCTATCAATTTGATGGTGCCCATGTCCATGAGAATACCATCCGAAAATGACATTCCCGAGATCGTGTCCAAATCGTAAAGACAAGTCATCAATACATCATCTTTGTAATTGAACAAAGCACCAGTGACGGCCTCCAACATGTTTGGATATACTCCAACCGTACCATTGTCAAGTCTGTTTGTTGTGGTCATATATATTTTACTGTGTGTCTGAAATTTCAGAAAAGTTCCTTTCGGAATCAAACCTGAATTTCCAGATACAGTCACTAAGTCCTCGCCCTGAGCTCCCGTTATGGTGGGAGTGCCCGTGGACGTTCTCGCTCGAATCACGCCAATGTTTTGTGGCGTCAATATCGTTACCGCTTCCGAATACCCTTTCGTGACCAGGCTGACGAATAACTCGTTTGCCGTATAGGATAAAGGCTCAAGCTGGGTTTCGATCTCCCAGCGTTGAGCCTGTCTCCTAACTATTTGTCTTTTTAAGGAAAGGGTATCTGAGGCGAATACCGGATGATTGGTCCGTACTGTCATCGGTGCAACAAACTTGGCGATGACAGCTCCGTCTGCATAGATACCATACATTTCATCTTATCCTTTGTAGCCTTTTTCTCTATTATGCCCATTCACTCCTTCCGCGATGGAAGGGAGCATTCTCATCACTTCCGACTTTGTTTGTCGAGATATGTCGCCGGTTATGTTCAGATTCACGATGGTGGAATCTCCTTTCTTGGGTAATGTCTTTTCGGGCATTGCAGATGACGGCGGAGGAGTGACCAGAGCCATTCCAACGAGACCACCTTCGGAGTATTTCTTCACGTCGATCAATCCACCCGATTTCATGTTGAGTTTCTTGAGGAGCTTGAGATGCTTTGAAGTGGATTTTGCGTTCATGATGAATTCGCCATTGGACAACATCGCTGGAATTGAGTCTGAAGTGCTCGTACCTGGACCTCTTATTATACCACCATTGGCCGCAGCAATACTGAACAATCCGCCGATACCTTCCATTATGCCTGACGCGCTCGATGAAATAAGAGAGCTGAGAATCATCGGCATGAAGCCGAGTAATATACCCCAGAATCCTCCCGACTTCTCATTGCCGGCTTGTGTCAGATTCACCAACGTGCCGATCCCGCTCGTCACCGCACCGATGCCGCCTTGTCCAGTTCCTGGTAAAGAACCGTCCTTAGGTAATGCCACGCCGGATGTGGGAACGATCGGAGGTGTCATCCAAGGAGGTCTACCGCCACTCAGAGATGGAAATAGATTTTGGAAAGGAGTCGTCATGGATTGAGTGAGACCATTGGCTCCACTGAACGGTTTGGATTCCATTCCTGGGATGGAAGGCATTTCCAATTCGGTGTCGAATGGAGGAGGCGTGATTTCCGGGATCGATTTATATTCAGTGAATGCCATCATCTCATCCGCACCCAGCTTCGGCATGTCGGCCAATGTGACCGATTGATCTTTGCCCACATTGGGGATGCCGGGTGAGCATGAGCAAGGCTGGCAGCATTGTGCCATCGAGGTCGCGATGTTGGTCTTTGTGTCCAATGTTTCAGGGAGCTTTGACGCGGTGAGCACCGTTGACTTGGTGAGATCGGCCTCGGCGAGCTTCTTGGCCTCTTCATTGGCCTTGGCCATCTTCGTTTCTTTGCTGTCGAACATGCCTTTAAAGTCAGCCCAGAGACTTTTGAAAGAGGTCGCTTGTCTACCCTCTTTATCTTTAGTCCCCTCGAAGATCACCTTCTGCTTTTCGCTGTCGGCGGCGACACCCCAGATGCCTTCACCCATGGTGTTGAGGAACTCTTCTATGCCACCTTCGGCTCTGCTCATCAAACCTTCGACGAATTGATCTATGATGCTGGATGCGATGGATCCCAGAAGAACTTGTGAGGCTTCTCCGAAATCTTTATTGCCCGTGAGGATATCTTTCAAAGCTGTGCTGACGTTGCTCTTCACACTCTTGGTGAAGCCCTTTCCGGCCTCGTCAATTTTCTTGGCGACATTATCGAAACCTTCTTCCACGTGATTTGAGATCTTGACCATGGCATCATCCCATGCGTCCTGTGCCGCTTTCACGTTGATTCCGGAGGCATCTGCCTTTTTGAGTTCAAGGGCTTTCTTCGCGAGATCTTCCGCGAGGATATTAAACTTCTTCAATTCATCGGTGCTTCCGCGATTCACGGTTGCCTTGTCGATTGACAGCCCACCCAAATTCGCGAATTGATGTGCTTGTTTTCTAGGGTCTATTTCCAGTTTTGCTTTGTTGAACAACTCTGCCGTGACTTGCGTCACGCCGGCCAGTCTTGTGAGATTCCTCGCGAACATCAAAGCCGAATCGGCCGCGCCCTTCAACGTGGTCGCAAGGCCTTGATCAGATGTGTTACTGACGATCTTATAACTGCCCGTGGAGCCGTCATCTTCGGAGCCGACCGCGAAACCTTTCAACGCGCCTCTGTTGATGGCGTGCAGGAGTTTTTTGTTCTTTTTGGTGGCTTTCGCGTTGACCACGAATTCACCGTTGGACAACATCGCGGGAATGGAATCGGATTTCTCCGAGCCCGGTCCTCTGATGAATCCACCCGAGGCGAATCCTTCGGTCTTCTTCTCGAGAATCTTTACATACTTATCATCAAAAAGAACAATGTTTTTAGTACCTTTACCTGTTTTTCTTGAGAATCCATCAAGGTATCTTAAACCAGGAATTCCTGCTTCAAGCAAAGCTTTAGATGCATTTCTGTCTCCACCGGACAATTTTGACAGTTCATTATAAGCATTCGTCCCAGTGGCATAATCTAAATTCATCTGGTCTCTAAATCTATTTGAATTGAGATCTATATTTGGATTTGCTTTTCTTAATTCATCTATTTGATTGGCTGTAGCATTCATTTCTTTTTGTAAATCAAATAACTGTTTCTCATGAGATAAGAAATTGACCGATTTTTGAAATACATTACTCTCGTCAAAATCTTTTCTAAGATTTCTTTTCGTTATAATACTATTGTTCCATTTTTTATACAAATTATTGTATTCTAATTCTATGCCAGTTAGTTTTGGCCTTCTTTCTTCTATCAATTTTCTTAAAATATGATCTTTAGGTAGTACAGCATCAGCATCAAGCATTTTTGCATAAGCAGCATCATCTATATCAACATTATAGTAATTACCTTTTGGAATACTTGTTTTAACATTTTGCGTTTTTAAGAAATCAGCTTCTTTCTTTAGTTGTTCTAAATTAGCTTTGGCAGTTCTATAAGTTTCGACTTCACGGAAATTTGCATTCGGATCGGCAATCCATGCTTTATAATTATCTATATTTTCATCCCACTTTTTATAAGCATTATCCATTCCGATATTTTCAAAATGATTTACGAGCATTTGTCTGTCAGATAAAATCTCATGAGGTAGGCTTTCATCAAGATAATTCGTGGGTAGATTTTCAATATTATATGATTTTTGATTTCCTGCAAGTGCATAAGACTTTGCTACATTTGGATTTTCCGCGAAATATAATCCCCAACCATATGCTTGAACACCTTCACCAGTGCCAATTTTATTTATATCAAATTTGTCGAAGGAATGACGACTTGCATGGTATGCGGCCATCTCTTTTATGTTGGGTTTCGCGAGACCTCTCAGCATGGACTTCGGATCTAAGTTCTCACCGACGAATTTGCCCAGACCGAATGAGCTTGAAGTCGCTTCATTTATGGAGCCTTTGAAAGCCTCATATCCTTGTTTGGCCATTCCGATGGGGTCGTTCCATGCCGCCTTGCCCAGATCCGCGAACATGCCCAATGTATTCACTGGATGCATGACCATATTATGAGCACCGGTCACGAGACTCGTTTCACCAATTCTCAAACCTTCCGAAAGGTTCTCAAACCAGTTGTTCTCTTCCCATTCACCGGTCGCACCATTTCCGATGAGACCGCCTTTGGCTTTCTTGACTGGATGTTTGAAAAGGACATTATTGTTAGCTTCATTCAACAGTTCAAGGGCTTTTTGTTGCTTTTCTTCATCGGTCAGAAAAGGACCTTTGTATTTTTCGCCAAAGCCCAATGATGCCTTCAGCTTTTCCCAATAACCTCTTTGTACAGGGTAGCCTTTCAGTTCTGCAAGTCTGAGTATTTCATTTTCCATGGCTGGTTTATAATCGAGAGGTTCATCGTCTTCAACCTCTCCACCTTCCGCGCAATATTTCTTTCTCTTGACCATTCCGCCTTTGGCGAAGCCAGGAAGCTTACCCATATGATCTTCAATAAACTGTTCAAAAAGAGTCAGCTTTGACATATCTTTCTTTTTGACGATTTTTGGTATTGCATCATCAAAGACTGTCATTTGACCAAAGCTATCCACGATAAATCCCGGAATTCCATTTTCCAGAAATGCCTTGGAAGTCATCATTTGAGCTTGTAATTCTAAATTGCGTGTAGCATCCGCAGAAAGCTCTGGAGCTCTATCACCAAGCATTTTGCTGAAATGATAATTTGAAATTGCATTATATAGACGACCAGCTTCTATATCCTTACCATTCATGCTGGTGGCAGTCAAGAGATTCCTTATAGGTAGATCTCCAATGAGTTTGTCTGCGGTCTCCTTTTCTACAATCTGAGTCCATTCCATCATCTTCGCAACTTGATCTTCAGGAAGAGTGACTTTATATTGAAACCCTGGGGATCTTCCTCGGCCGCCTTTGAACATTTTTATTAGATTATAATTGTCAGCTAGTGCAAGATTAACTCCAGCGCCATATACGGAAAAACCATTTCCAGTACCAAGCATACCCATATCAAATTCATCAAACTCATTCGGTGAGCCGTGATATGCGACCACTTCTTTTGGCTTCTTAAATTTATCTAAAGTCTTTCTTCCAAAATTTCCGGCTCTGCTCGTCAGATCGCCGAACATTTCTTTACCCTGATTTACGGCATTCATCGTCGTGGGGATAACACTGTCGAGAACGCTTGGACGCAATTTGCTGATCGACGAAGTCGCTTCCACGATGGACTTCTTGGCGAAGTGACCAGGGTCCGCGAACACGTCCACGCCAGCGACCAGCAGTTGATCCGAGAATGAAGTCGGCAAGTCACCAAAATTCGGAATCTTGTCGGAGGCTTTATAGATGGTGGTGCTCAATGTGTCCAAATCTGGAAGCAGGTCCGTGTCGTCAGTTCCAAGCTGATAGAGACTCGTGGCGAGGTCACTCAGTCCCAGCGCGCCCACGCCGGCCACCATTCCTGGGATCGCACCGACACCACCGAACAGAGAGCCCACCGCCGCGCCCGTTGCGCCTGCGGCCACGTAGGGAGCCATTGCGCGATTGAACACGG
>Ga0137422_1000167_pt1 | contig 15749 bp, 23 predicted proteins | sample EasRivERMZT551_2_FD_102330 | JGI IMG/M metagenome (GOLD analysis project Ga0137422, IMG submission 102330) | Soil microbial communities from meander-bound floodplain in the East River, Colorado, USA - East River MetaG ERMZT551_2 | ecosystem: Environmental > Terrestrial > Soil > Floodplain ... | reverse complement strand
TGGGCTTGGTGCCACCACGGGCGGGCGCACCTCTCGCATATGAGGAGCCTAGGGGAGGGGGGGGTAGGGGGTGTGCCCACCGCATCCACACCACCCCCCTCCCCCCCCACCTTACGCTTGGCTACCACTCGCGCACCACCCTAGGGCGTGGCCCTCTCCTATCGCGCATAGCTCGGGATAGGGCTAGGTGGCAGGGTCGGCACACGCCTCTTAGGTTGAGGTCCTCATGGCCACCCCCCCATGCGCGGGGGAGTATGTGGTCTACCTCGGTGGAAGGCATCACTCCACATACCGCGCAGAGGGGGTCCCTACGGAGGATGCGGGGGCGGGCCGAGGCCCACGGGGCTGCCATGGGAGAGAGTCTATATACGCGAGGTCCGAGGGGTTAGCCCCGCATGAGCGGTGTACCCCGTCCGGCTCATGGCACTCGCACCTCATCCCGCATCCGGGGCATTGCCAATGGACGGAAGGGTCTCCCATAGCGTCCCCTGTATATAGAGCTTGGGGCGGACCTTGACCACCTCAAGCATAGCCCTCCCTATCCACTCGGTGTAGGCGGGCGGGAGGGCATTGTAGAGGTCACCAGTCTTGCCCTCCTTGCGCGAGGCGCCCCCTGCCGAGGGTATCCACGGGGTGCCTTGGGCTATGCGGAACGCCTCCGCAGAGCGGCCCTCTCCTTGCCATGGGTTATAGACCTTGCGGTGGTCACATGAGGCGGGGGCCATGGGCATGCCCCATGACGCCTCAAAGAGCCGATGCTTGATGAGGGGAAGCCCAAAGTGCGTCCCGCATAGGAGTAGTTGGGCTTGGAGGCCGGCGCCGGGCACATTCTCCATGACCCATGGGACGCCCGAGGCTTGGAGGCGCTCTCGGGTGGGGGGCACCAGGTCCCTATGGTCCGGCCAATGGACCCTCCGCCGGCCCCAATCGGAGGGCTTGCGGGTATGGACTTGGCAGGGGGGTGAGGCGTGGATGGCGTCATAGCCCTCAAGGGGGAAGGTGAGGGCGTCCGCTCGGTGGAAGGGGAAGGGGTAATGGGGTTGGGGGTTGAGGTCCACCCCCACCACCTCAAAGCCGGCGAGGTGGTAGCCCATGGCCGCGCCCCCTGCCCCGCAGTAGAGGTCCAAGAGCTTGGGACGAATAGCCGCGCCCCCCTGCCCGAGGGGAGGGGCAGGGGGGCGCAGAGGCATGGGGGGGGTGAGTCTTAGGGGCGGTCTACATTCCACATGACCCATGCGCGGACCGCGGCCCGGCACATGGTCTCAAAGTGGAGGAGGGCCATGGGGTCAAAGTCCCCATGGTGGGCGTCCGGGAAGCTCTCGGCTACCGATTCCCAAAAGTCCTCCATGGCCCGCTCGGTGGCCTCGGTTATCTCCTCATCCACCAAGGGGTGGACGGGGCTAGGCTCGGTAGTAGTCCGGGGCATCCGGGTCCTCCTTTAGCTCCGCCGGCTCGGCGCTCCCAAAGCGGAAGCGGAAGGCGGCTAGGACCTTCTCCGATTGGGACTCCGTAATCCAATCCTCCACCTCTGCCAGCGTATCGGCCCCCACGGCGCCGGCAAAGGGGAGGGAGGTCCCCTCCCCTCCCGCCAACGCCCCGGCGGGGGGGAGGGGGTCGGATTCCCACCCCCCGCAGTAGCGCGGGTGGCGGGTGGCTAGATGCTCGATTGTCTCCAAGGTGGTGGCCTTGAGGGTCCAATGGCACCCGTCCGGGTGGCCCACCTTCTCCCCTATGCGGGCCATGAGGTCCTCTACCTCGGAGGCGGTGTATGCCTCGGAGAAGGCCAGCTTGCCTACATGGAGACCCTTGGCGTAGCCGTCCGCCTCGGCGTCCTCAAGCATTTTGCGGAGGTCCGATTGGGCAAGGATGATGCGGGGGGGAGTCATTACCTCCACCCCCTTGCCTCGGGGAGGCGTTCCCCGGCCCGCTCGGCTTCTAGCTCTTGGTCAAGCTCCACGGTGTGTGGGCGGCGGAGGGGGTCGGCGGTCCGGTGATTGGGGAGGTCCGAATATGACGCTATGTGGTAGCGGCATACCGGCTGCCAAGTGCCTAGGAATCGGGCGTGGTGCGTTCCCACGCGGCCGCAGTCAAGGCATATCTCGGGGAGGGGGTTGGTGGGGTCCATGGTGTGGTGTTCCTCTTTAGGGGGGTGATGGCTGCCACTATTCTACCCCGCTCAATGCCATTGTCAATGGCCGCCGAGGTCCTCCCGCTCCTCGGTGGTGACGCCGGCCCGGCGCTCTACTAGGTAGCTCACCAAGTCCGCGGAGCGGATGCGGATATCTCCCCGCGTCCCGAGGCGGAAGGCGGGAAGCTCCCCGCGGCCAATCATGCGGGCCACGGTATTGCGGTGGACGGCTAGGTACTCGGCGGCCTCTCGGGCGGTGAGGAGGCGCTCACTCATGGCGCCGGCTCATCCATGAGGTCCTCGATACTCGGGGACTCCTTGGCGGCCTTGCCCTTGGCCGGCGGGAGGATGGCCACCACCTTGGAGGAGAGGCCATCCTCCTTGAGGTCCACATGGACTAGGCAAGGCTTACCCTCCAGGTCCATGGGGTGAATCGTCCGGCCCCCTCCCATGAGGGCGCGGCCGAGGACGGCGCTCACCCATGCGTATGGCTTGGACCCGGCGGCTAGGGAGAAGCTAGACCCCCCGGATACCTCCCGGCCGTCCTCAAGGGTCACCGTCCAGAGGAGCCACGGGCGGTCATCATCCTCCTCCGCCACCCTCCTCTCCACGCTCTTGATGGTGGCGGGGTAGACCCCCGGCTCCACCGGGATAGGGATAACTAGCTCCCATGGCTCGGGGGGTGGGGTGGGGGTTGGCTTGGCCATTACTTGCCTCCTTTGGGCTTGGTGGCGGCTACGGTTATCCGGCCATCGGACTCCGCTATGGATAGGGTCCACCCGTCCCCGGCTATGCGGGCGCGGGGGTCGGCCTTGACCTCCTCAAGGAGAGCTTGGCGGGCGGCCTCGGCCTCGGTCTCATAGGCGCGGAGGGAGGCGCGGATGGCTAGGTAGCGGTCCGCGAGGACTTGCTCCGCATCGGTGGCCGGCCGGCGCTTCTCGGGGTGGCGGCCTTGGAGGAGATAGAGGTATGTGAGTAGCTCACCGGGGTAGAAGGGGAGGGGTATCTCCCCGGTATCCACATAGAGGCGGAGGAAGCGGTCCACGGTATCCCGCACCTCCATGCGCTCGGCGCGGGTCGGCTCGACTAGGTACTCTCGGAGCTTGCCCTCCACCAAGGCCACCACGGTGATGCGCTGCCGTTGGGGGCCGCGCCATACCCATGATTGGGCCACGCATTGCCAGTAGATGTGTTCCGGGAGGCCGCCGGCCCATGCGTCCGAGTAGCTTGACCACTTGACCTCAAGGAGGCCGCCGCGGGTAAAGCCATCGGCGGTGGCTACCATCCGGCCACGCACATGGGTGAGGGTATTGACCCGGACGCGCTCCCCCCGCTCCTTGGCCCAAAAGCGGGCAATGGGGACCTCAAGGGCGGAGCCGAGTCTCATCCGCTCGGACGGCTCGGTCTCTGTACCGAGGACTAGGCGCTCCCATACCCGCATCGGGCCGCGGAAGGGGTCCACCCCCATGACCGCCCCCACCTCGGAGGCTCCTACGCGGGTGGCGCGGAGGTCATGGGAGGCTTGGGTAAGCTCTGGCATGGTGGTCCTCTATGGTGGCTTGTGGGGGCGGATGATAGCGCAAAGCTCCCCGCCGTGAGGGGGGAGCTTGCGCCGCCACCACAATGGGGAGGCCGGGGGACCGATGGCATATCGGAGACCCGGCGGCCCAAAGAGGTGGCCCTAGGGTAGCAGTAGCGGGCAAGGAAGGCGGGGGTGGTAGAGGTGGGCCGGGGAATCGTAGGGGAGGCCGGCGGGGCAATGGGTACGGTGCCGGCGGCGGGCGTTGGTGGCAAAGGTCACGGCTTCCAGGTGCCCCGGATTGACACAAAGCCGATTCCGGCAGAGGTGGTCCATGACCCGATTGCGGGGAGCTTCTACGCCATAGATGAGATACCACGCCCACCGGGCCGCCCGGTGGCCTAGGAATATCGGGTAGCCGCGGTCAATCGGCCCGCGCCACTCATGGCATGGGACCCATCGGTCCTCCGCCTCGGGGTCCCATCGGACCAAGCGGTAGAAGGATTGGCGTAGCTCCTCGGTGGCGGGTGGCATCCCGGTAGCTCGGGGCCGCTTGCGGGGCCGCGGGGCGGTGGGGTTGGGGGGTCCACCCTTGGCCGCGGGCTTATGGGCGCGGCAGTAGGGGAAGATAGCCGAGGGGGCGCCGCACACGCGGCATGACTTGGCGGGCATCCCGAGTCCTCCTATGGTGGCTAGGAGGCCGGATTATCCACACTATCCCCCGCTTGTCCACCGCCCATTGACTGTCGGGTATCTATCCGTGCGCTCTTGACAGAGGCCCGCAGAATACTACCGAGTGCTGTGGGCCTCGGTGAGTGAGGGGGAATCGGCCCGATTAGAGGCCGGGCGCCGTCCCCATCCATGCCTCCCACTTGGCCCGCTCCTCGGCCACCGCCTCCTCACAATCGGGCGCCGGTCCAGGTGCCGGCGGCTCCAATCCGTCCACGCTCCCGCGGACTAGGTAGTAGCCGGCCAATGCCCCATCCGTCACCCGGATAAAGCCGGACCCATTGGGCGCCTTTTGCGGGGACTGGGTGATATCGGCGGTCCCGTCCGCGTGGGCGGTGGACCCGGCCGAGAGGTCAATCTTCTTGGTAGAGCCGTTGAGGCGGTAGCCGACTAGCTCCCCGCCCTTGGCGTGCCATGCGCGGGGACCCTCGGGGTACAGGGTCACGGTGGCGGTGGACTCACTCATATCTTCTCCTTGGGAATCGAGTAGGGGCCAGAGGTCCACGGCCTTGCCCGAGTGGACCGCATCGGTATGGAGGTGGGGGCCGGATGAGTAGCCGGTATTGCCTACCTCTCCTATCTTTTGGCCGGCCCCCACTTGGGCATTGAGGGCCACCGAGAAGGCGCGGAGGTGGGCGTAGCCGGTGGTCCGGCCACCGCCGTGGTCTAGCCGGATGATGAGGGCGCCCGAGGTATCCGTCCGGCGCTCATAGACCCGGCCGGCGTCCATGGCATAGACCGCGGCGCCCTCGCGGGCGTTAGAGATATCCAAGGCGCACCCGTCCCCGGTATTCACATGGTCCACGCATGAGCGGGTGACCACAAAGTCCGTATTGCCGGACGGGCGTACCCATCCCTTGGGGTGGATGGGTCCCGGTACAGGGTCCCGGTACATGGCTCTACTCCTCGGGCTTGTGGCGGTCCATAAAGCTTGCCACCGCTAGGGCTAGGCGGATGATGGCCACGGCCAAGAGGAAGGCCACCGCTAGGACTCCCAAGCCGATGAGGTCCCCGGTGGTCACCTAGTCACCTAGGCGGGCAATGGAGAGGCGCGGGGCGTAAGTATCGTTGGCGCTGTTGATGGCTGCCCCATGGGTATGGCCGCCTTGGAGGGTGACCACATCGGCGGCGGCTAGGCGGGCCACGGCGCTTACCGATTGGATAGCGGCTATGGAGTTAGTGCCTTGGGACTGGATGCCGCGGGCCACCGTCACCGCGCCCACTCTCACCTGACAATCGCGGAAGCCCACCACCGTACTCTGCGCGGCCCAAAAGAGGGCGCCGTAGACCTGATAGAGGCCGCCGAGGCCGGCGGGGACGGTGAGGGCGGAGGAGCCGAGGGCAAAGCCGTGGGAATCCTCCACCACGGTGGCCAAGGTAATGAGGGTGGTGGCATTGTTGGGGATGGACTGGGTGCCGGCGCCCGCGAGGGTGGCCCCGCATCCGCCCGCTATGGCCTCGCTCTTCCAGGTGCTTCCGTTCCATCGGGTGAGGACGCGGAGGCCGGTGAGGTAGGCGGGCTGGCCCACGATGGGGGCGGGGATGGCCAAGTCTCGGGCCGTGGCATCGGCAAAGATAGCCGGCACTTGCTCGGAGACAAAGGCGTTGAGGTCATCGGAGAGGAGGCGCTCAAAGGGCGCCCACACCTTGTAGCCCATGGCCCTAGCCTACCTCCCGCTTTAGCTCAACGATGGCATCCACCGCCCACCCCTCGGGGTCCAAGCTCACCCGCTCACCCAAGAGGTAGACCTCCTCGGAGAGGGGCGGGCTAGTCTCATCCCACTCAAGGGCGAATAGCTCCCCGTACTCGGCGCACACCAAGAGGGCCACCTCCTCATTGATGGGGCGGAGGGTGCCGAGGCGGACCGCGGTCCGGCCCTCGGCCATATCCGAGAGGATGGCGCCCATCCAATAGTCGTAAAGGTCCTGCGCCGGGCCACCGCCGGCAATCTTGACAAAGGTCCCCACCGTGGACCATGGACCAAAGGCGCCGGCGTCCCTCTGCCGGGTCCTCCAGTAGTAGCGGGTGCCGTTGGTGAGGGCGGTGCCGGCGTAGTTGCGCTCCATATGGCCGGCGGCGGTGAGGCCGGTGGTGGAGGCGGTGACCGTCCAATGGGTGACGGTGGCAAAGCTGGCGTCCGTGGAGACTTGGAGGTCATAGGCGGTAATGGGGTCGGCCTCGGGGTCCCGGCCTTGGGCCTCAAAGGTGGACGCCGCTTGGTCCGGCCCCACCGGGCGGATGAGGGTCGGGGCATCGGGGGGGGCGTTAGTCTCATAGGTGTAGACCAAGGCGGGCCTCTGGCCCGAGGTGCCCCACACCGCGGAGTAGACCTCGGACGCCTCGGCCGCCCCGCCGGTCTCGGTGAGGGAGATTCCATACATGACCGCCCCGCCTCCAGGTGCCCCGCTCGGACCGGCCACGCTATTGGGCGCCCATGCCATCCCCATGGTGGTGATATCCAAGAGGGAGGTGACGCTATTACCGGGGGTGGTGGCGGTGATGCGCCCCGAGGAGGTAGAGGAGGGGCCGGGGTAGACCACCGGGGTGGTGGTCCACGATTCCCCGGCGGTATTCTGGCTCCATGAGCCGATGAGGCGGGAGACCACCGCCTTGCGGGAGGCGCCCTTGGACACATGGCCTACCGAGGCGGTGCCGGTAAGGCGTAGCTCTACCTTGGTGACCTTCCGCATATCGGTCCAAAAGCCGGCGGGGAAGGTAAAGCCGATGAGGCCGCGGAGGTCATAGCCGCCGGGGTTAGCTATGACCGAGAGGTGGAGGTCCGCCCCCCCGCCGAGGAGAAGGCCGGCGTTAGAGTCCGCGAGGATTGAGGACCGATTGGCGGTGAGGGTCTTGGTGGCCATCAGAGATTGTCAAAGAGGAGGTCCGCCTCTGCCCCCCGGTAGCTCCGCCGTTGGTGGGCCGCTATGGAGGACGCATCCTGCGCGAATCGGTCCGCGCCGGGGTCCATATCCACCACCACATGATTGATGATGGAGACCCTCCTAAGCTCGGAGGCCAAGGAGGCCATGGCAATGCCCCCGCACCCGATGATGGCGCGGACCTCGGTGGACCGGGGGTAGCCGCGGGCGCGGAAGGCAATCCGGCCTTGGTGGTCCGCCCATAGGTCTCCTAGCTCGGCGTCCCGTAGGCGGGCCAAGGCATCAAAGGCGGTCCCGACAAAGGCGTCCGCCTTGCGCTTGGTGGTGGTGGCGCCATAGAGGATGACCTTCTCCGCCGGCCACCCGATGGTGGCATAGAGGGCTTGGAACTGGGCGGAGGTGGCATCGGCGTCCCAATCCATGCTCACGCTCTGTTGGTGCCAGAGGCTTAGGTGGTCCGATAGGGAGAGGGTGGAGACTGCCTCCCCGGCCTCATGGACGATATTGGTGATGACCCCGGTAAAGGCGGGGGTGCCATCCACAAGGATGCGGGCGGCGTTGCCAATCCGGCCGATTATGGGGGAGTCCCCATTGAGGGGGTCCAAGGTCCGATTGGGGTCCGCGAGGGCTATCTCCGCGGACCCGGTGACTACATCGGTAAGGATGCCGTTGGCGGCCGGCGCCCCCCATTGCCACCGCCCGCTTAGGACTTGGCAGGTTAGGTCACTCATGGCCTCATCGGCGGGGGTGAGGATTGAGGTCTCTAGGTCAAGGTGGTCCCGGTCAAGGATAAAGGGAGCCTCTCCCACATCCACCTGAATGGAGACCACGGCGCCGGCAATCTCGGTGGGCATGGCCTAGCCCCATGCTCGGAGGGCGCCCATGCTCCCTCCATTGTTGGCGGCGTACTTGCGGACCGCTCGGATGACCGCATCGGGGTCCGCCCCGGTATTGATGGTGACCATGACCGCCCGCCCTCCGCCGCCGGCACCAGGACCCTCCGCTCCCTTGGCGGCATCGGCTCCCCCGATAAAGTCCGAAAAGAGGTCAATGGCTTGGGCAAGGCCATCAATGAGCGGGCCGAGAAAGTCCAGTACCGCGGAGATAGCCTTGGCCAAGAGCTTGAGCGGGATAACCGAGAGCTTGAGGAGGGGGATGAGGACGGGGAGGAGCTTCTTGACTAGCTCGGCTATTTGCTCGATGAGCGGGATGATGACCGGGAGTAGCTCCTCAAGGACCGGCAGGAAGGCGGAGCCGATGGTCTCCCCCACCTCGGAGAAGGCAATGGAGGCGGCCTCCATGGACCCGGCGGTGGTGGCGCCGTAGGCTTCCGCCTGCCCCTCGGCGCGGGCTTGGGCTTGGGTGAGGATATCTTGGGCGGTGGCGCCCTCGGTGGTAAGGCCAATCATGCGGGCCAAGGGGGAGGCATTGCCGGCCTCGGCCTTGGCTACCGCCTCGGCGGCGGTGGCAAGGTCAATGCCCTTGAGGCGGGCGATATCCTGCGCGGTGCCAAGGAGGGCGGTGGCCTCCTCTACATCACCAGTAGCCCCCACCAAGGGGACCATGGCGTCCCGTATTTGGGTATCCGTAAAGGCTTTCTTTTGGCCGGCGGCTATGGCCGCCTCGGTGGTGGCCACCCAATCCCCGGTAGCGGCGCCGGATGCCTCTATGGCCTTGGCTAGCCTATCTTGCTCGGCCGCGTCATCGGCGGCGGCCTTGGTCATATCCACGATTGCGGCGCCGGCCACCGCCACCCCGCCGGCTATGGCAAGGGGGCCGGCCAAGGAGCCGAGGGCGGAGCCAAAGCCCTTGACCGATTGGGACGAATCCCCGAGAGCTTTGTCCAATCCCTCGGTGACGCCCTTGATGAGGACGGTAAGGACGGGTCCGCTACTCACCGCCGCCGCCTCCTCTGCCGCTTCTCTAGGGCGCTCATTATGGCGGTGGTCTCCCCCAAGGTCATGGCCCTAATCTCGGCGGGGGTAAAGCCGGTGGCTGCGACTAGGGAGCCTAGCCACGCTGCCCGCCGCTTGGCGGCGTGGCCCCGTTGGGGTCCGGGGGGTCCGCCCCGGCGGGGACCTCTATCCGCCACCGTTGGGCGTCCTGCCAGGTGACGGAGGGGTCATTGCGGCGGGCCAGTATCCACGCATAGGCCACCAATATGCGGGCTTGGGTTAGCCCCTTGGAGGCCATCATGGCGGCCACGCCGGGGAGGTCGGTGCCCATGACCTCGGCTACATCGAGTAGCTCCCCCACCCCTAGATTGTCGGCCTCAATGGCGGCCACCGGGAGGACCACGGTACGGGCCGGGGGGCCGGCCTCAAGGACCAAGGCGGGCGGTGCCTTGGGGGCGGGCTTGCGGGGGGGAGCCTTGCGCCTAGTGGTCACTCTTGCGCGTCACCTCGGCCATGACCTCCTTGAGGTAGGCGTCATATCCCCGGACGGCCTCGGCGGTCATCGAGTCCCGCGCCCGAATGAGGAAGGGATTGGCGGCAATGTTGTGGCCGGGCCATCCAAAGTGGACCGGGGCGGCGTAGATGAGGCGGGAGCGGATGCCCACCGTCCGCTTGCCGGCGGAGGAGCGGAGGGAGGAGACCAAGGTCCCGGTGAGGACCGGCGCCTCCGCCCGCGCTTGATTGAGGAAGGCGGCGGCTAGTTGCTTGTGGGGCGGGGTGAGGTCCGCCACCCTGCCCCGCGCATCCTCAAGGGCGCGGGAGAGCTTCTCCTCTCCGCGGACCTCTACGCCTCTGGCCACGCTAGGCGGTGACTAGGGCCGGAATCCCCTTGACCGGAAAGACTAGCTCCGCCTCCGCAAAGGTATTGACCTCTCCGCCCACCGGGGGACGGGGCAGGGTCACCACCGCGGTCCACTTGGGATTGTCGGCGCCGAGGGCCACCCCGCCGCGGGGTTGGAATTCCATGGTGGACTCCGCCCCGGCGTTCTCCCACAGGAAGCGGCAGAGGCCATCGGCGGACCAATCTTGGATGGCCACCACATCAAGCTGGAAGCTCTCCTTCCCAAGGGCGGTAAAGCTCCCGTCCGGGCAGAGGGTGGCGTACTCAATCACCTCTTGACTCGGGGTGATGGTGACGGCCGACACATGGCACTCATACTCAAGGTCGGTGCCGGGGGCGCCGGGGTCCTCAAGGGTAAAGAGGACCGCGGTCATCACAAGGGGGTCGGCGGCAATGGCTACCATGAGGTCCTCCTAGGGTTGGGCTATCACAAGGTTGCGGGTAAGTGTAAGGGTGGCGGTGAGGTAATCGGTCCCCGCTATGGTAAGGGCGGCCGGCCCGCTCACGCTACCAATCACCCATTGACCGGCGGCGCCCGATATCACCTCCACGATGACCGATTCCAAGAGAGCCTCCAGGTCGGAGAGGCTCACCCCGGCGGCCACCTTGCCGGTGATGAGGATTACCCCAAAGCCCACGCGGGCATGGAGGTCCGCGCCTAGTTGCCGATTGGGGATGACCCATTCGGTGGCCGGCACCACGATGGCGGCCGGCGGGGATACATGGCCCTCCGAGGGGGACTCCCGGACCTTGATACCAAGGCCGGTGAGGATGGCGCCGAGGTCGGCGCGGGCGGTGCCGAGGGCGGAGGCCACCCTAGGCCATCCCTTGGCGGTGGTCCCGGTAGCGGTCTAGGGCAGGGATGACCCCCGCTAGCCAATCGCGGGTGACGCGGAGGGGGACGCCGGCAAGGTCCAAGGCGGAGCTAATACCAAGGGGCGCTTGGCGCCGATGGTACATATCCGCGGCCGCGGTGAGGGTGGCGGTGTAGACCTCGGGCGGGAGTGGGGGGAGAGGAGGGTCCGCCGGGGGGGCCACGCCATCCTCATACTCCCGCCCGAGGTAGCGCAGTACCGCCGCGTTGGCGGCGGCCGCGCTGCTAGTGACCCATGGGTCCGCCGGGTCCCCGCCCACATGGGTGGCAAGGTCGGCCGGGGTGACTATCTCCAAGAGGAGGGCCATGGGGTCCTCCTAGACCGCGGTCTCCTTGAGGCTTCCCCGCCGCGCCCCGGTAGCCAAGTAGGCCCACAGGCCCACCCGGATAGAGGCCGGCGCACCCGCTCCTTGGTCAAAGGAGAAGCGGGCAATGGAGGACTCAAAGATAGCGAAGTCACTCCTCCGCCCGGTGACCGCCACCGCGGTGGTGGAGGCCCATGAGTGGATGACCGGGACCCCGAGGACCGAGGCGCCTGCGCCCCCGTTCCCCTGTTCCCCGGATGCGTTGCTCGGTCCGGCCCATGGCACCAGGAGCCTCCCGGCCGAATCGGCTTGCTTGAGGAGGGAGGCGTAGAGGCCCGAGGGGAGGAAGGTGGCCTGCGCCGGCATAAAGACTGCGCCCTGATGGGCGATGACCATATCCACGATTCCGGCGTGGGGGGTGGCCGCGGTGAGGGTGACGGAGAGGTCCGTACTGCCGGCCTCCACCGCAGTCTTGACCGCCGCCTCCGAGGTCTGCGCGTATGCCTCCATGAGGTCATTGAGAATCATGGACTCTGCCGCGGGGTCCGCCCCATCAAGGACCTGCCGGGAGACCGCGGTCTCCCCCCCGTAGAGGAGCGGGGTGATGGTCACCGCGGTGGTGCCAAAGTCCGAGGCCGCGGGGTTGACTCCCTCGGCGCTCTGCGCGGCCACGGTGGTGGAGGTGGTGACCTTGGGGTAGATGCGCGGGCGGGCATCGGTGATGGTGAATCGGTCGTAGAAGCTGCCCATGGGGCGGCCCTTGAGGATGCGCTCGATAAGGAGACCCGGCATATATTCGCTCGGGTACGCCCCCGGAATCTCGGAGGAGAGGACCTCCCCGGCTCGGCCAAAGGTCTCCTCCACCGTATCGCGGAGGAAAGCGTAGTGGCGGTCCTGCCGCTCATGGGCGGCGGTGTCCCCCTGCCATGCGTGGTAGGCGTCCGAAAGGAATCCATGCTCACTCCGCGGCCCGTACACAAGCTCGGGGCGGGTGATGCTCACCGAGGGGGTGACGGTGCGGAGGGTGGCGGCCTCGGCGTCCCGGCGCTCGGCGGAGAGGGCGGTAGCCTGCGGGGCTTCCGGCTCCTTGGGAGGCTCGGGGGTTGGCTCTGGCTCGGGAGTCTCTCGGGTGTCCATGGTCTCCTCACTCCTTGCGGCGACTCGGGCCGCGTCATAGGCGGGGGTCAAGGCGCCGGCAATGGCCGCTAGTCGGGCGGCCTTGTGGACCATAGCACCGTCCCGGCTTTTTGCGGACTTGGATGGGACGAACTCAATGCTTACCCCGTTGGCTCCGAGGCGGACCCGCTCGGCATAGTCATGGGCGGCGGGTGTGTCGCGTAGCTCGGCGCGGAAGCTCACCCCGGCGGCGTCCTCCCGTAGCTCGGTGACGGCCCCGAGGAAGGCTCCGCCGTGGGACTCCATAAAGGGAAGGCGGGCGCCGTCCTCTCGGGCCATCCACCGGCCCACCTCCTCGCGGAAGGCGCCCGCCGCAAAGGTCTCCCGGTAGCCCGAGGGGGACTCCCAAGTCTGCCCGTAGGGGACCGCGGTGCCCTCAATGATGGGACCCCTTCCAGGTGCCTCCGCCTCCTCGGCGCGGAGGACGGCGGGGCTAGTGGTCCATAGCGGGGTGGTCATGCTTGCGCCTCATCCAAGATTGATTGCGCCTCCACTTGAGGCAATGATGCGCCCGCCGGCTCAAGCGGTCCATACCCCTCTTGCGAGCGGACCTCCTCCACGGTGAGCCATGGGCGGTCACCGCTTAGGGCTAGTTGCCATGCTTGGTAGCGGGTGTATTGCTCCCCGCGGGTGAGGGGCGCGGGGTCCATGACCATGCGCCGGACGCCGGGGAGGATATCGCTTATGAGGTCCTCCACCCCGCGGAGGTAGTCCCCGAGGGTAAAGCGGATAAAGGCAAGCCCCTCGGACTCGGTAGTCCGGTATGTGGTGGGGTCCCCGGCCGGCGCATTGAGGAGGGCGGTGCCTACCCCAAAGTAGCGGCCGATATCCGCGACTAGCTCCCGGCGGGCTTCCACCGCGCTTTGCTCGGTGGGGTCCGCGCCCCACTCTTGGGCCTTGGCGCCCTTGCCGAATACCGCGGGGTAGTCCGGCCCGCCGGCTCGGCGGTCCCGCCACCGGGCGGCAATCTCATCGGCTTGCGTCCCCGTTAGCTCGGCCTCGGTGGATATCACCGTGGTGGGCGGGCCGCCGGCTTGCCAGTAGCGGGAGGCGTATCCCTCGGCGGAGAGGGCGGAGGCAAAGCTCATGCGGGCAAGGTTGAGGAGGCCGCCGATGGTATCCGGCACGATGGGCCACGCGGCCCGGCGGATGGTAAAGATATCGGACGGGGGGACCTCAAGATTGCGGCCTACTTGGTAATGGTCCGGGATGGTGACCCCAAAGGTATCCACCCCGCCCACCGCCCGGACTTGATTGGGGGGGATGGGGACCAAGGACCATGGGACGCCCTCGGGGTCCCGTCCGCCCACCGCCCAAAGGTGGCAAGTGTTGTGGAGGGCCATGGTGGCCGCCACCCTCCAGGTCCATTCCCGGCGAGTCATGGACTCCATGGGGCGGGCCACCAAGCGGGAGGACGGTAGTTGGAGGGTGCCGCGCCACTCGCCCCACTCAAGGATTGAGAGGCCGCCGGCAATGATGCTTACGCACCGATTGATGGCGGAGAGGCCAAGGGCGGATTGCTCGGTAAGGCCGTAGGGGTTGACCCCGCCCATGGTCCCAAAGTGGACCAAGTGCGGGGCTTGGCTCTCGGGGAGGGCGTCCCGTAGGAGGAGCTTGGCTAGCCTATCGGTCCACGCCATTGCCCGAGTCTAGCCCCTAGGGGGTGATAAAGGTGAGGACAAAGGCGGCCAGTCCAAGCCATCCGAGGGCCACCCGGCCCGCCCCGAGGCCAAAGGCGGCGGCCACCAAGAGGACCACCGCCACCACCAAGAGGAGGAGGTCAATGGTGAGGGTCATTCCTCATCCCCCTCCGGGGGTGGCTCCTCGGCCTCGGGGAAGGCTCCGCCGGTATGGGCGGCATGGTCTCCCGCGAGGGCGGGGACCTCGGGGTCCGAGGGGATGGGGGTCCCCTCCTCGGCCTCCTTGGTCTCAATGTTCTTTGATGCCTTGCCGGCCATGAGGTCCTCCTAGACAAAGACTTGGAGGGGAGGCTCGGGGGCTATCCCGCGGGCCGCTCCCCACGCGGCAATGGTGGCCGCCATCACGCCATCAATGTACCCCGCGGACTTGCGGCGGGTCCAACGGAATCCGCCGTCCCGCTCCACCTTGGCCACTTGCCCCCATTGCGCGTCCAAGAGCGGGTCCCCCACATGGGCAAGGCGGCGGGTGAGGACCGCTTGGTAGACCACTTGGCAAGCATCGAATACCTCCCGCGTGGTCAAGGCTTGGATGGGCCATTCCGGGTGGTCTACCGAGAGGCGCTCCATGACGGGCGCCACCGCGGAGGCCCGCTCATAGAGGATGGCCTTGGGCATCCGCCGGCCCACCACCTCAAGGACTCGGGCGGTGAGGACCCCATGGCCCACCGGCTCCACCTCGGTGCCGCGTAGCTCGGCTACCACCTCAATGGGGAGGCGGCCTTGGGCCGGGTCCTCCCATGCCGCCACCAAGGTGACGCGCTGCCATCCGGGGGAGGCGTCCACCGCGAGGACCCAAGGGTCCCGGACCTCCTCGGCGGCGGGGGCTTGGCACATGGCCCATGCTCCAGGTGGGAGGACGGTCTCCGCCACGGTGGTGCGTTGATTGAGGCGCTCCCGGCGGAAGCTTCCGGGGAGGGAGGTGGACCGCTCGGCCGCTATCCGCTTGAGGGTGTGGAGGCCCGAGGCCACCGCGGGATTGGCGGCGGTGATGGTCTCCGCATTGATGGGCGCGTAGTCCGGCACTCCCCACTTGATAAAGGCATAGCTCGGGTCCGGCGCCTCTTGGCCGGTGGCTATGCGGATGCCCCGGTCCTCAAGGTCATTGAGGATGACCGAGGCGGGGAAGCCGGCGGTGGAGGTGGCCAAGAGGAGCGGGGAGGAGGCGGAGGCCAAGGAGTAGCGGAGGGCGTCCCATACCTCGGCGTCCTCTTGGGTGAGTAGCTCATCGAAGTAGACCAAGGAGGAGGCGTATCCGCGGGCGCTGCCGGCCTCCCGGCTAATGGTCTGATACCAAGAGGACCCAAGGTAGATGCCCTCATGGGCGGTGATGCGGGCGCGGGTGTAGAGGTCGGGGGTGGAGGCAAAGAGCCTATATATGGCGTCATAGACCAAACGGGCTTGCTTGCGCTCGGTGGCCGCGCCTATGACGGTGCCCCCCGGCCCCTTATCCATCCACCACCCAATGATGGCTTGGGCCAAGGTGGACTTGCCATTCTGCCGCGGGACCATGACCAAGGCGGTGGAGGGGAGGAGGCGCCCCCATCGGTCGTGTTGGAGGGCTAGGCGGGCCGCTTGGCGCTGCCATTCCTGCGCCCGCCACTTGGGGAGGCGCTCCTCTAGCCAATCCAAGGCGGCGTCCCCG
>Ga0137422_1000161_pt1 | contig 16033 bp, 11 predicted proteins | sample EasRivERMZT551_2_FD_102330 | JGI IMG/M metagenome (GOLD analysis project Ga0137422, IMG submission 102330) | Soil microbial communities from meander-bound floodplain in the East River, Colorado, USA - East River MetaG ERMZT551_2 | ecosystem: Environmental > Terrestrial > Soil > Floodplain ... | reverse complement strand
GCGCGCCTGGTGCGCATCGACAAGGACACGGGCAACACGGTCTGGACCACGCCCGGCAGCACGCCGACCTCGGGTGGCAGCGACGCGGCCGTGTTCGGCGACCGCGCCTACATCTGGGAGCCGACGGCGACCGCCGGGCCCAAGATCACGGCCGTGGACCTGGCGACCGGCGCCAAGCTGTACTCGGCGCCCGGCATCGTGGGCGGCTTCATCCAGCAGGTCGCGCCCTTCGTGGGTCCGGACGGCACGGTCTACGCGCCGCGCTCGCAGAACAACCCGCTCACCGACTTCCTCGTGGCCTACACCGACACGGGCGCGGCGCTGATCGAAAACTGGCGGGTGCCGCTCGGATTCGTGCCCTTCGCGTCCTTCGGCGTCGGGCCCGACGGCTCGGTCTACAGCTACTCGCCGGCGCGGGAGATCCAGCGGCTCGATCCGGCCACGGGCGGCGTGCTCGACGTCTCGGCACCGGTGCCGGGCGACGCGACCTTCTCGCCGCGCATGGCCATCGACCTGGACGGCACCGTGTACCTCACCAACGGCGGCTTCGGCGGCGGACGGCTGCTGGCCTACACGCCCGACCTGAAGCCGCTCTGGGACGTGGCCGTGCCGGGCGTGAACGTCGGCGGGCCGGCGCTGGGGGAGGACGGCACGCTGGTCGTGTGCAGCACGACGGGCACGGTGCGCGCCTACCACTGCGACGCGGCCTTCGAGGCCTACGGCAGCGGCTGGCCCGGCAGCGGCGGCCTCGTGCCGACGCTGTACGGGAAGGGCTGCCCGGGTCCCGGCGAGACCGTCAGCGTGCTCGTCGGCGACGCGCTGGGCGGCGCGCCGGCGCTGCTGCTGCTCGGCACCGGCACCGGCGTGCAGAACGTGCTGGGCTGCCCGGTGCAGGTGCTGCCGCTGCTGCCGCTGTCGTTCCTGTTCCCGCTGCCCGGCGCGGGCCCCGGAGGCGGCGCGCTGACGGTCAACGGCACGGTGCCGCCGTCCACGCCGCCGCTCGACCTGTTCCTGCAGTTGCTGGTCGCCGATCCCGGCTCGACCGGCGGCGCGGCGGGCACCAACCCACTGCGCATGCACGTGGAGTAGCGGCCCTCGAGGTCGGCACGCCGCGCACTGCCCTCCTCGGGCCGGATGCCAGCCCGGATTTCTCGCGAGGTTCGTAGCGAGGCCGCGTCAAGTCGAGCCCGCGCAAGGCGTTGCGGCGCGCTCGACCGGAGGCGGGGCCCCAACCAAGGACGACCCAGACGGGTCGTCCGACTTGGGGTAGGGCAGGCAACGCCGCCCGGGCCGACTTGCCGCGGCCGCAGTAGAAACTCGAGAGAAATGCGGGCTAGGATCCCGCGCTCGCCGCGCGCGAGCCGCCACCCCCGAACGGAGACGTCGTCATGGCCGCTGTTCCCGCCTTCTCGATGCCGGGCCAGGAGGCCCTGGCGACCACGCCCACCGGCCTGCAGTACGAGACGGTCAAGCCCGGCACCGGCAAGGTGCCCAAGGCGACGGACACCGTGACCGTCCACTACGCGGGCTGGCTCACCAACGGCACGCCCTTCGACAGCAGCTACAAGCGCGGCTCGCCGGCGTCCTTCCCGCTCAACCGCGTGATCCCGGGCTGGACCGAGGGCCTGCAGCTGATGAAGGAAGGCGGCACCGCCAAATTCGTGATCCCTGCGAAGCTGGCCTACGGCAGCCGCGGCGCGCCCCCGGTCATCGGGCCCGACGCGACCCTGGTGTTCCAGGTCGAGCTGATCAAGGTCGGCTGAGGCCGGACCGCGCGTGTCCGACACCACGCGCCTGGTCGACGCCGCCTGCGGCGGGAACCGCGAAGCCCTCGAGACGCTGTACGCCCGGCACGCCGGGCGGCTCGTGGCCTTCATCCGCTCGCGCATGTCGGACGAGCTGGCGCGGCGCGTCTCGCCCGAGGACGTCCTGCAGGAGACGCTGCTCGAGTCCTCGCGCAAGATCGACGCCTTCGTGCCGCAGGGCGGCGCCTCGTTCTATCGCTGGCTGGTCGGCATCGCGCGCAACAAGGTGCTCGAGGCCAACCGCGCGCGGCTGGCCCGCAAGCGCTCGATCGAGGGGCCGCTCGAGATCGACCTGGCGCAGAGCCAGACCAGCCCGTCGGGCCGCGCGATCCGCATCGAGAGCGCCGTGCACCTGCACGTCGCGCTGGCGGCGCTGCCCGAGCGCCAGGCGGAGGCTGTGCGCTGCCGCTACCTCGAGGGGCTGAGCCTGGCGGAGACCGCCGAGCGGCTGCAGTGCAGCGAGCCGGCGGTCAAGGCCCTGGTGTCGCGCGGGCTGCTCGACCTCAGCCAGCGCATCGTCCGCCCCGAGTGATCACGGGCCGGCGATGTCGAGCCGCGCCTGGACGAGCATGCGCGCCAGCACGCGGCCGACGGCGGCGTTCCCCGCCGGCGTGAAGTGCGCGTGGTCGCGGAAATACCCGGCCCAGACGACGTCGGCGTCCTGCGCTGGCAGCTCGCCCGGCAGCATGCTGGCCAGGTCGAGGCGCTCGATCCCCGCCTGCGCCGTCGCCGCGTCGACCGCGCTCAGCCCGCCGTGGTACTGGGCCAGCGCCACCATGACCAGGGCAGCGAGGTCCTGGTCGTCGCCCAGATTGCGGCGCAGCGGCTCCTCGTAGGCCGCGCGCGCGGCGCCGGGAGGCGGAAGCGGCCGCTGCACGAGGCAGGGGTAGAGCAGCGCGACGACGCTCGCGCCGTGCGCATCGCACTCGCGCTTCAGCTCCTCGAAGAGCGCCGGGTAGCAGCGCGCGCGCAGCTCGGCCAGCTCGCCCGCGGCGTCGACGGCCGCGGTCTGGCCCTCGCCCGAGCGCCACTCGTCGAGCGTGGCCGCCAGCCAGCGCACTAGCGCCGACCGGTACGGGCCGTCGCGGCGCGTCGCGGCGATCACGTCGCGGCGGATCTTGGCCACGGGCGCGTTGTCCGCGACGAGCGGCAGGTTCCAGCCGACGTTGACGAGCACGAGGTCGGGCTGCAGCTCGTCGAGGTAGCGCTGCCGGAGCGCGAGGACGACGGCCTCGAGGTCCCAGCCCGAGACGCCGCCGTTGAGCACCTCGACGTCGCGGCCCGTCGACGCGCGCAGCTCGCGCTCGAGCGCGACCGGCCAGGTCTCGTCGTCGTCGACCTTGTGGCCCCACGTCGTCGAGCCGCCCATGGCCAGGATGCGCAGGCTGCCGGGCCGCTTGGGTCCGATCTCGGCGCCCCGCAGGCCGTCCAGGTTCACGGTCTCGTGCGGGCCCCGGAAGCCCGGCGCCAGCTCGTAGCCGAGGGCGCTCGACAGGCGGTACTTGGGCGGGCGCTCGCCCAGGCTGCACCAGCCCTCGGCCGCCAGCAGGATCGCGGCCGCGATGCCGGCGTTCAGGAGCAGCCGGGGCGCGCGCATGCCAGCAGCTTGGCCACCGGCCGGCGACCGTTCAATGACCCGGCCGCGGTACCATCGCGCGCCGTGCTCCCTGCCGCCGTCGGCCCGAGGAATTCCGGCGCGACCTTCGCGGCCCGGACCGCCATCAACGGTGCGGCCTTCACGCACCGACCAGGGCCACGGAGGCACGCATGACGGGCCGTCCCCTCGAAGACATCCAAAACAAGATCCTCGACGCGCTGCACGGCAACGAGCCCATCAACCGCAAAGCAATCCTGGCCAGGCACCCCGAGCACGCAAAAACGCTGCGGCGCTTCTTCCAGCTCATCGAGGTGATCGAGACGCCGGCCGAGCCCAAGCCGGCCCAGCCCAGCCGGCTGGGCGAGTTCGAGATCATCCGCGAGCTCGGGCGCGGCGGGATGGGCGTGGTCTACGAGGCGCGGCAGGTCAGCCTGAACCGCCGCGTGGCGCTCAAGGTGCTGCCGCCCGCGATGCGCAGCGACCGCCGCCTGCTGGCGCGCTTCCAGCGCGAGGCGGAGGCGGCGGCGCGGCTGCGGCACCCGAACATCGTGCCGGTCTACAGCATCGGCGAGTCGGCGGGCGCGCCCTTCTTCGCGATGGAGCTGGTGGAGGGGCGCTCGCTGGCCGACGTCATCAAGGCGCGCAAGGCCGGCGACGAGGCGGGCCTGCCCAAGGCCGGCGCCGAGTACCGCCGCTGGGCCGTGGCGACGGTGGCGCGCATCGCCGACGCGCTCGACTACGCGCACGGCCGCGGCATCCTGCACCGCGACATCAAGCCCGGGAACATCCTGATCGAGGCCGACGGCACGCCGCGCCTGACCGACTTCGGCCTGGCGCTCGACCTGCAGGCCAGCGAGCTGACGCAGACCGGCGAGATGTTCGGCAGCCCGCTGTACATGAGCCCCGAGCAGGCCTTCCGGCGCGAGCAGCCCGTGGACGCGCGCACCGACATCTACTCGCTGGCGGTCACGCTCTATGAGCTGCTCATGCTGCGCCTGCCCTACCACGGCAGCACGCACGCCGAGCTCATGGCCGCGCTGAGCAGCGGCACGATCATCGCGCCGCGGCTGGCCGACCCCGACTGCCCCGAGCCGCTGGAGCGCGTGCTCGTGCAGGCACTGCAGTCCGAGCCGCACGACCGCTACGGCACGGCGGGCGCCTTCGCGGTCGACCTGCGCGCCGCGCTCGACCGGCCGCAGGACGTGCGGGCGGTCGCGGCGCCGGTGAGCGGGAAGCTGCCGGCGAACGCCGCACCGGCCCACGCCGCGGCGGCGCCCTCGCGCCGCGTCCTGGTCGGGTTCTCGCTGAAGGGCTGGCGCGCGATCGTCGGGCTGGTTCTGATCGCCCTCGCGATCCTGATCAGCCTGGACGACGGCGGCGAGCCGGCCGTGTTCGTGCTCGGCTTGCTCGGCGCCATGCTCCTGTTCTGGGCGCAGCGCCGGCGCGGGAAGATCGCACCGCCGCAGGCGTCGCCGCCGCCGGCGGCCGCAGCGCCGCCCGCCGCAGTGCCGCCCGAGCACGTCGGCGGCTACCGCGGCTGGCGCCGCGAGCGGCCGATCTTCTCCGGCCTGACGGTGGGGTGTGGCTGCCTGTTGATGTTCCTGTTCGGCCTGGCCCTGCTCTCGGCCTTGTTCATGACGGGCCGTGAGCAGCGACGTGACGCGTGGGTCCGCACGTCGACCACCACCGTGACGTGGGATCCGGCGTCCGTCGAGTCGTCGCTGGAGAACCTCCGCACGCAGGCCCTGCCGTACGACCTGTCGATCGACTCGGTCATGCCGGACTACACGCTGACCTCGCCGGACTGGAACCGGCCGGCCGGCTACCCATCCCCCGTCTGGCCGCCGATGCTCGGCGCGCCGAGCGACGGCGTGCCGCCGGTCTACCAGTTCGAGGAGGTCTTCGGCGATGAGACCGACTGGGCCGAAGCGTCCGCCGTGGCCTTCCTCGGCCCGCTGGACACCCGCTTCGTGTCGCGCGCCTCGCAGGTGCTGTTGTGCCCCGAGGGCGTCGGGACGGGCGGCGGCGTGACGGCCCAGCAGTACTGCGTGCTGCTCGTCGGCGGCGACCTGCGCGGGCGCTGCATCTTCGAGAGCTATGCGACGCTGGTGGTCGACGGCGACCTCTCGGCCCAAGTGGAGGCTGGCTCCTACGTCACCGCTCTGGTCGGCGGCGACCTGACCGGCCGGCTCGTCGCCAAGTCGTACGCGATGGTCTACATCGTGGGCCAGCTCGAGGGCACGCTCGAGTTCGAGGAGCAGGGCCGGGTCTACATCGGCGGCCTGACGCGGCAGTCGAGCCTGGGCAAGATCGACGGCCGAGCCGAGGTCTTCCTGGCCGAGTCCGACCTGGAGCCCGGCCAGCACACGCTCGGCGAGCTCGAGGTCACCGTCCTGGAGTAGCCCCGCGTCTTGAAAGCCGCGCCCGCGGCCGCTGGGATGGCCGGGTGCACGACCTCGGCCCGCTGGTCCTCGGCTTCCTGACGCTGCTGCTGATCCCGGCCCTGGGCGTGGCCAACATGACGCGCAAGCGGCTCACGCCGTTGCTGTCGCTGGTCGTCGCGGCCTGGGGCGCGGTGGGGGCCTGGGCGCTGGTCTCGTCGCAGCCGGTCGTGCTCGGCATCGCGCGTCCGCGCTTCCTCAAGCTGTGGATCGCGGGCCTGATCCTGGGCTTCGGCTTCCTGCTCGTCGCGCGCCTGCGCGAGCGGCGCAAAACCTGGCGCTGGATCAAGCTGGCCATGGCCGCCGCGACGGTCGCGGCCTTCGCCAAGGGCCTGTGGACCTATCTATCCACTTACGCCTGAGCGGCGGGCTGCTCCGTCTCGTCGCGCCGGACCCACCTCGCGATCGTGAAGGTCGTGATCAGGTCGTAGACCGCGTGCACGAACATCGCGAGGTGCAGCGAGCCGGTCCACAGGACGGTCACGTGCATCCAGAAGGCCACGCCCGCGACGATCAGCATCGAGCGCGGGCCCTGGACGGCGTGCGCGACGCCGAAGGCGACCGAGCAGAGCACGGTGGCCAGCCACCACGAGCCGGTCATCCACCACAGGCAGGCATGCAGCACGCCGCGGAAGGTGAGCTCCTCGCCGATGCCGGCCAGCAGGCACAGGGCGACGTTGGCCACGCTCTGGAGCGGCGTGCGCGGCACCATGACCGCCTGGCGCCGCCGCGAGGCGGCGCTGCGGCTGCGCCAGCGCGCCGGCAGCGTCGCGAGCAGCGCGCCCATGACGGCCGCCGTCGCCAGCCAGGCCAGCGGCTCGACGCGGAACGGCCCCAGCACGTCCAGCTCGATCTCGCGCGCGACGAGCAGCGCCAGGCCCAGCGCCATGATCTGCGTGAAGAAGGCCGAGACGTAGAAGGCGCGGCGCGAGGGCGGCGGGCCGGGGGCGTCCTCCGCGAAATGCCGGCGGCTGCGCCAGGCGAGGACCGGCAGCACGAAGCCGACCAGCAGCACGAAGAGCGTGGCCAGCGGGCTCAGCCCCTGCCAGCCATCCACGGCGCTCACCGGCGTGCCATAGGCGGCGCGAGCAGGTCCGCCAGCAACCGCGCGAGCAGGTCCTGGCCCTTGGGGCCGACGTGCCAGGTGTCCGGGCCGAAGAAGCTGGCCGCGTCGTCGCCCGTCGCGGCCGCGTCGAACACCGCGGCGCGCAGGTCGACGAGCGTGAGCCCGCGCTCGCGGGCCACCCGCGCGATGACCTCGGAGTAGAGCGGCAGGATCGGCAGGAGCTCCTCGGACTGCGTCGTGCGCGGCAGGCTGCACAGGATCGGCCGGGCGCCGTCGGCCTCGATCTCCGCGCACAGCTCGCTCAGCGCGGCCTCGAAGTCGTCGAGCGGCACGCGCCGGTCCCCCGGCCAGTCCGGCTGGCCGATCAGCGCCGGATCCTCCGCGCGCTGCCGGCGTCGCTCGTCGCGTTCCCGCATCAGCAGCGGAGCGTCGCGCCGGAGGAGGACCCAGTTGAGCAGGTGGAGCACGCGAACGTGCCGGCTCAAGGCGAGCCAGAGCGACGGCTCGCCCGCGGGTCCGCGGCGGGCCAGCTCGAGCTTCTCGCGGTCGTTGGGACCGTGGCAGGGCGTGTGCTCGTTCCGCGCGCCGTAGGCGATCACGACGACGTCGGGCCGCAGCCGCCGCACGGCCGAGACGTAGCGGCCGACGCCCTGCCGTGCGGTATGCCCGATGACGCCGGCATTGAGCACCTCGGCGCGCACGCCGCGCTCGGCGAGCCCGGCGTGCAGGAGCGGGGCGCAGGTCTGCTCCCAGGGCAGGTCCATCCCGAAGGTGGACGACTCGCCCAGCAGCACGACGCGCAGCGCCGTGGGATCACGCGGATGGGCGGGCTCGGGCCCGCGGAAGCCCCGCGCGCCGATGCGCTCCCCGGCCTCGTGCGTGACCATCGCGCCCGGACGCGGCGCCCACAGCGACCAGCGATCGACCTGATGCAGGGCGGTGCGCTCGTCGAGCGTGCCGTCCTGCACGTCGGTCCAGACCACGACCGGGACCTCGACCGGCGGCTGCTCGAAGCCGGACAGGCGCAGCCCGAGCTCGAGCAGCAGCAGCGCCACGGGGGGCGCCGCCAGCGTGACCAGCCACTTCGTTCGCGCGGAGGGCCGGCCCATGGACATACGGCAGTCTAGCGCCGCGCGCCGCAGGAGCCGGCCCCCGGCAGAGCGCTACGGCAGGATGAAGTGCAGGTTGTTCTGGTCGCCGTTGTCGTAGTTCTTGTTGAACACGTCGAGCGCCACGCTCAGGTCGTCGTAGCTCACGTCGCCCGCGAGGTCGCCGTCGAGGTCCACCGGCATCGGCTCGGCCCCCGAGATCGCCCGGTCGGTCAGGTCGATCACGTCGCGCACCGTCATCCCGACCAGCGCCGCGTTGACGCCGCTGAAGTAGCGCAGGTCACCCAGCTTCACGGTGGGCAGGGACTTCAGGGCGTCGAACAGGCCCGCGTCATCGAAGGCGACGTTGATCTTGGCCGCGGTGAGCTGGCCGGAGAGCACGCCCGCCTCGCTCGTGGTCGGGTCGACGTCGTCGATGATGAAGGGCTTGCGCGTGCTGCCCTCGGGCAGGAAGTTCTTGACCGCGTCCGAGGACGTCAGCAGCAGCGCGAACTCCGCGTCGCCGTCGATCCCGTCCTGGTCGCCCAGCACCAGGCCGGAGGGGAAGACCGCGTCGAAGTGCGCCTGGAGCAGGCAGGCCGGGTTGTCACCGGCGCAAGTGGCGCCCCACGCGCCCTGCGTGTAGGTGACGAGTCCACCGGCCGGCCCACAGGCGCCGGCGTCCTCGATCAGGATGTCGGCGCGGTTCGAGATGCCGTGCTGTCCCGCCTCGGGGCCGATCGCGATGAGCTGCATGTACATCGTGACCCCGAGCAGCTCCTGGCTGCAGGGCACGTTGCGGTCGGGCGGGATGCAGAACTGGCCCGTGGCCGGCATCGTGAAGATGAAGAGGAAGGGCACGGGCAGCGCAATGCCGATGGTGCCGAACTTGGTCGGAGTGCTGCCGGGTGCGGTCCCGATGAGCAGCACGTTGACGCTGCCGGCAGGCGCCGAGAAGCAGAATTCGAACGGGGCGCCCAGTGCGAGGAACTTGGGCGCGTCGATCGCGTACTGGGGATCGGCGAGCTGAGCAGCGCCGGACGGCGCGAGGAACAGGCACGAAGCCACGACCGTCACGGCGAGCTTGAGATGGAGCACGAGGACGCCTCGAGGATGAGGGAAGGGAGGTACGTCGGATGCACTGAGTTTCAGCAGCAACGCGGCGATTCGGGTCTCCGCGGAGCCGCTGCAGCCGGGTGCTTTCTATCAGAGTGAGATTGCCCGTCAAGCGTGGCCGACTCGACAATCGTCTGGTGTCGTTCCCGCACCGACACAATGGTCAGTGAGAATTGCAATTGAGCGGACAGCCGACTCGCTTGAGTTGGTTCGGGTCCTCCCGGCGGCTGACTCCAGCCCGGGCTGACGTCCCTCGGGGCCGGTGAGTACGCTCGTCCGTACCACCATCGCTTCGTCCCCTCCACCAGGAGCAGGCCATGTGCCGCACCGCGCTCGTCCGTGTCGTCCCCGCAACCCTGCTCGCGCTCAGCCTGGTCGGCGCCGGTCAATCAGCGGCCCAGACGCCGGTCCTGTCCTGGGACGGTGACTCGGCGGACGACCATCTCGGCTACGCGGTCGGCGACGCCGGCGACGTGAACAATGACGGCTACCTCGACGTGATCCTGGGCGCGCCCGAGAACGACCCGTCGGGCATCGCCAACGCAGGCAGCGCCTACGTCCGGTCCGGCAAGGACGGCGCGCTGATCTGGGCGCGGCACGGCACCCAGGTGGGCGAGGGCTTCGGCACGTCGGTGGCCGGCGTCGGCGACCTGAACCACGACGGCTTCGACGACTTCGCCGCCGGCGCGCCCGGCTGGGACAACGCGGTCATGGTCCCGGACGTCGGTGCGATCCACGTGTACAACGGCCAGACCGGCGTGAAGATGTTCGCCTTCGGTGGCACGCAGACCGGCGACTCGTACGGCTACAGCATCGACGGCTGCGGCGACTGGAGCGGCGACGGCACGCCCGACATGGTGGTCGGCATCCCCAACTACGACCAGGTCATCCTGGCCGTGCCGCACCCCAACGCGCGGCGCGTGGTGATCATCTCGGGTACGACGCCGTCGTCGATCCTGCACACCTTCAACGGCGCGGACGACGGCGAGAACTTCGGCTGGTCGGTGGCCGGCTGCGGGGACTGGGACGCCGACGGCTTCCAGGACATCGTGGTCGGCTCGCCCTTCTCGCCGACGAGCGTCGCGGGCGGCGGCAAGGCGCGCGTCTACTCGGGCAACACGCAGGCGTTGCTCTTCACCGCGCAGGGCGCGGTCCTGAACGGGGCGCTCGGCATCGGCGTGGGCGGCGCGGGCGACGTCAACGACGACGGCAAGGACGACATCGTCGTCGGCGCCTACGGCGAGGGCGGCAACGCGGGCGCGGTGCGGGTCTACCTCGGGTCGACGGGCACGGCCTCGTGGGTCAAGCCCGGCGATGCCGCGAACGACCGCCTGGGCTACGACGTCGACGGCGTGGGCGACGCGAACAAGGACGGCTTCGACGACTTCGCGGGCGGCGCCTACCAGGCCGCGTCGGCCGGCTACGCGAAGGTGTGGTCGGGCAAGGACGGCGGCGTGCTGTACAGCAAGATCAATGCGCCCGCCGGCGGCGAGCAGTTCGGCGGGTCGCTGTCGCGCGGCGGCGACCTCGACCAGGACGGCTGGGTCGACCTCGTGGTGGGCGACTACGCCTTCAACGCGCCGGCTGGCACCGACGCCGGGCGCGCCTGGGCCTACGACGTCGTCGTGCACCAGCCGAACCTCGGCTTCGCGGGCCCGGGCACCGGCACGCTCGACGTCTACGGCACGCCGCTCGGCACCGGCGGCCAGGCCGACCTGCGCCTCGAGAGCGCCAAGCCCAATGCGGCCAGCTTCCTGATCGCGTCCGCCTTCCAGGCCAATGCGCCCTTCAAGGGCGGGGTCCTCGTGCCGCAGGTCGCCGGCGGCCTGATCGTGCCCTTCATGACGGACGCGCTGGGTCAGGTGACCGTGCTCGGCCTCGCCGGCGGAGGCGGGCCCTTCAGCGCCTACATCCAGTTCGTGGTCAAGGACAACCTGCTGCCGCTCGGCCACGCGCTGAGCAACGCGGTCCGAGTCGACTTCCTGCCGTGATCAGGGCGGGCCGGCCGCGCGGCGGTGGAGCCAGATCGTGCGGCCCGGCCCGTCCACGAGCAGCACGAACTGGCCGAGCACGTCCATCCCGAGCAGCCCGTAGTCGTCGGACGTGGCCTGGACCTCGGTGGTGATGCGCACGCCGAAGAGGTCGAAGTTCTCCAGCTGGTACGTGCGCACGGCCTTCATCCCGGCCAGCCCCGGTGCCTCGCCGGTGGAGACCGGCTCGAGGGCCATGGCGTCGACGGCGCGCTGCGGCAGGCACATCATCCCGGCGCCCGTGTCGATCTCGATCTCGAGCGGCTCGAGGCCCTCGACCTCGAGCGGCAGGAACGGGCAGGGGTCGAACTTCGCCTCGACGACGATCCAGTCGCCGTCGCCGACGTCGGCGGCGGACAGGTAGTCGATGATCCCTTGGCGGGCAGTCGCGGGCGGCAGCAGGTGCAGCCGGCCCCGCTCGACGTCCACGAGAAAGGGCAGCCGCGCCAGCAGGTCCTGGCCGAGGAGCCCCGCGACCGACTGCGCCGGGAACAGGTCGGTCTCGAGCAAGGGGACGACGACGTGATCGAGAGCGAGCGGTCCGACCTCGAGGCTCTCGAGCCGGGCGCAGCGCGAGATCGTGGCCTGGTGGCCATCGACACCCAGAGCGGTGAACGGCTGGCTGTACTCGGTGATGGCCAGGCCCAGCTCGGTGGCGACGCGCGCGTCCAGGAAGGTCATGCCCGCGCCGCAGTCGATGATGAAGGGGCGCTCGTGCCGGTCGTCCAGCCGGACCGCCACGACCGGCAGGCGGTTGGGCAGCAGCTCGAGCACGACCGGCGCGTCGAGCGCGACGTCCGCCTGCTGCACCGGCACGAAGGTCGGCGCGCCGGAGCAGGCCGCGGAGAGGCCCAGCGTCGCGGCGAGGAGCAGGCGGCGGCGGGCCGGGCGCACAGTCAGGGCGACGTGCCCACGACGGCGTTGCTGGCGGCGAGCCCGGCTGGCGCGCCGACGTCCGGGATCCAGCCCTGGACCCAGAGCCGCGTGCCCGAGGGCACGTTCGCGGGCCACGTCGCCGCGAGCTGGGCGACGCCGGCCCCGCTGACCGGGCCGATCGTCAGGAGCAGATGCGGTGCCGGGACGAGAACGCCCCCCTTGAAGGCCAAGTGGAGCTCGGCGAGGCCGAACACCAGCACCGCGAGCTCGCCGGGCGGCGCCTCGCGGAGCACGAAGCGGACCGGCGTCCCGGCCTGCAGCGAGCCCGACGGCCACAGGTACGGCGCGGTGGCGCCGGTCAGGCCGAAGCCGAGGTCCTCCCAGCGCCCCTGCCGGTGGAGCGCGAGCGTGAGACCGATCTCGTCGTCGAACGAGCCGAAGTCGGGGTTGGCGCCTACGGCCAGCAGGTCCGGCGCGCCGTCCGCGTTGGCGTCGAGGAACCGCAGCAGGTAGCCGGTGCCGGAGAGGTCGAACACGTCCAGCGTTTCGGCCTCCCAGCCGCCCCCGGGCACGCCGCGGAAGAGCGACCACGCCCACTGGTGGCCCACGGCGAGGTCGAGCCAGCCGTCGCCGTCCACGTCCGCGACGGCCGTGCCGCGCGCGGCTGACACGGTGGTCACGCCGGGGAATGGCGCGGGTGCGAACCCGCCGGTGCCATCGGCGAGCAGCGCGGTCACGCCGCTGCCCTGCGACGCGAGCAGGTCGCCGTCCCCGTCGTCGTCGAGGTCGGCGAACGAGAGCTGGCTGGCCGCGCCCGTGAGCAGCTGGGGGGCCGCGAACAACCCGTTCCCGAGGCAGCGCAGCGAGTAGACGCCCGACGACTGCGAGACGAGGAGGTCGTCGAGGCCGTCGCCGTCGAGGTCGCGCACGACGAGCCAGGGATCCGACGACGGCGCCGGCAGCGCCGTCTGCCGCTCGGCCCCGAAGGTGAAGTCGCCGAAGCCGAGGCGCACGCGCACGATGCCGTCCGTCGAGGCGACGACGTCGCCAGCGGGGGACGAGCCGAACTGCCCGATGCCGATGCCGCCGTTCTGGCCGGGGCTGAAGATCAGCTCCGGCATCTCGTGGAGGAAGCCGTTGCCGAGCCCACGCCAGACGTCCGTGCCACCCAGGAACGGGCGCGACGAGACGACGTCCACGTGACCGTCGGCATCGAGGTCGCCGGTGGCCACGGCCACGCCGAAGTAGGCCGCCACGAGCTTCGGAGGCTCCCACGCACCCCCGGCGGTGCTCAGCGTGAGGTAGGGAAAGTTCGTCGTGATCACGTCGAGGACTCCGTCCTCGTCGAAGTCCGCGAGCGCGACCTGGCGCGGCGACTCGGTGCTGCCGTCGTCGATCGCGAAGTTGAGCGGCACGGCGAAGCTGCCGTCGCCGCGGCCCGGCAGCGCCGCCTGCACCGACCACAGGTCGAGGCGACCGTCGCCATCGAAGTCGCCTGCGCCGAGGACGTCGGTGCCGTGAAGCGTCTTCACCGGCGCCGACAGCGAACCGTCGGGCCGAGCGAGGAGCGCCTCGGGCCCGAAAGGCACGCTGCCCGACGTCTGCAGGACGTCCGTCAGGCCGTCGAGGTCGATGTCGACGAAGAGCGCGTCGCGGCGCACTCCCGGGAGCGTCACGGGCGCCGGAAGGACGCCGCTGGCGTCACCGACGTAGAGCCACGTCTGGTCGATGCCGAACGCGATCACGTCGGCCAGCCCGTCGCCGGTCATGTCGCGGGCCTCGAGCCGGGAGATGTAGCCGGGCGCGATGATGTTCGAGACGCTCGCGAAGGTCCCGGCCGAGGGTTGGAGCCAGGTCCGCAGCCGGAAGGTCGGGTTGTTGTCGACGAAGGCGACGACGTCCGTGCGCCCATCGCCGTCGAGGTCGGGCAGCGCGATCTCGGTCACCAGGCCGGCCGTCGAGGCGATGTCGACCGGCGCCGAAAAGGCTCCTCCACCCAGCCCGTAGAGGATCTGCAGCTTGGCCCCGGGCGTGAAGTGGTAGTTCCTCACGACGATATCGACCAGGGCGTCGCCGTCGACGAAGCCGGCCGTCCACGAGTTGAAGTTGAAGTCGTTGTCGCCGGGGATCGTTTGAGCGCCCGACGAGACGAACTGCCCGCCACCCTGGTCGAAGAAGACCTCCGTGTGCTCGAAGGTCAGGTAGACCGCGTCGAGGTCTCCGTCGCCGTCGGCGTCGGCCCACTGCCCGAGGATCTGGCTCGTGCTCCCCAGCGACGTCTCCTGGAAGGTCCCCGTGTCGAAGCGGCCGTCGCCGTGCCCGCGCCAGGCGCGCACGCCGTCGAGCAGCCAGGTGCCGTCGAGCGCGCCGTCGCCGTCGACATCGCGGACGTCGAGGTTGGGGGAGGGCGTGAACTGCGTGGCATCGAAGCCACCATCGGTCGCCTGCGCATCGGTCGAGGCAGTCGGGTTCGGCGCCGGGCCCTCGTCGGCGGCAATCTCGATCGCGGGCGGCAGGTCGACCGCGGGGTAGAGCGGCTCGCCCTGCGCGAGCGCAACCGATGCGAGCACGCCGAGGACACCGAGGGACAGTCCGTACGCGAACACCTGCCGGAACTGCGACATGGCGACCTCCGCCGCGGGCTGGAGCCCCGAGCTGCCCTTGGGGCGGCGCCAGCCTACAGGCGTTGGCCGGACGCGGCCATCTCCCGCGTTTAGGGCGTGGTGCCCATCACGGCATTGCTGGCCGTGAACCCCGCGGGCCCCGACGCGTCCGCGATCCAGCACTGCACCCACAGCTGTATTCCCGACGGCACGCCCGAGGGCCAGGTCGCGGCGAGGCTCGAGACGCCCTGCCCCGAGATCGGCGGAGCCGGCAGCACGAGCAGCGGATTCGGCACGAGCACGCCGCCCTTGAAGGGCAGGCTGAGCTCGGACAGCCCGAAGATGAACCAGGCCGCCGCGCCAGGCGCTCCATCGCGCAGCACCAGGCCGAAGGGCGTGCTCGGCTGCAGCGCGCCCTGCGGGAAGAGGAAGGGCAAGCCGTCGTCGCCGGCGAGGCCGAAGCCCAGGTCCTGCCAGGGTCCGCCCCGTTGCAGGAAGAGGCTCAGGCCGACGTCATCGTCGTCCCAGTCCGAGTCGTCGCCACCGATCGACAGCAGGTCGGGCCGTCCGTCGAGATTGGGGTCAACGAAGCGCAGCACGTGCCCCGTGCCCGGCAGGTCGAAGCTGCCGACGGGCTCGGCGTCCCAGCCGCCTCCTTCCGCTCCGAGAAACAGCGACCAGCTGCGGTCGTGGCCGACCGCGAGGTCGACCCGATCGTCGCCATCGACGTCCGCGGCCGCGACCGCACGAACCCTCGCGACGAGCTCGACGACCTCGAAGGGCGCAGGCGCGAAGTGGCCGTCGCCGTCGCCCAGCAGCGTGCGCACCTCGTACACGGCGCCCAGGATGTCGTTGGCGCCGAGCAGCAGGTCCTCGTCGCCGTCGTCGTCGACGTCGGCCAGCGTCGTGATCGAATAGGGGCCGGAATCGAGGAGCGCGGGCGCCGCGAAGAGCGCGTTGCCGAGGCTGCGGAAGCTGTAGGTGCCGGAGAACTGCGACACGATCAGGTCGTCGAAGCCGTCGCCGTCGAGGTCGTCGACGAGCAGCGATGGAGCGCCGCCGAACCCGGGCGCAAGGCTGGTCATGCGGATCGGACCGAAGGCGAGCGCGCCCTGTCCGACCCGGGCGCGGATCAGGCCGTCGTCGCCGCAGACCACGACGTCGGCGCGAGCTGGCACCCGCCGAGCGACGTGTTCCCCACGCTGCACAGCACCTGCATCGCGTCGGGCGATCTCGACGGCGACGGCCACCTGGACGTCCTCGCCGGACGCATCTTCGTGGGCAGCGCGGACTACTGCCTCGGCGACGGCGACGGCGGCTTCCAGACGTTCCTCCCCACCAGCGCGATCGTCTTCGGAGGCGGCGAGAAGAGCAGCGTCGGCATCGGCCAGTTCGACGCCGGCGCGCCCGT
>Ga0137422_1000158_pt1 | contig 16176 bp, 14 predicted proteins | sample EasRivERMZT551_2_FD_102330 | JGI IMG/M metagenome (GOLD analysis project Ga0137422, IMG submission 102330) | Soil microbial communities from meander-bound floodplain in the East River, Colorado, USA - East River MetaG ERMZT551_2 | ecosystem: Environmental > Terrestrial > Soil > Floodplain ... | reverse complement strand
TTCGTAGAAGAGGTCACCGCCGGCACCACGCCGGCCACCGACATGACCGAGCTGCCGCACCGCGGCGGCTCCGACATGACGTTCACGCCCGACACGCAGCAGTCGGACAACGTCCGTTCCGACCTGAAACCGTCAGGCGTGGTGCGCCGCGGCTTCTCGATCTCGGGTGGCTGGGAGGCCGACTTCCTCTACGGCGCCTTCGATACCCCGATCCGCCACGCGTTCAACTCGAGCGCCTGGTCGAACGCGGACTCGATCTCGGCGGCCACGGACATCGCGGTGGCGAACACCGGCAACAAGTTCACCTCGACCACCAGCGGGAAGTTCGACAGCTTCTCGAAGGGCGACATCGTCCGCTTCAAGACGGCGGGCATCTCGAACACCGGCTGGGGCGTGGTCCTCGCGGTCGTCGGCGGCTCGGGCGCCGAGCTCTGGATCGACCCCGACACCTTCGACCTGGCCACCGAGGCTTCGGGCACGGCCGTGACGATCGAGCACGACGGGCGCGTCGAGTGCGACACGGCCGACAAGTCGCTCTCGGTCGAGTACGCCTACACCGACCTGGTCGACTTCGCGATCTGGCGCGGCATCAAGGTCGGCGAGATGGTGTTCGACTTCGTGCACGGGACCGGCGTCTCGATCCGCTTCGGCAACCTCGTCGGCCTCACGACCGATCGCAACACGTCGACCTACGGCACCGGGAACGTCACCGCGGCGCCTGTCAACCCGATCTTCCGCACGACCGACGGTCCCAAGCAGCTCTGGCTGCGCGGCGCGGCCGTCGACTTGACCACGACGACCGGCGGCCTGCTCACGACCCTCAACCTGTCGATCGCCTCGGCGGGCCGACCGCTCAACGCCGCGGGTTCGCTCGGGCCGCGCATCATCAACAAGAACCGGTTCGTGATCACCGGGACCCTGGGCTTCTACAAGAACGCCTACACCCGCGACCTGATCAACGATCTGCACGACAACGTGGTGTCCCCGCTCTTCTTCGTGCTCGGCGACAACGCGTCGAGCCCGAACGCGTACGGGATGTTCCTGCCGGAGATCCACTTCACCGGTGGCTCGCCGACGGACGGTGGCAACGACTCCGACGTCATGGTGTCGCTGCCCTTCATCGTCAACACCGACTCGGTGTACGGCGAGCCGGCCATCTGGTCGAGGTTCAGCACGTACACGACCTAAAGCCAATTGTGAGGCGGTAGGGGGTGGCAGCTATAACAGAGCCCTCCTCGGACCCCCGCCGGGCAGGGACGCTGCCACACCCCCGGCCCGCCTCCTTCGAAACGTAGGAGGGTAACCCATGGGATCGAATCAGGAGCTCCTGGATCGCATCAAGGCGAAGGAAGCGGCCCGCGCGGCCGGCTTCTGGCGCACGACCGACCACCCCATCTACCGCGAGCTCGCCTTCAAGCTCCGCTACGAGCCGGAGCGCTACTCCGCCGAGTTCAAGCGAGCGCTCGAGCGCTGGCGCAACCGCAATTCGATGTCGAAGGAGAAGTTCTACGGGGAGATCAACCTCGGGAAGTTCCCCGGCGACAGCCTCCAGGTGGCCACCCGCCACGCGGTCAAGGAAGTCGCGCTGGTCGCGGTCTGTGGGCGCCCCGACGACCTGACGGTCCTGCTGGACCCCTCCTGGGGACCGCCGCGCGCGTTCTCCGAAGCCGAGATCGACGACGTCCTCAAGAGCTGGGACTTCACCGGCATCATCGCGCAGGCCTTCAATGCCCTGTCCGAGGGCGACGAGGCCTACGAAGAGAGTCTGAGAAAAAACTCCGAGAGTGGGTCCGATGGCGAGGCGACCGAAGCGCAAAGCGCTCGGCGATCGGGCCCGCGGAGCGTGCAGCCCTCGAGCTAGCTCGAGACGAGGGGCGCCTCGCACCTGAGCATCGGTGGTACTTCGATGAAGAAGACGACGACGAGAGGCCGAAGCTCCTGTTCGAGCTCGAGGACCCCGTCAAGCTGCACGACGAGCTCGCCTTCGACCGCGGCGGCGGCTTCGGAGGCGGGAGTTTCACGCCGGCGCTGTTCCTGCGTCTCGAGGCGCACGGCTACGAGCGCGGCTCACCCGAGTGGCGATTCATGGATCGGTGGGTGCGCCTGACCGAGGCCTTCGCCTGCGAGCACCAGGCCGAGGAACAGAAGAAGCGGAGCGAGAACACGAAGAAGACAGCGACGACACCGAAGGGACAGCGGAGGAAGTAGGGGCCAGCACCAGGAAACGCGAGGGGGGCGTATCTCGGTGAGCCTTGGCGGATCAGACGCACACCATCATCGTGAAGTTCGACGGCCGCGACGCGGGCCGTCAGATCGCTGCGTTCGAGCAAGCGTGTAAGCAGGCAGGCATCGCCGGCGGCTCCATGGAGCGGGCGATGGAGAAGGCCAGCGGCATCAGCCGCGGCAGCTTCGCCTCCGGCATGAAGGCGGCGGCGATCGCCGTGGGCGCCGTGGTGGCGGGCATCGCCGTCGGCATCGCCTCGCTCGTCCGTCTCGGGGCCGCGGCGCTCAACGTCGCGAGCAAGTTCATCGACGCCTCGCGCGAGATGGAGGGCTACCGGATGCGCCTCGTGGCGACCATGCGGTCGCAGGACGAGGCGAACAAGCTCTTCGACATGGCGGCGAAGTTCGCGCGCACGGTCACCGCCGAGTACCGCGAGATCATGGCTGGCGCCGCCCTCCTCTCGGCCACGGTCAAGGGCAGCGCGGACCAGATCGCCGCCTTCCTGCCGCTGATCGCTGACATCGCCACCGTCTCGGGTCTCACCTTCGAGGACACTGCGCGCAACGTGCAGCGCATGTGGTCCGCCGGCCTGGGAGCCGCCGACCAGTTCCGCGACTCAGGCGTCCTCGCGATGCTGGGCTTCGAGCACGGGGCCAAGATGTCGATCGAGGAGGTGCGCAAGCAGCTCATCAACGCGTGGAAGGACCCCGAGGGCATCTTCGCTGGCGCCGCGCAGCGGATGGCGAACACCTGGGACGGCCAGATGTCGATGATGTCGGACGCCTGGTTCGACTTCCGCTCGAAGGTGATGGAGCAGGGTCTCTTCGACTCGCTCAAGAAGCTCAACGCCCAACTGATCGAGGTCCTGCAGAGCGAGCGGTTCCAGGAGTTCGCGATCTCCGCCGGCCGCGAGCTCGCCCGCGTGGGCGGCTATCTGATCGACCTCGTCGACCGCTTCGTCAAGTACAGCCCGTTCATCGCGCTCGCACTGGCCGACACCCTGCGCGTCTTCACCAAGTTCACGGGCGGCGTCCTTCAGGTGCTCGAGACCACCGCGGGCACGATCGCGCGGTTCGGTAAGGAGCACCCCTGGATTGCTCGCATCCTGGGGATGACCGCCAATGCGGAGCTGGCCGGCGACGCGGAGAGCGTCTTCCGCGTGGGTCGCCAAGCCGTCGAAGAGCTGGCGCGGCTCGCCCCCGAGCTCGAGCAGTTCGCCGGCAAGCAGTACCTGCTCAATGAGGGCCTGATCAAGACCGAAGGCGGCGCCTCTGGCGCGGCGCGCTCCATCGACGAGCTCGCAGCCGCGATGCTCGCAGCAGGCGCAGCCACCGAGAACGCCGGCGAGAAGCAGGCGACCCTCAACGCCCTGCTCGACGCGAGCAAGACCGGCACCTCGGAGCGCACGGTCCTGCTCTTCGAGCTGGCGGACGCCTACGACGCGGTCGCGGTTGCCGCGGCGCGCGCGGCACAGTTCGAAAACGACAACGCCTCGATCTACGGCATCAAGTCGCTACCGGTGCCCGACGACGCCGACCGGCGCGGGGCGCCCAAGTCGACCGCCGAGATCGAGGCAGAGGCGCGCAAGGCCGCCGATGCCCAGGCGGACGCCGCGCGGCAGACCGCGGAAGCCTGGTTCCGCGCCGCGCAGATCATGGCCGACGCCGTTGGCGGTGCGTTCGGCAAGATGGGCGACGACGTCTCCCGCTTCATCAACCAGGTGATCCAGGTCATCGCCTTGATGCAGCAGATGGCCGACATCTCGCGCGCGACGGCCGCGGCCGGTGGTGGCGGCGGTGGTGGCTTCGGGTCGCTGTTCGGAATGTTCGGTGGTGGTGGCGGCGGAACGAGCTTCAACAACTCCGCGGCCGGGAACTACTTCTCCGGCTTCTTCGGCAAGGGCGCCAAGGGTGGCGCCGCGGGCCCGGGCGCGGGCGGGTGGGGTGGCGCGCTCATGGGCGCCGGCATCGGCGCGGGCATCGCTGGCATCGGCGGGATGCTCGGCATCGGCGGCAAGACCTACGCGAGCGGCGAGGCGAAGGACTACGCCACCGAGGGCGGCACGATCGGCGGCGCGATCGGTGGCTTCTTCGGTCCTGCCGGCGCCGTGATCGGCGGCGCCATCGGCACCATCGCCGGCAGCCTCATCAAGCGCGGTGCCGACACCGCCATCGGCCAGGTCGACGCCTTCTCGAAGACGCTCACCATCACCAGCTCCGAGGGCAAGACCGGCGAGGCCCTGCGCAAGGTGGGCGACGCCTTCGCGGCCGGGATCGCTCAGTTCGAGGGGCTGATCGGCGCCACGTTCGCCAAGGTCGGAGCGCCCGGTCTCAAGCTGAGCGGCGGCGTCTACTCCGTGTTCGGTGGCGGGGCCGCCTTCCGCACGAAGGACGAGGGTGAAGCGGTCGCCGAGGCCCTGTTCCGCGCCATCAAGAACGCGGACATGAGTGGCATCTCCGAGCAGATCGTCAAGGCCATAGAAAGCCCGCTGTCGAAGGACCTGGCCACCCTCCAGGCCAACGTCCAGGTCGCTCTCGACATCGACAAGCTCGGCGTGCCCGAGTTCGCGCGCGGCATCAAGGAGGCCATCGACAGCCTCAACGACCTGAAGAAGGCTGGTGTCGAGCTCGGGCTCGACATCTCGAAGGTCGACGACGAGATCGCCCGCGTCCTCGAGAGCGCGGCCAACGACTACACCGGCAAGCTGCTCGGCTTCCTGGGTGACTACTACACCGAAGCTGCCGTCGGCGAGGAGATGCGCCGCAAGCTCGAGCAGGCCAACTTCGCCATCCGGTTCGCCGAGCTGCAGGTCGAGTTCCAGATGCTCTCGGCGCTGGGCGCGTTCTCGGCCGAGACGCTGGCGATGGTGCAGGGCGCCCTCGATTGGATCGTGGCCAACCCGCCGACCTTCGAGGATCCCGCAGCCGCGGCCAACCGGGAGCGCGCGCGCGGCGAGAAGGAGCGCCGCCAGCAGGAGCGCACCGACGAACTCGCCGCCGCCTTCGACACCTTGGGCGGCTCGATGCTGGCGCTGCGCGACTCGTACAAGGCCGCCGGCGACGCCATCAAGGTGCTCGACGACCGGCTCAAGCGCGGCGCCATCACCCAGGCCGAGTACACCCGCGCGGTGCAGGAGTTCGCCCAGGAAGCCTCGCTCGCCTTCGGCGACAACCTCATGGGCTTCATCGACCGCTACTACGGCGAGGTCGAGGGCCACGAAGAGGTCCGCCTGCGAATGGCGCAGGCGCGCTTCGACTTCGAGCTGGGGATGCTCAAGGCCGAGTTCATCCTGCTCAAGGGGCTCGGCGTGCTGTCGGATCAGGTGATAGCCGACTTCCAGCTCATCCTCGACTGGGTCGACGGCAACCGGCCCGACTTCAACCCGCCCGAGGCGCCCGCGCTCGCGCCGCTCACCCCGGTCGAGCAGTTCCTCAAGCGGCTGTCGGATGCGGCGAACGATCCGGCCTTCACCGCACACCGCGGTTTCCTAGGCATCTTCCAGTCGCTTCTTTCCAACCTGCCCGACGACGCCATGGTGCCGGGCTTCCGTGTCACCGGTCGCTCGCCTGCGGGCACGAACCAATACAACTCGGGCGTCAACGCCGTGTTCGAGCTGATCGACGCGGAGATGACCGCGGCGGAAGCGCGGTTCGAGCTCGAGAAGGCGATCAAGCTCCTCGACCTCGAGGTGCTGAAGGCGCAACTCATGGCGATCGGCGCGTTCGAGGGGTTCGCCAAGGACCTCTACGACCGGGCGTTCGCGGCAGTAAGCGGTGCCACCTACACGCCGCCGGGGCTCGCCGACAACACCGCCGCCCTCAACGCGAACACCGACGCGCTGCGCGAGGCCCGAGCGAGCTTCCAGGGCATGTGGACAGAGCTCGTCTTGGGCCAGACCGGCGGCGGCGGCCCTGTCGAGCAGCTCGCGCAGAAGTTCGCGGCGATGAAGGATGCCTTCCAGTCGCAGTCGCTCGGCGCGCAGGCGAGCTTCCTGCAGGGCCAGAACGTCCAGGGCCTCGAGCAGCGGGCAACGTCGCTCGGGCTCCAGTGGTTCTACAAGGGCAAGCCGTTCAACCAGGCGATCGCCGAGTCGCTCTACGACGCGCTGGTCAAGCCGATCGAGGACCTCAAGCTCGACGAGCTGTTCAAGAGCCTCGAGGACGAGCGGCTGCGCCCGATCCGCGACTTCTTCGATGAGCTGCGCACCTCGGGCTCGACGCTCACCCGCACCCAGCGCTACGACAACACCTACCAGGCGTTCCTCGACGCCGCCGGCGCGGGCAACATCGACAAGGCTGTCGGCTTCGGCCGCGAGCTCCTCCAGGGGATCGGCCTCCAGCAGTTCGGCGGATCCACACAGGGCTACCAGGACCTCTACGACTTCGTGGTGCGCACGCTGGGCGGCTTCGATCCGAACGGACCACCGGATGACCTGCTGTCGAAGTCGGTCAACGTTCAGATGGAGTCGCGGGTCATCCTGCAGAAGATCCACGACGACGACCGCAAGGACAACCGGGAGTTGGTCGCCGCGGTCGACCGCAACACCAAGGCCATCGAACGCAACCTGTCGCGGCGTGAGGGTGGCGGCCGATGAGCGCCATCGGCAAGCGCAACCTCAACCTCCTGATCACGGCCGACGTCACCTTCTACGACCCGGCCCTCGATTCGACGCGCACCGTCTACTGGTCGAACCAGAGCTTTCTCACCAACGTAGACGACTCGATCGCCGCCAATCGGCAGTACATCGGGCTGCTGGCGCAGGCCTTCAACATCAACTTCTCCTGGTTCAACGAGGACCAGATCGGCGGGCGATCGGAGCGCAACTACGGCGAACTGCGCGCGATCAACCCCGACGGCGCGCACTCGCTCGCCTACATCTTCGAGGACGACCTCTCCGTCCAGGGCCAGTCGATCGTGTTTCGCATCGGCGATATCGGCGACGACCTCGGCGACATGTTCCCGATCTTGATCCAGGGTCGCGAGGTCCGCCCGAGCGATGACGGCGCTGAAGTGGTGATCGACCTCGCGGACGCAGGCCAAGCGCTCGACACCAGCATCTTCATCGACCGCTTCCAGGGGCTCGGCGCCTGCGTTCGCCACGCTCCGGGGGTGACGTCGAGCGTCCCTGACGATCCGGCGCTCGACCCGTACAACGCCTGGTACTTCGACATCGCGTATCGGCTGCCGTCCTGGGCCTTGCTCGCGTCCGGGCTCGAAATAGCGAGCCGGCCGGCGACAGGCGGCGGCCACGTCTGCCGGCTCGAGCTGCTCTCCACCGGCTTCCTGCGCGTCTCGTCGAGGACCCTTGCGGGCGCGACCGTTGCGCTCACCACCACGGACCTCGAGTGGGTGGCCGATGGACGCTGGCACCGGTTCATCGGGAAGTGGGACGGCGCCGTCCTCAAGGCGTTTCACTCGACGCGCACTGGCGGCGCGCTCTCGGAGGACACGGCGGCGATCGTGACGATCCAGTCGGGGGCCGGCGACCTCGAGTGGGGCGACGTCGGCTCGACGCTCGACACTCACGAAGAGGTCGATGTCGCCCAGGTGGCGTTCGGCGTGGACTCCGACGTGCCGACCGACGCCGAGATCCTCGACCGGATGAAGCGGCCTCTCACCGATGCCGAGATCGCCGCGTGCGAGGGTTACTGGAAGCTCGACGAGCGCTCGGGAACGTCGTCGACCGACGAGACCGGCAACGGCCACACCGCGACGGTCCCGAACAACTGGCAGCCCACCTTCGAGGGCCGCGTCGAGCTCGCGGGCCAGGCGAAGCCGCTGGCGTGGGGCCGCGTCTTCAACGCGCCGGTCGTCTGGGCTGACCGCGAAGAGCGTGAAGGCGTCGTCCATGCCCGGTGCTTCAAGGGCGCGGTCAACGCTTTCGAGGGGGCCTATAGCCAGTGGATCGGCTGGCCCAAGTACCTGTTTCGCAACGTCGACGTGGACGCGGCGACCAAGACGATCTCGTGGAACACGCGCAGCGCTGGCGGAGCGGCGCGCCTGGATGCACAGCCCTGCTTTGCAGGCCTCGTCGCCGGGCAGAAGATCGACCTCATCTCGGCCACCAACACCGGCACCTTCACGCTCGCGGCCGATTCCACAGAGCGCACCATCGTCGTCGCTGAGTCGATCCTTGACGCGACGAACGAGGACATCTTCATCACCGCGAACGACGAGAACGGTGACCCGCCAGATGTCCAGCTTTGGTTCGACGCGGGCGGCGTGTTGTACGTCGCCGTTCCGGCGCTGCCATGCAGCTTCGAGCTGCTCGGCGACATCGGCGCCGAGATCCCGACCGCCGACCCCGACACGCACTTCCCGGAATACACGGCGGCGATCATGCGCTGCATCCTGCGCGACTGGGGCGGCCAGTCCGACATCGCCGACAACTGGGACAACGGCGTCGACGCGCCCGACGATCCGGCCGGCGCCTACTTCGCGCCTGCGGGGGTGTGGATCGACCCAGCGCAGGACAAGACCATTCGAGAGGTCCTCGACGCTGGCGCTGACAGCATCTGGGCCCGCTGGGGCCAGAAGCTCACCGATGGCGAGTGGGACCTCTTCGTCGTAAGCGCGCCCGCGGGTCCTGCGACGATCGAGCTCGGCGCCCTCGAGATCCTCTACCTGAGTCGCGAGAAGTCGGTCCCGCCGATCGGCGGACTGACGCTGCGCTCGACTGTCAACTACCGAGTGCTCGAAGAGGGCGAGGTCGCCGGTGTCGCCACCGCCGAGGACGCCGCGGCACTACGGCGCCAGCACCTCGAGGGCAAGCCGACGCTCGACGCGACCGTCCTGAAGTCGTTCCCGCACGCGCAGACGCTACCGGCGGTCGACACCTGGCTGCGCTACCAGGCGGACGTCACGCCAGAGGCACAGCGCCGCTACGACGTGCTCAAGGTCCGCCGCGAGCTCTACAAGGACGAGTCGATTCTTCATGGGCTCGACCAGAACCTGCTCGACGTGGTGGTGGAGATCACGGACGCCGAATTCCCGACGACGGCCAGCGGGAAGCTCTTCCACATGGTCGAGCTGCAAGCGAAGGACGAGGAAGTAACTCGCAGGGAGTGGGGATAGAACGATGCCGCACAACTTGGTGATCGGAGGGCAGCCGGACTACCTCGCGTACTTCTACGAGAATCTGGGCTTCTCATGGCTGATTCACGGTCGAGAGATCACCGCCGGAGACGCCGAAAAGACGCTCGACCGCACGCCCTCCGTGCGATACCGGGCGAAATCTCCGATGAGCGGCGAGCTTTACTTCAAGGGACAGTACGGGAACTTCGGGGGGTCGCCTCGCGACAGGAGCATCGCCGGGATAGTCCACAACCTGGCGGACATCGGAGCCAGGGTCCGGGTGATTGTCGGGAGCACGGCGCAGATCACTAACACATTCCCGACCTCGACCGTCGAGCAAGACAACACGACCTCCGTCTTCGGCGACGTGGACCAAGAAACCTACGGCGCGATGTCTACGTGGGCGATCCCGACCGTCGCGGCCACCGCTTGGCACCTAGAGGTTGGATTCGCCAACGCGACAGCGCTACAAATCAACGTCGAGGATAGCCAGGTCATTCTCGTCCGGGTGCGCTACAGGGGCACCCCGGGATCAGGGGGAGTGAGCCTCCTGATCGAGGCGAAAGAGGACGACGGGCTTGGCACTCCGGACGACTTTCCGGTACGAGCCAGCAAGGAGCTGTCGATCCTCGCCGATGCCGAGAACGACGAGTACATCATCTCCCTGCTCGTTGATCCAAACGACTTCGTCGACCCCACGATGGATGACCTCACCGTCCGCGTCACCATCGACGGCATCCTGGGCGAGGGGAACTACTTCGAGATCGGCTCGATCATGTGGCAGAAGGTGGTTGCGTCGAGCCTCGACGTCGACACCGGGTGGACTGACGTGGAGTCGTCCTCCCTGCATCTTGAGTTTCTGGACCCTCCTCATGTCGCGCCGCAGCTTTGCTCGATCCTCCCGTATCTGGACTCGTCTGGAGAACTGATCCTCGCCATCGATACGGCTACCTACTTCCTTTTCACATGGGACGACAGCGGAACGGTTGGGCAGGGGGGTATAAAAGAGCGGATCTTCGACCAGTCCAGCTCCGGCGACAACGCACTCACGTTGTGGCGTCCCGAGATCGGCGTCCTAGTCGAGGGGCCCGCCTTCGGCACTGCGCTTCTGCAGCCGCAATACACCGCCGGCATCTCCGATCCCTCTGACGTTCGTCGCTCGAAAGGTGGCAACGACTGGTTCCGGCGCAAGCCGCCTCGGCGAACGCTATCGCTCGACATCAAGGACATCGCGGCGGACGACGCCATGAGCAAGCTGTACCACCTCTGGCGGCGCGTTGGCATCACCCGTCCGTACCTGATCGCGGTGACGCCCGGCGAGGATTTCTCCTCAGAGGTCGCGGCGGCACTCTCGATGTACGCGCGCATCACCGACTTCTCGCTCACCCAGGTGCAAGCCGCCGTCGATGGCTACGCCGAGGCCTTCGAGGCGCGGCTCTCGCTCGAGGAGGTCGTGTAGCTTGCGCCCCGATCACCTCCTCAAGTACGTGGTTCGCCCCACCCTCCGCGCTCTCGTGGAAGGCGGCGGTCCTCCTACGTTGGAGGGCGCTGTGCCCGAGGCGCTACTACTTGCCACCGCCGCGCAAGAGTCACACCTCGGCCACTACCTCCACCAAGAGGGTGGCGGCCCGGCGCGCGGCATCTATCAGATCGAGCCCGCCACGTACGGCTGGCTGCTCAAGGAGATCAGGCAGCGTTCGGCGGTGCTCGCGCACATGGTCGACGAACTGCGCCCGTCGCTGGTCCCGACGACGCTGGAAGGCTCGCTCCACTACGCGACGGCCATCTGTCGGCTGCGGTATTGGATCGTGCCCGAGGCTTTGCCCGGGCCGACGTTCGAGGCGATCTGGCGCTACTACAAGAAGCACTGGAACAGCGATCTCGGCGCGGCGACGCGGCGACAGTTCCTCTCGAACTACCGGGCGTTCGGCCTGCAGAAGGTGTTGCCTTCGATCTTCGTGACCGACCAGCCCCCGGTGATCGCATGACCACGGCCCTCTGGCGCTGGCTGCTTCGCCTCGTGGCGCTTCTCCTCAGTCGACGCGGCATCTCGGAAGTCCAGCACGCTCTCGACTCCATCACCGCAGACCTCCGCAACCTCAGAACGACACTCGAAAGGAAGTAGCCCATGGCAATCAACACCGCAGACGCACTCCGTGAGACCCAGGAAACCATCGCCGCCGTCAACGACTACATCAGTCGCGTCGAGACCAAGGACGCCGAGCAGGAGGCGTCGATCGCTTCGCTCAAGGCGAAGGTGGCCGAGCTCGAGGCGGCGCAGGAAGACCCCGCCGTGATCGCGGCGCTCGCCTCGATCCAGGCCGATCTCGACAACCTCCAGCGGCGCGTCGAGCCGCCCGTGGTGCCCGAGCCTCCCGTCGAGGAGCCGCCTGTCGAGGGCGCACCGACCGAGGGCTGAGCGTTTCGTCACCGGGAACCGGGCGGGCATGTCGCCAGCCCGGTTCCCCTGTGAGGTCGAGGGGTGTCACGTGGAACAGCAGGAATGGCTACCCATAGCAGCGGCCTACGTGAGCCAGCGCCTGATGCTCAACGCGAGCTTCTGGCTGTATCAGGCCACGATCTTCTTCGTGATCGGATGCCACGCGCTCGCGGCCCTCGGCGCATGGCGCGCGATCGGCCGCTGGGGCCGGACGTTGACCCTCGCCTCGGTGGCGCTATGGGTGGCCCTCTTCATGCGGATGATCGTGGCCCTAACCTCCTACGATCCGAACCAGGCTATCCGTACGGGCATGGTCCAGCCCTTCTTCTGGTGGTCGGTGGCTGGCTTCCTCTGCGCGCTGGTGATCGGGGTGGCACTGCGCAGAGCGATGGACGAGCTGGTGAAGGGAACGCAGCGCGGGGCGGGGCTGGCTTGAACACCCTCGACCTCTCGCCGGCCGTCTCCGTCTTCATCGCGTTGCTCGTTTCGGTGGCGGGCCTCTACCTGCTGCGCATCCCGCAGTCGGCGCGCATCCTCTCCCAGAGTTTCACGGCGCTCTCGCGGGCGCAGGAGCGGCAGATCCAGCAGCTACAGAAAGATCTGCGGGATCTTCGCACGCTGCACGAGGAGTGCGAGGAGCGCTCGGACAAGCTCGAGCGGAGGATCTATCAGCTCGAGGGGCGGCGACTATGAGCGAAGACGTCACGCTCGTGCTGGTCTCGCCGCCCCCGCCTTCCGTCGTGGTGTGTGTCGGCATCTTCGAGGACGGCACCCGTGCCGACTGGCGCGACAACCCCGAGGAGCAAACCGCCGTTCAGCGTCTCGCGCAACGCTACGTCGGCCACACCGTCTATCGGGGCGGCTTTGGCACCGACGAGCGCGGTTGGTGGACTCGGACATGGGAGACGCTCCTGGGCAAGGGCCGCGCAGCGAAGTTCTCCGACTATCGGGAGATCCTCAAGCTGGCCAAGGCCCAGAATCCGGGCGCTACGGTCGTCGTCGATCTGTTCGGCTGGTCGCGCGGCGGCGACTCGGCGATCGACTTCGTCCCCGAGTGTTTGAAGCTGGGCGTCGCGGTGCGGTTTCTCGGCGTCTTCGATCCGGTGCCGGCTCGCGGTCTACAGGCGCTCGTGCGCATCGTGCCGTTCGCCAAGTTGAGGATGTACTACAACCGGCCCAAGGTCGGCGCCGTGTGTCAGGTGCTCGCTGGCGAGAACCACTCGCGCATCACCCGGCACGCGAAGATCAAAGACCTCGACCCTGCGCTCGACGTCGAACTGTACGTCGGCGGCTCGCATCGTGACGCGGTGAACTACGCGGGCAGGTATCCGCTGGCGGAGAAGGTGATGGAGACGGCGGCGGCTACGGCCGGCGTGGTCTGGCGGAAGGCGGCATGAGCAAGCCGAGGCCGAAACCCATCACCCGCGACCGGGCCGAGATCAAGAAGTTCGAGGCGGAGGCTGCACTCGCCGCGGTCGATCGCCTGAAGACCTTCGCCGAGATCCGCAAGCTCGAGGCCGAAGCGAAGGAGATCGAAGAAGATCTCGCCGCGCGCCTCGCCAGCGACGATAGCCACTGCGTCTACCGGCTGGTCGGGGACATCGACAAAGAGTCGGTGACGGAGTGCCAGGGCTACCTCGCGGAGTGGCACCGCCGCTACCCCGGCCGCGAGCTCGAGGTCGTCTTCTGTTCGGCTGGCGGCTACCTGTTCGAGGGGATGGCGCTGTTCGACTACCTGCGCCAACTCAGCGCGGCGGGCCATCGCATCGTGACCGGGTGCGAGGGCTGGTCGGCGTCGATGGCGGGCATCCTCTTGCAGGCGGGCGATCATCGCTGGATGGGTGCGCAGTCGTGGCTCATGATCCACGAGGGGTCCGACTGCCTCGAGGGATTCACCCCGATCTACAAGATCGGCGACGTCCACCGCTTCAACGAGCGCGCCCAGGAGCGCATCTTGCGCATCTTCTCGGAGCGATCGAAGGGCCGCGCGACGATCGAGTTCCTGCGCGAGCAGTCGAGCCGTAAGGACTGGTATCTCGAACCGATCGAGGCGCTACGTCTCGGGCTGGTGGACGAGATCCGCGGATCGGTGGCCGCGTGATCCACGCGATCGCCAACACCGAGCGCGCCGGTGGCACCCGCTACAGCGAGGGGAAACCGCGTGGTGCCTGGTTTCTGCCCGTCCTCGGGCTGCGCCTGGTCCAGCGCGTCGCGATGAACGGCGCCGAGAAGTACGCCCCGCGCGACTGGTTCGAGGGCCAGAGCTACAGCACGCTGCTCGACTGCGCCTGGAGCCACACCCTCAAGGTGATGATCTACGGCCCGAAGGCGATCGACGAGGAGAGCGGCTGCTACCACGCCGCGCATGCCGCATGGAACTGGCTCGCGCTCCTGGCCTTCATCGAGATGGGGCGCGCGGACGTCGACGACGTGACGCCCTGGTTTGGCGTCAACGCCGAGCGCAAGCGCGAGGCGCTACGCGAGGCCGCCGCCGGCGACGTCGAAGTGCTCGAGCTGCTGCGCACAGCCGGAGGCGGCGCGTGAGCCAGATCAAGACCTACACCGGCCGGCTCGTCTCCCCGCTCGCCGCCGACGCCTGTGACATCGACATCCGCGACATCGCGCACGCGCTCTCGAACCAGTGCCGGTGGTCGGGCCACACTCGGCAGTTCTATTCGGTGGGAGACCATTCGGTCCGCGTCTCGCTGATCTGCGATCCGCAGGACGCGCTCTGGGGCTTGCTCCACGACGCGAGCGAGGCGTACCTGGTGGACCTCCCGCGCCCGCTCAAGGATCAGGAAGTGTTCGGCGCCGCCTACCGCCGCGCGGAGGCGCACCTGATGCGCACGATCTGCGAGGCGTTCCGGCTGCCCGAGGCGATGCCCGAGAGCGTGCGCCGCGCCGACGACGTGCTGCTCTGGACCGAAGCGCGCGACCTGATGGACCTCGAGCCGCCGCCTGAGTGGAGGGGCGAGCGGTTGTCGCAGACCCTCCGGCCGCTCGGAGCGACGGCGGCGAAGATGGCGTTCATGGCGCGTTACTACGAACTGACCGGCGAGCGGCGGGCGACGGCATGACACGAAACGTCGGCACATCGGCAGAACTGCCGACGTTTTGTGGGGAAGGTAGACATTCCGCCGTCGCCGGAACATGCACAATTCAGGAACGATCGCACCCAGTCCGGGAACGTGAAACAACGACCGGCGCTAATTCAGGATAAGGGAGCGTCCATATGCAAGGCAGCCTGAAACTACCGATCGCCACCGCTTGAAGCGGATCGCGTTCGTCGGCGACACCCACTGCGGCGGGGTCTGTGGACTCTGGCCGCGCTCGTGGCTTCCCGGCGACGCTCCCTACACCGGTCCGCGCTACCTCGCCGACTGCTTCGATCACCTGGTGTCGACGTGGCCCGACGTCGACGTCCTCTTCCTGATGGGCGATCTCATCGAAGGGAAGAACCGCAAGTCAGCCTCGGTCGGCCTCCACACGGCGCAGATCGGCAGGCAGGTAGATGGCGCGATTGAAGTGCTCCGGCCCTTGTGCGCGAAGGCTGACCGCGTCTTTCGTGTCTGGGGGACGCCGTACCACGAGGACTTCGAAGACGGTCTCGGCAAGCTGGACCTGGCTCTCAAGGTCGAGAAGTCGCAGCAGGTCATCAACCTCCGGCTACCGACGCGCGATGGCGGGAAGAACATCCTGAACGTCGCGCACCATCCTCCAGGTGGCGGTGCGATCTATCACGGCACGAAGCTCGATCGTCAGATCCTCTGGAACATCATCGCGTCGACGCAGCGCAAGATCTCCGCTGCTCGGTGGATCGTGCGCGCTCACGTTCACGCCTGTGCGTCCATGAGCCGGTTCGGCGTTACAGCGATCACGTCGCCCTGTTGGAAGCTCGCGGACCCACACGCGATCAAGGGCAACTACGAGCAGTGGCAGCCGGACCTCGGAGGACTCCTGATGGTCGAGGACGATCTCGATCCGTCGGGCTGGCGGTTCATCGAGTCGCCCTACGATCCGCCGACGGAAGAGGTGTTCGAGTACGTCGACGTGGGCGAGAGCGCGACGGCGGTGCTGTCGAAGCCACGAAAGTCCCGCAGGCCGCGATCTTCGAAGCGAAGAGTGGGCCGATGAAGTCCAAGCCGACGCCTCCGGCTCGCGAGCAGCTCGTCGCCGAAGAGCGAGCGCGTCGACGCGGCACTTCTACACCAGCGGCGCGCCCGGCCCCCGTCCTCCGCTACGCCGCCCGCGCCGAGCGCAACGAGAAGTTCCGCCCTAAGTGGGTCGACCGAACGATCCGCGACTTGGTCTACGACGTGCTCGTCGAGCACTGGAGAAAGCACGGCTGCAATCCGGGTGGCATCGAGCTCTCGAGGAGAGTCGATCGGCCCTACACCTCAGTGAGGGCTGCCCTAGTGGAGCTGCGTGCCGAGGGTCG
>Ga0137422_1000157_pt1 | contig 16207 bp, 14 predicted proteins | sample EasRivERMZT551_2_FD_102330 | JGI IMG/M metagenome (GOLD analysis project Ga0137422, IMG submission 102330) | Soil microbial communities from meander-bound floodplain in the East River, Colorado, USA - East River MetaG ERMZT551_2 | ecosystem: Environmental > Terrestrial > Soil > Floodplain ... | reverse complement strand
CACGGCGCTGTAGTCAATACCGTTGTGTCCGCGCAAACCGAATTGGGAATAGTATTCGGGGCGCTCCCCGTACCACTGCGTCACCCTGTGTGACCCATCGAGAGGGCTGATTAACATGACAGCACACCATCCATGTAGACCGCCAACGCCGCCCGAATCACTTCATCACGTCGCCCCAAGCGCCAATGCCGTACATGAACGCAATGAACGCGATAGACCACGCTGTTACAGTCAGAGAAAGTGCGACGGCAGTCGTAATGTTTAGCAACACACGCGTTTCATAAAAGAACAGGGGGGCAGGCAAACAGAACAGGAAGAAGCCCAGCATCCAGAAGTTGCGGCGGGTCGGCGTCATGACACTCACTCTTGACAGAGCCATTTCCATAAGTTGAAACCGGCTCTCGACCTTGCCCTCAAGCCTCCTGACATCGCCCTGCAAATCATCGAATCGTGAATTGAATGAGTCGCCCAGCTCGTGAATCAGCACGGCTACACCATCCTGGCTTGTCGTGATGCCGGTGGATACCTCCGACATCGTAGGTTGCCGCTTGCTCTTCTCCACGTTCTGAACGTAAGCGAGACCGGAGCAAAAGAACTCCTCGTTTTCCGGGTAGCGCAGGGCAAGCACGCGGAACACCGAGCCAACCTTGTCGGCGTTTCTTTCCTCTGCCAGCAGGCTCGCCCAGATGGAGCGCGGCGTCCCATTCCAGTTGACATTCTCGGGGGGGACTTGCGCTTCTTCCGCCACGGCGCGGATGCCAGATGTGTCGCGTACTAATGTGGCGCACCACTCGGTGAATGTCGCCACTTACTCACGCAACCACGCCTTCATGCGATGCGAGGGGGGAACGTCACTCGCATCGACGCCGGGAGGGAGGGGCTTGTTTGCGGCCGCGTACACCTGCAATGCCTTAACCACAGCGCCTATCACACCAGTGATAAGGGCGCTCCACCAGAATTCCGCCGGCGGGGCCTGTTGCGTTATCGCCAGCGAGACACCGGGCAGTACCACGATTAGACCCAGCACGAGTGACAATATGTTTGGCGCTTTCATAATCCGCTCCGTAGACCTATACCTGCCATTGCTTGATAGAAGATGAGAGGGCGACGAGAGTAGACATCTTCCTCCCAAAGTTCGACGACTGCATTGATTCTGAATCCGCTCACGGTTGCACCGAGCAGGCGCAGGAAGATCGCCTTGTCCCGGTTGACCATCTTCTTCTGCGAGTGCCAGTACTCGCCCTGTACAGCCCATGCCAACGCTTCGTTGCCCTGGAATACGAGGAAGTCCATCACGGTTCCGCCCGCCTGTTTCCCGCCGAAGATGGGCGCTTGAAACTCGTAGACATACCCGTTCCTCTGCAACCAGTCGAGCGTGACCAACTCGGGCAACGTGGCGGAGGGATACTTTTCCGCCAGAGTCGCCATCCGTTTTGCGTCCTTCTCCGAACCCAGCCGTTCCGCCCATATGTCCAGTTGAACCGGCTCGTCCGTCAGCACCCTGACGACAGGCGGCGGCTCGATGCGAAGCAGGCGCTTGCGCACTCCCTTGACACGGTGCAGGCGCTTCAATGCACTAGGCATACGTCGCCCCGCGCACCTGCTCAATCGTGAGCGTGTAGACCCACCACGGCGTGAAGGCCGCGTTGTAATAGTCCAGACGCAGAAGGTCTACGCTCGCGCCGGTACACACCACCTCGTACACCGTGCCGTCGATGTCCGTAAGCAGGAAGGGAGGCGTCGATTTAATCAGAGCATCCAAGTGCGCCGTCATCTGCGCGACGGTGTAGGTGTTGAGCGTGCCGTCTATCAACTCCTGCTCAGGCCCTACCTCAATCGGCAACGACCACTGCCAGCGGTCGCGCACGTTGGGCATGAACTTGAGGCGAATCACGTCGATATGTGGCGTGATGTAGAGGCTCTTTGTGAACAGACGAAAACCCAGTTTGATTTCCTTTGCCGTAGGGCGCGTCGTGTAATCAGACCAGCGCACTTCTTCGCCGTAGGTGTCGCATTTTCCCAGTGATGTCCACGATGCGGTGCGGGAATCTTTGTAATAGATATCGACATAGTGTGTCGTGTCGAGTCGGTCTCCGTTGATGTAGACGCCTTCCCAGTCCTTGTTGACATCCTTGAGGCCGCCGCTGATCCACCCTGTCTCGAACCACGCCGAGGGTACATACGCTTGCCCCCCGTCGTTGACAGGGTTCAGGGTGTAGTCGGGAACGCGAACATTGAAGAACACGCCGGAGCGGGAACCCATCCAGAGTTTTGATGTGGAGAAGTCGTAGTAGATGGTGTCCGCCATGTACATCGGCGTCTCTGCGAGGAAGTGCCAGCCCTGTCCTGTCCATGCCCACGCGCTGCTTTTCGTAGGAGAACTGGACTGCTGCACGAGGCAAACCAGCCAGTTATTGCAAGATACCAAAGCGATAGGCCGTTCAAGATAGGAGGCTACCAGGTCATCGTCGCGCTTTACCCAGATAGGCAGAATGCTTGCGTTGCCCCCGTTGACCGAGATTTGCGCGATACCCCCATCGACTACGGCATAAAGCGCCCCTTGATGGTGGACGAGGGCTGTGCCGTTCGTCGTGCGCTTGCTTCCCCAGCGCGTGACGCCTACCGCAATGTCGCCCGGTGCAATGTAGTAAAGCCCCTCTTCCGTGGGGACATAGACCGTATCTCCCATGCCGGCAATGACGGTGATCGTGTGGCTGCTGTCGCCCACGGGGATGGCGCTTGACCACGTAGTGCCGTCCGCCGTGTAGTAAATGTTGTTGCCCCACTTGCCCCAGAGATATCCGTTCCATCGCGTAAAGAGAGAACGCAACTCGGCGCCCGCTGCATCGGTCAGCACGTCTGCCGTGCTGCATAGGGTATACGTTCCACTGTCCAGCGCGACGTGCAGGATAGTGCCAAGCACTTCCAAGTCGGTGATGTTGCCTGTCCGCGCTGACCCTACCGCTGCCCATGTATCGGTCGTTACCGTGTACTTGAGCAGTTGTTTACCGATTCCAGCGTAGAGCGTCGAGTTGAAGTAAGTGATTGTCCTGATAATGTTGTTGGAGTTCAGCGCGAAGAAGTTCGTGACGAAGATTGGGTAGACGCTGCCTGTGACTGCTTCCCAGGTTGTTCCATTTGCACGAAGCACTTGCGTTTCGGCACTCGTATAAGTTGCGGTACACACCAAGTCCATCGGCGCGTCAATGACCAGCCAGTAGGTGCTTCCGCTTCCAGCGACCCATCCGCTCGTGTCATATAACGCAGTGGCCGTATGCCATCTGTAATAGGGTTCATCCGACTCAAAACTTAGCGCCCCTGCCTGCAACACAACACTGTCGGGTGTTGCTCCGCGAACAACGGAAATTGTCCCCGCTGTCGGCGTTGCCCCTGTTCCGTTAGGTTTGCCGTAGATAGAAAAAGTGGCGAAAGCCGGAAGGGTTCCAGAGAAATTGAACTTGATTGCTGCTGCCTGCTGCGTTGTGTCTGCCTCAATGTGTAAGGTTCCACCCGGCGCGAGTCTTCCGATGTTGCGTATGTCCGAATAACTGCCGTCATCATTGCGCGTGTCACTCTGCAAGACGCGCTGAGGTAGGATGATCTGATTCGGAACACGGGTATCGGCAGTCGAGAAGAGCAAGCCATCATTGGGGTCTTTGTGGCCTATGCCACTCTGCCAATCGTCCTGCACCCAGTAGGCGAACGGTTCCAGGTCGTCATATGTACCGCCGCCGGTGCTAATCTTGGCGCTGTACGGATTGGCTGTGACCCTGCGGTAGCGGTGTTCGTCAATCAGTTTGTATTCTCTGGCGGTCGTGCCTACCGCCCCTAACTTGATATGCCCCTTTGCCATTAGAAAGACGCCCCATACGTCCCAAACAAGATGATGGAGTAGTTCCTGCTTCCGCCACGCTTGTTCTGCAAGATGACGTTACCGCTCTCTACATAGATGTTGGTCGTCGCCGCGTTGTCCTTCGTCACAGTGTATAGAGTTTCCGGGTCTAACAACTCATAGGTCACACCTACGTCGCACCCGTAAAGTGCAACGCTGGAATCCGTGCTGCACATGATGAAAAGGAATCCCGTGAAAGCAGTGTTAAGGGTAAGCGTGCCATCGTTGTCTACGGTGTTCTGCCCCCCAGGTTGGAAGCGCAGAATGTTGTCTGTGCCTTTGGTTTTGATTGTGCCGGGGAGCAATGTCGTGGAGAGTTTGCCCGTGGAATCAAGAAGAACGGGGCGGTATTTGTCAACTGCCCCGTCGCTGGCCAGTGCGTGGTCTGTGTACTTCAACCGTGTCAGGCTCATCAGCCTCGCTCCGCCAATACCATCTGCGTCGCACGTGGCACGTGCCTGCGCCAGTAGCGGCTTACCCGCTCCTCGTAGAAGAGCATCATTCGTTCGTGCGTCTCCTGCTCTTTTGGGCTACCGTCCGTGATGAACATTTCGTGCATGTAACTCATCACCTGGTCGTACAGTTGGGGGAACAGTTCTATCTTCGGTGCGGAAATTCCCCAGTAGACGGTCGTCGTCGTGGCCGCGTGCGTTGCCGCCGTGGTTCCCCATAGACCGCGCACAAGGTTGTTGAGCGTGGTTGACGAGGCGGCGCGTGTCACGCCTGCATATTGAATCCACTCTGCTTCCATCTTGACCCAGCCCACGTCACCCACGTCCACGGCGGCGCCCAGCACCGCGGTCGTTGCCGTGAGAAGGCATTGCGAAGAGAGTGTTGGATCGGTGACTGGGGCTGGAGAATTGCGCGCCCGAAAGATGATTCGTGCATCGGACGACGAGCCGAGGTCGGTCAATGAATCCCTGATATGCAATGTCTGCCCGCCTGCCGTGTTCGGGAATCCCTCGAAGCGCCGCACGTCCGTCCACAGTTCTACCGTGTCATTCGGGATATTCGTCAGACTGTACTTCACCTGCGGGCGCATCACACCCTGCACGTAGGAGGGGAGCGTGTACTCGAACTGGTCGAGCACCCAGCCGCCCGAGATGGTGTAGACCGCATCTACCGCTACCCTGTCCGCCCACGATTCGAGCGCACGGTTGATCTGCCGCTTCACTTCCGCCGCTGTCCACCTTGCGGGCGTTGTGTCGCGGATCATGTTCTGAATCAGCGTGACCACTTCTGCGTAGGTGCGAAGGTGCATGGGTTACGCTCCTGCCCAATAGCGCCTGAGCCCGCGCCTGTACAGATTGAGCGGGTCTGCTGTGTTGCCCGCAGGTGGAGCCGCCGCCGCCGGGTTGTAGAGAACGTGCTGCGCAGCGCCGAAGGGGATTCCGGGGTCAGCGGCGTCAGCAAGAGTACCCACTTCGGTAAGCGTATGCCCGTTGCCTGACCAGTCGCGCGTGCGGTCACCGGCCAGTAGCGGCCACCACGCCCACGGACTAGCTGGATGAACAGGTCGAATCAGCCGTGCTTCGTTGACAAGTTCGGCGGCGGACAATGCGCGCGTCCATAATTTTGCATGTGCCATGCGTCCGTTAAGTTCGACGGTGTTCGCGTTCTTGGCATTACCTAAGCGAAGCGTATCAGGAGCAATCCGACCAGTGACATCGGTTGTCAGCGTCGGGCTGACTGACGTATTCAAGTAGCAAACAATGGCATTGGCTGCTGAACGAACTACCGCGACAAAGTACCAGGTATTTGCAGAGGGCGTACCTACTACTTGAGTACTCCCCGTTGCCCCCTTATAGGACTGAATCATCAAAGTATTGCCATTACTAATCGACAACACATCTACATCCTGCGTGTCCGTTCCCTCGCCAATGGTAAAAATCATGTGATACGCCCCATTGACGAGCGTCGGGTAAATCCACGCGCACCAGGTATAGGCGGCGTTTGAGTCGAATAGACTGGCCGTTACCCTATCTTCATCGCCATCTGCGTTGAAAAGTACCGCCATAGCCTACGCCTCTTGCAGTTCTGCGGCGAGGAAAAGGGCATCGCCCGTGGCTGTGTCGCTCGCGTTGTCCGCGTCTCTACTGAGCGCAATCCTTATGAGGTCGCCATCCGTCCAATTATCCTTCGCCGTTAAGGTGATCGAGATCACCTGCTCGTAACCTGCCGTTGCGGGGACGGTTCCATTGCCGCTGTTGGCTGTGTCAAAGGAAGTACCAGCGTCGAGGTCTGTCGCATCGGCCGGCGTAATCGCCTCTACCTGCGCTTGAAAGTAGACTGCACCCGTTGTCGCACTCGCCATGCAGTAGTGAACTTTCAGGCTCAACGCGCCCGTCACCCCCTGCGGCGCAATCATAGACCAGTAGGCCGTCTCATCCACAGCCGCATCGTAGGCCAGCGTAAGGCGATTGCCACCACTGGCAAGTACAACTTGTGCCGGGAAGTTGGCCGTCGGAAAATGCGCGCCATCTGGAAAGAACTCTTTTCTCGTTGTCGCCATTAGACTGCCCCCACCTTGAAGCGTTTTGCTACTACGAACATGAGCAACTTGGCCTTATCGGTCGCGCTCAGGGCCGTCCGTGCGGCCACTGGAAGCGCCGTGTTGAAAGCAGCTGCGTTCGCACTCACCCAGGTATCTGCGGCGTCCAGCGCGGCTCTCAGTTGAAGCTTGGTCAAAGAGCAGGAAGTCCGGCTATCGCTAAACTCTCGCATGAGTTCGGCGTGCGTCTGCGCCCTCTGCACTGTGGTCATGTCTGCCATAAGTCCTCCTATGCCACGGCGACAGCCGTCACGTAAACAATACCCGCGCTCCACGTGCTGATGCGCGCCCGCACCTGATACAAGCCGAGACAAACCATGCGATAGATGCCGTCCGCCGTGGCTGTGGTCGCCGCCGTACCCGTGGAGAGGTCAGTTGTCGAGATAGCAACCCAGTTCGTGCCGTCTATCGTTCCCTCGAACGTAATCGTGTCGCCGCTGATTCCGGTGACTTGCATGGCTACTGTCGTATAGCCGCCGGTTACGCCGCTGATAGTGTTAACGACTGCGCCGTCTCCCAACGCCACCGCAGCCGTGTGCATGAAGATTTGATTGAACGTGCCGCCGTCTATTGTCATAGTCGCTCCCGCGGGACACGGGGGAGAGCCACACCCTCCCCCCTCCCGCCATCTCTGATTACTTCTTCGTGTACTCGACCCAGATAGCGTAGACGTACAACCTGTGACTTCCGGTTGTATGAGCGCCAGGTGTCAGGTTCATCGTGCAGGTGTTGGCCCCGGGGAAGTCTGCCGCCGCGATTGTCGCCGTGTAGGTAGCGATGGTCGTTCCTGTCACGCCTCCAGTCGCGTCGTCTATCTTCGTGTCCCCGAAGTCCCACCACGAACTGATAGTGATTACAGGCGTGTCAGTCACGCCTTCCATTGCGGCCCGAATCTTGACGGCCATATCCTTCGTGTCGTCAAGATCAGGCGGTACGGCGAACTGGAAGGTCAGCGCATCGGAGTTGGACGTTACCCAGTTGAGGCGCATCGCCCCGTCTGTCGCGCCGTTCACCTTCTCGAAGATGGGCGTCGTGTCTTTCGTCAACACACCGCCAGCGCCCGCCGTGTTGATGATGTCGCTTGACGCCATCTCACGCAGGGATGCCAGCGGGATGTCGATGAAGCCCGTCGCCTGCTGCGTGCTGCCCACCACAGTCCAGTCAGCGGTTGCGCCTGCACTTGCTACCTTGAGGTACAGACGTGTAACAGTCGAAGACTGGTACAGATACATTGCGCCGACTGACGCGCGCAACCACGGTGCGGCTGCACCATCGACTGCATCTCCGCCTCTCCACATACCCGGTACTGTCCCTAGTGTCGCCCACTGACTAGGGGTATACGAACCTGAGAATGGTGAACTCATCATGTCCCCCTAGAGATAGTAGAGAATGCGAACTGTCATTGCGCCGGCCGTCACCGCTGCGAAGTCGGAGTTGCTGGTCACTGTCAACGTCACGGACTTGGCTACCGTGTGAATGGCTGTGCCACTCACCGCACCCATGTCGATTGCAGCGGCAGTCGTGAAGATGCTCGGCGTGCCGGTGCTGTACCTGTCCGCCGTCGAGCCGTCTCCCACTTGCAGGGTGGCCGACGTGTCGCCAGTGAAGCCAGTCACGTTGAGGAGGTAAGTACGCACCGCGACAGCGCCCGCCGGAATTCCTTGCGCCAGCACGAGCGTGCCGACGGTGGAACCACCGTCCGTGAAGTCGGCGATGGCGACACGCTGCGAGATAACGTGCAGGCCGCCGAGTGCAGCCCAGTCATCGTCTTGCCCTTCCGTTTCTACCTTCTGCCAGGTGCGCGTTTCCCCACCCGATCCAACTTGCAGGTAGAGGCTGCCCCGCCCGGCGCGTATCCACGGGTAGGCATCACCGTCCGGGGCGGTGTTTCCCTGCCACGCTGCGGCAAGCGACCCCAGAAGGCCGCTCTGCCGTTCCCTGAACTGACCGTCAAAGATACTCATGTCGCCTCCCTTATGCCGTCACGGAAGCGCCGTAGATGTACCCGTGCGACTTCTCATTGGCGATGGCGAAGGTGAACTCGCCTACCACGTCGGACACGAAGTAGTCGCCCTGCTCTGAAATCTTGCCTCTCTCGAAGTCACGGATGGGTAGCCAGCCGATCTTCTCGGAATTGGCGAAGTAGTAGCGATCCTCCGGACACATCCAGTCAAAGACCAGCTTGACCTTGCCGTGCGGGGTCATCACGCTCTGAATCTCCGCTCCGCCAATCGTCTCGTCGCGTGACGTGGTGATGAAGTCCTCGTACATGGCCGTGATCTTCTCAAGGCCCCACGCGCCGGTGATGAGATGCGATACCTTGCCGCCGCCCGTGCGAATCTGGCGAATCTTGGTATGGATTGCGTCGCGGGTGATGGGAGCGCCCGCCAGGTTGGCGACGTTGGTCGTGACAAACGTCTCGAACCCACCCATCGAACCGTAGTTGTTCGCATCGCGAGCCACACGTTCGCCATAGTAGAAGGTGCGCTGCAAGAACTGAGCGAGTCGCCCTGCGCTGCCGCCGTCCGCAAACAACTTGCCGACCTGATAATCCATCATGTCGGAGATGCCGTACTTCTGGATCGCCTCTTGCGTCTTGGAGACGACAACGGCTTCCGAGAGGATCTGGCTGTAGTTGTAGGGGAGGGTTGTCGTGGTGGTGTAACCGGTCGTGTAGTTGGCCGCTTCCGGCATGGCGCGCGTGAGGATGGTAATGTACGAGCCATCGACCGCAGTTGTCACAGTCGAAGTTGCGCCATAGCCACGTTCGACGGTCAGCGTATCTGTGGACACCGAAGTGACCAGATACTTTTCCAGAATCGTGTTCGGCGCGGTCGTGAGCGCTACAGCAACGACATCACCCTTGCGGAAGTACGCGCCGTGTCCCGTGGCGACCACAATCGAGGTTCCCGATCCATCGCCGCCGCCACCCGTCCCAAGCACGGTGCGGAAGACGGGCATGGTATCTTCATGCCACTTGACGGTCGTTTGCGGCCAGTTGGGAATGCTGAACTTGCTGAGGTTGCTGCTTGAGAATCCAAACAGACGAAGGAGTGGAGCCTCCGTCCAGTCGATCATCTTGATGACATCGGAAATCGCAGGTTTTGCGACGCCCGAGGTCAGGTCGTAACTGTAAATTGTTCCAGTGGTCATGTCCTCGTCTCCCATCAGTGGGAGCGCGAGTTATCCCCCACTGCTTATTCTCAGTTGTCGGATGTAGGCGGTAACATCGCCTGCACTTGCGGCCTGCGCCAGGCCGCTTTCACTTGCGTTGGCAAGGGAACCACCGCCGATGTCGGGCCGGTTGGCCTCCTGTCGTTTGGCGAGTTCCGCCGCGCGCGTGTTGGCAATGGTCTCGGTCTGCGCCTTCATTTCGGCGATTGCCAACTCGTATGCGTCTTTCGGTGTAGCCGCTACGCTGAGTTTCTCGACGGGTACGCCCGTCTTTACGGACAACTCCTGTAACGTCTGCCACCGCTGATATTCCAACTGCTGCCGCTCCACCTGCTGCTGCATCTGCTCATACGCCCCCCGATACTGGTCGGCGGTGTAGTTGGCCTTTTCGAGGTCGTCCATCTGTTCCATACGGGCGGCGTGCAGTTGTTGTTGATACTCCTGCGCCTGCCTCTGGTACTCGGCAATCTGCCGTTGCTGGCTTGCCTGGAACTGGCGGAACTCCGGCGACTCGAACAGGTTGATGCGCGGCTGCGATGTTTGCGGCTGCGACTGTTGAGGCGTTGTCTCCGTGGCTCCGCTTGTCTCCGTTGCTTGTCCACTTTCGGGTGAAGGCGACGGCGAGGCTGGTTCTGACGAGACAGGGCTTGTCAACTCGTCCATGTGTTCTCCATTCATTTGCTAAGGTGCTAACGCCACGTGCGAAGTTGTTTGAGTGGAATGTCGCTCAACTTCCACGTTTCTGTATTCCGTCTATCATACCCAGACCTACTAGCAGTACGCCGCGGCGCTTCCCATGCCTGAAAATCAGTATTTACGTACTGCGCCTGCGGCAATTGCTCCCACGATCCACCGCCTCCACCCCATCCCCAGCCGCCCCCACCACCACCACCCATCGCAAACCCACCGTAGGCGCGATGCCCGAGTGAGTCGTAGCCAGGCCCGCTGCGGAACGCTGCTGCGCCGGTGGACGCTTCGTAGACGCCGATCTTCTCAAGGTAGTCCCAGTATTCGAGAAGTTCAGGATGCGCGGCGCGGAAGGCATCGCGCGCCTTCGAGCCTTTCGGGAGTTTCCCATATTGGCGGGCAAGCGTGTCGATGTTCTCGCCAAAGAGCGTTTGCGCTTCTGTGCGCTGTTCGGGCGTCAGTTGCGCCCAAACGCCAGGCGTACCGCCGCCTGTTCCTCTACCTGTCCCCGCTGTCTTGTCGTCGGGGAACCACCAGTCCCAGAACTTATCCAGTTCAGGGTGTGCAGTACGGAAGTCGCGGCGCGCTTGACTGCCTTCCGGTAGCGCGCTGAACGCGTCCCACGTATCGAAGATTCCCTCTCCGAACTTCTCTCTTGCCTCTGCCTCTCTCGCGTCTCTCTGCTCGGGCGTCAGGCCATCTTTGCCGACCGGCCCATCCTTCTTCTCGTACACGCCTATTTCTTCCAGGTAGGCCCAATACTTCTTCAGGATAGGGTTGGCTTCAAGAAACTCCTTGCGTGCCTGACTTCCTTCCGGGAGTTGGCTGTATTCATCTTTGAGTTCGAGTATGCCTTCCCCAAAGCGGCGCTGCGCTTCGGCGTCCTGGGCGGCTCTTGTCTCGCGATCCTGCGCCTGCCGTTGCTTGACCTTGACGACGCCCGGAGCGCCAGCCGCATCATGCGCTGCGATAATCTGTTGCGCCTTTGTTGTTGCCTGCTGGGGTGTGAACGCTGTCACATCACGCCCGTTGACTTGCGCCGACAGCACACCTGGCTGTGTCAGCATTCGAGCGAGAGTCGTTTCATAGGTCTGCCGCCACTGTTCGCCACCTGCGTTGTAGGCGTCCCACTCTGCCTGTGGCGCGCCGTCCTGCGGGCGAGTTGGATATTCGCCGGCTGCTTGAGACGCCTCATAGCGCGCACTCTCATAGGCGGCTGTGTCCACTTCCTGCTGGTTGTAGTTCTTATACGCGCCTTCGTAGGTTGGCTCTTCGCGCAATGTGGTGGCGTACTTCGCTTTGATGGCATCGCGTTCGGCGTAGTAGGCTTCGGTCATTTTGTCGAGGCCCGCATCGATGTCCTTCGTCTTCTCGCCCATGTGCGCCTGATAGTAGTCGTCTGTCGCCTGCCGGTACTTCGCTTCGGCGGCGTCCAGTTCGACGTCCTGCTGGTCGCGCGTCGCCTGCACGCCAGGTCGGTCGGGCGAGAACTCGGAAGGCATGGGTTCGTCGGGACTCTGGTACAGCACGCCGTAAGACGCACCGCGGATTCCCGCTTCATTTGTGCGCCGGTCGAACTCCTTGACCGCTGCGTTCGAGCCGTAGGGATTCGCGCCCTTGTTTGCGCCCATCTCGCGGCGCAGGTTCTTGGCCTGAATCATCTCCCGTTCGCCCGGAGCCATGACGCCCCACGGCACACCAGTCACCGTAGACAGCCCTTTTGTGGCAAAATAGTCCGCTCCTGCTTGCTGAACTGCGTTTTCCCACAGCTGCTGCGCGTAGGCTGGCTGATTGGGGAGAGGTGGGTATCCCTGCAAATCGCGCAGACCATAGTCCATCGCCCACTTGTACTGTTCCTCTGTGATGTTTGGGCTTGCTGCCAGATAGCGTCCCACAATGCCATGCATGTACGGATTGCCGCTGAAAAAAGTGGGCGGTATGTCCCCTGTTAGTGCCTGATACCCGTAACTGCCCAACTTGAAAAACGGGCCGAGATTCCCGATGGTCAACTTTTCTTCGAGACGCGGTATCGCTCCTTCTGGTCGTGGATAGAAGTAATCAAAGATTTCTGCCATAGCCGCTTCGTAGCCCGTGCCGCCGACAGGTGTTGTACTTTTCGCCCTGAGCCACCAGCGTTCCCACTCGTTGTTTGCGGTGTCCGGGTCTACAAACTCATTCGCAAGATAGGAGTTGTTCGGAAAGAACAAGTTGAGTGGATTGCCAACAAAGTACCTGCCGAACACAGGAATCATATCTGCAACACGAGCAGGGTCTCCCTGATTCCATACCTGATTCTGTCTCGCGCCGTTGCTCAACTCCTGTTGGAGTTCCCAGTAGGCGTTCATCAGGGCGGGGCGTGTTGCCATGCGCTTGAGCCAGTTGCCCGCAGAGCGCGACCAGAAGAAGTGATAGGGCATGACCATCGATAGAAGCGTGTCGAAGTTTCTCTGGTCTGCGTAGTTGAGCATTCCAAAGTCACCGGCCTTCGTCGCAAACCATTGACCGGCAAGCAGGTTGTTATCCCACTGGCGCAGGGCGTTGCTTAGCGCGTCGATGGCTGCCAACTTCTGTTGCGGCGTCATCACGTTTGCGACGGGTGCGAGTTGAGTCAGGGCATAGTTGAGTTGCTTCTGGAAACTGTCGATGCTCCCGAACTCGTCCATGAAAGCGTGTGCGATCTCGACGCCTGGCCCGCCGTGCTTGGTGGCCAAGTGCATGTTGCGCCGCCAGACCGCGGCCAGTTTGCGCGCGGCCTTCTCCCCTCCGGCGAAAAGATTTGCGGGAAAGGAGTAAAGGGTTGCATCGTTAAAGAGACGTGGCGCATTGATATCCTTCATGCGCCTCGCTTCATCTATTGGTTTGAGTATCCAGTCATTGTCTGACTTGTAGAATGTTTCTTCGGCACCGGCGGAGTAGGAACCCACATCTTCGCGGAAGCGAACCCGCGTGTACTCACTGGTATCTTCGATAATATCGACGGAAACATTTTCACGAGTTACCTTTGTCGTTCCTGTTGTGACTACATTCCCCTGTTTGTCTACCTTCTGAATATCCTGAATATCGTCAAAAGCGATCGTGTGACTTGCCATCAGGTCAGGTCGCACTTCGCTTAATTGCGGTCTGCCGCCTGGCGACCACACGCCTACGGATTCTGGCCCTACTACTTCTGGTGGCACTTCTGGCGCGGCTTGTGTAACGTCAACCGCTGCCTCAACAGGAGCAACGGGCGCTGCCTGCGCTGCCCTTGCCTGATAGTACGCGGTCGCCTTCTGCACTTCTTCCGGCGACAACTGGCCGAGGTCGGTAATGCGGCTGGGCCGTTTGAGCAGCCCGATCTCCTGCGCGTGGGCGTTCAGGCTGTTGAGTAAATGCGTCGTGTTCTTCTTGTCGGTCTGAGCATTGAAGGCGCGTCCCAATTCCTGAATGTCAGGGCGTCCGGCGGGAATCGAAACAGGCGGAGAACCGCGCCCAGGAGCAGGGGCAGGCGCAATATCAGTTACGGCAGGTGTTGATACGCGCGGGGCAGGTGGCGTGTAGCCTGGTTCTTCGTGCGGCAACTGGAAGCCGACGTTGGGCGTCTCGGGGCGGGGAGCGATGCCCAGCGCGCGACTGTTCGGGACACGAACCACCTGGCTTGGCGACGCGGCGTACTCGAACTTGCCTTTGAGCAGCTTCGTCACGCGGTACTCTTTCACCTTGCCGTTCTGTTGCCGGATGTAGACCGTATCGCCTACCCGCACTCCTTCGGGAGGCACGTCCAGCATGTTTTCCGGCACGCCCATCTTGCGGCGTGATTCTGCCAGCATCATCGCTTCGTCGGGCAGGGGACGCGGGGGCGCGATAGGTGCTGTACTTCCTGACGACATGCGTTGGCGTAAAGCGTTGTACTCAGCCATGACATTAGGCGGGATTGTTTCCCCCTCCTTGATGGCATGATGTATGTACAACTCCCATCCACTATCCAGAGCGTCCCGATCCCATGTCTCCAGAGTCTTGAACACACCAGGTTCACTTGAGGAAACAAGATCGTTCGGTCTTGCCCCGACTGCGACGTAACTCGCCGCAATGTCAATCTCCGGGTAGCGATTTGAGCGTCCGCCAGATATTGCAGTTTGTCCCGTGCCAATCTTCAATGGGTCAGGTTGGCCGGTCGCCTCATACATCTTCCCGTGTTTGATAGCCTGCTCGAACTCGCCTTTCGTCATCTCCCACGGGTTAACTGCTGCGGGCGGGGTATCGGGCAGTATTTCGGGCAGGGGAACGGAACTCGGGGGAGGAGCCTGGCCGGTAATCACTTCGTAGGCGGCCTTGAACTCATTGGCAGCGCCGTCCGTCGCATCGCGGAACAGTTTGTTGCGGAAGGCGTAATAAGCGTCCCACGCTTCCGATGTTTTTTCCGCTTTTGGGCGCGCCAGCGCCTTTATGCGCAGGGATTCCGCAGATGACAGGAGAGCGTCCGCCCTGTTGTTGGCGGCGATCATTACGTCGAACACTTCGGGAGTCGGGTTGCGCGCTACGGCGTCAAAGAGCGTGAGATACGCTTCGTCAATGTAACCCTGACTCGCGATGATAATGCGCTGATACGTTTCTTCGCCCGCCCTGCTCGCTTCCAGATCACGAACGGCAAAGTCCATCTCGCCCAGCGCGGCGTATTCCTGATACATATTCTGCCAGCGCGCCTTGACCGTCGCGGCGTCGGGCAGGTCTGACCGGCTCAGGGCAAGACGGGCGTCATCGACAAGTTTCTTTACCTTGTCGTGATAGCGTTGGATAGCCTCGGCGTCCTGCGCCCGTTTCCACGCCCAATTTGCGCTGCTTTCCGCTTCCGTCACGCCAGGAGCATTACGCACAAAGACTTCGTTATACGACTCATTGCGAAAGGCGCGCAGTTCCCAGCGCGCTTCATACAAGTCCATCCATGTGTTAATGGAAATGGTCGCGGCGGCGTTGGATGGTTGAGTCGAGCGCACGTCGTCCAGGAACGATTTGACGGTTTTGAAGGCGTCGGTGTAGGTCTGCGCCTCCTGCATGGCTGCGGCTTTCGCTTCTTGCGGCGAGAGACCTGCGCTGATTCCGTTCTTGATCCCCTCATCGACCATGCTGGCGGCGTCCTGCGCCAAATCTAGTTGCGTCTGCGCGTGCGTTCCGGGCGACCCTGTACCGGCGAGGGCGATGTTGTCTCCGAGTTGCCGTCTCCACTCTGCGACAATCCCGTTGATGCGTGTCATGTCGCCGTCAAACGAGTCAAGCGCCTTATCCATTGCGATGCGCAACTTCCACGGCATCTTGTCCACGATGAACTGGTTCTGCATGATCTGCTTCAACGCAGGCGTAATCGACTGGGCGTTGATGTCGGCGCGCATCTGTTTGGCAACGGCGGCCTTGTCGCCCGTTAACCCCATGCTTGTAAAGCGGGCGGTCAGTGTATCGACCATCTCTTGCGGCAGACCGGCGGCGCGCAGCGGTTCCGTGAAAGCCTTCCGCACGGTCTTCGGCCACTCCTGCTGCCAGAAACGGTCAAACGCCGTGTACCAGATACGCGTGTAGAAGTTCTGCTCGCCGACAGGAAGCGCCTGTTTGTTGCCAATCGGCACTTCGCCGCGCCCGAACGCACCCTTCTGCGCGGCCCAGTTCATGAAGTTGCGGTAGCGGTTGCCGCCGCTGCCTGTTGCCCTTGCGCCTTCGAAGCCACTCTGGATACCGCCCGCCCTACCTTCGGAGATGCGCAGGTTGTCGATTCCAAAACGACGCATGGCCTCGTCGATGCCGGAAATGGAATCGAAGGAGAGCAGGTTGTCCGTGAAGCCTACGGCGACGCCGTTCGATGCATTCTTGACGATGAAGGCAGGCGACAAAATCAGACCGAAGTCGGTCATGATCTGCTTCTGAATCTTCATCGGAAT
>Ga0137422_1000156_pt1 | contig 16215 bp, 19 predicted proteins | sample EasRivERMZT551_2_FD_102330 | JGI IMG/M metagenome (GOLD analysis project Ga0137422, IMG submission 102330) | Soil microbial communities from meander-bound floodplain in the East River, Colorado, USA - East River MetaG ERMZT551_2 | ecosystem: Environmental > Terrestrial > Soil > Floodplain ... | reverse complement strand
TTGCCAACACCATCAGCTTCAATCGCCGTGTCGATCCACAGCGTCGTGCCTTCAATCCAATAATTGCTTGTAGCTCCTGATGAAGCTGGCATGACAAACTGCTCGCGCTTTTCAAGTGGCTCGCTCCAGGTCTCTTCGGCCGGATCATAGAACCGTAGCTGGAAGTCGCGCTTGAAGCCAGCTGGAAGATCGAAGGATTGATCATCGAGGGCGAGAAGGCTGCCACTCGTGCCATCAGCAGTGCCGCCAGTGCCGAAATAATAACGGCTGACGGACTTGGGGAAATTGTAGTCTCGCAGCAAACGCGCAATCGCGCCTCTGATCAGGTCAGGGACAGTCTCAGCGTCGTAGCTGCTACTAACGCCAAGTGCTCGCCGCACGCGAGGAACGAGGGCTTCAACGGACATGTTCTTGCTCCTTTATGAAATTGAGGGTGGGCCTGTCAGGAACCCACCCCCAACTCTCCTCACACAGGAGCTTTAAGCGTCAACAACACCATCAGTGATGTTCTTGAGCCAGAAGTGCGTCTTGGGATGCCAAATCTCAAGGCCGCACTCGGTCAAGTATTCCTCCGCAGTGCCGTCGGTGCCCTTGTCCTGCCGATCCTTGAGCAGAACCGTATCAGTGATATACCGATACTTGAGGTTCTCCGTATCCACGATCAGCATGTCGGTGCCGAGTTCGGCGCCCGTCTGGCTGAAGAGCGGATGCTCGGTCAGGATCAGCGTTCCACCAGGGGTGTGGAACTTTTTGACGATGAGGGTGAACTCACGCTCCGTCGGACCCCACTGATAGTCAGTGTTTTTGCGGATCAGCCGGTTGAGCTTCATCATCGTGGCCAGGCTGCAGAAGCACACCTTCTCGTTGGAGCCGTAGGCGAAAATCTCGTCGATGTAATCTTCGAGTTGCTTCAGGCTCAGGGTGCCATTGTGGTTCACCTGGTTGGCCGCGTCGATGAAAGCCAGCAGTCCGCCGGTGTAACGCAGCGGCTGATTGCTCTCAGTCGTCTCGAACCGAGCACCAAAGATGAATGCACGCTCCATGCCGATCATGTGCTTGTTCAGAGCACGACGCCGATCGTTCTTCATCATATCCCCGGTGCGGAGCCGAGTCTTGCTGGCGGTGCGAGTCCACTCAACTGCATCGCGGAAAATCTGCGTGTAGTTGAATTTCTTCACAGGGTTCCAGCTCACTCCGGTCGGGCGACCTGCGCCTTCCCGATAGGCCGATCCGAGGTAGAGGATGACATCGTTGTCAGCGATGACGGCGGCCGCAGTGCCGGCTTGGCCACGACTGACGTTGACTTCCGTGTCGCTGGTGATGCTGGTAACGCGCATCGCTTCGCCACTCGACTTCACGCGCAGCATATCGCCGGCCTTCAGTCGCAAGCCAAATTCATCGACAGTCAGGGCAGTAGCCACGTTGGTCTCGCCGCCATTGGCAACGAGCTGTCCAACATCGACCTGCTCTTCCCACCAATTGAACTCGGGGTCGTCGGTCGATTGCTCAGGCATCGCAGCGGTCAAAGCCGCTAACGGAGCCTTGTTCCGTGGCTCAAGCAGCAGGATGCCCTCCCGCCAATTTTTCGGCCGCTCGTCAGTTGCAAAGTCAGCCGTGGACTTCATACCAGGTAGTGCCATTTGATCTTCCCTTCAGCGTCAGCTGCGCGACAGCAGCTTTAGCTAAATGTGTCCATGATCAGATCACCGCCCGTCAACTCACCTCCCTGAGTTTCAGTCCTTGGCCCGCCTGATGGAAGCGATGTCGCGGGCAGTGCTGGCGGTGTTCCGCCGTTACTGCCTTGAGCACCACCCCGCAATTGAGCGAGCCGGCCTTCAACCCTTTGACCCAGCGCATTGCGATAGTTATCGCTCCACGCGAGGCCTGGGAACTCCGTTGCCATTTGCATGGTTTCCGCCTGAATTAACGGGAGGATCAACGGGTCTTTGTGACCTGGAAATGCCTTATAGTAGTCCTCACGAGCTTCATTGATCGCTGTCGATGTCGAAGCCTGAGAGTCCTGTTCACGCGCCGCATTGATCAGCTGACCAAAGCGTTGCGACATTTCCAGTCGGACGTTGTGATGCACAATCGTCGCTAGACTGTTCATCATGTGAGTGATGCCAGCGACAGTTTGCTGATCATCACCCGACGTAAGTGCCGCTGCAACTTGTGGCGGCAGGTTGAGTTGGTAGCGGGGAAGATCGTCCGCTCCAGCAGAACCACCACCCGGCGGCTGTTGCGTTGGTGCCGCAGGTGGGCTTGCTCGAAGCCTTTGCACTTCGGCCTGGAGGCCTTGCACTTGAGCTTCAAGACTTTGGCGCAGAAGAGCCTCTGCGTCCACGGGAGCAACAGGCGCGGGTGGGGTGCCTGGGGTCGGGCTTGGCGCGGCCTGGGCCGGTTGCTGCCCCGACGGAGGCGTTGATCCGTCCGGTTGTGTTGCAGGAGGAGTGGCGGCAGCACCGTCACTCGGCGGGGGTGTAACGGGAGCGGGCGAGGAGCCTTCATCGACGCCCGCCCCCGCGCCTTCACCTGGGGGTGTTGCCGACTGGCCAGCTCCACCATCAGGAGGCGTTTGTGTTTCGTCGTCGCTCGCCATGCCAAACATCTCGTCGATGTCAGCGGGCGTGGCAGCTTCTGCTGCTTCAATGTCTGCCATATCAGGCAGGTTGGCGGTTGATCCTACAGGCTCCTTACCGGGCATGCTCTGGCTCCTTGGTTTTTGCATCGGCTTCAACCGACACTGCTAACTCTCGCACAGTCTGTATGACTAATTCAATCCCTTGTATCTTACCTTGTAACACGCCAGCGCGCCAGCGCCCATTGTCATCGCCCATATTCTGATAACTCAGGGCGGCATAAAGACCTTGCCTCGAGCCAAAGATCAGACCCAGCAATACGCCAAGTCCTTTGCTCCCGAGCAATTCCATTATAGCACGCTCTTCATCGCTGTTTCGTGGTGTTGTGAGGACTGGCAGTTTGTCAATCCAGGCATCCATTTCTCTTGAGTTCATCGAAGGCTCCGTTCTTATTGAATTGGCCCTTGAGGCATTGCTGGCCCAAGTGGCACTGCACCGGGTGCTGCACCGGGATTAGCGGCTGCACCAGCCATGAAGGGCAATTGCCCCTGTGGCATCATCTGTCGCTTGAAGCTGTCGATGTTCGTTGCACCGCCCAGCTCGGCGACATATTGAAAGATTTTGCTGAGGCTGTATTCCTGCCTCAATTCGGGGTCTTTCGCGATCCCGAACATGATTTCCTTCCAAGTCTCAAGCATCGCCATCTTGTCGAACGGCAGCGTGCCGTCGCTGACTTGATAGTTATAGCTGCCGACAAGCATTTCGGGCGTCAGTTGCTGGGACGATGGCATCCCATCATCGCCTGTCATTTCGACCCACATTTTATCAGGCATGAATTGCTGAATGTTGCTTATCATCTGATTGGCAAGCGGCAGGAACGCTTGAGCACTGATGCGGATTGCCATAGATGACAGCCGTTGCGCACCAGCTTGCATGCTTTGTCTTGCCTCAGTTGCCGACCTGCGTCCACCAGCAGTCTGAATGCCTCGCAGGTTGTCATTGACGCCAGTGATGGTGTCAGCAAGGATGCGGATCGTCTGAATATCCGTCAGGTGCCGGGCGGTGACATCATTCACTTGCAGCTGATCAATGGCTTCCCGCACAGGAAGGCCCTGAGCCGTCTGCTTCAGCCGGATGACGCGGCCAATCGGGCTTGCTCTGACATCATTGATGTCCACTCGTGCAGGATCAGCAATGAACTGATTATTGATCGCTGCTCGGACATTTTCCATCCTGCTTGAGACCAGCCATGAAAGCACATCCTGGAACGGGCCGATCATGTCGTGCATGCTGATGGACATAAAGTCATGCCCGAAGCTGGTCGGTTCAGTTGCCGTCATCGGGTGCTGGTTATGCACCATCCCAAGCGGCTCAGCTTGGATGATCTGGCCCCGGAACCAGCTGAATTTCCACAGTTGGCTGTTAGTATCATCGCCCAGGCCCCAATCTTTCGGCACCAGCCGGACTGTGCCTTCACGGACGCAGCAAAACTTAGTGACATTCTGTGGCGTGACGAGGCTCTCGGCGCGGATGCCAATTTTCACCCTGCGACGGTTCTCGACGACGCTTGAGTCCTCATTCGTGCGGTAATTCCTGTCTTTCTCCGAGCCTTCGCGCACCCATTTCAGCTGATTGCGCTTTTCCAGGTCGCGAAGCGTGGTATAGCTCACCTGCGTCTCGCTGAACATGAAGTCGCCGCGAATGTTGCACTGATGGATCGGCACACGCGGGTCAGGCACTAACGAATACGGGTCAATCGCAGCAATTACGTTGCCAGCAAACACCGTTTCATTCACAAGCTGACGCTGACCGCCTAGCCACTGGATCGTTTGCCCTTGACGAGTCTCCCATCCGTTCTTAACGCAGCCAAAACCGTAGATCAGGGGGTCCCAGATAAGCTGCCAAAGCGTTTCTTGGCCTCTTGAGGCGTCGAGATTGTGCTGAAGCGCGATTTCCATGCGTCGAGCACGTTCTGTTTCTGTTCCGCGAGTCGCCAGCAGTGGGAAAACAGGCTTCCGGCCCATGAGAACGCTATGGATATACGTTGCTGCGGCGTGTAAAGTCGCATATGAGTATGGCACGATGACGCTCACTGGCTCTGGCGGGATCGCATCAGCTGCCTGTAGCGATTGCATCAACCGCTCGTAATCTTCCATGCTTGTAAAGGCCTGAATGCGCTGCTCCGCGAAGTTCCAGCGGTTGTAATGATCCCTCATCTTCCCCTTGCCGAACGTCCACATGGCATTGAGCTTTTCAAGCACCTTCATGTGCAGCTCACTGTCGGGCTTGAGCTTATCAATTGCTCGTTCATTCTCCGGTTCGGCGTCAGACATGAACCCGCGCATGCTGCTCATGCCAGCATCAGGCGGCGGGCTGTTCGTTCCAGGGACTTGTGAAGGCGCAGTTGCTCCATCGGACGACGGCGGCATCGGGGGAGCCATCATCCCACCGAACAATCCAGCACCTGCATCAGTCGCGCCGCTGAAGTCCGGCATCGGGCCTAGGCCAGATAGGCCGAAGATGTCTTGAGGGTTCGTTGCCATTCTAGGCTCCTATTACGAAATCGGGTAGCGGGTTCTCATCTTATCGGCCACAGGCCCGCCCTTGGTTATGTAACGATTAACAGTGGAATAGATAGGAGGCAAGACCTGTTCAACGGGCGCGTATTCGCCCTTGTTACGCTCCTCTTCCGGAATAACCAGTGCGCCAGTTTCACCGAGCAAGGCCAACGCTGAAGCACCCGCGTCAGCATAGTCCTTCTTTCCATTCGGCCAGTCGGCGATGTTGCTTTCCAGGCCCGAGAGTGGGCGTAAATGTCTCAGGAAGCCAGTGAGGTAGCGTGGACTGAGGAGGCCCACGATGCGATCATCCTTTGTGACCTTGCTGCCGCGCACAACTGGCGCAGCAACAAACCAATAGCGTCGGCGAGCCATTTCTTCGCGCAGCAGGAAGGCAAGAACCTTTTGGTATGCCTGAGCTTCAAAGCCAGCTAGCGTGCATTGCCATTTCTGATGAAGCATGAAATAAGCGTCGAGCATTTCGGACGGAGTTTTACCAAGGCCGCCCCACTCATCGAGCATCCATAACGCGCCATCTTTCTCGCGTCGGCCCGCCACGACGATTGCAGTATGATCTCGATCTGGCTGATCGCTAATGGCAGGGTCGCAGAAGATACTGACACTAAGCAGGGCCGAACGGAGAACTGGCTCATAGATAAACCTCGATGGGAACAGTGTGTCGTCAGCAATGCGGATAGCCGAGTCCAATTCCCTTGTGAACTCGGCCAGCTTTCCGATCCTCCGGTGACGCTCGCGCTCTTTGGAATACAGCGCGTAAGACATCTTATACGCCCAGAGCATGCGTGTATCGTCTGGATCAGCATAGCGTAGCTTTGCGCCGAACCTGACTGTGTTGAATTTCGGATCGCGGCTGAGCGTCATCATGAGACATTCGGCGCCAAGCAGCGTTCCGAGATTAATAATCTGCAAGTCGGCCTGTGCCCAATCTTCGCCCGCAGCGCCTTCCATGACTTGACCAGCTTTTTCGACGCTTGCATAGAACCAGCGCTCGGTTTTCTTCCGCTCGGTCACGCTCTCGACTGTGCCGTCATCTTCAACATCGTCGAGGATGATCTTATTCGGCCTGCGCGCACGATAGACCAGTCCGCGAACCTGTCCGCCTTTTCCCCTTGCGACCAGGATCGCGCCATTGGTCAGCTGCATCTGATCCGCCTGCCATTTTTCCACATCTGCTCGCGTCGGCACAAGGTTGCCATACGCAGCCCGTAAAAGTTCATTAGTTTCCAGCTCAATTTTGATATTCTGCAATTGAGTTTCAGCATGATCAGCGCTCTTGCTAATATATACGCAGAAGAGTTTCCCATCAGTGCAGCAATCGTAGAGATTTAAGCCATTTGTCAGTGTGGTCTTGCTGAACCCTCGAGGAACGATGACGTTGTTATGATCGCTCGAGACCATAACGATCTTGCCAGCGGCATTTCGCCTGAATACTGGCAGTTCCGTCGAGGTTGGGTCCATCGGGTCGGCTGCATACTTGAACTCGGTGAGCAGAAATTCATGAGCATCCTCGTAAATTGGGTCATTTAGCCACTCGACCTTTTTGGTCTGCAGGGCGACAATGCCGAGGTGGAACGGGGGCAGGGCGGAAGGGAACCAATGAGGCAAAAAGAAGCGCAGCCAGAACGCTGGATCGAAGGCCCCACGCTCCATTGCGCTTTGCAGAATTGCTTTGCTTTTTACGTCCAGGCTCATTGTGCTTGCCAACCTAAATCTTGCTTAATTTCGCCAATCAGTTGATAGACCCTCGGTGGTCGAACCCCTAAGCGTTCAGCAATAGCTTTCGGTTCAACGTCATCAGACAACAATTCGGCCACTCTTTCCTTAGTTGCTCTTACTTCATTCCGTCTCACGGCACCAGCATCACAGGCGTCGGATCGCCCGGTTGCCAGATCATGGCCTCATCCCACTTTTTCAGGCCCAATAGCGGCGGGTGCTGATACCCGCGAAGGCAATGCGTGATCAGCAGTGGCGAAGCCATATCCAAACCATGAGCATTTGTGACAATTGGCAGGTATTCGTCAATCAGCTTTATATCCCTGCCATCTTTCCAATTGAGCTTGACCTCGACGACGATTGCCATGCTTGCCTCGGGGATCAAAATGACCGCATCAGGGCTACGCATTTTCGGCATCGTCAGGCATTTATACCAAGGCTCGATCAGTAGTCGAAGGTCGGCTTCGGCTCGCAGCGCGTTTTGCAGCAAACGATAAATCCGCCTGTGATATTCTTGGCCGCGCTTCTTGCTGCCAGCCTTGGCCGTAACACGAACCGAGGCGCCCATACGCATAGACGCCTCGTGTCGCCATCGTTCGAGAGGCTTCATTAGAAAGCCAGCAGCAGAGTGAGGAAGAGCAATCCGGCTGGTGTGCCTTTGCCCTGATCGACGCCGATAATGGCTGCAAGGAAGCAGACCACTGCGAGCAGTGCGAACAACAGATCAAGAGTCATCAGACTTCTCCTTATCAGGCGCCGGTAATTTCAGCGCCTCTCTCACATCGTCTTGCGGGACGAGGTATTCAGCGTTCCTGCGCTTGGCCGCAGCGTTGAGTTCAGCCAGCTTGGCATGATCGAAAACATGCTGTTCTTCGAGAACCTTGTGAGTGCTCGATGGGCCATGCCCGCTCCTGTCGAAGCCGAGTTTGGCGGCAGCTGTGAGTTCGTTATTGTCCAGCTCGTCCGCGTCGATCCGCGCATCCAGCCGTTCAAGAGCCTTCAGCCCAACAGTCTTGAGCTTTTCCGTTACCAGCTGATTGGCCGCACCATTCTTCAGCCGATACATTTCGACTAGCTCTACCATAGCGGGCGCGTTCAGCAGAACGGAGAGATAACTTTCCGTATAGCCTGTGATGCTTGAGACCAACCTGTTGCTCAAACCGTCGGCGATCAGACGAGCAACGTGGTGATGCTTTTCCTTGATCTTCTTCAGGTCGCTCGGGTCATCTTGATCAGGGATAACATCGGAAGTCGTCATGATTAGCTGGCGCAAATCTTCTTCCTCAAGCGCGCCTTCAATCGTGCAGGTCGTCATAGTGGGCCTGAATTGCAGCCCTTCCGGGACAACGATCTGAGACATATCCATTAGGTCTTGACCTTACCGAAAGCGTCCTCGTGAAAGCTCTGACCATCACTGAGCACGACTTGATTACGCACAACATATTCAGTCCCAAGCGTTCCCCCACTGATCCGAACCTCGGTGCCTCTGCCATCCTCGTCAACGACGGAGGCCAGTATGCTGACATCGCCGCTAATCACAGCCCAGGTGCTACCACCCGGCGAGCTAAGGATCGTTGGCGGCGGGTCGCCCAGCTTGGATAGAAATGGCCCCCAGGCCATCCCGAAGTCGATCGCATCAGCTGGGCCTTTGTTGGGCCAATAGATCATTGCGCGTTCCTCATAGTGTCTTATGCACCGGCTGTATGCGTTCGCGCAATAGCCCACGCATGTCAATGTATGGCTTCCGTCCCGAGCCTGCTTCGAGCGCTCCGAACATTTGAAAGGCTGTGTCGATTTCGCTACTGTAGCCATGCCCGACCGTGATCAGCGCGTTGCGGGCAAAAGCTGTATTGATTTCGTTGGCGCGAACGGCTGGCGAGCCAAAGCCAAGCCGCGAGGCAGTGTCGGTTTCGTTCGACCGAGCTACTGGTAGTGTGACAAGTCTATTAAGCTGGAAGGCATTATCAACTTCATCAGAGCGGCTGACGCTACGAATGAAAATCGCAGTGCGAGTGAAAGCAGTATCTGTCTCATTTGCTCTGGTGACAGGAACGCCATAGACTAGACTGAAAGCACTGTCCGTCTCATTAGCCTGTCCAACAAAGCCAGTGTCCAGTCGATTGAGCGCAAAGGCTGTATCGACTTCACGCGGCCAGGTGGTAATAACGAAGTTATCGAACTCAGCGAATTGACCGATGCTGACTGCACCAAGATCATTCAACGAGCAGTCGATTTTAACACTTGTGTTAGTAAGGCTGTGGGTTAGATCAAATGCTGTGTTAGTGAACGGCTGGCCCGCAGCTGTTTCTGCACCGTTGCTGAACCGGACAACCGCGTTCGCGGTGCCAGCAAAGCCTTGTCCTTGAAGCCTAACAACATTGCCAATGCCAAAGGCTGCACCAGTGCTTGGGAATGTCGCAGTTGCCATAACGCTGATGGTATTATCAGCGACGATCCGCAGCCTGCCCGCGACGACTGAAATAGTCGCATCGAAATCAGCCCATTCGCTAAGGTAATTGCTGGAGAAATCTCCGTTAGCAACTGGTGCTCGCCCAATCGGCAGAATGAAAACCTTACCAAGGGCAAATGCAGTGTCAGCCTCGATGCTAACACCTACACCACCGAGCCGTGGGCGCTCAAAAGCTGTATCCGTTTCGTCTGCGCGTTTGACTGGTAGAATGATGCCACGATTGAAAGCTGTATCTGTCTCAATCGGCCGGTTCGGAGACATGGCGATCCCGCCAGCCTTAAACGCGGTGTCGGTTTCATTGGCCTGACCGACTGGTAGTTGTATAATGCCCTGAGAAAGGGCAAATGCGGTATCAGTTTCGTTGGCGCGATTGACACCCAGGCCAACACCACGCGTCGAAGCTGTGTCTCGCTCGTAAGCACCCACTGCTGGTTTGAGCGCGATGGAGTGCCCGCTTGCAGTATCGTTTGCGGTCGCGCCGGAATTAGTTGCTGTGCCGGGAGTGAAGTCTCCTGAGCCATCAACGTGAATGCTGTAACCAAAGCCGAGCCGCGCCCCATGACCGCTGCTATCCTGATCATCAACTTGACTGAAGCCAGTCAGATTGGCTGGCGGCGTAGTCCAGGTCTGCGCGTTGTCCATTGTCGCAGCATAAAATGCAAGCAACAGCGAGGAGTTTGGAGTGTTACTGTCATTAAACGGCTGCATCGAGACGTTGCTGGTCGATGCATTTGTGCTGCCAGAGTTGCTTTGCAGGTAATCAACAGGATTGACGCCGTAGAATACAGCTATCTGCGCGACGAAACGGCTGGAAGCGCCGAGGTTGATCAGACTCAGCGTTGTGTCAACTGTTGCACCCTGCTGTTTTGCAGAGATTTGGTGATTGAGGTCATTTACGCCATTGACATAAACTTCCTGAAGTTCGTCATAAGCTCCACTATTGTTGCCTGAAATAGTAATGTCTTGGTCAGTGTTGAGCTGAACGCCTACATGAGCGACGACATAATCGCCCGGTCGAATATCGAGGGTAGTAAGGCCAACCGAACCTGTGCCCGAGCCGTTAGCAGTGCCAGCTGCTTCTATAAAACCAACTCGAACTGGAGCAGTTTTACCAATACTTAACACTTGTGTTGGAGCACTTGGGGCAAATGCTGTGCTTGTCTCATTCGATTGTCCATGCCCGGCAGCCATCCCGCGTGCTGATGCTGTGTCAGTCTCGGTTGCTCGGCCAACGGTAGCCGGTGGAACGAGCGTCATGACCATGCGAGCGCGGCCTATACCACCAGCACCAGAGTTACCACCACTGTTGCCGCCGCCTCCGCCGCCACCGCCGGGAACGAAGCCAGCAATACCAGCACCAGCTGATGGGCCGCCATAACCACCACGAGCAAGACCGGAAGCAGTTGCAATACCACCTGGCCCGGCGGTCGAGCCGCTACCAGCTGAGCCGTTGTTGCCAGTATCGTTTGCACCAGCAGACGAGCCACCACCGGAACCTGCGCGTGATCCGCCGCCACCCTGACCGTTGGCACCTGCGCCACCAGCGAATTTAACATCACCGACGCTCGTGCTAGTAACACCGCCCGCGCCACCTCCAGAGCCAGCAGCCGCACCACCCGAGCCACCTTTAGCAAGGCAACCATCAGTTGTGCTCGATGGAGCGCTGTTGGTATTCAACCTCAACCAACAATCGCCACCAGCCGCTCCAGCGGCACCACCTGTGGGCACGCTGCGGTAGATGGTATCAGCATCACCGCAAGTTAAATCATTTGTCTGAGCATAAGCCCCACCGCCACCACCACCTTCAGCGCCAGTTGTAACAGAACCGCCACCGCCTGCACCAACGCAGATCAGTGTAACAGCTGTAACACCTGCGGGCACATTAAAGCTAGAAGTGCCTGTGGATGTTATGAACTCATCGCGGACATCATCCGGCGAGATTAAAATTGTGAAGGCCTCACAAGCTGTTGCACCATTAACGCATGTTAATTCTTGCTGTGGTAAGATGGTCTCGGCAGATGCTTCAGCAACATTGACGGCAATATCAATTGTCACAGGTGTTGACGGATCAATCGCCTCCGTCCAAGTAAGGTTCGTTCCACCGCTTGCTGCAGCCGCTGCTGCTGCGCCAGCGCCACCCGAAATGCAGAGAGCCAGCTGTCCCGCGGCCATAAAGCCCGGCGAGGCAAGAGCAATTTGATCCGTCAGGATGCTATTTTCGGTCTGGTAAGCGCCGAACGGATTGTCTATATTAGCACCGCTGATAGCCATGACAAAAGCTGTGCAGGTGCCTGATGGGTCAATGTTGACTACAGAGCCTTCGGTGCCATCACGCTCGCGGTATTTAATACGTGCCGTTATCTGAGTCGAAGTTCCGTTCGCGGCGGGAATGCTGACATCTTGACCAGTTGTCCAGCCTGTTGGCGTCGGGCATGTGCCAGTGGTGTTGTTCCATGTGACAAGGAGAAGTAGCTCGCCATTATTCCCGCTGGGAATTTCAACGTCGATAGCCGCGCCTGAAGTAGTATTGGCAGCACCTACTGCTACATATTCAGCGGCCATTAGGCGACCCTCCGTCCGAAGGTCAGCGCTTCGCTGTCGTTGAAAGCTGCGATTGGCCGATAGTCTTTGAATTTGCTGTGCTCAAGAACGGTCGGCGCCCGGCAGTCGCAAAACCGGCGGGGAGTCCACAGTAGGGCATGGGGCTGATGCGTCACGAGATCATCGACGATTAGCAGCCAAAGAATGGCTGGCTTGATACCGCCGTTGATCAGCAGGGCGCGAGTGAATAGAACCCAGTCCTCGCAATCACCCGCCTTGAGCCGGAGCGTTTCCATTGGAAGAAGCCATTTGTCAGCGCCAGTGGGCTCAGGACAATACTTGATCAGCTGACGCGCAAGCGCATGGGCCTCTTCCGACGACCGCGCCAACAGGTTCTGCGACAGACGAGCGTCTTTAGCTGCGAGCCACTTCGCAGTTAGGCCGAGGCCTTTAGGCGCTGGGGTCGAAGTCCAGCCGTTGGGCAAGTCCAGGGGCACTAGCCGGGACTATCACTTAAGCTGCCCGGAAGAAAACGCCCGAGGTCATCTGAATGTCAGCGCCCGACGGAGTGACTGCGAAATCGAACATCGTGCAGGGGATGATGTTCGAGTCGGTGCCGGCACCAGTATCGCTATCGTAGGCGACGGCGATCTTGCTGATGGCATTGCCCGAAGCGGCCGTCCAGGTGACAGTCGGCAAGCTGATCTCGTAGTAGTCAGAGCCGTCGGTCGGGGCTGGCAGCGCGGCGAGTTCTGTATCAGTCAGGGTCTTGCGGCCCATCGTGGTTTGCTCGTTGGTCGTGCCGGCGACCAGGGCAGCGACGGTGTCAACGTCGATGAGGGTAGCGTCCGACTCCAGGCCCGATGTTTCCAACGGGATCAGGATCAGGGCGGATGCCGACGGGTCGTTGCTCTCGACGCGATTGTAAAATTCAATCACTCGACCCTTGGCAATGTTGAAAACGATGTTAGCCATAGCTGAAGTCCCTTCGTTATCTGTAGTCGATGTTCAAGCACTGGATGTCTGCCGCCACGAGGGCACCTGTATCCGCATCGGCGGCAGCTGTCGTGAGCGCGAAGCCGATGCCCAGGGCATAGCTATCGTGCAGCTCGAAATCGAAATTGGAAGTTGCGGCGAGGCGGATCGTCTTACGAGGCACGTCGGTGCCAACCGTCGGCGCAGTCGCCTTGTTGTATAGCTTGAGGAAAACGGCTGAGGCTTTATTATTAAAGCCCTGAATGCGGTGGACGGCGCCTGGTGATCCTTTGACCAGCGTGGCGTTGGTGGACGCCGCAGCGCTTAGGAGCCGATGGGTCGCAGTTGCTGAAGGTATGCCCCTCATTTCAAGCCTCCTGTCGCGGGCCACGCAGGTTGATCTGCGCTATGTTCGGTGTAGCATACTCGGGTGCTGCCTACAATAGAAAACCAAGGCAGCGTAACACATCACCCAAAAAGCTGTGGAGAAATTTATCTCACTGCCTCTCTACCACGGGCGCGCACACGGGGGGAGTAGGGTGGGTCTTGAGCGTTCGTTTCGCGCAAGTAACGATCTGCCACTGTCGATCGAGTCCCGCAATTCCACCGAGTCCCCTTTCGTTCGCAACCGTTCCCCTTGACTCGATATTCGCGGAACAAACGGGGACTGGTTCGGGAACAAGGCCTTTCGGGACTCAAGGTAGCGGACAAGGCGACGAGTCACTGTAGCGCGCCCCTAGACGGCCTAGCGTCGATTTCACCCTTTGTTCCATATTTATTTCGAGTCGTTCCCGGTTTGGGCCTTGACCCTTTGTGCTACATGTGGGACACCATTAGCCGAGTCGGAACGGCGGACGGCCCCGACTCGCCTTTGAACCGTCCATTGAAGGAGTCACATTATGGTTAAGGTAACTATTGAATTGCCGGACTCGATCCGCGTTCCTTTGTCGGACACCGGCAAATTCACAACGGTTCCGGTTGCGGACATTGCGAAGCATCCTCACCAAATTCGCTTTGCGGCGATAGCGGGATTTGAAGGCGCACTCGCCAACATTTCGCGCGGCAAGGATGACAAAGGCAAGCCCAACTCGGACGCCACTTTCGCGGCGACTCGTGAAAAGCGCATGAAGCCGTGGATTGAAGGCGCGGACTCTTGGGGTTCGACGGAACGCGGTGAGTCTGCTTACACTGCCATGCGGGAAGTGTGGGTGGATGATTACCGGACTCGCGCCAAGGCGACGCTAAAGGAAGCCGATGCTTTCATTCGCGCCAAGGTCGAGTCCCGGCTTGGCAAGGATACGAAGGCGACCTTTGGCGCTTTCCTAGACGCAACGGCGCTCGACATCGTTGACGCCAAGCAAGCCAAGACGGCGGACGAAGCGCGGACAATGCTTGAAGCGCATCTGTCCGGACTCGTCGAAGCGCGGGACAAGGCGCGGGCGGAAGTCGAAGCCAAACTCGACGTTCCGGCCTTCGACCTTTCGGCCTTCAAGAAGTAAGATCAACTCGACCCGGTAGGTTTCGGCCTACCGGGTTTTTTCTTGTCTATCGAACCTCCCCCGCCGCGAGCATGAAGGGCACCAGCGTTGCGGGAAATCTTTTGGCCGCCCGTGATTGTCGGCTAGCTCCACTTGATCCACTAGCTCCACTAAACGGGATTGAAACGTCCCTATTTGTAACACATGATGACGAGCATGGCAGATCGCCCGATGTAACACATGTCGGCGGCGGACATGTAACACATACCATCGACCGCCCACCTCGACCGACCGACCATCCACCAGCACCGGGCTTCTTAACCTCTTAAATTTTTTTTTTTTTCTTATTACAGGGTAGTGATCCACCAGCACTCATGCAGTCTGTCACCCCTCGTCGGCATGTGTTACCAAACCACACACGATTACCCCCATCTAGCGGAGCTAGTGGATTAAGCGGATTAAGCGTCAAATATCGGCCTCACTAAACACCCTTGCGAGGTTCCTCATTTTCCCGCATAATACATGTCTTGGCGAAGTCATCCCTCGCCAACCTAGAAGGGTCCCACGATCGGTCACAAGCTAGGGGCTCAACTTTCATGCGCGCCGTCGATAGCAAGATGGCTCACCATTTCAATCTTACTTCCAGCGATCTCGAAGATTATCCCTGGAACGACTACTTCGAGCCCGATCTTGACATCGACGACGCTGCCTCCGAAGCCGTCGCCATGTGGGCCTACGATCACGGCTTCGATGGCTCTCCCGACACTTATGCCGAGGAGCGTTAGTCATGCCCTTCTACCTCATCCTTGCATATGCCCGCTATCTCAAGATGATCGGGCTTGACCTTGACGAGCGCCGCGATGGCATATCCCAGCCTCCGTATTCCGGTTGGCAGTCTCGCGACATTGCCATCGACTACTACGAAAGGAACCTGTGATGTCACACTTCCGTCACCCTCGTTTGCTTGATCCGCCTCATTTCAATCCGGGATCAGCCAGCCGCGTGGCCATCAACCACGCCCGCGATTACTATATCCACCAGCTCCGGCATCGGCTTCCCGTATCAGCGCGGGCCAATCCCTATGCCCCAGGCCATAGTTTGCACGATGTCTGGGTCGCGGCGCTTTTGACCGAGGCCGGCGATACTCTCGACATCGCAGCATCCTTCGGCGGAGACTACACTTGCCACGGCTGATTAGCCACCCTTGCCAGCAACGCCCGGCTGTGTTAGTAACATGGCTGGGCGAAGCTATGCCCACAATGAAAGGAGACACGGTATGTCACAAGATAGCGAGGACGATGGTCTATCATCGCACCTCAGCCGTTTCGTTATCTGGCGCGATGCCCTCACTGTTCGCACCCGGACACGAGTCTACAAGATGTCCGTCCGTTGCGAGCACATCGGGTTCGTCGCCATCGCAGCAGTTGATGCCTTCCATTGGCACTCGTATCTGTTCGCGGTATCCATCTGGCTCCTGCTTACGGGAGTCATCATCGAAATCTTTGGAGGAGTCGAATAATGTCACACCATGAGTTAGCCGCCGTCATGATCTTCAGCATGGCGTTCCTTTTCTGCATCGTCCTCTGTGCGGACACGCTTCCCACAGGACGCCGTATCATCCCACTCGGCCGCCGCGCTTTTGAGCGTCTCAGCGACGGCTTGGAAAAAATCTTCGGAAAGGGCTTCTAGTGGCTTTCATCGCCATCCTGCCCCTTCTGTGGGCAATCTACGACTGCACAAGAAAGGACATTTAACATGCTGGAATATGCAATCTATCTTCAGAACGGGATGGGCTTGGCCGACACAGGCCTTGCCGTCAACCGTATCGCCCTCGGCACGTTCTTCACCATCAGCGGCTGGCACAAGCTGTTCAAGGGGGT
>Ga0137422_1000154_pt1 | contig 16344 bp, 34 predicted proteins | sample EasRivERMZT551_2_FD_102330 | JGI IMG/M metagenome (GOLD analysis project Ga0137422, IMG submission 102330) | Soil microbial communities from meander-bound floodplain in the East River, Colorado, USA - East River MetaG ERMZT551_2 | ecosystem: Environmental > Terrestrial > Soil > Floodplain ... | reverse complement strand
CCCCCCCCATACACGAGGCGTCACGCGACCGTCACGTGTGCAGACCGCAAGCCGCGGCTAGGTGTGTGAACAAGGGAAGGTTGGCACGGATGTTGCAGGGAGGGGAGGGTATGAAACAATACGACGTCGCCACTCGTCAGTTCGTATTGGTCGCCGAGGGGCGGGGCACCTGCGGGGACTGCTACCTCCCGATAGCGGTCGGGGAGGCGTTCCGATGGAAGAAGAAGGGGCGGGTTACCTACCCCGCCCACGTCAAGTGCCCGAACGGGCTATCTGAAAATAGTCCTATAACTATCTCAAAATAGCCCGCAGGCAGGGATTAATGCTAGTGGGAGTTAGTTCCCCAGGACTAGAGGAGACCGACCGATGGAAGCGGCCCTGTTTATGACCCTCGTCAAGTGCGTGTTCGTGTTCGTCGTAACACTAATCGGTGTTGTATGGGCGTTCAGGAGCGTTTAGGAATATGGTTTTCTGGGAAGATAGTCCTACTGGCACGGAACTTGCACCTAAAGCAGCGTGCCCTGCGAAGGCTTACCGAGGTCCGTATTTTGATGTTCGCGTGGCAACCGCCACAGTAAGGAGCCTGAACAACAATGAGCTACGCACGATTGTCCGAGACTGCCCCCGCGTCGGCCGACCTGACGCCGATGGACGCAATCCAGGGGCAGGATCTGGTTCTGATGAGCGTGGAGGCGCGTGAGACGACCTACGGTCGCGGCTACCTGCTAACCCTCACCTCGCAGGATGACAATGACGCGGAGGTTCTCTCCTGCCTGACCAGCGCCGTCGTGGTGGTCGGTCAGGTCGACAAGATGCTGGAAGCGAACAAGGGCAAGTTCAAGCCCTGCATCGTGCGGTTCGAGAAGTCGGGGAGGTGTTGGGTCATCGTCTAAACATCATTCCAGTGTGACGTGTCGGTCGGGGAGGGGGAAGAGAGCCCCCTCCCCTCTTCTGTTCAGGGAGTATGAACGTGAGAAAGAAAACCCCTCGTAAGGCGTGGCAGGACTGGCATAGTGACTTCGCCCTCATCGTGAACGGGTTACTGCTGGAAGGTCTGATGCAAGGCCCCCTCTGTCGCACCTGCGACGAGCGAACGGTCCTTGGAGTTCGCCTCGCGGGTCGCCTCAAACAGTGGGTAGATGAGCACCCCAAGCCCCCGAAACCTGAACCGAGGGCCAGGACCAAGAAGGCGCGGGAGGGGTTGCCGTGAAACTGTGGAAATGGTTTGTCAAGCCCCCAAAAAAGGCGGAACCTGCCCCCCGTGGTATCGTGTCAATAAAGGTTCGTGAGGTGCCCTGCCGCGACCATCCCTCCGAGGAGTGGCTAACAATCAGCGTTGACGGTCATATCATTATGGAGTGTTGCACGGGGGCGCTCAAGGCATACTCCCGCAACCTTCGGGGGAAGGATCTAATCCAATGGCGATGACACCTGCCGAACGCGCGAAGGCATACCGCAACCGCAAGAAGGAGGCGGGAACCCCTGCCAAGGGAGGGGGGAACGGCAAGCGCCTCCCGGCTGCGTGGCCCGGTCCCTGCGTCTACCTTGACGGTGAGGCTTACGAGGGGGAGGGGTATACCCTCCTGCAAACCCTAGACCCGAGAGACGGGGCTGTCTACACAACCGAGAGTGAGAGCGGTCGACTGTCGACCGACCTCATCCTTGAGCACCTCTTCCTACCCCCGAAGGCGATACACTTCGGTTACGGCTTGGGCTACGACGTGTCGAACTGGTTGCGCGACATTCCCCGCGACACCCTGACAGACCTCCTCGCCCGAGGGTTCGTGAGGTGGGGGCGATGGAAGCTTGACTGGCTGCCGGGTAAGATGCTCAAGGTGTGCGACCGCTCCAGGCCCCCAGGAGACCGTCAAAGGGTCGTCTACGACCTGTGCCCGTTCTATCAGCGCCCCTTCATCACGGCGCTTGAGGAGGCGTCCCTGGAGGTTCCGGAGGTCATCCGTATCGGTAAGCGCCTCCGAGGTCGGTTCACCCGAGAAACCCGCGACTTCGTGAGCGAATACAACATAGCTGAACTTCACGCTATGCACGCCTTGCATACCTCCCTCTGCCAGACGCTAGAGGCGGGCGACTGCAAGATACGGCATTGGTTCGGCCCAGGCTCCTGCGCCCGTCTGACCGCCAAGCAACACGGCGTCACCATTGCCGATGACGAACAGCAGGCGTTCCTCAAGTCGCGTCGACGGTCGGGCGACCTTTGGATAGGCGACGCCCCTTCCGAACGACACGCGAACCCTCACGCTTGCGTGGTCGACGCCTTCTTCGGCGGTCGCTTCGAGTTGTCCCGTCAGGGGCCTGTCGACGCCTGTTGGGAGTATGACCTCTCATCGGCTTACCCCTGGGCGCTCGCCTCCGGGATGCCCTGCTTCGCCTGTGGGGGTAGGTGGGAGGGGGGCGAAATCACGCCTGGGATGCTGCCGACCTACCTGAACCGATGGACGGTGCTAGAGGTCTCCTGGCAGGCTAAACCCCTCACAACCCCTACTGTTAGGGGTGTGCCTGGAGCCCTAACAACCCCTACCAATACCCCTACCTGGGGACCGTTCCCAATGAGGTTGACCCGGAACCTCGCTTGGACGCGGGAGGGTCGGGGATGGTATCACAAGTGCGAGGTCGACGCTGCGGTGACGCACCTATCACACCTTTATGATATTCGGGTTCACGCCTTTTGGTCCTGGCACCCGACCTGCCAACACGACCCTTGGTCCTGGGTAGGGGATGCTGCCGCCGAACGGGTTGCCCTCAAGCACACCGACCCGTCGCGGGCACAGTGTCTCAAGCTGTCGCTCAACTCACTGTATGGGATTACGGCTGACAAGGCAGGCGTTGACAGGGGGCGTGTTCCGCGTTACCATAATCCATATTGGGCAGGCTTGATTACAGCCCGCACGCGGGCTAGGATGCTTGAGGCTGCAGGCGTCGGAGGTGACGACATTATCTACCTTGCAACCGATGGAGTTCACTCGTCGCGACCACTTGACCTCCCCACAGGCGACGGCTTGGGCGACTGGGAGGTTCCCAAGCGGGCAGGGATGCCGGCCGTTTTCCTCGGCCCAGGCACCTACCTTTACGATGACGGTAAGAGGGGCAAGTCGCGAGGCGTTAACCTCGGCAAGTTCACCGATCAAATCCGCACCTGGGAACGTCTCTACAGGATGACCGCCCCCCGTGGTCAGATCAACCTCCTTGAGCGTCACTTCGTCCCCGTCAGGGAGGCGCTCTCACGCTCACGGATGCAGCCTCCCGAGAGGTTTGAGGACATTGTTAACACCTGGGCCACGCGTCCCCGTGAGCTATCCTACAACCTCGCCCCCAGGCGCGAACCGGCAGGCGTGGGGAGGTGGGTGGCCCCCTCCCTCTCGAACTGGCTTGCGTTCGGTCAGGCGTTCCTCGTTCCTACCGACCAACAGATGATTGACGCCGAAACCTGGGCGTCAGATCAACCCGAGTGGGGAAGGCACAAGCTAGATGCCGTCTAAACCGTTCACCCGTCGCGGTATCACCTTCGCCTCACAGTATGCCTACAGACAGTTCCTAGCTGCCGAGAGGGGGTTCTCTAGCCCTGCTGCCCGCAACAAGGCGATAGCGGCGGCAAAGAGGGCTATCACCCCCCGCAGGGGGACGCTCACCGACGGTGAGGTCGGCGTTCTGTCGGCGGGGATAGCGGACTACAATGGACGCATTGGTTCGTTCGTGGAGGGTATAGCCCCCTCCGCCCGAGGGTCGAACCGCCTCCCTCCTGAAGTGATTGCAGTTATGCGTTCGCTTGGCGCGAACCAATACCCAATATGGAGGATGCTTTACCAGTGAGCAAGATACAGTCGGCGATGCAGTATATGAAGCGTCGCGCCAACCTTCCGACAGGTGACCACATTGTCGAACTTGAGTGCGAGAAGTGCGGCACACCGATACTTTGTTGGAATGATGACAAGATGCTGTTTGACTGCTATCCATACGAAAAGACGTGCACGAATTGCAAACGAATTGCCCGCGAAGAATACCTTGCAATTAATGGACGTCGACGGCTGATGTGAGTTATAATGAAGTAGACGCAGCTCATTCTAATCTTCTTCAGGTCTGTTAGCTTCCTCCCTCCCACCTGCACAATCAGGGAGAGGGAGGGGGCTCCTTTCTCTGGGGGCGCAATGGGACAACTTGCAACCATCGCAGGGTTCGTTATCCTCGGTCTTTCACCCTCGTTCATAGACTGGCAGCAGTCGCCAGAGCACCGTTCGCAGTTTACGATTTACTACCTCGTGGGTATACTCCTTATATGGTTCGGAATTGACGCGTGGGTAAGGAGGCGCTGATGGGCGAAGAGATCGTTATCGTCACTTCTGGGGAGGAGGCAGCACCTCCTGACCCTCCCGCGTCCGACGTGATTGAGCCATTGCTTGACCACGAAGGGCGCATTGCTGCGTTAGAAGAAAGGGTTAGTGAATGTCAGACGACATTGTCAGCCTTGCAGATGACAGCGGAATTGGCAGCGATGCAGGCACAGGAGGCGACGGAGGCAGCCCTCCAGGCCGAAAGTCTCGCACTCGAAGCAGCGACGCAGCCGGAACCGGAACCGGAACTGGAGACGGAGGCGGTGGAGGAGATACCGGCGGAACCGGAAAGCGAAGAGGTCGCCCCCGAAAAGTCGACGAACTGGTTGGAGAAGTTGCTAGTCATCCGGTAAAGTCAACACGCGGGCGCAAGCAAGGCCCCGACCTCAAGGCGCTTGTCGACACGATGGTAGTCGGGATGTTCGGTCTCGTCGCGGTCGCGACCGCTCACGAGCATTGGCTTAAGGACCGGGAGGACGTGGTCGCCATTACAGGCCCCCTGAACGCCTGGATTGACCAACTCCCGGCAAAGACGCTCAAGAAAATCGAGGCGAACCTCGCGCCTACTCTCTTCGTGGTCGGACTGGCGACGGTCATCGGCCCAGACGCGGTAGTGGAGATGAGAATACGGAATGAGCAAAAACGCGCTGTCAATCCTGTTCCCCGGTCGCGCCAACAGATCGCGGGCCAGGGTGAACTCTCCTTTGCAGAACGCCCTACAAACGGCAATAGCGGGCATCATCGAGACACCGGAGGCAGCCCAAGCTGGTATAGCTCCGTTCCTTCCGTCGCTCCTATCGGCAACGACTATGATGTGTGACGATGACATACGGAACGGTCGGGAGTTGATGAGGGGTTTCGTGAGGGCGCTTGATGAAGCTGACAAGTCTGAAACAACTCCGACCGAAACCCGACCAACGCCTCCTGATAGTGGGGGCGACGGGAACGGGCAAAACGACCCTTGCGAAGCAGATACTGCTGCCGTATAAACCGCTCATCGTCATTGACAGTAAGTGCACCTACGGGGGCAAGGGGGGCACTCCCGGCTACGAAATGGTCAGTAGCCCAGGTCAACTCAAGAGGTTAAGAGGCAGCGTCACGCACATTCAGTATCGACCCGATGAGAACCATCAATCGGTGAGCGACTACGACGAGGTCTATAAGTGGTGCTATCGACGGCAGGAGATAATGGTTTACACCGACGAAGCGTTCCTAGTCCATCACGGGTCGTTCGCCCCCGATTGGCTGCGTGCGTGCGTGACGTGCGGTAGAGAGTTAGGCATCGGAATGGTGACGGGAACGCAACGACCGAGGGGGATTGACCTACGACTTCTGACGGAGGCAGAGGTATTCATCGCGTTCGACCTTCGGCACCGAGATGACCGGAAGCGTATGGCGGAAATGGGAGGTGAGGAGTTTATGGTCCGACCGCCGAAACACGCCTTTTGGGTATGGAGGGCAGGGGATGAGACCCCCGCACTTGCAAGGCTAACCTTGAGGGAGGAAGGCTAAATGTTCGACCGAATGTCACAGTATGGCACCGACCCGACGGGGCGAGGAGCGGCGAATATGTCGGCGCTCACCGTCCCTCACGGGTTCCGGTCGTCATTCCAATCACCGGGGATGGAGGTAGACGAGGGCGACGCCGACGCTCATCCGGCAACAGGAGGCAACCCGGTAACATTCCTGTTCATCCTCATCGGCCTTATCATCGGGATGTTTTTCATTCACCGGGCGTCGCCACTCATCCGAGGGGAGACGTTCGGCGTCAACTGGTTTACGTTCTTCGAGGTCGGGATTATGGCGACCGCCTTTATCCTGCTTGCGAAGGCGTTTTTCGGTCGGTTCCACGTCTACGGGGTTACACCCGCAATCGCAGCGATTTAAGGGGAGGAAGCAATGGCAACGAAGAACGGTTCGCAGCAGGGGGGTGTGGCCCAGGCGATGCCTGTCGGGCGGTTTGAGAGCGACACTCGGCAACAGATTATCACCCTGTCGCCAATGGCCCCCCAGACGCCGGGAACGGCAGGGCAGATCGTAACGCAGCAGTTGCCCACGAGCGGTTACCTTTCGGCTATCTGGATGAGGTTGCAGGGCACGACCACCACGACCTCCGCACAGTCGGCGGTAGTCGACGCTTACCCGACGCCCCCGTGGAACTTCATTCGGAAGGTCCGCGTTTACACGAATATGGGCGTCGAACTCGTGAACCTGTCCGGTTACGGTCTGTATCTCTATCAGTCGGCGCTTCGGTCGGGTCTCGACATTGACACCATCGTCAACTCAATGACCTACGCTGTCACCGACGGTGGTGGTAACAACACGGTGCGAAGTCGCTACCTCGTGCACCCAACCTCACTCGGCGTGTCGTCCTCCGAAACGTGGCGGTGCGGTTACTACCTGCCGATTGCCTGGGGAACGGGCGGCAAGGCGGGCCTGCAGTTGCTGCAGGATGACGCGGTGAAGTATTACCTCGAACTGACGTTCGGCGACCTGACTGACCTGTATGCGTCGACCTCGGGCACGCCGACCCTCTCTAACGTCAGCGTCGACGTTATGGTGGAAACGTTCAGCACTCCGAGGAACCCGGCAAACCGGCCCGACCTGTCCTACTCGAAGGTCATCCTCGAAGAGACGCAGCCCTTCGACGCGGGCACGGGTGTTACCACGTTCAAGATGGTAACCGGCAATATGGTGACGCAGCTCATTCACGAACTCTCGAACGGCGCGACAGCGGTGCCGCTTGACCCGACCGAGGTTACCCTGCTGCGAATGGACTATGCAAGCACGCAGGTGCCTTACAATATGAACCCTGACCTGCAACTGTTGCGGCAGGCGTTCCTCTACGGGCGGAATATGCCACAGGGGGTGTATATCTGGGAACTTTCGGAGGCGCTCGGACTGAAGGAACTTCCGACGATGAGAGACGTCATCGACACTCTGATGCTGACGAACCTTCAGACCGAAATCACCCTTGCAGGCGTCACGTTGGCAAGTTCACGCCTGCGAACCATCAAGGAGTGGTTGGTCCCCAACCGGAACTTCGGCGGCTAACGCACGCACAGAAAGTGCGTGAAGAGAGGATGAACAGGTAAATGGAACACTTCGGGTTCAACCTGGGGGAGTTCATTCAGGCGTTCGTAATCTTCCTGGGGGCCTACTTTGGCAGCAAGCACGGCAGCATCAACGCCAACAAGTAAGCCTATCAGGCTGACGGGAGTTGCAGTTGCGCTCGTAGTCCTGGGGGTGGTTATGTTTGCCCTACCCCCAGGCGCGAGGGTTTGGGTAGCCGCTATCGTGCTGACAATGGCCCTGTTGGTGCGAGGGGGCGACGTCGCAAAGATCATAGACGATGCCCGACGGCGCGTCTACGGAGGCTGACAGATGAAGATGCATATCGGATGGTTCGCTCTCTTCCTCATCGCCATTGCGGCTTGGTTCGTGTGGCAGAAAAAGGGGATGACGACCGAGTGAGTTAGGAACACGCTACTAGGCTTGTGGCGAGAAGGAGAATAGACAATGCAAGCCGTTACCCTGTGGATTACCGTCATTGCCGTGGTGCTCGTGGTCGCTTACCTCGTGTCGCCGAAGAGTAAGGCTGCCGAGGTGCTCAAGTCGCTCGGTCAGGCGTCGGCGAGTAACATCCGTGCGCTGGCAGGAGGCGTTGGCTAATGTTTGACAGCCTGTATCCCGAACTGGAGGAGCAGATGATGCCCTCTGTCGTTCACGACCCTTACCCGACGATTACGGCAGATCGGGGGCAGGCTGACCGACACCCCTGGACTGACCAATACCTTGAGGTGCAGTTGCAGCCTCGAATGGGGCGAACGCCCGTGAGGGGGAGTATTGTTGACGTTCACCGTATCGAGGGGCCTAACCTCCCTCACGGTCGCGTCCTGGGCAACCCCTCACGGGTTATGTCCCCGATGCTGATTGACACGAACCAACCGCAAACCTTCGACGCGCCTGCTCCTATCATTGCCTGGGCACCGAACCCTATCGTGCAACACTCGTTCGGGCAGGTGACGTTGGCGGTCGACGATATGCGACACGTCGTTCCGAAACAGCAGATAGGGTATTCCTACGATGCCCTGTCGCAGCAGGAGTTAGTCGAGGAGGCTGCCCTTCGTGTGAGGAGAAGTATGTATGGACGCTGACCGCCTTAAGAGGCTACTCACTCACCTTGCAGACGCTATCGTGTTCACGGTGCGCGGCGAACTCAAAGACACGAAGATAGCCGTTCGCGACGCACTGGAAATGCTTGAGGAGCGGTGTGCTACCTGCGGGCAGTGCTACAGGGACGAAGGGAGTTGAACAATGCGCATATTCGGGAAGGAGATACCAACCAAAACCGCGTGGATAGGTGGCGGTCTGATGCTGGCAGCCGTCGCGGTCATCGTGTTCCTTCGTGCACGCGCAGGGGGAGGCGGTGCAGTCGTAGGGGAGCAACCAACCGACGAACAGGGGGATTTTGGAGGTGGAATGTCAATCGGTGCTCCGTCGGGGGCGGTCGCCGATGAATACCAGAGTAGACTTGACCAATCGGAAATCGAAGCGCAGCAAATCGCCAACACCTACCAGCGGAACCTAGTAGCGCAGCAGGAGCGTGCGTTCAACTTTGAGCAGGCCCAGGCCGAACTCCTCGCGCCCAACCTGATGGAACTGGAGAAGGCACGCTTGGGCACCGAAACGCACTATCAGAAGGCTGCAGCCAAGGCAGCAATCTCGTGTCCTGGGAAGGCAAGCGTTCGCACCGACCCTGCGACAGGTCAACTTTACTGCCGCGAAAAGACGAGCGGTATACCTGTCGTGACAGACCTCATCCGGTCTGTTGAGGGCGTGGTCTACGGTGTCAGGCAGGCTGCGCCCGAGATAGGCTACGAGACCGCGAAGCAGGCAGCGAAGTATTACACGGCGCGTGAGTTCGGAACCTCGTCGGTTCCCGCCCCGAAGGCACCGACGCCTCCCGCGAAGAAAACGAGGGTTCTGCAGCCTGCCGGGTCAGCATTGGAGCCTCACAACCCGCGACCGTTTGAGGAGAACTTCTGATGATTAACACGGGCTACCCCTACGAGGGGTTCGAGGATATGTTCCCGAACACGCAGCCAACGCCCGAGTGGTATGGACACGGGCATAAGCATTTCGTGCACAACAACACGCCGATGAAGCGCCTCCTTCTCGTCGACGGGCAGCGTCGGGATGTGATTGACGTCACCGACCCTGACGAACCGCTTGACCACGTCGTTGCCGACGAGTTGCGCGGTCAGCCTGCCGAGAGGGCGCACTTCCCGGTAAGCACCATCTTGACCATTATCCCGACGGCGCGACCGGGCGCACGACCGGATATGGAGAGTGGTCAGTTTCAGTTGCCCGACACTCGGCCCGGTCTGCTGATGCATCATCGGCGCGGAAGGGGGCGGTAAATGGCTACCGGTTTCGGCAACGAACCTATCGGGAGAGGGGCTAGGGGGTTGCGTGCGGACCAACCCCTCCCCTCCCAGGGGGACGACCTCAATGCTATACGGAAGCGTTACTGTGGGCCGAAAACACTATCGGTGCAGAACGTCGCCCTCGCACAGAACCAAGCCCAACGGTTCGACCTGACGGGGACGCCCATCAATCAAATCATTCTGACGGGCAACACCGGACAGATCAACGGTTACTTCGGCGACTACACCTCTGGGAACGGGCAGGCACCTGTAACGCCTCACTTCGTCGCGTCGGCGGCTATCGTTCCCGTGACGGAGGTCATATCCCTGCCTCCGGGGGACGATTACATTTTCACTCTGCAGGCGTCGGGCGGCGCGTCGACCGGAACCGTGACGTTCTGCTACGTCTAGAGGAGGGTCATCGTGCGACGCTTCTTAAGACGTGCGCCGATGCTGTTCGGCCTGGGAGGAGGGAGTGCTGGTATGGCAATCTTCGTTAAGACAGCGCCGTCGGCGTCGACCGACAACGTGATACAGCCGACCGGGCCGACCATCATACCCCTAATCATTCGGGGGGCGGTCGGGCAAACGGCTAACCTGACCGAGTGGCAGGACAGCAATAGCGTGGTGAACGCCCTCGTGAACGTCGACCCTGCGACGCTTGCAATCTTCTACGTCACGCGAACGAGCGTGAACGTGTCGGGAACGACTAACGCGATACGAGGTGACGCTACCGCAGCACCTGCATCAGCACCTGCCGCTAACACGTCCTACAGGGGTATACAGGCGTTCGCCAATACACTTGCAGGGATGAGTAGCGATATGTCGGCGGCAGGCGTCAATCTGGTAGCCCTTAACGCTGTAGCGCAGCACGCGGCGAACGTCAACCTCGCCATATTGAGAGGCGTTCAGGTCACGGCTAACCATCAGTCGGCAGCGACCGTCGCCCTATCTCACGGTCTGTCGACGGGGATTAACAACACGGGCGGTGGGGTAATCACCACGGGGGTAGGGTTTAACATTGCTGCCCCTGGAGCATCGGGAGGTAGCACCTATACCAACGTGCAAGGGATTGACGTTCAGAACCAGGGGAACGCCCTCATCGCCAACAGCTTCGGCATCCGTATACGGGCGCAGTCCGGTTCCACGGTGCAGAACGTCGGGTTGATGATTGACGGGGGGCGAAACCAGTTTAACGCTTCCGCCGCTACCCAGATACCCCTAGTCCTGCAGGGTTTCGCCGCTCACTCAACAAGCATTTTCCACGTTCAGAATAGCGGCGGCGGCGCTATCTTCGTGGTCGGTCAGAACACCATCGGCGCGTTCGGCGCGACGCCGGTTGGTCAGCGGGTCGGCGCGTCGGCGGCAGGCATCGCTGCTATCGTCGACGCAAACGCGCAGGCTGCGATTGCAGCCCTGCAGGCAGCACTTAACACCCTGGGGTTCGTAACAGCCCCCGCCTAAAGGAGAATGAACTGTGACGCACGAAGAGAAGATTGCTCACCTGCAGCAGGCGCTTAAGGAGGCGGAAGCACACCTGGAGAACACCCGTGTAAATCACGGGCTGGCAGTCGTCAGCTACGATTACATCAAGAAGGAACTTGAAAGGCTGCAGGGCTCGTGAGGCGCTTCCTTCGCAGGGTTCCCGACGGGGGAGGAAGGAACCTCGTAATCGACCCTGCCACCCTCCCCGGTCTCGAACTGTATCTTCGGTCAGATCGCGGTATAGCGTCGGCTGACGGGGCTCCTGTGGCATTGTGGCAGGATCAATCGGGGAACGCACGGCACGCGGGGCCTAGCCTGGGAACCGCCCCCACCTACCATACGAGTGGTATTGAGCAGTCGCCTAGCGGCAAGCCTGGGGTGTCGTTTAACGGGCTCCTTGACGGTATGGAGGGGATATGGCCCGCTATCTCGACAGCCCAGGGGTTTACAGCTTACATTGTCGCCGACGTATACGCTAGGGTGAACGCCTTCGGGGAACAAGTGTTCTGGGAAGGGGGCGGCGGTGCCCGTCCCCGCCTCAATCACGACTTCTTTTTCGCGGGTCAAGAGTTCTTCACGATGACCGATACGGTGTTCGGCACTCGGAACTATGGGTTCACCCAATTCGGCTATCACGACTTTATTTTCGTCTGTTTACCACCCCCAGGTTTAGGAGGGGGCGATAATCTGGGATATATAGACGGGTCAACTACAGGACCGTCGGTCATTGATTGGGACTGGGGGCCTCCTGGGCCTGTTTATAGCCTGGGGTTCGCTGGTAGTCGGAACTGTAAGATGGACCTGTTCGCCCTCCTCGTCTTCTCCAGGGGGCACAGTGCGGGAACGGTCGCAGGCGTGAGAGCATACCTGCGAAGTCAATTTGGATAGGAGACAATGAAGAACACTTCTGGGCTGCAAGCGTTGTATCGGGCGAGGTGTCTGACGCCTCACAACATCGACACGCACCTCCCCAAAATCAAAGGGTATGCCGCTCGGTGTAAGCACGTTACCGAGTTCGGCACCGACCGAGGATGGTCGACGTCGGCCCTCCTCGCGTCAGGGTGCCCGGTAGTGAGGAGTTACGACATTAATAGGTGTGAAGAGGTCGCCACGATGGAGACCCTCGCACGGGCGGAAGGTGTCGACTACCTCTTCACCCTCGGCGACACGCGGGAGGTCGACATTGAGGAGACCGACCTCCTCTTCGTCGACACCGATCATACCTACGCGCAGGTAAAGGCCGAACTGGAGCGACACGCTCACAAGGTCAGGCGCTATCTCATCTTTCACGACACCGTCACCTATAAGGAGATTGTGCCTGCAATCGAGGAGACCCTCGTCGATTGGTATACGCTGGAGGACATTCGGACGCAGCACGGTCTACTGATCTTGGAGAAGCGAGGATGAAGTTAACCGCTATTCGGGTTAACAGTGGGGCGGTCGGCGCTTACCGCGTTAGTCATCCGTTCGAGGCGCTTCGACGTCTGGGCCACGAGGTTAGCGTCATAACCGCCAAGCGTGAGGGCGACCGGGTTTCCAACCTTGACCTCATCGGCGACGTGTTGGTCGTTCAGCGACAGGCCGACCCGATGGTTTACAAACTCGTCGGCAGCCTGCCGCCCGACAAGCGCCCAAAGGTCGTCTACGAGTTAGACGACAACCCGTGGGATCTACACTCGTGGGATAAGACGCACACCTCGCTAGGGGCCGACTACGGGCGGAAGGTGCGGGCGATGATACAGCAGGCCGACGCGGTGACCTGCACCACTCCGACACTCGCCTCCCGAGTGACGAAGGAGGTGCCTGGGGTGCCCGTGTGGGTAGTCCCGAACGCTATCGACTACGGTATACGGTCCTGGGATGGTTGGCTTGACCGTGCCGACTTCGGTCTTACGGATAAGACGGTCATCGGTTGGTCGGGCAGCGTTCACCACACGCAGGATGCAGGGACGATGATGCCCGCTATCGCTGACGTGTTGGAGCGTCATCCCGAATGTGTGTTTGCTATGCAGGGAGACCCTGGGCTGTTCCGCCATTGGACGCGGGGGCTGTCGAAGGGTCGGGCGGTGTTCGTCGACCCGATGCCCTTCGACCTACACCCCCTCGCCTACACACTGTTCGACGTGAACCTTGCTCCTCTCGCGCCGACCGAGTTCAACAGGTGCAAGAGTGACCTCAAGCTGATTGAGGGAGGGGCACAGGGGGTGCCCTACGTCGCCGCTAACATCGCCCCTTATGCCGAGTTTCATCGGCGGTCGGGCGGTATCGGCGGCTACCTCGCGACCTCCGAGGGAGGTTGGCGCGAGGGGATTGAGCGCCTCCTTGACGGTGAGCGGTTGGCGCGAGGGGCGACCCTCAAGAGTTACGTTCGCGAGACACGCGACCTCGCTGTCGTGGTCGGTCAGTGGCAAACGGTGTTTGAGGCAGTCATCGCGGGAGGAGCCCCGTCAGAACCCGTTACAGCGAGGCAAAAACCCTCCCCCAACGACAAGTGCCCCTGTGGTGCTGCAACGCGCTATAAGCGATGCTGCGCCCCTGCGTATGGGTAAGGTGAACTATGGACAGAATGGCATCAGGGCTCCTACTGGCAGCGTTCGGCGTGGCCCTCCTCCTGTGGTGGTATAGGACCGAGAGGGCGAAGCGTGAACTCGTGTTCCGCCGACTGACGGAGGGTCACATCTAATGGGCAAGATGCCCCTCACTCTGTTCGTGGTGACCGCCGCCACTATCCTCTGGCTATACCTGCGGAGGGCGCAGGTCGGCAGCATCAAGCACCCTGGGGAGAAGGTCAAGCCCGCCGCCCCTCGCGGGGGCACCGTGAGGCTGCGTCAGGGGGCTCCTGTCGCGGGGGGTATCGGAGGAACGTCTCTCAAGGAGGGGTATACACCGTGAGGCTAGTTCAGATGAGACCGCTCGGGAACGGGCCGACCCGCTGCGACTGTTGCGGAAGTCGTGAGGGTGTAAGGGAGTTCAGGGCACCTTACGGACGTAAGAATACACGAGGTCGGTATTTCGACCTGTGCCCGTCGTGTGTCTGCGCTACAATGGCATTGGAGGGGGAATACATCAAAGTTGACACCGGCCTGCCCGTAGCGCAGGATGCTAGGCACGCGGAGGTAACCGTATGACGTGGCAAGAGTATGTTCGGACACGGGCTCCTGCCCTCGGCCTTGATGTGACCTCCGGTAAGCGAAGCGCCTCCCGGCAGGCAGCCCTCGGAGGGAGTTCCACCTCGTTCCACCTACGAGGGACGCAGGAGGCTCCAGGGGCTATCGACGTGGGAGGGCCTGCAGCCCAGTTGAGGAAGCTGTTCGACGAGATACGGTCAGCCTTCGCAGGCAGGATCAACGAGCTATACCTCAACGTCCCTGGGGGCTCCTCGCTGGCTATCAAAAACGACCGCTACCTCGGACACAACCCGGAGGCAGGTCGACCGCGACACCTCCACATCGCCCTCGGAGGAGGAGCCGACCTGCCTGCGCCCGCCTCCCGCATCCCGGCAGCCAACAGGGGGGATAAGGCGATGGACGCAGCCCCTGCTGACGTGTGCGTTCGGTCGGTGTGCCCCCCTCACCTTAAGGGGATGGTAGCGGCGGCGCTCGGCAAGGAGCCCGAGGAGCAGACTAACTGCTGGTGTTGGTCCGATATCTGGGTATACGGTATCGCCCTCGCCCTCCTGTCGGGAGGTGCCCTGTTGATGACGCGAGGAGGGGGTAAGTGAGCTACTTTCTGTCACACGGGGGAAGGAAGCTGACGTTTGGGCGCTACCATCGCCTGCAGCATTGCCCGCATTGCGGGAGGGAGTTCATCCCGAGGGCGCTAGTGGAGGGTTACTGCCCCCGCTACTGGAGAGAAAAAAAGGCCCCCTCCTGTGAGGAGGGGGCAACCGTAGCTGTATCTGTTGAACAAGGGAGTTTGTTCAGTTCAACTAGGTGCAATAAACGTGCCAAGTCGCTTCGCGGCGGCGGTCAGGTGTGAGTGAATACACCGGAGGTAGCCCTCGGTGCGCCCATACTCCAGATCGGCGTCAGAGGTGGGGACGACGCCCGTAAGAAGCACCACCCTCTTAAGGTGTGAGGACACGTCGCGGAGGGCTGTCTCCAGTTCGGAGGATGCCCTCTGCTCCTCGAACAGGTCAGTCGCGAGTTTGTAGGTGACCGGCATATCCGGAGGCACGTCGCGGAGGAGCGTCTGTAGGACGGCAGCAGATGTTGTGTTCACAGGTAGAACCTCCCCTCGCCCCAGGCGAAGTATCCAATGGCAAGGCCGATGATGACGCCTGCCGTAAACGATAGGAACGCAAGCCATAACATCAGGTCGTCAGTGCTCATCCGTGACGCCTCCCCGGAAAGAAGTAGACGACCGCCCACAGTAGGGATAGGGCGATGAACGTTTCATCAAACGTCACGACCACCTCCTACCCACCCCCACTCCTTCTCCCAATTGGGGGGCCGAACGTCATCCTGCTTCCATATCCCCGTCAGCGGCTCCAGGCCGAACCGATGACAGAGAGCCTCAAGGGCTGCCGTGTGGCTGTTCAGGGTGTGGAGGCGAGAGAGCATCGTTCGGTAGTCATCCGGGTAACCTCTGGGAGAGACCCCCTCCAGGACCGCCCGCTCGTGCGCCCTCATAGAACTTGTGACGGCACGGGCTGCCGCCGCGTGAACGACCTCCTCGAAGCGTCGTTTGAGGAGGGGGTCAAGCATCGAAACACGCCTCCTCCGTGGTGCGACGCTGATTGTAGCCGACCGACGGCAGGGTCACCTTACCAGCGTCACCAAGGGCTAGGCGGAGGTTTTGCAGCATCCCCTCGGCGGTGAGGGCACGCTGTCGCCAGTCCTTGACCTCCTTGAACAGCCGATCATTGTTCTTACACATCAGGGAGTAGTTCGTCTCACGGTCGGTCAGCGCCCCGTGCACCGTCTCCAGTTCGTCGCGTGTCATAGTGTTCTCCTCTCTAGAGTAGAAGCGTTACCCCTCCCCTCCCTGCAACATCCGTGCCAACCTTCCCTTGTTCACACACCTAGCCGCGGCTTGCGGTCTGCACACGTGACGGTCGCGTGACGCCTCGTGTATGGGGGGGG
>Ga0137422_1000151_pt1 | contig 16430 bp, 13 predicted proteins | sample EasRivERMZT551_2_FD_102330 | JGI IMG/M metagenome (GOLD analysis project Ga0137422, IMG submission 102330) | Soil microbial communities from meander-bound floodplain in the East River, Colorado, USA - East River MetaG ERMZT551_2 | ecosystem: Environmental > Terrestrial > Soil > Floodplain ... | reverse complement strand
TGGCGTGGGGAAGCTCTCACGTCGAGGCGCGGGAAAGCTCTCACGTCGTGGCGTGGGAAAGCTCTCACGTCGTGGCGTGGGGAAGCTCTCACGTCGTGGCGTGGGAAAGCTCTCACGTCGTGGCGTGGGGAAGCTCTCACGTCGAGGCGCGGGCGAATGCATTTGTCCGGGTTTTTTCCGCGCTAAAAATTCGAGCCGCGGCCTCGGTTGTGCTTACGTTGCATGGCAAGTGCAACGACCTTGAGGGCGGGCACCACGTTCGAGCGATCGTGCCGGGCACAGCGCAGGAATGGTGTGATTTCTACGGTGTCGCAGTGCAAGACGAGATCGCCACCGTCTACAAGGCCGTCAACGACAAGTTCCGCAGCCCGCACGGAATGACGTACGAACCGGGTTCGATCCCGCGCGCTATCGATTGGGACGGCGGGCATCACGAGTGTGGCGGTGGACTGCATTTCAGTCCCACGCCAGCGGCGGCACGGGAATTCAATTCGGATGGCACGCGATACGTCGCCTGTCCGGTCGCGCTCTCCGCGATGCGGGCGCCGCGCTCGGATGATTCGTATCCACAGAAGATCAAGGCCGAGTGCTGCTGTGGACCAGTCTACGAAGTGGACATCATGGGCAATGTCGTCACCACGGAGAAAGCCGCATGAGCCTCGCCGCCCTCATCCCCGCGATCGACGCGGCAACCGCCGATCTGCGCGAGTTGAACAAAGAGTTCCGGCCGCGCGTTGAGGCGATCTGCCCCGCGTGCGGGGTCAAGCATGACGGCCCCTGGACGCTGTGCTCAAGCTGCAAAGCGGCATGGGACCGTGGACTGTAACCCAAGGAGAAACCATGAACGATCTCGTCACATTTGAACAAGGCTCGCCCCAACTCACCGCGATCCAGGTGCGCCAGCAAGTGAACCTGATTCAGCAAGTCATGCAGGAAGTGATGAAGGAGGGCGAGCACTACGGCTACGTCCCCGGCACCGAGCCGCGTACCGAGGACGAGAAGAAACTGCGCAAGCCGTCTCTGCTGAAACCAGGAGCGGAGAAGCTTCTGCTGGTCTTCCGGCTTGACCCGCAATACGCAATCGTCAAAGAGCGAGACGGCAACCACTTGTCGATCGACAGCACTTGCACGCTCTACCACATTCCGACAGGGCAGCGCATGGGCAGTGGCATGGGCTCGGCAACGAGCCGGGAAAGCAAATACGCCTACCGCATGGGCAAGCGCATCTGCCCGCACTGCCACGCCGAGGCGATCATCAAGGGTAAGGAGGAGTACGGCGGCGGCTGGCTCTGCTTCGAGCGCAAGGGCGGCTGTAAGGCCAAGTTCAAGGATGGCGATCCGGCGATCGAAGGCCAGCAAGTGGGCCGCGTCGATAACGAGGACATCGCCGACCAGCACAACACCGTGCTCAAGATGGCGAACAAGCGCTCATTGGTCGCCGCCGTTCTCAACGTGACTGCAGCGAGCGACTTCTTCACGCAAGACATCGAAGACCTGCCGCCAGAGGCGGACGGTGACGAGATCATGGATCGGCCTACGTCACGTCGACGTCCGAACGTCGAAGGCCCGCGCTCGAAGAGCGCCAAGGAACCCGCATCCGGCCAGCCCTCCAACGCCGAGCCGCCGAAGGGCGACTCTGGGACTGCGCCGGATGCGGGTAACGGAGATCCCGCGCGCGCCGTGCGCCACCAGGAAGAGGCGCAGGCCCGCGCCGACGCATCGAAGGCGACCGGCCCGGTCACGCAAGGAATGCTGAACATCCTGCGCGCGAAGCTCAAAGCGGCTGCGTCCGTGCTGGGCGACAAGGCCCCCACTGAATCGTCGCTGTGCCTGCACTTCCAGATCGGGAACATCGAGGAGCTGCCGGCCGCGAAGATCAACGAGGCGATCGGCTGCATCGCGAATCCGCCGGGAGTGTGATGTTCCGGTTCGACGCAGCCAGCCACACCTACACCCTGGGCGAAGAAGTCCTGCCCTCGGTGACTACCGTGTTGCGCCAGTTCTATGACTTTTCGATGGTCGCGCCCGACGTGCTGGAGCGCAAGCGCCAAATCGGCGTGGCGGTGCACAAGGCGATCGAGCTTGACCTCGCCGGAGATTTGGATGATGCGTCGCTCGCGCCCGATTGGGCTGGCTACTTCGGCGCCTGGCGCAAGTTCATGCGCGAGACCGGCTTGACCGATGCAGACTTCGGCGCGATCGAGCGGCCCCTGCACCACCCCACCTACAAGTTTGCCGGCACGCCCGACCTGACGCTGTGCCTCGACCGGGCATGGGGCGTGCTCGACATGAAAACCACGTACGACCTCCACCCGGCTGTTGCGCTCCAGACGGCTGCGTACCGGGAATTGGAGAACGCGAACGTCAAGAACGGCGAGCACAAGATCGAGCGCCGGTACGCGTTGCGCCTGCGAGAAAACGGGACGTATCGACTCGACGAGTTTAAGGATCGCGGCGATTGGGGCGTGTTTCTCGCCGCGTTGACGGTTCACAACTACTGGAAAGGAAAACGAGCATGAGCGCAGTCCTGGAACAAACGGTAGAGACGGAGATCCCGAACACCCTATCCGTCACGATCCCCGTGACCGGGGAAGTCAAGACCGGAATCCGCCCCGTCGGCGCGATGGTGGAAGCACAGGCATGGGAGATCGACTGCGCCGAAGTCGCTCAACTCGCCTCCAACCAGCGCACGACATGGGCGCAGAGAATCGACCAGATCAAGAAGATGCGGGCCGACTTCCTCAATCCGGCGAAGATGCTGTACGAGGCTGCGACAAAGTGGTTTACCCCGGCGCTTGATGACCTTGAGGGCGGGCGTGACGTGTTGGGCAGGAAACTGCTGGCATGGGACGAACAAGAGAAACGTCGCGTTGCTGCAGAGAACGCGGCACGCGAAGAAACGGCACGCAAGGCCCGGCAGGAGGCTGAGGCAAAAGCCGCCGCAGAACGCGCCCGGGCCGAGGAACAGGCCCGCGAGCAGCGCAGGCGCGAGCAGGAAGCGCTAGAGGCAAAGCGCAAAGCAGAGGCCGAAGGCAACACCCGCGCTGCCGCTGCCGCTGCCGCTGCCGCTGCCAAAGCGGCCGAGGCGGCCCAGGCTGCGATCGAGAACGGAGAAGCCAAAGCGAACGAAGCCCAGCTCGCCGCCGCTGCTGTCCAGACGGAAACCGTTGCCATCCCCAAGATTGCCGGGCAGAGCATCAAGGAAAACTGGGTCGCCGTGCCCAACCCTGGAATCACCGAGGACGCGGCACTGGCCATGATCGTGACTGCGATCGTCACCGAGAAGCGCACTGACCTCCTTGCGCTATTGAAGCTCGATACCGCCCCGCGTGGCGCGCTGAACAAACTCGCCGCGGCGCAGAAGAAAGTAATGAATGTCCCCGGTTACACGGCGCGGGATGTCCCGGCGCTGGCGGGGGCGCGGAAATAACGACCACACGGTGCACAAATCCCAGGGCGACTGGTTATCAGTTCTACGGCGGGCGCGGAATCACGGTCTGCGAACGCTGGACGACCTTCTCCAGTTTTTTGGCGGACATGGGCCAACGCCCAGCGGGCACCACGATAGACCGGAAAGACAGCGACGGCAACTACGAGCCCGGAAACTGCCGCTGGGCAACCAGACAGGAGCAGGACGCCAACAAGCCTAAACGGGGAACCAAGAGACCGTATGCCAGAAAGCGTGTTCAACAGCTATCGCTTGATGGCGTCGTTGTTGGTGAATTCGAGAGTTGTACCGCTGCATCAATAGCTACTGGCATTTCCTGCGGGAGCATTTCAACCGTCTGCCTCGGAAAGCGTAAGACGGCAGGCAACCACAAGTGGCTTCACATTTAGGAGAGATGCTATGCCGAAATCACAGATACCGCTCACGCCATGTGAGTCTTCCCAATTGGCCGGTTATGGCTACGACCCCGCGACCAAGACCCTCGCGATCCAGTTCAAGAGCAAGGGTGGGCCCGGGAACATCTACGAGTACGACGGCGTCCCGCCCGAGGTCTACGAAGCCTTCTGCAAGTGCGACAGCTTCGGTCGCTTCTTCGGCGAGCACATCAAAAACAAGCCCTACGTGTACCGCAAGATCGTTCCTGATGCGCCAGCTACCGATGCCCCTGCCGACGAGCCCGCAAGCGCAGCTTGACGCGGCGCGGCTGAGCCTTCAGGCCCGGATCGAAATGCTGGCCGAAGCCGCGCACGTCGAGCGCATCACGCTGGTCGCACAGGCCCGCGAGCACCTGAACCGCTGCGCGGCGCAAAGGCTCCGCAGGCAGCGCGAAAGATCGATCAACCGGACGCCGCTACCAGCGGTGTTCCGCAGCAACAGGAGGGTGTGACATGGCATCAGTGAACAAGGCAATTTTGCTTGGCTACCTCGGCAAAGACCCCGCGGTGCGCTACTTGCCTGACGGGAAGGCGGTCGCCAACGTGAGCATGGCGACCAGTGAATCGTGGACAGACAAAGCCACGAGCGAGAAAAAGGAATCAACGCAGTGGCATCAGCTCGTGTTCTACGGCCGCCTCGCCGAGATTGCCGGCGAATATCTAAAGAAGGGTTCACCGATCTACGTCGAGGGCAAGATTCAGACCCGCAAGTACCAAGACAAGGACGGGCACGACCGATACGTGACCGAGATCGTGTGCCACGAAATGAAGATGCTCGGCGGCAAGCCCGAAGGCGAGAGCAAGCCTGCCGGTGCCGACTACGCAGCCGCGAAGAGCGGCGAGCGCCCCGCAGCCAAGCCCGCCCCGGAGAAGGCCGGGCCATTCGACCACATGGAAGACGATGTGCCTTTCTAACAGGAGACCCCATGAACGCACCCACCACCGAACCTACCATGAACCCCGCCGTTGAATTCGCCCGCGAGGAACTCGCCGGCAAGCTGCTCGCGATGTGCGTCGGACAACTCGAGAAGCTGAAAACTCCGTGGAACATGACGAGCGAGTCCGGCCAGGCGGTGGCGCTCAATGCCATTCGTGGACGAGCACTTCACCGAACTCGACGCCGCGTGGGCAGACGGTTGGGAAGAAGGCACAAAGTAATCCGGCCACCGGTCCAGATGACTACTCTGCCGACTGAATGGCCCTTCCAGCAATGAGCGCATGCAAGCAATGCGGCGCCAGCGTGATCTGGAAGCGCGTCACGAACGACAAGGGCCGCGAGCAATGGCAGTGCTTCAACGCCGATGGCGTCACGGTGCATTGGGACTCGTGCTCGAAGCGCCGCTGGCAGCAGGTCAAGGCGACGGGGCAACGGTTCGAGAACGAGCACGAGAGCGGGTATGCCGCCAGTGTCCACGGCACAAAATTCGACAGGCTCAACGCGGGCACCCAACAGAAAGGATTGAACATGATCATCACTGACGAAATGGTTGAAATGTTCTTAACGTGGCCTCTTCCAGATAGTGTTTGCGCCGATCTATGTGCTACGAAACAGGGTGCCCCATACCGCAGCGGAACAAATCTGTTATCCGCTATCGAGGCACGTAAAATGTTAGAACATGTGTTGAGTGGCACTCAACAGAATGCCGCTCCGGGCGGTGGCGGGCAGCACTGTTATCTCGCTGGTCCGATGCGAGGGATACCGGAATACAACTTTCCGTCGTTCTTCGCTGCAGCTACTTCTCTACGCACTCGTGGCATCGAGGTATGGAGTCCCGCTGAAAACGATGTTCATCAAGACAGCTTCGATCCTGCAAAAGACACACCCCATCCGATGCTGCACTATATGAAGCGTGACCTTCCTGCCGTATTGAATGCTGATTTCGTCGCCGTGCTTCCGGGATGGGAGACAAGCCAAGGCGCTACGCTGGAAGTCAATGTAGCAAGAGCTTGCGGGATTCCTGTGCTATTGGCGGATACGCTAGAGCCTGCCTCTGAGCCTGCCCCGGACGCGGCACCGGGGATGCCGGAGTATCCCGTAGTGTTTGAGAGTAGAGAGGATGGGTGGGTGTTCCCGCACATTTTGCAGAAGCACTACGACGAACTCTGCGCCCAGGCCCGCGAGGCCAACGCCCTGCGCGATGCTCTCGACCACATCATGCGCGTGGCTCGGGAGGGCATCACGCCAACACGGCGGCTTGACTGGATTGCATTGCGGGCGAAATATGCGCTGGAAGGCAAGCTGTGGTCACGCGACGTAAGGGACGACCCACGCAACAGCGTTTTGAAGATGACTAAAGAGAACGTCGAACTGCGCGAGCGGCTGGAGGCGGCGGAGAAGGATGCGGCGCGGTATCAGTGGCTGCGTGAGTGCGGCGGATACGTGACGCACAGCGACCCAGAGAAGTGCGACGCCGCCATCGACGCCGCGAGCGCGGGAGACGGGAATGAGTGACTTCGCGACGAGGCTGCGGGCGATGCTGGAGAAGGCGACGCCGGGGCCGTGGGGCTTGGATATGGATGACGCAGAGACAGAGGGAAGGCTGATTGGGCCGGGGGGCAAAGGACTGCAACTGAGGGACGCACGACTGACCGTCGAACTCCGCAACCACGCCGAGGCGATACTGGCGCTGGTGGAGGCGGAAATGATTTGTCACGGACTACGTGACGGTGACGATCTGGAAGCGGAAGTGCGGGCGCTCGAAGCCCTCAAGGCGCTGGACGAGTGAGCCGCACGCTGACACTCGATGAAGCAGCGACAATGCTGCATGTCTGCACGGAAACCGTGTCGGAGTGCATCCGTGCGCGCGGACTGCCGGCCGCCAAGGTCGGGAGGGCCTGGGTGCTCATCGACGACGATGTGATAAATTGGCTGCGGCAGCAGTACGGCAAGGAGGGGGCATGCGTCTCTGGCAGCGTGGGCGAAAGGCCATCTGGTGGGCTGATTTCACAGTCGCAGGGCTCCGAGTTACGCGCAGCTCTGGCACCGCAGACCGCACGCAGGCGCAGGAGTGGGCCGCCCGACTTGCGGCCGATATCTGGCGACAAAGGCGTCTTGGAGAAAAGCCCCGCGTGACGTGGGGCGCCGCAGTCCTGCAATGGCTGCGTGAGCACGGCGAGTCCCGCCGCTCGATCGAGGACATGAAGGATCGTCTGCGCTTCCTCTCGCAGCATCTTGAGCACGCCGCTCTGCAGGACATCACGCCGGATCGCGTTGACGCCATTCTGTCGGACAGGGGTGCGCCAGGCACGCGCAACCGCTACGTGGCAGAAGCCTCGAAGATCCTAAACTACGCCCGACGCCAGGGGTGGATCGACGCCGCACCAGCGCTCCGGCGCTATAAGGAAACCCCGGGAGACCCGCGGTGGCTCACCAGCGAACAGGCGTCGGCGCTAATTGGAGAGCTTCCCGAGCACTTGGCGGACATGGCGCGCTTCGCCTTGGCGACCGGCCTGCGGGAAAGCAACGTCAGGCTGCTCAGATGGAGACAGGTCGATACCGTGCGGGCAGCGGCATGGGTGCTATCCAGCCAGTCGAAGAATGGGCGCGCGTTGAGCGTGCCGCTGAACGCCGACGCGCTCGAAGTGCTGGCCCAACGCCGCGGCGAGCACGCAGTCTACGTGTTCACCTACCTGCACCGCGACGAAAAGCGCTGGCCGGTGTGGAACTGTTCCAGCCACGCTTGGTATAAGGCCGTGGCGCGCGCCGGGCTCAAGGGCCTGCGCTGGCACGATCTGCGGCACACCTGGGCGACGTGGCACCTGATGGCGGGAACGCCGCCGCAAGTGCTGCAAGCCCTTGGAGGATGGTCCAGCCAGTCGATGGTCGCCCGCTATGCACACGTCGCGCCCGGCTTCGCTGCGCGCTACGCCGATGGGAGTTTACGGGATAAATCAGCGGCAATTTCTGCCGAGAGGATGGGGTGGCTGATGGGACTCGAACCCACGACAACCGGAATCACAAGAGGGCAGTCCAGCGGCAAGCTATTGAATCTTAACGATGCCCTTGCACGAAAACGGCGCAAAACCGCCTGACAACGGGGTAATTACGAGACAACCCGGCACAGCACGATACGATTTGGAGGTTCCACATGAAACCATTGAAAGCATCGGAACTGGAGGGCGCGGCGCTCGATTACTGGATGCTGCGGGCGATGGGCGACACCGACTTTGAAGGCATCAGCTTTGAGGACTTCACCGCAGGATGGACCACGGGCTTCTTTTGCGGGTGGGCCGAGATCGGGCCGCTGATTGAGAGGGAGCAGATATCGCTGCTGCGACCGGATGCTGGCCACACGCAGCCATGGCTCGCTTCAGGGTACGGACATCCCTATGTCGGCAGGCCGGATATCCAGCAATTCGGCCCGACGCCGCTTGTGGCGGTAATGCGCTGCTATATTGCCAGCAAGTTCAGGGAGGATCTACCCCAGCATCTTCCAGATCGCCCCGAGCAGCATCAGCCCGCCGAAGGCGACCAGGGGTGACCATCGCTCGCAAAGCACGGGTACAATGACGAACAGGATCAGGCCGGCAATGAGGTAGAACAGGAGTTCCACGGGTGAAAGTATGACAGGATTTGTGCCGGTCAGCGAATACAGGACGTGGTACTCAGGCGTGGACGAGATCGGCAGTTACAGCACGTTCTCGGTCGGGCTGTCCCACGGCGGGCACAAGCGGCAACTGCTTGGGTATCGGCTGGCCGGCATCAGGGTGAAGGTGTCGCGTGCGCGACGATGGAAGAAGATGCGGGAGCGGGGACCAAAACGGAGGGGACTATGCCAGACGAAATAACGGTCACGGTTGACCTTAGAAACGTGCCTTACATGACCGAACTCGTGCTGCAGGACTACGTGTACGGGTTGCTCGCCAAGTCTGGTGTTCCGATCGAAAACGAGAGCCTAGCGCCTGGCACCATCATCGTTCGCGACGATCCCTGCAATCCGTACGCCAAAATATGTACTTGGCGCCCTACCGCGCCTCCAGCAACTCCTGCCTGATCGTCTGCCGGATCTCCGGCGCCGCCTGACGCTCGAAGCGTTGCGCCCTGGTCTTCCGCATTTCCTGAACCCGGCGTGCGATCTGCTGCATTTGGATGCGCACGCGCAGCTCGGGATTGTCCTCGTTCCAGTCTTTCAGAATTTCCCTCGCCTCAGCGACCTTGGCTGAATCGCGCTCGAAGACGCCCTGCGCCCAGCGGGTCGCGATCATGTCCTCGACGACCTTATGCAGATCGATGTCCTGCTTCGCCTCGTACTCGATGCGGGAGGCCCGGGCCACGTTCGCCGGCTGGAACCCCACTGCCTTGAAGAAGGCATCGGCCGCGTCCGTCTCGACCACCTTGCGGCCCTTATAATCGCGGTACAGGCCCATCGAGGCCATGTCGCCAGCCTTCACGATGTCCTGCACGGCCTTGGGCATCAATGCCCGCCAATCGCCCTTGAGCACGACGCGATCGGCGATGCCGGCCGCTGGTCCCAGTGCCTGAACGATCTCGCGGGTCTTGTCAGGCTCCGAGGTCTTGAACATGGATGTCGCCGGGATCAGATTCTGCATGCCCATGCGCATCGAAACGTCCAGCGGGAAGCCGGGGATGGCAGAGGCCCCGTGTAACAGGATGTCTGCCATGTCGTTACCAAGGATCCCTGTCGCCAGTTTGCGCAGCGTTTTCTTGCTGTTCACCGCGTAGCCCAACTTCTGGCCGATGGTGTCGATCACGTCCTCAATGTCTTCTGCCCCAGGCAAGCCTTCGAGTCCGGCAATCGCGAAAAGGGCGATCATCATAAAGGCAAACGCCTTCTTGTCCGAGCGGTAGAGGCGTGACGCCAGCTCGACGTAGCTGATCGCGAACTGCTTGAACTGCAACGCCACCGATCCGATGCCGCGCATCACTTCCGGCCGGTTGGCGCGGTTGTACATGAACTGTGTCTCGGCGACCACTTTCTTGGCAAACTCGTAGGGGTCGGTGGCGCCGTGCTCGCGCCGCTGCTCTGCGGTCATGCCCTTGGCGATGCGGTAGGCGGCAAGGAACGATGTGCCGCGGTTGAACTGCTCCGTGAGGCTGTAGATCGATCCCCACGCGAACAGGGCCTTCCTCGCGCCGAGGTGCTTGCCCAGCACGCTCGCGGTCGACTCGGCGCGGAGCTGGTGGATCTCCTGCGGGGAAACCACACCCTCTTTCTGCGCGCGCTCGTAGGCATGACGTTCATCGCCCCGGAGCGTGTTTTTTCCCCTCGCCACGTCCTTCGCCGCGGTGATCACCTTGGCCGAAGCTTCCGTGACGCCCACAAACTCAGACAGACGGGGAGCCGTGACCATGAACGGCTGGGTCAGATTGATCGCCCCGAAGGCGGCCGAGCCCATGAGGTAGTAGTTGGCGACCAGCCCCCGTAGCTTCGCCCATTCCTCTTGCGGGTCTTGCAGGTAGCGCACGTACCGGGTGGCGTATGCCTGGAGGTCGCCGTCGCCGATGTCCTTCACGGCCCGGAGCATGTCCGCCGTGTGGTAGGTCGAAGCAGCTTGGCGGGCATTCGAGGTCACGAATTGGGCCAGCACCCGTGGAATCTCATCTGACTGCCCCGGAACCCCTTTTCGGTGGATCTCGCGGGCCAGCGTGCTGCGCTCGGTCGCCACCATGCGGAAGTACTCCTGCATGATGGGGTCAATGTCGATCGACTCGCCGAAAGCGCGCTGGATATGGTCGGCGAACATTTCCATGGTGTCGAGCGATACCCCGTTCATCAGCTTGTGGGCATCCTTGTTCATCAGCCCGGACTCTACCGTGGCGTCGGGGTGCTGGGCCTGCAGTTGTCGCTTCGCCGCGTTGGCCTGATCCTGGCGCTCGAACTTGCCGAAGAAGTGCCGTGTGACCTTGCCCTCATCGTCAGTCTCATAGACGTCGACGAAATACTCTCCGAAGCGCATCGCCGGGAAGTAGCCGTGCACCTTGAGGCTGTTGGTCTTGGTCTCGATATCGTCGATGGAGGTTTTCAGGGCCTCCAGTTCGTCGATCTTCCGCTGTTCTGCCTCGGCTGCGCGCTGCTGCTCGGCGCGGTACTGGGCTGCGGCCTTCTCGCCGCGCGGATCCCGCGGGGAGCCTTCGGCCTCCCCGGCAACGTCGGCCGCCTCCTGCTTGATGCGCTCCTCGTCGGTGTAGTATTCGAGCGAGGCCCCGGCTTCCATCAGGTTCTCCTCGATCTGCTGCCGGGCGATCTCGGCCATGTCGGCGAGGCTCATCCGGTTGTCCAGCTCGATGCCGGCATTGCGCGCGAGGCGCCAGGTCAATGCCTTGGAGTGCTCTTCGAGGGAATGCCCCACCGCCGCAAGAGCCTGCCGGTACAGCTTGATCTGGGCGTCGTTGAGGGGGTTCGCCTTGAGCGATGCCGGGATCGGTGTTCCCATGCTCTCCTGCCCCTTCAACTCGGCATCCGTCCATACCCGGCCCTCCAATGGGTTCCCGCCGCCGTAGAACGTGCCGGCGTAGAGCGCTCTGGAAATGGCCTCGATATCGGCCTTGGACGGAGCCCTGCGCTTGAAATCAGCGAACGACTCCACTCTGGGAAGGAGGTCTTGCGCCTGGTCGGCGGATTCGATGGCGATCCTGGATGTGTCGGCGACATGCTCCTGTGCGGTGTCGTACACCGGCTTGAACTCGGGGAAAGTCTCGGCGATGTGAAAAGGCGTATTGACCTTGCTGATGACGCGGTTCAGGCGTCGATCGGAGCGGAACACGTCTTGGGCCACTTCGCGCGCGCGCGCCATGCCCCCCCTGCTGAACCGGATATCCGGGTTCGAGGGGTCGAACGTGCCACGATTTCCCACTGCGGACTTGATCTGCTCGGGGCGGAAGGCGATGTATAGGTTAGCTTTCGATGTGTGGTCAGAAAAGTTCTTGACGATGATGCCATCAAACCCATCTTTGGTTAATTCCTTAATAAAAGAGTTTCGTTCCTCATCGCTGATTCGCAAAAACCAATTCCCGTACTCTGAATCACGCATCCGTTTCGGTTTCTTGATCGCAATATATACCGGCATGACATTCCCGCCAGTCGCAACTTCTCTCTTGTAGGTGAAATGATTTCCACCAGCGTAGTCGGACGCATATTGTGGTGATGCAGTGAAATAATTCTCAAACCCTTTCCGGAAGGCACTTATATCTGCTGTCGTCCCGTGATACACCACCAGCGGCCGGCCCTGCGCGTCCACCACGCGACTCGATCCAAACCATGCCCGGAAGGCGGGCGTCTGCGTCTGGTCGGGGCGGGAGAGGGCGGGGGCCAGATCATCCGCCGCCGACTGTGCCGTGGCTTCCGACGAGTAATCAACGCTGCTCAGTTTTTCTCCGGTAGCGCGATCATAGAGACGCCACACGTCATGGAATGGCCCGGTATCGCCGCGGCGCTCTGCATAGCGTTCCTTGCGAATCTCAACAGACCGGGTTTGGTCGGAAACACTCGCCGCCGCGTACGAACTCCATGCCTCGACCTTGCCCTCGGCAAGCGTGCGCTCCAGTGCCCCACGGGCCAGAGCTACCACGTCGTCTGTAGTGAGTTTTGAAGGATCTCCGCCCAGCCTTGCCACGGCATTCCTGACGGCTGCCCACAGTCGGGCGAACCAGCGCTGAATCGGGCCTTGCTCGGCGGGCTTCGGATTGCCGTGTCCAGCAAGTACCGCTTCCTCGATGAAGTAGGCCAGCAGTTCTTCGTCTTGCAACCTGGTGCCGGTATTCTCGGGAACACGGGCCAGGGCCTTGCGGGCAAGCTGGAAGTGCTCGGCACTGCCGGTCCCGCGCGACCACATCTTGACCACGTTCTTGAGTCTTGCAAAATCTTCCCTGCCGATGAAGCGCTCCATGCCCTTATGCACACCGAGGTCATGCATGGCGACAGCAAAGGCTTTGCCGGGCCGGATGTTTCCTGCCACCATCCATACCGTATCGGTGTCGGAGTCGTAGAGCGCCATCACGTCCCCGGCGTTCTTGGACTTGATGAAGTCCTGATGCTGGTTCGGCAAACCGGAAACGTCCTGAACGATGCGGATTTTACCGGCCTTGGTCCTGCCCAAAGCAATGCCGAGTTCAGCGCGGGCGGACTCTACGGTGGAGCCGGTGCCTTGGCCGCGGCTGAACGCCTGGCCGAAGCGTTTGACAACATCGGCTTCAGTCTTTAGAATGGCCCCAGAGTCTCGCGCCGCCTGAACCACGTCCGGCAAATTGAGCTGCCCGGGGGTCGTAGATGGTGCGAGACTTTGTTCATTCCGGTAGTACTCCAACTCCCCCGCCCTGTTCATCAGCCTGTTATTGGCGTTGTCCATGCCGTAAGCACTGGCAATGTTGTTGACATTCATCCGACCAGCAGACCTTGACAGATGCACGGCGACGATTACAGGATTTCCGAGCCTGTCTTGCAATTCGGTGAGCAACATCTTGCCGCCGATATCCGCCGGAGAATTGAACACCATCAGCGGGTCATAGATTGCTTCCGGCAACTGCTTCATCAACTCCGGCGTCATGAAGAAGCTGTGCTTGCCGGACAGAACTTTGTTGACCGTCGCCCCGTCAATGTGAAGTGGTAACGGTTCCGCCCCAAGCGATTGCAGCACGGTTGGAGTCGGGCCAAGGATTTGCGTGTCATTGTCCTTGAGTCGTCCCGCAATATTCTCATCAACGAACCGGCCCATGCGCCGCGTTGCGGTGTCGATGTTGGTGCGGTCGCGTGAGGCAAGAGAGAACATCGCCACGCCCTTGTCGGTGTCGCGGGTCTCCACCACTTGCAGGAAGTTATCGAACGCCGCTCGAATGCCGGTCATTTCTCCGGTTGTCGGATACGGATAGGTATCGCCCTTCTCCATCCCGAGTTCGGCCGCGGCCTTCCAGTAATCCTCAGAAACGATATTGGCAAGGTAATCGTTCGATGCGTTTTGATCTTGAAGTTTGGCAACGACATAGGTCTCGAACGATCTTGCCGCCATTTCAAGGCGAGTCTGCCAGTAGGGCTTGGAGCGCGTCTGATCGAGTTCTCTTGATCGTGCCGGCAACTGGGTAGCATTGATCGCCCGCATGATCTGCCGGAATGCCTCCACCATTTCCGGCCGCACGCCTTCCTTGGCGGCTTGTGTTTCAGTCAGGAATTGCGTCTTGCTCCCGCCCATGCGAGAAAAGTAGTTGTCTACGGCATGGAACCATTCGTGCGCCAGAGATCCGGCCCCGCGATTCTTCGTAAGGTTGATGACCACCTGGCCCGGCTCGTAGTGCGCGGATGGCGCGCGCTTGCCGCCGGTCCCGCGAGCACCGAACGCCAAGCCGAGTTCGCCATTGAGTGATAGAGCTTTTGTTGGCACACCAACTATGCCAGCCAAGTCCATCAGCGCATCGTAGGCTTCATTCAGGTCTTGCTGCCGCAGTCCGCTTTCGACGTAGTTTCCAAACTGCACGCCACGGAAACCGAATGCTTCAGTGAATCGCTCCGGTGTTACGTCGGCGCCGTTGCGATGGTCTATCCCGACGCGAGGAGAGTTTGATTCCCGGCGCTCGAATGGAACAAACTTGTACTTGCTCAGCAGGTCTGCAAGTTGTGCCTGGTTCGCATCCCTCCATGTGCGAGCCTCTTTGACGTTTGCGAATCCTCCCTTCAGTTCCGCGACGTGGGAACCGATCTTCTTGCCGACGAAGATTTCCTTTGACCCGCGCTTGGCGTAAATCTGAAAATCAATGCCCTTGCTGGTGTCCTGTTCCGGTGTCGTCTCAAGCCACGTTTTCTTGAAGTTCGCTATGGCTTCGGCGCGGGTATCCCCTGTGGCAAGCATCTTCGGCCAGCGGCTCATGGCCGAATTGACTCCCTTGCTCTCCACCGACCAGATCACTTTCGGGGGGTTGTATTCAACGCTGTTGTACATCGAGTACGACCCCGAGGAAACGCGAATACCCTTCAAGCTCTTGTCGTGACCGACTTCCAAGTACAGATCGATCCGATCCGCGATGACCTTAAGCTCCTTGTTTTGTCCAAGCAATTCCTTGGCGCGGCGTACGTCCAGACTGCCATCAGCAAGACCGCTGGCGGCATCACGTAACTGTTGCACTGACTCGACCCACCGCTTGAGTTTCCAGGACTGCTGAGGCTTGGTCGGGATTTCATCACGCGCAGCGTGCATGAACGCCACGGACCACGAATCGGAACCGCCCTCAAGGAGTTTCTGATAGTCCGGTTCCGGCCATGACTGCGAAAGCGGGACTGCGGCGATATCAACGTCTTTTGCATCAGCCAGTTTGGCCGCGTAGTCCTTCCGTGCCCCCGCGATCTTCTCGCCGAAGTCGGTAATGCCAGGTTCCCCCGGTGCCGCGCTCTGCGCTGGAGGTTGTGCGGGTGGTGCGGGTGGTGCAGGTTGAGCGGGTTGAGCGGGTTGAGCCGCTTCATCCATCTTGTTCGCCGCAGCCCGTAGCAGATCGGCGGCAGACAAGGTGTTAGCGGGTTGCGCCAGCATGTCCCGCTGCCCGGTGAGATTCGCCTCAGCAGCCTGCTGATCCACGCGCCGCTGTGTGGCGCGGTCAACTGCTTCCGTGCCGGTCAGATCGAATTCAGCGGCAGCACCCTCGGAGCGCTGTCGGATGGTCTCGCGTTCCTCGGCATCGCGTTCCTCGCGGGTGAGCTTGTCCTGCTCGGCTTTCTCGGCGCGAGCGCGTTCGGCTTCGGATGCTTCCCGTGCGCGGATTTCTTGCTCTGACTCGCCGGAGAGGGCGAGGGGCGGGGCTACTTCTGCGGGGGCTTGGGCTGGGACTTCGGCTGGCTCTGCTCGCGCGCCCGCCTCTTGGCCGCGAGCTTCTTCGCCGCCTCGAATAACTTGCGATGCTCGTCGGTTATCTGCATTGCGCTTGTCCCTTGCAAATTGTATCACTTTCGCATCAAATTCGGCATTCGGCAGGTTGCCGTGCTGCTCGTCAAGTTGGGCGATTTCTTCGCTGGTCAGGGATTGCAGGGCTTCGGCCAGTTCGTCCACTACGGCCACCCGTTCCGGCGTTGCCGACAAGCCCTCAGCCTCGACTGCTTCCCGCGCCTCGGCTTCCGCCCGGGCCGCCATTTCAGCCTCACCCCAGCGCTCAATACCCCGCTCAGTCACCGGCTGCAACCGGCCCTCGATGGCATCCCGGATCATGTCCCTGACGATCTGCACGCCGCCGTCGACGGAATCCAGTTCCGCTCGAGGAATCATGCCGGCCTCAACCAGCCGGACAGCGATATCATCCAAGCCATGCCCTTCGACGATGCGATTCCCGGCCCCGCCGGAGCGCTTCGGCTCCCGGAACAGGCGCGCATACCCACCAAGCCCCCTCACGCCCCTGTCGCCAGCGATATCCAGCGCTTCCGACTTGTTGATCCCGCCCCAGCCGATGATCAGGCTGATCAACTGCTTGGATGGGGCGCTGGCAGCAGCCTGGCGCTCACGCTCGATGTTCACGACCCGCGCATCCTCGGCGCGGCGGTCGAGCTCGGCCTGCATAGCCTGCAACCGCACCCGCTGTCTGGCGTTGGGCTTCTTGAACTTGCCCAAGTTGCGGATGG
>Ga0137422_1000149_pt1 | contig 16544 bp, 23 predicted proteins | sample EasRivERMZT551_2_FD_102330 | JGI IMG/M metagenome (GOLD analysis project Ga0137422, IMG submission 102330) | Soil microbial communities from meander-bound floodplain in the East River, Colorado, USA - East River MetaG ERMZT551_2 | ecosystem: Environmental > Terrestrial > Soil > Floodplain ... | reverse complement strand
TGTCGCGGTCGCCGTTGGTGTAGGAGTTGGGGTCTTAGGCGGCGGCTTCCCCTTGGCCTCTCCTCGCTCGGCATTAGGAAGGGCAACCAGCAGACAAACGACGAGAGCTAGAACCGCTAAGAAAAGCCTCATGAATCGCCTGCCATCGCGCCGTCATCGCTGACAGCCTTGTAAAACAGGTCGAATACAAGTTCGCCGACAGTAATATCGTCGGCGGCAACGTCCAGACAAATGTCCGCAGCAAGGTGGAGGTTTTTATACCCGTTCTCAGCCGTACCTATCAAATCCTTAACTACCTCAGTACCGCCAAGACCAGTAAGACCTGGACCAGCACTGAGTAGCTTGCCTTCCGTTATATCGTAGATGTCGCCAGCAGAGGCGAAATAGTCGGCCTGGCTCGTTGTGCCCAACGCGAGCGTTCCGGCGACAGCACTCCCAAGACTTACGGTGCATTTACCATGCAGTGAATGAAGCTCGACCTCTCCGGTATGCGCGAAGACGATCACCTTGCCAATCTGGCCATTACCCTCAGTACCATCGAACGTGATCGTCTTGCGGACATGAATCAGGTCTGTCATAGCGTCGAGTACCTCCTGGGAGAGCATGGCGAGGGTGATGGAGCCTGGGGCAGGGGCGCCGCCGATCTGGCTTAGATCGAGGCCCCGGCCGAACCAGACCCGGTGTCCATCTTGGTCAATCTGCATGTCGCCAATCGACCGACCCGGGCTCCCGGAGTAGACATCGAAGCTCTCAATTCCCACTGGCCCGCCTCGGCCGTGATGGCACACTGGCCTTGGGCTCGGCCGGTTCAGGCTCTGCGGGGGCCGCCTTGACAGCGGGAGCCTGAACCAGCGCGCAGATCGGCACGCCTTCGCGCGGCGTCACGCCGTCCGCGACGAAGCAGCAGCCGCAGCCGTAGCAGTGCAGCGCTCCTTCTTTGGCGCCGGTGCCTTCGTGGGGGACGAGCTCAGAGCCGCAGTGGGCGCAGTTCATGTTGACGGCCTCTCGACGTGCTCAGCGGTCGGCATGTTGTGGACGTTGTAGGGGTACTGGCCCAGGTGATAGAGGATGACGCTTGGGTCTAGCCAGGTCTTGAAGCCCAGCTGCCGCGCCACTTCGCCGAAGGAATAATCCTCAGAGAGGTACTCGGACTCACCGTCCTCGCCCGTCAGCCAGAAGCAGTGGAAGAAGGGCCACATCGGGTTGTCGCCCTTGGCGCCGCAAAGCGGGAAGCGGGGGTGGTTGGCCTCATCCCGGGCCTCGATCATCGCGGTGATCACGTCGCGGTGGACGGCCATAAAGCCAGTCGCGGGCCAGAGGATCTGCACCGGCGGGCTCTCCTCGCCGAAGAGCAGCCGCTGCCCCACGAAGGCGCGACACGCCAGGTGGCTGCCATCCTTCACCGGGTAGGCGCCGATCGCAATGCCGCGCTTCTCTCGCGCCAGCCTGACGACCTTCTCAGCGCCCTGCGGCTCGAAGACTACGTCGTCGTCGATCATCAGGAAGACGTCGTCCGTGGTCTTGCGATACCAGTTGCTGACGATGCGGGACCGGGAACGAGGGATCAAGGCATCGCCTCGCACGGTCTGGGTCGGCCAGCCGAGGTCTTCCATGATCCGCATGCACTCGGCCGTCTCGACCGTCAGAGAACGCCAGGCACAGAGGAGGATGGTAGGAGCGCTTTCGGTTTGCTCCTGCTCCTCCGCTACCTTTTCGGCGATGACCATCGGGGCCTAGTTGGCCTGAACGCTGACGTACTGGTGGCTGGTCGGCTGAGTCCGCGGCGTAGTGCCGGTGCCGGGGAACCGCTCGGCCAGGATCGCCAGCAGGGACACGTTGGCCCCGTCCGCGTTGCTGTAGACGCCGACGTAGCGCTTGCTGGGCCGGTGAATATCGATGATCTGCACCGTGTTGTTCTCCGTGTTCGGGACCTGGACGAGGGCGGCACCGGTGATGTTGGTGGCGTTGCCCAGGTTGGACTCGTTCGACTCGACCGCGAAGATGTCCAGCGTCGAGGCGTTGACCATGGCGCCGATCTGGGCGATGAACCGGATGCGGTCATAGCCCTTCATGTCCGAGACGGCGCTCAATGAGTTGGCAACCGACTCGTCGAGAATGAGCGGCGCCCGCACAATCGTGACGACGCTCTTGGCTCCTGCGTGATTACTCATGTGTTAAACCCTCCTGGCCCTTCGGGGCTTTCTTAGGCTGCGATAACGCCGGTGCGGATGGCGTCGAAGTTCCAGAGGCCTCCACCAACCCGGCTGAAGAGGAAGAGGCCGGTCTGGTCGGTGTCGCCGAAACGCTCCGTCAGGACGCGCACGCTCAGTTGCGTGCGCTCAACGATCCGGTACTCGGAGAGGTCGCCGAAGATCAGCGGGATGGTGGCCGGCGTGGTGCTGACGGCGCCGTCCGCGCCGACGAACTCGCTGTTCTCGACCGGGAAGCCCTCAATGATCATCTGGGGCCGAGCAAAGCCGCTCTCGAGGTAGGAGTTCCAGAAGGGACGGCCATTGGCGTCGACCAGGCCGGCGATCTTCCCCTGCGTCACGCGGCGCATCAGCCAGGTGGCGTTTGCGGCGTACTGGGACGGCAGCTGGTAGACGAGCTGCTTGATCAGCGGCGCCGAGCCGGCGGCCGAGACGGAGTTGCTGATTGTGTTTGCTACCGAGCCTTCAACGTCGACTGCCATACCGTCCGCGGCTACGAGAGTTAGCGCCAGGGGGTGGAAGAGTATGCCCTGTGGTTCCAGCGCCACGGCGCCGCCGCTGATGAAGCCCTGGTCTTCCTTGAGACCGAGAGAGCGGCCACCACGACTCGACAGCTCACCGACCAGGTTGCCAACGGAGTCGGCGATCAGGTCGTTGCTAAGGAGCGTATAGGCGCGCACCTTCTTGATTGAGATTTCAAACATCTCGAAGGCGACGTCGATGCTGCTCTGTGACGGCGTCTCACCGACCCAGGCAGCGACGAAGTCGTCAGAGAAGATGTTGCGGTTGCCGGTGGCCGAATTCGGCTTGACCATCGGCTTCTTCCACACGTCGCGCATGGTCTGCGTGACAGTGGCCAGCCGGCGCATAACGCTGGCCTGGGCGCGGCGGCCGCCAATCTCGGCGGCAATATCGGGCGGGACGGTGAAGCCGCCAGCTCCATCAGTGCCTTCGGAGAGTGCGTTCTGCTCGGCCGAGGAGAGCATGCCAATGCCGGCGGCTCCCATCGTGACCGTGTTGCGCACGTACTTGACCCACGCGTTGCGATAGGCGGGCTGCATGGTGGCCCGGATCTGACGAATGTAGCTAGCCGAAGTCGGATCGTCCTCCGGGACTGGCCCGATCAGAACCTCCTCGGGGTACATCGCCACTTCCATCTGTTGGCCATTGAAACCACGAATGCTGGTCTGGCGATACCAGGTGCCGTTGCGCAAGTTCCAGCCGGCGCCCATCAGGGTCCGCCTGCCGTCGTCGTCGTCGTTGACGGCGCGGTTGATCTGGTACACCGGCCGATTGACGAACTGCTCCGTCTCCTCGAAGGAGGCGTCGCGCTCGGCCTGCCGCGCTTCCTCGATCAGTTGGCGAATGCCCTGGGCGCGAGTCGTCAGGCGCTCGTCCTCGGCGCGGGCCTCTTCCGGCATGACTGCACCGGGGTTTTCTCGCCGGATCGTCTCGCGACGAGTGATGACCTGCTCGAGTTCTCCGTTAAGGGTTGCTACGTTCAACATGGCCTGATTTCCTTCCTTAGTGGGCTCGCGCGAGGACTCTATCCAGCGCTACTTCCAGCTCCGGGTTGATGATTGGCTGCGCGCGCTCCTCGAGCTCTGCGCGAAGTTCTGCAAGTTCGTCGGGTGTGGCTTCCACCTCAGCCATGGGCTGTTCTGAGTCTGCCTCGGTCTCCGTTCCGACACCGGCGGGCGTCTCATCCGCACCGGCGGAGTCCGCCGGTGCGTTGCGAAAGATTGAGAGGTCGAAGGAGGCGGCCTGCTGGCCAGAGGCGTCGCGGCTGACCTCGTCGGCCAGTCCGGCGTCAACGGCTCCCTGGTCCGTATACCAGCTCTCAGCCTTCATGCGGCCGCGCCAGTCAGAGACCTCACCGCCCGCCCTCTCGGCGTAGATAGCAGCGATGTTCTCGGAGGTGGCGTTGAGGCGCTCGGCCATCTTGGTCATGTCGTTGGCGTCGCCGATGGCCAGGCCAAAGGCCTCGTGGATCATCATCTTGGAGTGTGGCGCCATGACAACGCGGTCACCCGCCATCGCAATAAAGCTGCCAGCAGAGGCCGCGAGGCCGTCCACGATGACGTTCACCGTCGCTTTGTGGCCCTTCAGCGCGTTGAAGATCGCGACCCCGTCGAAGACGTCGCCGCCGGGGGTGTTCAGGTGGAGGTTGATGACCGACTGAGTGACGTTACGGAGGTCCCGCACAAAGTCGTTAGCGCTGACGCCGAAGTAGCCGATCTCGTCGTAGATATAGACGTCGGCGGCGTCCTCGTTGGCGCGATTCTCGATGCGATACCAGTCGCGACGGCCCTCCACCAGAGCGGCGCGAGGGCGCGAGGAGCGCCAGATGCGGCCTTCGGGAACGTCCATGCCAGCCAGCCTAAAGGCGGCAGAACGACAGGAATTAGCTAGAACGCGACAATAATTGCGACAGAAATTCTCTAGGAGTCGCTGCCGAAGGCCTTGTCATAGCGCTGTAGGGTTCGCTCGCTGATGGCCAAGTACATCGCCCCTTGCCGGTACGTTATGCCGGAATGAGTCAGTTGCAGCTGACTCCACTCCTGCCAGGCAGCACGGGCCTCGGGGTCGTCTATGATGCGCGGTCGGCCGACATTTCGAGCGGCCGGCAGGGCCCTGACGGGCTCCGGCGCGGCAACCTGGGCAGGCTCTTCTGGCTCCGGCTCCTCTAGGTCATCGCCCGTCGTGGCGACTGACGAGGAAGGCACCAGGAAGACCGCCGTTGACTCCCATTCGGGAGGCAGACCCACCTTCTCGCGTGCTTCCTGAACCGACGCCACGCCTGTTTGGGCCAATTTACCCCAGCGGATTGCCAGCTTGTCTTGATCCTCCTGGAGCGCCAGCACGAGCGTCATGTCGAACTTCAGCTCATTGATGCGCGGGAACTCGGGCACCAGGCGGAGGTTAAGCGGCCCCGCGAGCGACTGATAGAGCGGCATCAGCGTAGATGTCCACCAGTGGCGCTCAAGCGCGAATAGGCTGTTGTAGCCGCCAGTGTCCTTCATGTAGCCGATTAGCGGCGGGAAGACATGAAAGACGCTACAGATGCGCTCCACTGCGATCATGTCCAGCTCCGGAATGACCAGGCCCTGGTTGCCTAGGGACATCGACATCGGCGTATAGGACGACTCAGCATTGTCGAGAATCAGGAGCTCGTGCCAGCCGTTCGGACCGCCGAATTTGTTGCGGAAGCGGTCACCGATCGCTTGTTTGTCCTCCGGTGACACCTTCTGCTTGATACTCAGAACGGCGCCCGGCATGCCGCCGTTGAGGAAGGCGCTTTTCTGAAAATCCTTCATGTAATTGTCCAGGTCGGTGCGACCGGAAATAGCCATCAGGGGTGGCATCCCATACCAGTCGTCTAGCGGGTGGCGCTCCTTCCAGTGGATCACGTCCTCGGCTGGGATGTTTACGAAGTCTCCGCCGCCGACGTTGTAGATGTAGTGGCCGATGTAGGAGCTGGTCGAAGGCACGATCCGGACTCGATCCGGCCTCATCAACCACAATTCAACCACCTTACCGGAGCCCGAACGCACCTTTAGGGCATAAGCGTTCCCTGCGAGGCTGAGGTGCATGATGATCGTCGCCCAGAACTGAAACGAGTCCATAAACGGGTTCGGGTTGTTCAAGAGGTCGCAAATATCGCCAGTATGCCGCCATGTTTGGCCGCTTCGCGCCATCATGCGTGGCTCGGCGGCCGTGGTTGCCAACTCATCAATGCAGGCATAAACTAGCTCGTTGTTCATGTAGCCTTCGCGAGCGAAGGTCTGGTAATTAGCTTGAGGCAGCTGCGCGACGCCGTTCTGCCAGACCGGGACTTGGGCCGTCATGCTCCGCGCGGAGGGGATCACGGCGCGGAAGGTGCTTGCGACGAATCCCATGTTTGTGCTCCTTTACCCTGCTGCCAGACCGAAGACGCGCACGGCGAGGCCGATCGCTCCACCCAGCGCAACGATGAGGAAGGCGCCAGAGGCCACCAGGACGATGGCCTGGGCGATCAGCTTGCGGTCTTCGTCATCGAGGATGGTGCCAACGGCCAGGCCGACCTTCCGCGCCGTCTTGACTATGCCCAAAAGACACCCACCGTCTTGCTTTCCGGCAGCGTTCGCGCCAGGTGAACCGCACCGGCGGCCGCATACACGGCGTCGACGTGACCCTCGCCCTTACGGCTGAACCGCCAGCCGTCGCCGTGCATCAACTTCTCAGCACCGGCTACATGCGCGTCCAGCAACGGATCGCCTGAGTGAGCGATGCGATGCGCTCCAACCTGCTCAGAGAAGCCCATGCACACCGCCGTTATATCGCCGCGTATTTCCTCCACCGCAACGCCTTCTGGAGGCCAGCTACGACGCTCCTCCAGGTCGGCAGCCAACGCCGCAGCCGGACCAGCAGGGAACCAGCCAAAGACCACCGGCTTAACGCGCTGCACGATCTCGATGAGGTCGCGTCGTAAATCGTCCGTACAGCCGGGCCCCGACCATGCCTTTACTGGTTCGACGCGGACACGGCCATCGTCCAGGACAGCCGCCGCATAGAGCGAGGCATGTCTAAGGTCAGGCGCCACGTCCATGCAGAGACCCACGCGCTCCCGGACCCCGGAAAGGTCTCCCATATCAAGGCATTCCAACCAGCTGCCGGGGTCAACTGCGGGATTCAGCAGCGGCACATAGCGACACTGATGCTCTGTTAGGAAGCCGGCCAGCTGGTCGCCGCCAGCCTCCTCAGCCCGCATGGCGTCGCCCATCAGCGAGTCGAGGCTGATTCGGTGCCCGAGGTTAGGGTTAGCTGCCGCCAGCGCAGCCACGTCGGTTGCCGCGGCGCCGTCCGGAGCGGACCACTCGAAGATACCGAGCCGCGGGTCCGTCTCCTCCAGCGCTTGCTTGCGCAGGCTGGCCAGCACGACGCTCCGGTCATCGCCCTGGTTGCTGATCATCCAGATCTGCGCGTCCGGCACTGCCGAAGTCGCGGGCACTGCGGCGTTGTAAGCCGACCAGTCCTGATGCTCGCGCAACTCGTCCATGATGAGGCGATGGACTGTCAATGAGCGCCCGCCGCGGCGGTTGGATGCCGCGATCTTGTATCGGCAGTTGCCGGCCACCGTTAGCGTCTGTTCGCCGTTGGCTCGCCTGAGTGACTTGATTTCACGCGCCAGGAGTTCCGTGTCCTCCGCCAATGCAACGGCCTTCTCCCAAGATTCTCTCGCGTAATCGAGGTTCGTAGATGTCCCAAGGACGAGCGCGACATTCTCCAGGTACAGCCAGTAGAGGCTGAGCACGACGAGGACATGGGTCTTTCCGTTCTGGCGGGACACCAGAACGAGTAATTGCCGGAAGCGCGGCGAGCCATCCGGCAGGAGCTCGCCCGCATGGATGACGAGCCACTCCTGCCAGGGGTCGAGCGGCTGGCCTAGCACGTTGCGTGCGAAGTCGATCACGTCGAAGCCGAACGACGTCGCTGGTGTTAGCTCGCGCAGCGGTGGCGTACTAAGACGCGGCTCGACCGACCCGACGATTACGGAGACTATCGAGGGCCGTGTTGCTTGGACCATCGTCATCCTTCTCGTGTCCTCCATGAAGCACACTTGCTCTTGCCTTTGGCGTCATCCCGAGTTGAATCAACACATCGAGTAATCGAGGCCCGACATGCCAGTCCATCTGTGAATCGCTATCGATGCTCCTGGCGTAATGCCTCGCCAGTTCGACTGTCGCCAAGTCCCGGTCATCCAGGATGACCCCTTTAAGCGCGCGGTTGAGAGCAGTGATCACCTTCACTGAGTTTTTCCAACGTGCTGGGGAGAGAGAAACTGTGGGCGAGCCCTGTCAGGCGTGGCCCAACTCCCCAAAAATTCGAGGCCCCTCCCTACCACCGTGTCATCACCTTGGGTGTTGGGTCGCCTCGTGTTGGGTCGCCCTGCTTCAGGTTGCAGCCAAGATGCGCTGGTCGCAGGTAACGCAGGTCGAAGCCCGTCGCCGCTCCCCGGATGTGGTCAACACTGAATGACTGCGGGTGTGGCGACTTGAGGCCCATATCGATGGGCTTGTCGCAGATGTGGCAGATAGTCCCATAGAGGCGCTTGACTTCTGGCACGACCTTGCGGCGCCAATAGTTGCTGCGCAGGTCATCGCGTTCACGACGATGAGTCTCGGTGCTGCGTTGGGCGTTGGTGTTCACACGGCCTCTGGCTCATCCCAAACAATGTGGAACCTTGGCCCTAACAACCAATATGTCTTGACAATGAGCTCTCGACGATTGAAGGCAGGGTTAGCCGCGCAGCGTGGACATACCGAACGTCCGGGTGGTGGTTTCGTGCCCACTTGTGTGGACTGCAGGCCCACGCCACACAAGCCATGCCAGACCGGGACGGCCTTGTTCTCTGCTTCGCCACGTCTACGCAGCAATACACGGACCGCCCTGTGGTAGCGCGAGCCCATTGCCGTCCCAGTCCAGAGAAACAGGGCTTGTTCGGATCGTAATGCCTTAAACGGATTCTTCATCATTACTAACAATCCGCTAACGGCGCGTTTGCCCTGGCCTGCACGATGTTGCACGACGCGAAAAGGCGCAGGCCGCCTGGGAGACTCAGTCTGCACCCGTTGACACGCATCCGTTTTTAGGCCACCTTCGTAGGAACAACTATCGCCTACCACATTTCGTATCTGACCTGCGGCAATCCTACTGCTTTTGCTAAACGTCTGCCAACGCGGCCTCCGCCAGAGCCGCAGCCGAGGCGTCCGCGCCGGTCCGCAGATGCCCGTAAAGGTCGAGCGTCACGGTGATGGACGAGTGCCCCATGCGCTCCTGGATCACCTTGAAGTCAACGCCCTGCTCGATCAGCACGCTGGCGTGGATGTGGCGCAGGTCGTGGAAGTGGAGCTGGGGCAGGCCGGCCGCTTTCCGCGCCTCCTGCCAGGGGAAGGCGTTGGGCCGCTTCACCGTGAACACCGCCCCTGGGTGGAAGGCGGTCGTTGACCTTAGGAGTGATCCTCGCCAAGTAGCCATCCTCAAAATACTCACCGAGGAGCTTCGCGTTCTGGGAGATCCGTCCGAGGCCAACTGCTTGGTCTGCTGGGAAGTCGAGGATCGCCTCCTCTGGAAAGAACGAGCAAACAAGCTGCTTGACGACTCCGTAGGCCCGACATACCCACGGGCGTGCTTCGTAGATGGCGCACGTAAAGCGGCCTTCCTCTTCGGAGTTTCGAAGGAAACCGCACCTAAGTGGATCGCCAACAAGCGGGGCGATCCAGGCCTCGTCGTTGTCCTTGAGGAAGCGGCCGATTCTCTTCGCCTCATCGCGGTTCACTGAAGCAGGCCCACAGCACTTGCCGCACGCTGTACAGGAGGCCATCACGGGAAGGTCTGTACGCCGACTCACGACCGCTGCCCGCCCTGCTTTGCCCGCGCCTGCCGTGCCGTCCGGAGTAGCGCGTGGGCCTTGTCCTGAACGCCAGCCTGGGTGCAGTCATCGAGCCGCGCCGAGACGGCGTAGTAGAGCAACGGCCGCAACTCCGGCGTTATCTCGTCCTCGTACTTAAGGCGCAGCGCCAGGACATAGCCAAGCTGATGCAGATAATGCTCCGCGAGGGTGATCACGTCGGGAACTCCCGCACCAGCAGGTCCGCTGGCACGCCGTCGAGATTCTCCGACTTCGCCCCAGGCCCCTGCTTGAAGAAGAACGGTATTCCGGCATCGCGCGCCTGCTGCATCGCGGACCGCGCCCACTCGTAGTTGAACGGCCGGCGCTTCGGGCCGCTTTCCGCGCCGCAGATCAGCCAGTCGATCCCGTCAACGTAGGTCTCGAAGTCCACCAGCCCGAGGGCGGGCTCGTAGCTGACCATCGTTCGCCAGCCCAACTCGTGGATTTTCTGGAGGATGGGCAAGCGTATCTGAGCGAAGTGGAGGTTCTCGACCGTAGGGCCGATGAGGACGTTCCGCAACGGCCAGTTGCCATGGTCAAACTGGTAAGCCAGCGCCAGGTGCGCCCGCATGAACGACGGCGCGCCGATTCGCAGGAGGTCGGTGAGGTACTCCAGGAGCAGCAAGGCCTGTTCAATTCGCTTCGTCAGAATCTGGAAGGTGTGCTCTGGACGCTGCGCCATGACGTTGAAGACGTCCCAGATGTAATCAGAAGGAATCTCATCGTGGAAGAGGTCGCTCATCGAGTTGACGAAGATGCGCCGCCCGCGCTTCCAGTGCAGCGGCTTCTTCAGGACCTCCGGCCGCAGCGTCAGGCCGAAGCCCGGACCGGATGCCCGCCCGCCGTCGCGCTGATAGATGCCCAGCGCCTGCATCTTGGGGTTCTGCCGGTAGCGCGAGGCCAGGAGCTTCGCGTAGCAGTGGGCGCAGCCGGGGGACACCTGGTCACAGCCCGTCGTCGGGTTCCATACCTCGTCGGACCAGGAGATCAGCGTGCTCATGGTCGGCCTCGCTCGAGCAGCCTCGGCATTTCACCCTCTTGCAATGCCTTGAGCTGCGGCCCCACCTTTTCGTAGGCCGTCTGGCCGTCCGGTAGCAGCATGTAGGGCATGAAGGCCTGCTCTAGGTCCACGATGCCGAAGTCGATAGCGTCGAAGAGGTTTTTGACGTGCCAATAGAGGGCTCGCGCTGCCTGCTCTCGCGTCGTGCCCTTTTGCCCGCCATAAGGCCCCAACTCACCCTTGTACTCGACCTCGATGCGGTAGCCGAGAGGTTGGCGCTTCGAGTCGTGGAGTGACTGAACCGGCTGCCACTCAAACTCGAAGCGGACGATGCCGCCCACGTCTTTCGTCTCGCCGAAGTGAGACCAGCGTGAGGCCAGGATGCCACGCTTCTCCAGCAGCGCTTCGAGCTCGCCCTGTGTTTTGAAAACATCGATCTTGGTGTTCGAGAACGCTTTCAGCCTAGCCATCAGTAGCTCCAACATCTGCCATCTGGTGGCGCTCCGGGTTCAGGATGCGACTGCCCTCGATCAGCGTGTCTACCGTCTCGTCACCAAGCAGCTCGCGGACGTCGAACGGGCCAGGGGTGGGGGATTGAAGCGTTAGCCAGCCGATACAAGGAAATTCCCTGGGCAGGTAATCGCCAAGCTCACCCGGCTCCTTCGGTTGATGGCAGACGAAAGGTCGCCCTTCGGCCATTGCCTCCACGAGCAGACAGGAGGTCCCTAGGAAGCCGTCATAGCCGTCCGTGAAGTCGGCGGTGCGGCTGAAGGCGCACGTCTGGCAGGGTGTGAGAGCGTCGGCTAGTTCAGCCGCACCCTCGGGGTCGTTCTGCCGGATGATCTTCAGCCTTCGTGCGTACTCCTGGCGCAGCTTGTCTACGGCGCCACGGATGAACTTGACAACGATGGGCTTCATGCTCTCGACCTCGGTTTGCATAGCGGCTTTTCGTTGGCGCTTGGCTTGCTTGCCGCTCATCGCATCACCTCGATGATCACCCGGCAAGTGTGCTCAGGGATGCCACAGACGCGCCGGTTGCCTTCCTCGGAGAGATCCAGGACATTCGCGCCGCAACCAGGGCAGCTATCCTGGCGCGTCACGACGATGCTCCCTGCTGGGCCGCTGACGTGGAGCTGCTGACCGCATGGCCACTCGGCGTAGCGTTCAGGGCTGACCGCAACGATCGTCGGGTCGTCCGAGGAGTAGAGGCCGGCGCCCTGGCAGCCCATCCGTTGGCCGTTATACGCCTCGCCGTAATGCGTCGCCCAGCCCTCAATCGGCGCAGCGTCTGGTGGCCCAGGAGGAGCAGGAGGAGCGCCGGTAGCATCGCTCAGTCCTTCCCCGCCACTACCCGGATCGGGGACGAGCAGCACTCGCTCAGGCGTAACTGCTCCCTCGCCGCCGCCGTCACCGTGAAGGCCTTCGAGGGCAGATAGGTCTTGCACGGCAGGCTGCACTTCGAGCAGAAGTAGTTGTTGGTCGCCTGCCGCGGCGTTGGTTGCTCTTGCGTCATTCGCGGCCTCCTCCTCGGAAGCTAACGACAGCGCCGTGATCAAGACGAGTCCGCAAAGCGCTGTCGTGGGCCAACTCAGGCACCCACTCCGGGGCGAAGATATGGAATGCTCATTGCCTTCCTCCTCGGCTATTCGGCGCGGCCAGCGCCCTGGTCTTCAGCTGCTCGATTTCCTCCGGCGTGGTGCAACGCCGGCAATAAGTCCACGCAGTTTTCCACGGCGGCGCGTGCGGGTTTTTTGACAAAGTTCGGACGAAAAATCTGTGTTCTCCGTGCAAACTTCCGCACTCCGGGCACGCTTCTGGGTCGGCGCAGCTCCCGTCGCCGTTAAGAAAAAGCGTCCCAAGCCGGTAATGGCCGGGCACGTTCGGGTCGAAGACGGCGCCCAATCGCAGGGCGAAGGCGTCTCGCGCTGGGTTGTAATCCAGGTCGCCAACCTTGCTTGGCATCAGGTTGCTTGGGCGCATCTTCACCCGTCCCTTCGTTAACAGGCCGTTCTCATACTTCCAGCCGCGATTGACGGCGTGACGGATCGCTGCCGCCCTGGCGCCGGCCACCTCCTCAAGGGTCCACCACGAACTCTCGCTCGCCGATTCCGAGTCTGGAGAGATAGGCCTCGTCGGCGCCAGTAGGTCCTTGACCAAGGTTGGCTCCGACACTCGCTCGCTGAGGTTTTCCTGCATAGCAACCCTCCTGTTTGTGACGGTCCAGAATCGTGTAGACCAGCTTTATCGACCGCGCCCCAGCCTCGGCAGCCTCCTGGAAACAGTGCTCGACACACTCCGGCGACCCCTCCCGCTCCACCTCCTGTAGCCGTTGCGCCACCAGCGGTGACACGCCACGACCTAAGAGCTGCTCGTAAAGCCTGAAGATCAGCGGCCGCCCCTCCAGGACTTCCTGCGCGGTTGGTTGGTTGGTGGTGGTGGTGGTTGGTTTGGTTGGTTGGTTAGCACCGCTAGGTGCCGGTTGGTGGTGGTTGGTTGGTAGCGGGTGCACGTGTTGCGCACGTGCGTCGCGCATGCGCTCTGTGTTCGCTGCACGTCGTGCGTTCAACTTGCCCACATACTGGTACCAGTTGTGCAATGCGTAGGCCGCACCCGTTTGCTCTAGAAAGCCGGCGGAGACTAAGGCATCAACAAAGGCGGTGCCTTTCTTGGTCGGCCAGCCGGCGGCGTCCGCCAGCTCAATAGCCGTGACCTGTCCAAGGTTGCCGTCGTCATCGGCGCTGTCGATCCCCCACCACCACAGGGCATGGAGGTGGCCGATGAGCTTGTATTTGTCCACCCTTAACAAGGCCGCGGCCCGCAGGGTCTTGCGGTGCGTGAGGAGCGACTGGTGGCTCTCTATCCAGGCCATCAGCGAACCACTGCGAAGACATCAGGGTTAAAGGGCAACAGGGGTAGGTCGTCCGGGCCCTTGATATAGGGCGCCAGCCAATGGGAGATTGTCCCTTCCTTCGTGTGGTAGTGGTGCCAATGCGACCGGACGAACCACCGGTGCTTCCAATCAACACCGTCCTCGTCGCCATCGTCAGCGGCAGGTCGACCATCCGTGCCACGCCGCCTCAGACGAATGACATGAACCTCACTTAGTTGGTCATCAGTGAGTTGCAATCGCCGCCGCTCGGCGCGCGATGCGCGTATTGCGTCCGCTGTCACATAAGGCGATTGAAGCCAGCGCAGCAGACAATAGGCCTGACGTTGCGCTTCACTGACCGGCGCCCCCAGGTGCCCGATGGAGCTGGTTAGGACAATCGGCGTCCCATCCAGGCTATCGATCTGAAAACTGAGGATTTGGTCGCTCGCCTCGACGCTAAAGCCCTGGGCTATGACACCCGGATTGCTTGGGGCATGGAGGATCGCTGCCAGTGCTGGTGGCGACCATTGCTTACGCGCATCATTGAAGACGAGGTCGCGGCCGTAGCCCCAGTACATGATTGGGGAAATAAAGAGGTCTTTGTCCCAGCGTTCGGTGCCCTGCCAGATATAGGCAGCCCCGGCCGCCATTGCGATCTCCCAAATATCGATCTGCCATAAAAAGGCTGCTGCGCGGCGCAGCCGCCATGGCGTGGCTTTTGCGAGATGGACGAGGCTGGCAAAGACCTTCGGATCGAAGACGTCCCACGCCCGGAGGCGCTGTTCTAGGGCCGTTGGGTAACCAGGGGAGGTAAAGATCAGGTCGAGTGCTCGCATCTCTTCTAAGACAGCGCCGGGCCGCGTCATTGTTGTTCCTTCGATCATGTTCCAGGTCGTCTTAACCACCTCCCCCCCGCCCCGCCAGCCGTCGCCGTTCTCGCTCGGCTTGCAGCACCGTTAACACCCATTCCAGGCGGGCATCCGAGAGGCGATCCACTGACACCGATTCGCGGCGTTGGCCCTCTTGGTGGATGAAGATGTAGAAGGAACGGTCCCCCGCTGGCGGCGCGTAGTCGCCCGGGAAGAGTTGGCGTGTATGGCTCCATGGCCCCCTCATGCCCCAGCCTCGGAGCGGAAGCAGTCGCGCGGCAGCGTCTCCATGGCCAGGCGAAGCGCCGCCTCGTGACGCAGGCATCCGCCCGTAAGGGTTTCCTCAGCTGCCCGGAGGTCCATCTCCCGGAACGAAGCGATCACCGCGCCGCCGTCGCTTCCCGGTGGGCCTTAGACTTCGCGCTGTAGCCGTTCTCCGGCTCCTGGGGCCGCAACTCCACGTTGCCGCAGGCGCACTTGCCCACCAGGTTCCCCTCGTCGTCCGGCGTGTTGCCGAAGAGGTGGCGATGGGCATGCAGGGGGCAAAGGTGGTTGTGCTGGTCGGAGCGCTGCTGAGGCTTGCCGAGGGACCAGGACGCCGCGGTCCACCACGTCGAGGGGCAGGCGCACTTTGGGAGCGCAGCCGCGGCCGGAGGTGGGTCCGGGATAGCAGAGAGCCAGGGTGACGGATCAGTCTCCGCCATGGGCTGGACGCCAGCGCCGGGCACTTTCGCCCTCGCCTCGCCAGCGTCGGCCCAGCGCTTATTTGCGGCGCAGGTCTTACAGCGTGCCCCCGGCCTCTTAACCCCAGCGCCGCAGTCTGGGCACGTAAGGGGTTGCTTGGGCTGCCCATTGCGGCGGGCCATTCCCGACCGCTTCCCCGCGCAGGCATGACAGATCGTGCCACTCACTATCGAGGTGCCGCAGTCGCTGCAGGTGAGGGTAGGGGCCGGAGCAGGCTCATTGCGGGCGCGAGTGACTTGCGTGCCTACGGTGGCGGCAGCTACCGGCTCGGCAACCTGCTCCGGTTGTCCCATGCTTGGCGAGGGCGCAGGAGGGTTCCCGCTCGCTGCCAGCGTTGCGGCGGGTTCGGCTCCGCCGTCCTCCTGCGTTGCCCCATGCTCTAGCTTCGCCTCAGCCTCTTCCGGCGTCGCGCCATAGGCGGCAATGCGCTTGCCGTTCCGCTGCACGGCCGCCACCCAGCGAGCATCTGAGGATCGTCGGTAGGTGCTGCCAGCGCCGTTCGGAGCCTTGACCGCGATGTGCTCAGGCTGCCCATGCTCGATGCGGATCAGCCCAACCAGCTGCTCGTAGGCGGCAAGTAGGTCGGTGAGGAGTCGGCGCTTGGTCGACTCGTAGCTCGGAAACTCCCCAGCCAGGGCCACCGTTAGGGCGGCGATCCGCTCGCGAATCTCTACCTCCGTCATGGCCGCCACGCCTTCCCATCGACCAGCCAGTGCCACGACGCCCGGCGCTCGTTAGCCTCCAGCGTGTATTCGAGGCTGACTTCCTTGCCGATTACGTCGAAGGTGGAGAACGGCGGCGGCGGTATCTCCTGGAGCCGCGGCGGGATGTGTTGACGGACAGGCTTGTCGTGGTCGTAGCAGACCCACTCGTGACCACGCCAGAGCATGTCAGGATGGCGGCCTGGGTGGCTTCCCGGGCAGCGCGGCGCTACCGCGGCCTGGTGGAGCTCCTCCGGCCGCAGGGCCACGAGCTCGCCCTGGCCGCGGGCGATTAGCCAGGTGACGATGGGGTTGGTGAGGCCGTAGAGGCCCGCGAAGCTCGCGCCGTTATCTACGGCGTGGGTGCTCACGGCGCGGCCTCCGCAAGCGCAGGCTGGGGCGCTCGGTGCGGCTCAATAATGATCTCCTGGTGTACCTGCTGGCAGAGGTTGCCCTGGTGCTGCTTATCCCAGACGAACCAGGCGCAGGTCACGTTGTCGGACTTGCCGTCACCGGTGAAGCTGATCCTTGGCAGGACGATCAACATCGTCGGCGGGTGCGCCGCGAGGAACTCCGCCCGCGCCTTCGTCGGCTCCAGCCAGGAGATGCGTAGCAGCATCGCCACGCCCGATTGGGCATGCTGGAAGGCGAGAGGGACGAGACGATCTGCAATCGAGAACGGCGGGTTGGAGATCACCCAATCCGGCAACTGGCCAACC
>Ga0137422_1000140_pt1 | contig 17336 bp, 18 predicted proteins | sample EasRivERMZT551_2_FD_102330 | JGI IMG/M metagenome (GOLD analysis project Ga0137422, IMG submission 102330) | Soil microbial communities from meander-bound floodplain in the East River, Colorado, USA - East River MetaG ERMZT551_2 | ecosystem: Environmental > Terrestrial > Soil > Floodplain ... | reverse complement strand
GTGCTACGCTCAGACCAGCGTAGGCCAGGGCTTCCTCGGTCCCGCTAAAACATTCGTGGCTCACCCATTGGCCGGCCTCAACGTAACCGATATCGCCGTCACGATAGTCCAGCGGTTGCTTCAGAATGCATCGCGTGAACAGATTCGCGGTCGCCATCAGATTCTTGATAGCCACGTCAATCATCGTCTGCTGAAGCTCACTCAACTCTTCCAGTGCCAGCTTCAGCACCGTGACACGCGCCTTCTGTTCTGCGGCCTGCTTCTTGGCGCGTAGCTCCTGTAGCTCGTTGGCTTTCGCGGATACGTGCCGCTTCTGCTCCCGGTCGAGTTCGCTCAACTGTCCTTCCAGAGAAAACAGTTCTTTCTCAATTGCCTCAATGCGATTGAAAGGAGGCGCGGCGGGATTCTGGGCTTCCAGGTTCTTCAACTCTTCCATCCAGGACTTTCTCTGCTGAATAGATGACGCAACTCTGGCTAGCTCCGCGTCGGTTTCCCGCAGCAATACCATTGACGATTGCATTTCCGCAGCCTCTTTGTGCGCAGCTTCATCAGCCGTGCGGTATAGTGCCACCTGCTTAAAGAGATTCTTCGCGTTGAGTTCCGTCGCGGCCAACTCTGAATGAAGTTCCTTTCGCCGGGTATCAAACTCTTTGACGATATTCTTTTTCCAGCCTGCGCTGGCCGATTTGCAGTAAGGACATTTGGACTGCTTCATCCTTTCTTTGTGTTCCGCTTCCAACTCTTCTAACTCTACCGTAAGCCTCTGGCCGTTCTCATGCGCTCCACGATACTCAGCTTGTGCTTCGGCAAGTTGCCGTGCCGTTTCCGGTGCCTTGGATTGCCATCCTGCGATCTGCTTATTCATTTTGACAAGCAGCGCTTCCAATCGCTTTTTGTCGTCGGCTAAATCCTCGCTTCGTTCCAGCGATTGCTTCAGTGACTTGATGCGCACGCCAAAGTTTCGGACATTGGCAACCTGAACCTCAATCTTCCCGCGCTCAACTTGCAGTGCCTGAATCTTGTCGCGAGTCGCCTTCAGTTCCGGCTCAACGTTCCGCGCTCGCTCTGTGCCGGCCTGCGCTCGCAACTGAGTCGAGCCTTGCATCAAGCTCGTCATCTGTTTAACCGCGCCATCTGCCAGTTTCTTTTTCTCCTTTAGATCAATCATCAGCGCTTCAATCCACTGCTGCATCGTTGCATCCTGCTCATCTCGTTCCTTGACCAGTGCTGCCGCCGTCTCCAGACACTCGTTAATCACCATCTCGGTTTCTTCGGTCGATTCTTCTGGCCGGATGCTGCGCAACGCCGCCGTCACCCGCTCGTCCGTGAAACCTGCGGCCTTCAGATCAATCTGGTCAAACACGTAGCGCATCCGTTGCGGTCCGCTCATGCCGAAATACTCCCGACAGTCCAAAAGCACAGGCGGGATGGTTACCGCTCCACAGTTACCATATTTCACAGTGCCATGTTCCAGTTGCCAGACCTGCTCAACGATTTGATCGATGAAGTCCAGACCAATGATCATCTTCTTTCCCTTACACAACTTGAACGTATCTATTGCCCGCTTACCCAGCTTCGGGTGATAGCTCAGAAGACCGATGCGCACCGCGTCCAGAATCGCAGTCTTGCCACTGAATGATTCTCCAAGAATGACATTCACCGGTTGTAGCTTGTGCTGTATGGTGCGCCCCTTTAGACCTGTGCTTCGTACTTCAATAATCGTTTTCATTTTCGTTTTCGCTGGTTTACTCCGAACCACAATCGCCGTCAATGAGAGATGTTCACCCGATAAAACATACTGCTCGCTGTCGTAGCATCCTCGATACGTAATCCGCGTCCACCAGCACCAACTCTAGTGCGTAGGAATGGACTCCAGTTTTGCAGGTCACGAGAACGCTGAACCTCGATCAGCTTAACTGGACCTCCGCTGTCTTTCAGATCAACGGTCTTGGTATCCGGGTCGAATGAGATCGGAACAGCCTCCGCACTACACGGCACGCGATTAGTCGAAAAGTATTGTGAGCCATCTGGGCTACCAGTGATCTGAATCCCATGGCGAGCCACTTCAGATTGAAACTCAATCCAGTCTTGAGTCTCGGCTTCGCCTCTCGCACTTGTTCTGACCGTGACGCTTCCTTCTTCATCGATGCGCACATCTACCACGAACAATGTTGCCGATGTTTCTGGTGCCAGAAAATCAGGCCCAGGTGTCAAGGTTGGATCGCATGAGCCAAGCGATCCGTAGTTCCACGATGCTGCTGATTCATCGCCTTGCGGCATGAACGCTGGGGGATTGTTCGTGCTGGCAGTTTCCTTTGGGAATTTCTTCTGACAAAACTTGACCACTCGATAGACACAGTATCCTCCAACGCAGATCACGACAACACCGACAGCTACTCCTGCGGGCGAAGCTTCGGGCTCTGCTGCGTTGAGTGAAGTTGATATGGACAAGGCCAGAACGATGGACAGTTTCGAGATGTCTCTTGAGAATTCTACAGCCCATAAAACTACCAAAGCTACGAAGATCGCCAGTCCGCACCAAAACCCATTCTCATTTACGACGGCCATGATTGCGGCGATTTGGACAAACAGGAACGTGAACAACATCGATTTATACGGGTGAGCCTTGATCCACTGGTTAAGCTTTTTCATAGTCTTTATGCTCTGCATCCTTGCGCCAGCAACCAGCCGGCAATGAGACCTACGATTGCCGCGTAGCTCAGATACCAGCGAACCACAAATCGAGAAGCACATGTCACGCAGATATGTTCCGTCAGTTTCTGCGGCACGAACGGGCGGCCGCAACTGCGGCATTTCCATTGCAGGCGATAGAGACTCATGGAGTCCCCCTTTCGGCTTTTGCAATAGCAGCCATCATGCTCGTCATTTGTTTGGCGGCGCCATCTGCCAGTTTCTTTTTCTCTTTCATATCATTCACCACTGCTTCCACCCATTGTTGAATCGTTGCATCCTGCTCTCTGTGCGCCCAGCCTGCTCGGCTCTCGTTGTCAATATCGGCTATTTCCGAAACCACTACGAGAGCAGTCTTGCACGCCGCCAGTAACTCAGGAGCAGCAGCAATGAGGCGAGCATTGGCCAATGCTTCGGTCGGGCCATCTAGCGTACAGCACTCTGCGATTAGAATGCTTGGATCAGTAGCCCATATCTCTACACGCACATGCCATGGTCCCGGTATATGCTTCGCGTTGCTCACTTGGCCGCTCCTTGACCATTCTTGAGATGCAATACTCCCGTCGGCACCGCGTGCTGGAATCCATCCTTCGAAAGCTGAATCGCAATCATCGCGATGCAGCCTTGGAATTGTTCCGCCGTTAGGTCCTGGTGCAACTGCTCCTTTACCTGCGTGCGAGCATAATCAGCCGCTGTAAACGCTATCAGATAGCAATTTGCCACCCTGTTCGCGTGCGCCTTTGCCTTGGCCAGCTTCTGCTCCGGTGTCTCCGGCGACGGAGCCGGCGGACGCTGTTCCTGCCGATTTGCCGCTGGAGGGGTAGATTTACCCTGCTCCGGGGCTTCTGACCGCTCCTGAGGCCGTTGTGCGCCACGGGGAGCCTCTCTAGGTGGTCGATTACTCTTTGGCGGTGGCTTTGTAGCGGCAGGTTTTGCCGGTTTGCGCGGCTCGGCTTCCTCTGCTACCCCCTCCCCAACATAGGTCAGGATCGCATCTGCCTCCCGGCCTTCGGCTACCAGCGCGAAGGTGCGGCCTTTCTGATCCCGAAAAAAGTCGGCGCATTCATCATTCTCGGTGTTGTAGATGCGCTCCGCACCATCGATCTCCAGGATCACGTAATCTGGTTTGTCCTTGAACTTACTGCGCAACACATCGCTCTTGACCGTGACTGCCACGGGTCCCATGCGAACCAGTTCACTGTGATACATACCCTTTTTATTCTCGCTCATTTTTCGTTCTCGCTTTCGTTTGTGGCTCGGCTCCTACGTTCGTCGGGAGCACTGGAGCCGGGTTATTCGATACGCCAAAATCGAAAGTGCTTAAGGCCTTCCGCTCTCCCCGAAATCTTAATGCCTAATGGATTTCGCCTGTGACCGAATGTTCTGGGTGAGCCGTTGGCAATATTCTGCCACATGCTTTTCACTGCTTCGGGGATACTATTCCAATAATTGGGTTTCGTGAGAATCGTTTTCATTTTCGTTTTCTGTTTCAAGCTCCGTTACTGGCGGTGCTATCAACGCAGTGAATCTAGCACAGCCACAAATAGCGTCAACACTTATTTACACTTATTTTACTGCTCCGGTAAGCGCTACGTCACATTCGCAATCCCATAGTAGTGCCGCCATTCCTCTTTTGGTTTCGGGATAATCGTCATTTCGCCAGTGGGCTATCGAACACTTTAAGGCCAAGAATCGCCAGCAGAATCAGCACGATGCCCCAACGACCACGCCCCAAATATGGCGACATGGAATCGGGGCAGAGTGATGCGATGAAACAGAGGATAAGAAGTATCCAGAAGAGTACCATGAGCACCATTTGTGTTAGCCTTTCCTTTTCTTGATGAGTTGTTTCAATTCCAATCGCACTTCAGCAAGGTTCTCTTTCAACTCTCTTCTCTTATGTCGATCCAGTTCTATCCGCAAGACATATTCGAGGGCCTCAATGACAGAACGTTTCTCAATCATCGCCAGTTCCCATTCTCCCTTTTGCATATGTGGATCACATGATCCATCTCTCTCAACATCGCGCCAACAGTATCACCAGGAGAGCAAGACACACTATGGTCCCGATGATGCAGATGATGTCTTCGATGCGCTTGCATTCCTTGCTCTGCTTCGGCTTCTCCTCCGGTTTGTGCCAGCCAGGTCTCATGGCTTGGTGATCTTTTGGCCAAAGTAGAATCCAAGTGCCGCTATGCTCATGCTGTAGAGCGGCTCTCCAACGGTCGTGAATGTTCCAACCCTGCCCCACTCTTTCAACGCAATCGCATCCCACAACGCAGCACAGACAACAAGAATATGTGAGAGACACACAGTCATGACCAGCACTGCCGCCAGCATACCACGCAGAGAAACACCGAAGATGTTAGAATCCTGCGGCACGGTCCCGACTTCCTTTTTTACCAATGTCGTTTCTTCTGTCATTGGAACGCCTTGGCTGCTTCGACAACCAAAATATGGGTTTTGCCGTCGCTCATGGCTCGACGGAATATTCGGCTACGATATCGGTATCAGCGGTGCCGAAGCCCGTTAGCTTCAGCAGCGCCGTTTTGTTGGCCGCGATGCTCGCCGGCAACGCTGCTCCCATCGATACCCAGGACGGAAAGGTGAAGTTGCGTAGCGAGCCATCCGATTTAATCTTTACCAAGAGCCGCTTCCCGGTCCCTCGATTGCTGGTCGTGAACGTGATGTCTCCCGTCAGGTCCACCGTTTGCACGCCGAACGTATCGAAGTCCAGAGCCACGCTTGCGGCATAGGTCAGCGTCTTGACCGCGCTCGCCTCCCGCAGGTCCATGCTGCCGCACAGTTCCCAGACTTTCTCATTCGTGGATGCAGCGTAATCATCTGGTCGAATGATGAACGGTGAGGACTCGGCATCCGTTCCGGCTCGAAGTCGATAGACGCTAATCATTCCGCCGATAAGCACGAACACCGGGAATGTCGGATTGATTGTGAGACTGATGCTCGCCGTAACGATTGCGTCCAAGGTCAGCGCCAACATGATGCTCGTGCCCGTCGCACTGCTACCACCGCCAGCAGTGAACACAGGAGACGGCGCGCTCGTATAACCCGTGCCCGGATTCGTGATGGCCACACTGCGGACAATTCCACTGACGGCTGTGGCTGTGCCGGCGGCTCCTGAACCGCCGCCGCCGGAGAACGTCACTGCGAACGAAGAGGAATAACCTGTGCCGCCATTCGTCACGACAACTGAATCAACAGCACGAGTGCCGCCTGTCAGTGCCGTGACGCGGGAACTGAGGCGCACTCGATCACCTACGCTGTGGATAATGTCGGTCAGCTTCATTGCGCTTTAGCCTTGCCGCACTTTTCATGGTGCCCCTTGGGCTTTCCGCAATGACGAGTGCCGGACCATTTCCATCCATCAATTAGAACTCGATATCGTTTCCCGCACTTCGTGTTTGTTTTAAGCAGCGTCATTGTAAATGTTGTTTCTAGCGTCGAAGTAAACCCCCAAAACCTCATCAATGGAAGTCCAAAGAAGATCCTCGGTGTCGCTCGAAATCAAGTTGTAGAAATTACCCAGCGCATCATCAATGTCACTCACGTCACTGTAGCCTGCAGCATTCTGTGCCAGGAAATACTGTCCCGCCAACCAGTCGAACAACTCATAAGTCGTCCATGCCCTCGCGCCCCAATCAGGATCGAACGTCCCATCGGGTGACATTGTTGTGTCATCTCGGTCATAAATCACTGGGTCCACGTCAGCCAACAGTTGATCGTCAAACGGACTTCCTACCGCAACCTTAACGTAGCGCATCAGGTCCGTATCTGGGTTACTGCCATCTGGATTGTTCGGCGGGTTCGGTGCGTTACGCTCAAACTGAATCGAGTCGCTCCCGACAATCGCGAAGTCCTCTTTCTCCCCGAAATAAATATTCTCCGTCGGTCCCTGTTGAGGGTCTGCTACCGTTTCCAGTTCCAACGCCTCGGTGCCGAAAGCCTCCGCCACAATCTCAATGTCATACACGTCAGCCGATACCGCAGCCAAATATCCATCCAACACTTTCCGCAACCATTGTGTGTTGACCTGATGCACATTGCTCGGTGTGCCGCCAAGCCGCACACTCCTTCGTGCTGCCACACCATAGATGTCCATCGCACTTTCCATCAGCGTCGAAAAGTCCGCGAAATCCCACGTATTAGGAATGCGAATGCGCAATAGCCAGTTGCCAGCCTGCCGGATCTTGTGCCACCCCAAGACAATCGCGTGAAGCGGAAACGAGCGTTGCGTTGCTACCAAGGTGTAAGACTTCAGGCTCGGGTCCCATGTCCAGTAAACCTTAGCTTGGATCAGATAAGCTGTGCTTCGGTCGAATACTGCGAGGAAACCGTCATCAAACTCAGGCCGCAGCGCCGAGGGAATCACAGCTATCTTCGGTGCCACACTGACCAAAGGAAATTCATTCGTCCCATCATCGTCCACCACTGGCGGCGTGTCGTCCTGATCGTCGGGCAACGTAATCTGGTTCTCTTCCTCCCGCGCCAGCTCGACCATGGCTTGCACTCGCACCTCTGGCTCTTCCGGTGTCCCTCTTGTAATGTCGATAATACGACACGCCTCTTCGTTCAATCCCAGCTTCGGCCATGTGATCCGAACCAACTGTCCAGGCACCAAGTCGCCGTGCTCGGGAATCAGCTTCAACTCATATACCAACGGAGGCACACCGCCTTGAATCCCTTTTCGTTTGACGATTCGGTTTGCGACGTTGTGCCGTATGATCCACGGGAACTGAAATTCCTTGTCCACCAGTTGCCCCGTAATGACAGCGTTCGCCGGATCATCCCACGTTGCCACTTCCTCGCTGAAGTCGCGTGAGCCTTGGCCGTTGCGATAGATGACGCGCGTCAGGTTCCACGTTTCGTTCAAGCCTCGGTTGGCCAGCTTCGGTTCATCTGCGAAATCCGCATCAGTCAGTTCTGGAGCCAGAGCCGCATTCTCTTTGCGAATCAGTTTCAGGAATATCTTTCCTTCGTGGAAATATGGAAACGCTTGGACATACTCGAACAGCTTGCCGATGAAATCGCGCAGCGTCTGATTCTCGTCCAGCAACGGATTCAGTCCGGTACTTTCGGACAATAAGGCCAAAGCCACATCCACGAACGAATCAAGGTCAAAGTAATCCGGCGATAGGCCCATGCCCCAAAAGGTATTGGTGAACGCTTCATAGAGCACCTCTGGCACATGGGCGTCGCCGTAAATTTCATGCATCAGATAAGCCACTGCCGTGGCCCCCGAACCGCCGCCGCCGGTTACAACAATGGCCGGCGTGCTGGTGTAATCGTGACCGAAATTATCCATCACGATTCTCCGGACTTTACCTCCTACAATTTCCGCATGCGCCGATGCATCGGCACCGCCACCTGAATTGATTTGGACGGTTGGCACACTCGTATAGCCCGATCCTTCATTCGTGACATTGATGCGTGTCACGCGCTGGCTCAGAGCCGTCAATGCTGTGCCAAATTTCGAGATGAGAAAACTAAGAGTGGGAGGAGCCGGCGTCCCGCCGAACTGAAAGTTATCCAGCACGGCATAACACACACCATGAAACGGACTCATAGGGACTACAGAACCATTAAGCTTCAGTCCGGATAAAAGACTATTTGTCGTCTGCGTCATCGTCCCCCAATAGAAATGAAGCACTCCAATTGTTGTCGTCAGCGTTGTCTTTCCCTGCCCATCCATCGATGTCGTTCGGAAGATTGGTCCCTCCCAAATGATCACGTCTCCATTGCCAATCTGATGTAGAATATCTACAGGTCCGACACAGAGAGCCTGTGCGATGCTCCCGAAATATTTACTTCCCGTTTGGGTTTCTTGTTTAGCGCCCATACCGTTTTCTCATTGCGGCCACACTGGCGTTTTTAGCGCGACATCGTTTACATTGACGCGCTCCTTGGCTCATGCGTCTCTTTTTACACACGGGACATAACACCCACGGTTTGCGATTATTGGACATCTACTTTTTACCCTGCTGCTCCTCATCATCCGTGATGCGGAAATCAAAGATGGGAGTGATGTAGATGCCAGATATTCGCTGCGTCCCGAACAGAACCGGCAGCGGAACACCCTGCTCTGATTGACTGAAGTCCTTGGCTTTGATTTCGAAGTTGCGGCCAGCCTTTTTGGGGAACTGGCCAAAATTATAATTGCCTTGGACGATTTGTTGCGCACTCATGCCCGCAAACGATAGATGGCAAAGACATGCTTGTCTATAATCGGGTCAGCTATGTTTCCTTCGACTACTCCCCGACGGATCAGACTGTGCCATAGCGTAGGAGGTCGCGCCATAATAGCCATGTGATGCCCCGTCTTACCATTGGAGCAGAGCAACAGATCGCCAATCATGATGCTAGCCCGCTCAGAATCATCGAGATGACGAAATCGCAACATCGTCAATCCTCCACTGTCCCAGACAGGAATTAAGCCCGGCACAGCATTCATGTGATCAACGAAAACCTGAAGCATCTCTGGTCCACCACTGCGGCAGACATAACGAGGCCAGCGTACTTGAGGGATGGCTCCGAGATTAACCAAGACCGATTCGACAAATCGAACGCAATCAGCGCCGACACCACGCTTGCCGCAATATTCGATAAACGGTGTGCCGCGCCACGTCTTCAATTCCTCAAGGAGCCGCTCCACGTTTCCGGGTTGCTCGAAAAACCATTTCATGTCGGCAGTAACCGTTTCCGGCGGCGAGCAAATGCATGCATTGAACAACGCTCCCCTTTAGCTGGAAGCCCACACTCAACACATGCCCGGATTTCATTTGGACTTCGCTGCCGTCGCCTCTCCAAAAGTGCTCTCAGTTTTGCTAACATCGATTCATCGCCTCCATTTGCAACAGGATGAAATCGTTTCACCTGTGAACGGAACTTCTCATTTGTCATGTCTTCTTGCCTCCCCCTCCCTTAGGTCTTGAGAGCACTTCCATTTGCGGGTTGCGATTCGGCATGTAGCGATAGCCTTGGAAATTGTCGAGGTTATCAAACTTATCGTCACAAGTGACAATCCGCTTGTCGCAGCCGGCCCGCGCGTTGGCTATGTTTCCGACAATGGCTTTGCGAAATGGAAAGTTGATGTAGAGCTTGTTTGCGTCCTGGCCTACGCACGTGCGCCATTCGTCACCTATCTTCACCCGGCCGAGCGCAAACCAGTTTGGATCACCTTCCGCTGTGGCCTTGGCTCCGAAGGCAGTTGCCTCGATGTAATCGTCCGTGACAGTTATCAATGTGCCAGCCGTCGTGAACGTTGCTTCCACAACCTGACAGTTCACGTCATAGAGTCGATTGTTACAGGTCCGTTGCATGCCCATCTTGGGAATGTTCATTTCCGAGATGCGCAAGATGCTCGACACTTGAACGTCAATGCGGCCTTCCTCCTGGAAATTGATATTGTTCACCCGGCCCTCATACAATGGTGTCAATGGAGCGTAAGTGAAGCTGTCGAAATCACTGGCATGAATCGTTACGTTGATTGGCTCAAGCAAATTCTGGCCGATGTAATTCCTCAACGGATGAGCATCGTCGTCCGTGCTGATCTTCAACGATACTTCCTCGCTGATGAAGTCGATGCTCCTCGAGATGGCTGAGTGCGTGATGCTGGCCGCAGCCCAAGTGAAGCTTCCAATGACAACATCAATGCCCCAGTTTGCGTAACGGTAAATGGTGCCGTTCAACTCCAATTCGTAGAGATATATTGGCCGATGCCCCAAATGCACCATGCCGACGTGCCCAGAACCGAAGTCAGGAGTAATCGTCTCAGTCGGCAACTCCGTAAAGCCGCACTCGACCAGCGCCGTATCGTCCGTGAGGAACTGATAACTTATCTCGGTATCGGAGAATCGACCATAGATTAGACCAGCACATACTGTCACGTTCGCTGGAAACGTCGAACGCAAGTCGGCATCAAGAATTACAGTCTCAACGTCGCCCAACACAGACACGGATTTGATGCCGTAGAACTCCATGTTATCGCGCGTGAACAGAACGAGATGCTGGAACTGCGTACCGAAGGTCCATTTATCTTCCAGCCCGATCTTTTGAATCGTAATCGTATCGCCGCCGATGACTGCATCTGCCGTCAGCCAGTAGTCATTAAAGTAAATCGGAATCCAGAAGCCTCTAAGTCGGCCCAACATTTGAGACACGAACGAACGGAACAGTTTGATTTGATCCCGGCCCTCAAGGATATATTTGTATTTGAGAGTTCGCTTCGGTATGCTCGTTGGCTTCCACGGAGTCGCTAACCCGCTTCCTTCAGTCTCGTATGTGAAATCATCAAGCTGGCCGTGCTTTAGATTCTCGAATGTCGGGCGCGGTATGTCCAGAACTGGGCGCTCCAGGTAGCCGACTGGTTCGCTAATTTCTACTACGGGAGATTCCTCCAACCAATCTCCAAAGTCACCGAGATGATTCAACCCCACAAACGGGGCTTCCTCCAACCAGTCATCGAATCCTACGGGCATACAAATCAGAAGGCGACAATATTATCCCAGTAACACGGAGCACCACCGCCGCCGTCCACGTTGTTCCACAGTTCAACCCACACCGCTCCCCGCGCTGATGGTGTAACACTAATAGGCCCTATCGTCACCCAGTCTGTGCCGCTCGGCGCTGTGCCGCTCAGATCTACGGGAAGACCGATCTCCGGATTAGCCTTGATGATTACGGATGGACGCGGCGAAAGATTCGTTGGTTGCTTGACCTTCACCGCGATGAATCGTGCTCCTGCTTTCACAGACCAGCGGAGCCGATGCCTTCCTTTCTTATCCTGTCGCAGCGACGGCTGAATGGGATCGCCATCCGTATTTTCGCGTGCCCCGTTCACGTAATGCTCGCGCCCGATATCGATGGACCGGAAGCGCCACGGCGGGCCTTGGGGAGCATTAGCTTTTGTCAGTAGTCCTTTATTTACCGCCGACAGAAACCAGGGAGCGGCGATTGTTGTGCCTGCAATCGCAATAGATGTGCCTTTGGTCAATGACCCATTGTAGCCCAGTCCCGTGTTGCTGCCCCAACACGTTAAGAATGCCGTATGTGTCCCGGTTCCTGCATCAGTAATGTTCAGAGCCGAACCGCCTTCAACCAGTGATAGTTTGAATCGAGTCGCGGTGACTGCGATGACCCAATATTCCACCGCATTGCTCATCGGAGATGGCAGCACGTCGGTCGAGGATACCGCTACCCGATGCCCGACTATCAAGCCATTATTGAGAATCAACTCATCAGTAGCCGTATCAACCGTAAACGTTCCGAGTGTGATCGGCATGCCACTAATTCGTTTCTAACGTGTTACTCGTTTCAATGACATAAACGGAACTGCCTGCGCCTGCCGCCCCAAACGCAGCCTTGATAATGAGAAATGATTTCCCTGCCAATTCACCCACACCGTTGAAGGTATCGCCATCGACGACTGAAGCGACTGGATGCAGAAAATGCCAAAAACCACGTAGCCGGCCTCTCAAACCGTTTACTGGTGTAGTTATAGGATCGGTAATCCACACGGGAGATAAATACAATCCACCATCAGAAGGATTCGTGAACGGCACGACGCCGAATAATCCAGGATTACTAGTCGTTCCGAGCTTTACCAAATCTCCATGCTTGCTGAAATTCACTGAACCGCCTAAGCCGGTATGACCGCGTGCAAAGTAATGACCCTGGATTGCGGCAAAGGGGGTGGCTGATACAAAGTCACACAATTTACTACCTTGAGAATTCTCAGTGACGCCAGCAATCAGCGCCGACCGATACGGATCTCCTATTACTAAGCTATAAAAGTCTCCGAAATAGCATCCGAAGTAATTGTTCGCCGTATCACCAGTCAGAATGAATAGATAAAATGTGCGTGCATCTGCTGCCACAATCCATGCGCGCGCAGTGGCGTCCGCCGAGACGCTGATTCTGATATGCAATCCTGCGACTCCAGCTACCACCGCTCCCTGTGCTGCGGTTGAAAATGCTCCTGTGCCAGTATCCACATCGGTCATCGTCTCAAATCCCGTTGCATATGCACCCTGAGCGCCACCCGCTACAGCACCCCCGGTCGTAGGACGTAACGCATCATGACCAATTCTAACGTAGTGCTGGCTGCCACCGCCGCCCGCTCCTGTTCGGAATGCAGCTTTATTCGTTCCGGTAAACGGCTTGCTCCAGCCCGCCGCAACCTTGGAGCCATAGCCCGTCACAAGACACGCATCCAGCAGCGCAACCAGTGAACCAACTTGGCCGGTCAGAACTGGAGCCGAACCGTCGGTGCTTCGGTAAAGGGTAAATTGGGCCATAGCTTTTTATTCGTTTCGGGATTGGTCAGTCAGTTGATTGAACGTTTCCATAAATTTCACCGGAACATCAGCGTTGATGTCTGTCAGATGCGTCACTGTCGCCCGGTCCACGTCACCAATTAAGACCGGCATCACGCGGGTTCCTTCGGGCCAGTTTGATACCAAGCCAGACGATAGAGTCAATGTCGTTCCGCTCGGCGGCGCGACCAACTGAACAACCTCCCACGACTTGAATGACTCCCAAAGAATCGCGTAATCTACCAACACTGCCCACAGAGTATTCCCAACGTCATCGGCCGACAGGACTGTTTCACCTATCGACGCTGCCTCAGTAAGTTGAACGTAATCATGCCAGACCGGCATCAGCATCGGCATTGACTGCGCCAGTTCCATAACCCTTCTGATGTAGCCCATCTCCTGTCCCGTGAGCGTTAACGTTTGATACGTTAGCTTGTAAAGTGGCCGTGGCCGTGTCCCGATTCGTTCCTCGCTTGTGTCCAGCGCCTCCGTCACGATGTCTCCGTAATCCACTCCAAGGCGTGGCGGCGTGCTCCAGTTCGGCTGTGTGCTGAACACCGGGATATCGACTCCTTTGTATTGCGGGACACTCATTTCCACCTTGGTCCCCACGGTGGCCTATTCGGAATCATCGGCGCAGGATTCGGATCTTGAATCATGGGATTCGCCGTCGCAGATGCCGCACTTGAAGAACTGGCATTGCCAGATTGGTTCACGGTTACTTGATCACCATAGCGACCACTGGCGATTAACGCTGAGCCACCGATGATACTTCCAGCCACTACTGCTGACGGAAGGATTCCGTTGCCACCAACCGGCGTCATGAACGTGACTTCATGCGTATTGGTGTCCTCTACCACAATCATTGTTTGTGCTGCTCCAAAAATGGAACCAAGCGATACCTTGTGAAGCTTTTTGTCGCTGATGGTCCCGATGGGATGCACGTAAGAACAGGCAGTCAGAATCAAGAGGAGCGGAATGTATTTCATGATGATATTCGGTTGCTGCGTTTTCTCAGTTCGTCAGCCACGATGCGGACGCCTTCCTGCCGCATGAAATCTCTCTGACTATTCCGGCTGTTCACGAAACCTACAGTCACATTCGTATCCGCGCCTGTTGCTTGACGTGCTGCGCTCGTTGTTGAGCCGAAGCTTGAACTCACAACCGGCCGAGGCACCAATCCTCCGCCCTGAAATCCTGGCAACTCCCCCATTCGGATCATCTCATGGAGCTTCGCAAACCAACTTGGTCCCATCGCTGAGACTGTATCCGAGTCAAAGATATATTCCCCGGTCGCGACGGTTGCGATTAGATTGTCACGCCGCGATGGGGTTCCAGGCACCAAACCACCTTCTGCGTAGCTCACTGTAGTGGCAACAATCGTTGCTATCTGTGCGGCTGCTGCAATTCCCGCAGCTATAGCGCGAAATGGTGCAGAATACGGGTCTCCAGAACCCAATTGCTTGAGCACTGCAAGGGTTCCAGCAATCACCGCTTCCGCAATCGCCAGCGCTTTGTAAGCCAAGAAACCTTTCTTTCCAAATGTCCTTGCGATGGTCGCTGTGCTCCCCAAAATACTCATAAACGAGTCAAGCCCATCCTCACGAATTTGTCTTTTTCTTGCTTCGGTGAGAGCCTCATTTTTGACCCGGTCTGCTGCGCCTTTCCGTTCAATCGCAGTCATTCTTTCCTGATGCCGCTGCGCTTCCTCCTCACGCAGATTATCTTTTTCCTCTTGAGATATTCCTAACGTATCAATCTCAGCGTTGCGTTGCGCGTTGGCAGCCACCTCCGCAGCCAGTTCCGCATCAAGCAGGATAGCCAAAGCTTCTTGCCGTAGTCTGGCAGACTCCACAATTCCTTTATCGGTCTGGATACCCGATTCCAGAATACTTGCGTCTGCTTCCTTGCGCTCCGCCAAAGCTTTCCCCGTCTCCGCCGCTATCTGAGCCCGCAGTTTGAGAGCATCCTGAGCTGCCTTGCTATCAGGCACCGGCTCTAAAGTCGTCCTGGCTACTTTGGGCGGAGCACCCGGCAATGCTGATGGAGCATTGATGGCCCGAAGCAATCGAGCTGTTCTCTCGGCCAATGCCTCAATGTTGGCCAAAGTGTCTTCGACCATCACCTTCGTTTGACCCGTGGTCAGCGCGGCTTTCTCCCGAACGATCTTGGCTACCTTTCCAAATATTGCTGAGAAATCTTCACCGACCACTTTCGCCGTGCTGCCCAGATTTCTGATGGCGGCTTGGCCCGCATTGAAGGCAGCCTTGAAATCGCGAGAGATTATCTTTTGAAATACATCTCCGAATATCGTCGCCTGCTTTATGACCTCGATCAGAGCCTTTCCCAAATTGAAGAACGATGTCACCAGCTTGCCAATCGTTTCTCCGAGCACGGCTCCTATCTGAACCACCGCGGTAAAGAGATTGATGAGGAAATTTATGTGGATGGAAATTCCTACGCCCACAACCTGCGCCAACGCTTGCAATCCACCCGTGAAAATAATCACGCCCTTGGCAGCAAATTTTAATTGCTCCGAAAGCGTAGATGCTCCTCTTCCTGATGCAATCTGCTCCTTCTCAATCTTGACCAGTTCAGCCGAAAGCGAGAGCAATGTCGGCAGAAGCTCCGCAAGAATCTGATTCGTAAGGCCAGTGATCCCAGCCCGAAGCCTTGTGAGACTAGTATTGAAATCATCTGCTCCCTGAGCCGTCTGCTTAGTCAAAACATTACCAAGCTCGCCTGCTTCCACTGCCTGAGCCTTCAATGCCGCACTTCCTTGATTCAGGAATGCGATGAATTCCCGGCTACCGCGCCCAAACAGTTTCTGTGCTATGTCAGCCTTGACCGCTGCCCCTTCACTGCGCTGAAACGCATCCGCTAGATCAAGCAACACTGAAATCGGATCGCGAATCTTGCCGACTGCATCCGTCGTCGCTACATTCAGATGCTTGAATACTGCCGCCATCTCGCTCCCGGGCTTCTGCGCATCAGCCAAAGCTCTCTGGAGTACGTCGAGTGAGCTTGCTAGCTCTTGACTGTTTATATTTGCAAGGGAAGCCGCGAAGCGTAACTCCGATAGCCGTTCTGTCGTCACACTTAACGCATCCGCTTGCTTGTTCAGTGACTCCGCCGATTCTAAAGCGCGTTTAATCAACAGCACAAATGCTGCGGCCGCTGCCGCTGCTGCTATCTTCAGTCGAAAGAAAAGCCTGTCATGCTCTCTAAGAACCCCCTTGATTTTGGTGAACGCTCCCTGTTGCTGCTTCGTCGCTGCTGTCACACGGTCAATATCAGCCACGGTCTGCGTCAACACGCCTTTGGCGCGTTCCACTGCCTCCAGAATTATGCGGATGCTCTCTTCCATTTTACCTTCGTCGTCGCGCGCCCATCTTCATTAACGTGTTCGCTGCTCGTTGTCTGTTCGTTCCTGGGTCTTGCGGCACATCGAAGCCGCAAGCGCTCAACAATGCTTTCTCCTGCTCCTTATAATGATTTACCCCCTTCCTGTCTATGGTGGAAACAATCGCCGTCCGGTAGAGTCGCAGCATTCTCAAGTCCTGTTGACACTGCTCTTCTGATACCCGACGTTTTGCTTCGCTGTAGAAGAGTTGAAGTTTTTCCAGAGAGTAATCAAGGAGCCGATTGGCATCGTGCCCCTGACTGACTAAGAACTCGCAGATGGTTGCGAGTCCGACTTGCCGAGCCGGTCCGATACCTTTTGCACCGCGGTTTCTACCGCCCGGTCGAACACCGTTCCTTGACCCATTGCCTTGAGCAGGTCCATCCTGCGCTTGAGCCATTTGCTGCAACGCGAAAAATTTAGCCGGCGCCCCTCCTCAATGAGCGCCTCAAAGGAATCATCATCCAAGCTTTCTACCCATGCTTGCTCTTTGCCAGTCATCACCATGATTTCACTGATCTCATTGCCCAAGACCTCAGAAAGCTTCTGAATGTCGCGCAACGCTACCTTGCGCACCTTGACACGCTCAATGCCTGCTGCTGGCACTTCGACACCGTTAATAGTCGTCATGACCTCATTCGGATGCTTGGTCAAATGAACCCCAATCTCCGTCCCGTCATTCAGGATCTCGAAATGTCGCTCGGCTGACGCGGGCATCTGGTCTTGCGAAGATTGCATCAGTTACCTTTGTTGCCAGGCGGCAATGGTGGCAACATGGCCTTTGTCTGCGGAGGATTGATCTTCTTGTTGTTCGGAGACTCGCCCACTTCCGGCACATCCTTCCCGAAGATATGCCTCACAAAGGCTGATTCCTTGCCGCCGTTTGCCAGCAACGTGGCGAGCGTTGCGTT
>Ga0137422_1000139_pt1 | contig 17579 bp, 17 predicted proteins | sample EasRivERMZT551_2_FD_102330 | JGI IMG/M metagenome (GOLD analysis project Ga0137422, IMG submission 102330) | Soil microbial communities from meander-bound floodplain in the East River, Colorado, USA - East River MetaG ERMZT551_2 | ecosystem: Environmental > Terrestrial > Soil > Floodplain ... | reverse complement strand
TGCTTCTGTTACTTTACTGATACCTGTAATATGTCTAAGACGCGCCATAATAGCGAGTGTATTAGACGAACGCTCAAATTCGCTAACAGTATCGTCATACAAAGCGTTATCAAGATCGTCAAGAGCCTTAGCATATGCTTTATTCAACTTTCTGTCTAACTCTACATGGTGAAATCTTCTATCTAGCTTAGGAAGGTCTGGTAGAACTTCGGGCTTAGTTCGCCTTAGAACAATACCCCTAGTAATCTCATGAAAACCCTTTACATCTAACAATCCACCAACTTTAGTATTCCATGAGTCAGAGTAACTATTGCAGTAGCCGCTAATAAACCTTTCGTAGCTTGGGAATATTCTAGGAGCTACTAGGTTAAGAACAGTAAAGTATTCTCCGGCATTGTTCTTAATAGGAGTTCCAGACATTGGCATTATGTGCTTGATATTACGGTCTTTAACTATTGCCTGAACTGCCTTAGCCCTGTCAGCTAGGTGATTCTTAATTCTCTGGCATTCATCCAGCACTATCGTGCTAATATCACCTACATAGTCAAACACCGAGGCTTTCTTCAATATATCATAGGTGATGATGTAAATGTCAAACCCTGGTAAAGCTACAGTCTTTCCATCATTCAAGACTTGAATCTTGAACTTATGCTCACCTTGCCAGCGTAGAATCTCATACATCCATTGTTGCTTAATGGTAGTTGGGCAGGCTATTATTGCTGGAAGCAGTTTAGTATGGTGTAGACGCAAAGTGCAAATACCTTGCACCATCTTACCTAAGCCTTGTTCGTCGGCTAGTATTCCTAAGCAATCATTAGCTTCCCAAAACTTAATACCGTCTATTTGGTATGGTCTCAACGATTTGCCATCGTTGGACTTGATTAGTTCATAATCACTAACGGCTAGTGTAGAATCTGCTAGGCTAGTTTTTAATAGGTTATGACCACATTGGAGCTTTATTTCCTTTACTCCGAATATAGTGCTAGACGAGACTTCTATAGCTGTCTTACCACACTTAGGGCATTCTTCTTTTATTATTGTGCTTAGGGCCATTGGAATTGACCTTAATAGAAGAGGTTAAATGCTAGCACTAAAGCCATGAACAAACTCCAGGCTATTACTATTAGGTAGTTGAGTAGTTTCATTTTATTCAACTACCTTATCGGACTTAGCTATTTCAATAGCTTTTTGATGCCCTATTAAAGCCTGTTCTCTAGTAGAGTATCTATCTTGCCAGCCATCATTAATTCCACCAAATATCATAGTTTCAAACCATAAATCTGGCCCATCTCCAAAATTATGATTTAACCCTAAAAATACTGTAGACACTTTTATTTCTTCATTATCAACCTTGATTATATCTAATCCAATTCTTCTATTATTATTTTCCATAGTTACAGCCCAATAAATTAAATCACTACACTTAATAATGTTCCCATTATCATCTAGGTATGCTTTGTCAGACATTTTAATTAATCCTCAAACTTAGGCAATTCAAATGTAACAGAACTAATTTCTAATTCAGCCTTAGCCTTTGCTTCTTTAACTACTTCATCCCAGTCTATTTCACCAGGCTTGTGCTTAGGTTTAATTTTGGGGGAGTTAAACTGTGGCAGTGTTAGACTTGAACCAGCATTAGGCGTTAGATTACTTGGACTGGATGTCTCTTTAGCCGCACCTGTGGTGCCTGGTTCATTATTAGAGTCTGACTTATTGAACGGATTAACGGCTGGTGTAGCTTGATTAAGCCTGCTAGGCGAGTTATCTCTAATATTACGTGCGCTGACGATTTTATCCGCTTCACTAGGGTCAACGCCCATGTTTATTAGAGACTGCCTAACTTTATCCATCTTAGACATTCTCTTCTGGCGATCTTTAATTACGTTAAGCTGATCGCTAGTAATATCCTCACCATTACCATCAGTCTCAATAGAGAACTTCTTACTTTTAGTTCTCTTTCTAACATCTTCGTCTATCGCATGTAAGCAGGCTCTAGCCTGAAATGCTATCTTACTCATTTCTTCTCTACGGGCCATAAGGCTAATATCATCTAGTTCAGATACTAGTATAGCTTCTTCTGAGAAGAACTTAGCAAATAATTCTTCTTGTGGAGTCATTTTAATCCTTAATCCAAATTCTAAACAGCTTCGTTTTCGACTCTCAAAACCTTTAACTAATCTTAGTAAGAACTCACTAAAACGGTTATCACCTTCTAACTCGATGCTAAATAAGTGATAACCGCTATGAGTCAATTCTTAGCCTTGCTTAATTCTCAAGCCTTCCGACGTTGGCACTTGTTTTAGCCTGAACTACTAGACTTCTTCCGGCGCAGAACTAAGACTAGGATTAGCCTTAACCTCGCTCATGGTTAAAAACTTTACCTCCCTAGTCATCTGAAGTGCCTGACTAATCTTGAATATTAGACTCGCAGGAACTTCAATCTCATCAAAGATATATTCTCCGGGATTATCCTTGTCTGGCTTACTAGGACCACTAATGACCGTTTTACCATTAGCCTGTATACTGAACTTGAATCCGCCATGATTAACGGTCAACGGCTGATGAACGAATCGTTTAATGCTCGATTCGCCACCTTTGTTCATGTTTGGATTGTTAGTGAAGTTTGACATTGTTTTTACTCCTTAGTCCTAAATAGGACTGTGTTTACGTTGCTACTCCAGTTTACGTGAAATCTTGTTAATCTCTGCTTCTACTTGAAGCAATAACTTTTTGTGCCCCTCAATCCTTTCTTTAAGGCTTTTATACTACTTTCTGAGAGAATCTGAGACTTTCTGTGACTATCTGAGAGAATCTGAGAGAATCTGAGCCTGCTTGCACGCGACGGTGCGACCGTGGAACGGCTGTAACCTCTTGCGAAGCAAGCACTTAGAGCGTGTTCAGCCCACACAATACCCTTCACAGCCACCACTATACCATACTATACCCAACCTGTCAAGTGTCCTATTCTGGTGTCAGTCTCTTAATATAATATATATAATAATAATATATAATATATATAGATATATAAAAAGAAAGAATAAAACGTCACAACTTTAGGACAACTTACTGCGACGGTAGCGATGGGGGGAGGGGTGGTAGCTTAGCGTTTTCGCCCCAAAACATGCAAATTTCCTAGCGTTTCGGCCAACTTTCGCCTCCGTCGGCGTCTCAGATTGCCTCAGATTCTCTCAGTTTCTCCCAGAAAATCCCAGATTGTCCCAGATTCTTTCAGTATCATGTTGAGGGAATGATTAAGGTTGAATTAATTCCTGGCTTATGATAGAGTTAGCGAATTGGAAAGTGTCCTTTTTAGATTACGGTTTTCTTTACGAGCCGTTGCGAGTGTCCACTTTTAACTACAGTTGACAAAGTAGTTACTCTATGCTATAATGTGGTTGTCAAGTGAGGGAATCAACCCCATTGACCTAAAGTTAGGACAAACCAAAATGGCACAAGAAGCAGCAAACGCTAAGGAACTCCAGAAGCAGTTTCAGCAGGAATTGACCGCGAAGGAAACAGCAGCTAATAAAGACCGAACCGGCAAGGGCCTTCGAGTTCGTTTCGGTCAGACTAGAGGGAGAAACCCAAAGGTAGTTGATTGGGAAGCATTCGATACTGACCAGCCGGAGACTTTGCCGGTGTCTATTCAGGAGTTTATGAGTCTGACAAAGACTCCCGAAACTCAGCAGGGTCAAAGCTTGCTTGTCTCTTATCTGGTAGACGGTTTCAATAGTTCTCAGTATGCAGCGGCATCCGATGTCCTGTCGGAATACACTGAACCGAATTGGCCCGATAGCTTGGTCAAGTCCTTCAAGCAGGCTGTTAATGGCTACATTGCAGCCTCAGGCGTTTCAGTTGAAGATGCAGTTAGCCTCATGAAGCCGGCTATTCAGAAGGGTTTTGACGCTAGGATGGCAGCGGCGTCAGCTACTAAGTAAATAGTTTGATTTAGTGCTTGACAACCTTACCAGTTCATGCTACAATGTTCTGGTAAGGTTGATTGAATAACTCGACTATGCGAGTATAAATAGGTTTTAGGCATAGTGCGGAGTCTTAAACTGAGATTCGTAAAGAGGATTCGACTAGAAACCAACTAGTCGGGTAGTGGCTAACCGAATTGGTATAAGGTTAGTGCTTAGGCTTAAATACGAGTCCTTATTGAATTGCAGGTTTACTAGTTAGTGGCAATTCTCTTATAATAAAAACTAGGGCATAGATAGCCAGCTAGGAACTAATTACTTCTAGTCTGGCTATTTGTGTTTTAGTGGGCAGGTTTAAGCTGGCAAGAAAATAGCCCAGTAGGTCTACAATAGGCTTACTGGGCTATTTGTGTGTTTAGGCTAGCTGGCGTAATAATCCATCGGAACAGTCCTGAGGTAGACTCGCACTGTCCTATGATTCTCCTGTCTATCGCATCCATGAGCTCGCACAACTTGAATATCATGCGGTCCTAGCTCAGTCTCTATCACCCTAGAGTTAACCCCTAGAACTGAATAGGCCGCCGGCGTCGTTCCGCATGACTGACACTGAAGTCTTACGGCACTATTAGCCGTTCGGCAGATGTCACAAATGTAGATGTTCACAATTCTACCTCTCGTATTTCTGACTTGTAAATATAGGGTCCATGTAGAGTTCTGAAATACTCTGCAAGGGCAAACTCTGCTTCTATCTGTGTGTAGTAGGTTCCTACCTCCGATGATGGCTCAGTAGCTTCCCAGTCTCTTATATCCCATACAATCACAACCCACTTAGTCACGGTAATACCTCCAGTAATCTAAAGCTCCAGCCTTGAACGGCTGATGTAGCTAGCCAAGTGATTAACGCGAATACGCCCAAACTCACTACAGGCACTAACAGCTTCATTCAACAATCCTCCAATACACGCATACTAACACACTGCCAACTAATCATTTGTTAAATAGTTGTTAAATCATTTCGCCTTGAATTAATACAGTGCCAGCCTATTACAGTATTAACTCTAATACCCCCATACCCGCCCAAATTAGAATTGGAGTCCCGTTGCTTTGGGTGCGGAGTGTTAATCTTACACTAAACAACTTAACTAATCAAGTTGAAATATGAACAGCGTAACCGTAACAAATTTAATAAAAACGAAATAATAAAAATGGAAAATGCCAAAATTAACTTCATGCAAAATTTGCATAGGATTACGTATTATTTCTAGGGTTTGCCTGGGTTGACAAGTTTGAGCACTAGGACTATACTACTCGTCTAAGACGGAAGTGTAGGGTGAAATAAGAACTATGCTAATCAATTCAAGTAAGGCACAGGAGAGATTAGAGTCGAGTGGTAATCTCATTAATAAACTTCGGGCTGGCTTGAATAAGTCTGAATCACGCTCAAAGGCTATGAGCTTGTTTACTGGGGGTAATACTAAGCCTGAGCAGGAAGTAAAGTTTAACATACCAGTATTCAATGAACCTGCAAAGCAGGAAGTATTAGTACCGCAGATATTAGAAGCTAGTGAAAATAACCCTAACATTGATCAACTACTAAATAATGCAGATGATAAGATTAAACTGGAAACAGTAGCTAGAGATGCGTTGGGTTGTTTGCACTCTGCAATTTCTCAACTTAAGCAGGATATTCCTAATATTAAATCCGAGAAGCTGGCGGACGTTGCGGCTAAAATGAGCCGGGTTGTATCTGATATTAGAGAACGTAAAGATAAGACTGAAGATAAACCAGTTCACTTACATTTCTACGCACCACAACGTCGTGAATTGTCTGACTACAAAGAGGTCCCGGCTTGACTAGTTTGAAAGGAATTACAGTGAGAAGAATCTTAATTGGAGTAGTCTTAGCCATTTCACTAGCTTTCTTTTCTAGTGAAGCTAGAGCACAGAACTACAATTCTCAGGGACCATTTACTATTTCTGGAACTAGTTGTTCTAGTCCCTTTGCAGTAAGGGGATTTGGAACACTTGAAGCAGAAGTAAATGTAACTGGAACCTTTACACTTAATGTTCAACTAGCCGTTGATAGCATCTATACTGCAATTCCAGTAATAGATTCCACAGATACCTCACCTGCCCTTGCAGCAAACATTACAGCAGACGGTAAATATCAGGTTAATACTGGTGGCTTTAGATGGGCTAAGGTTTGTGGAGTATCTGGAGCTGGTAATGCTATTGTTTCTCTTGGTGCATCAGTAACAGGTGGTGGAGGTGCTAGTGGAGGCGGTGGTGGTCCTACTAGTAACGTAGATGTTGTTAGTAGTGTTCCTCTTGATATTGCAACATTACCGGCTATTACTGGAACAGTAACTGCGAATGCCGGAACTAATTTAAATACATCAGCACTTCTTACTACAACGGCTCACGATGCAGCTTTTGGAACGGCTGGAACGGCTGATGCTCAAGTTAGATCAGTTCAAGGTATTGCAGGTGGAGTATCTTTACCTGTTACTTGCACTTCTGGCTGTGGTGGAAGTGGTGGAGTATCTCAAGGAGATAATACTGCTGTTACAGATATTACTGGTATAGGAGCTTTATTCGATACTACACCTCCTGCTATTACTGATGGTAATGTTGGTCTACCTAGAATGAGCACGGATAGATATTTATATACTATCTTTCCAAGTGCTCAAGCCGTTACAGTCTCAACATTCCCAGACAACGAACCTATTAACGTAGCACAGATTAATGGTGTAACTCCCTTAATGGGAGCAGGTAATACTGGAACTGGAAGTCCTAGAGTTACAGAGGCAAGCGATTCAATTTTAACACTTGGAGTAGGAGCAACATCGGATGCCGCTGCAACAGTAGGTTCTACCGGAAGTGTTAATGCTAAATTAAGATTACTTACTACTGATATTGATGCAATTAAAGCATCATTAGCCGTTCTTGATAATATTGTCTCAGGAGCCGGTGTCAACATTAGCCAAATTGGCGGAGTAGCTCCGGCATCTACTAAATGTGATGATAGCAGCAAGAGGCTTAGTGGAACTATCTCTACATCAAGTAGCGGTAATACAGAACTAGTAGCATTAACATCTAGCCAAGTAATCTATCTTTGTGACTATGATATTGATGTAGTAGATGATACTGTAATTCAGATTATTTACGGAACTGGAACTGCTTGTGCAACAGGAGAAACTGATTTGTTTACTCATAGATTTGTAGTTAGCACAACAGATACAATTGGTATTGTTAAATCTGGTGGAGGTTTTCAACTTACTAAGACAGCAGCTTCTAATGCACTCTGTATCGAAAATAGTGCTGCTGTTCAAATAGATATTAACTTCACTTATGTTAAAGAGTAGTTTTAGAATACTCACAGTTCTATTAGCTACTACTATTATAGCTACGGGACAAGTCCGTCATCGCATTGCAACTACTTCCTCGTCTGCTGAAGAAGATAGAGAACTCTTACAAGAATCAGATTTTAGTTTTTTAGGTTACTATGGAGATGCTGAGACTGATTCTGCTTGGTCAGAAGGATTCTCTTTTAGGTATGTAAGTGGAACATTTAGAGGAATGACTGCATTCCTTAATACTAACTTCTATCTTAGAGAATTTACTCTTCCTGCTTCATTTAGCCAAAACATTACTTGGAGAACTATTATAACAACTAATGTTTTAATGCAAAATGATGATCATATTGGCATTTGGTATGAGCAGTCAGCAGGAAGACTTTGGGTTTCGCACTCAGTTGATTATCCACAAGCACCATTTACAGGCAATGAAATATCTTCTATTTATACACTAGATGTTAATGATTCAGATGTTGAGTCTAATTTTCAGGGATATTGGGGATTTACTGGAGTTGGTCAAAGATCTTCATTTGGTGCTGTTAGGCATGTTCCTAGTTGGTTCTCATCTGCAAATACTACGGGTCCATATGCAGTAGGATTTGGAGGATATGCTAGTCTTTCTAATATGGGACTCGGTCCTTCATATGGACCATTCTTATTATTCTTTCCTGTTCTTCATGGCGTTTACTCTACTATATCTTATGGGGCTACAACAGGAGGATTAGCTACTGATCAATTCAAGATTGGTGGAGATTATCGCTCAGGAACATCTTCTGTAGATTGGTTTACTGATTATAACGGTAGGACATTTGATAGGGGAGCTAGGGTAACTACTAATGTTGTTAACTGGTATGATGGTAACGATAGTCGCTCTAATCCTACAACTCGTCCTACATATCCTACAGATAGATCTGGAACTGATGAATGGTGGACCGGAGAAAATGGTGGTGCGGCTCCCAATGACCCAGACGGTTATGCCAGATTTGTTTGGGGGGACAGTTTTAATTCAGCATGGGATTGGGTTGATAATGATGCTGGGACTAGAACAAGACATGGTATAATTGCAATAGCATCACTTGCTAAGGACTATGCTTATTACTCAAGTAGCTCTCTGACACAAGATGATACAGATTATGAAATTCAAATTTTTGATCCGGCACAAGTAGCTTTAGTCTTAGATGGAACTATACCCGGTTATAAATTAAGACCCACTTCAGCTTTTTCAATTAGAGATATTTTAGTTGCAAATGGAATTTATACTGGTGGTAATAATCCAAATTCAGCTAGAATAGTAGGGGCCGCATTTGATCCTGCTACTAATAGGCTTTATATTCAATGGCGATCTGGTGGAACCTCAATGCCTTCATTTTACTCTCGGTTCTTTGTTTTTGAGGTAGCAGGAAGTTAAATTATGAAAAAGATTATAGCTTTAGTCTTTATCTTCATTCTTTCTCTAGCTGCTTCAACTAAGGCTCAGCCTACTTTTACTTCAGCCGGAACTATTGCTCAAACTACTAGTTCCACAACTGTTACTTGTAGTTATACACTAACATCAGGAGATGATTTATTTGTTATTACTGAAGTAGGAGCAGCTACTACTCCCACTATTAATTCTGTTACCTGGAATGGGTCTGAGAATCTTACGATTATTGGATCTATGGTGGTTAATACTTCTTTTCGTACAGTATCACTCTATAGATTAGCAGGAGGAACTTCTGGAACTCATGATGCAGTAGTTACAACTGCTGCTTCTACCAGTTTATCTTCTTGTTTTGCTTTTGGTTATGATAATGTTGATAGCTTAGGAACTCCAGGAAGTACTACTGGAGGAGGAACAGCATGGACAGTAAGTGCAGATAATTCATCAGGAAATCTTCTATTGGCTGCTTGTTCTGATAATGAGCTAACAATGGGAAGTGTAAGCTTTACTAATGGAACTGAACGAAGTGAACAAGTATCTGCAAATACAGCTTTATGGATAGGGGATAGAAGCACAGCAGGAACTCCTGTTACTATTGATGGAACAATGACTAGTGTATTTTCAGCTTATTCATGTATAGCAGTTTCCCTAATACCTCCTTCAGCAAGCTCTCATAATCCTAGAAGTCGCTCAACTGTAGGATTCGGACGATAATGCACTCTCATATAGTTAATAAAAGAATGGGCGATAGCGATCAGCCTTGGTGGGTTAGCTCAATTTATAAGATAGGTATTCCTGCAGCTATTGCATGTTATCTAATCTGGTTTATTGTTCAGAGTGTAAGCACTAAGCAAGATGATATTTATGAACTATTAAAATCACATAATAATACTATGATAGCTCAAGCAGATGAAGCTAGGCGAACGGCTAATGAAGTAGAAAGATCTAATAAGTTCTTACAGCAAATATGTTTCAGTCTAACACCAGAACGGCGAAGACAAGAGTGCTTTAAGTAGCACTGGAGATTCATAATGAGTGTAAGTGCAACAGTTACAGGTGTTACTGGACCAGAACAAGCAGTAACAGCTATAGCATTACCTAATATCACTAACATTGAGTTTGATTACGTTGCTAGTATTGTAAAGATTACTTATACTCCTAATGATAGCCAGTTGTCGCGAACTCTTGATATTGCTCTTGCTAGTCTAACTACTATTACAGATACGATTACAGGAGCGAATCATGTTTGGGTGTTTAGTTAGGTGTAGCCTATGAAGATTGACATTCATCTCTATATTCACAATGATGATAATAGTGAGACTAAGGAAATACTATCTATACTCAAACGGCTGCAGAAAGAGGGTTTCAAAGTGGCAGAGTCAGCAGAAGTTACGGCATTTCGTGAGCGAGTAGATTCGGCACTAGGTAAAGTAGGTGAAGGACTAGCAAATATTAGTGCTGATATTCAGCGTATTCTTGCAGGTGCGACTGGTCTTAGTCCTGAAGATAAGGCAGCACTTGAAGATGTTGCCGGTCGAGTAGAGACTATGGCTACTCAGGTATCTGATCTATCTAATGTGGTGCCAGAGACTTAAAGGCTAGATTAGTTAAAAGTTAAACTGGAGCAAAACACTGGGCCTGATCAATACTCTAAGAGTTAAACAGCTCTGGGATTGGATTAGTAAAGGAATAAAGGATCCACAGCTGTTAAAAGACTCAGGTTATTGGTCAGGGCTCTTTACTAGGGCATGGAAAGTTGAGGAGGTTAGGATTTTGTTAAAGGGCAAAAAGACTTATATCGTAGCCATTTTAATGGCAGCCTTATCAGCCGTTCGGGCGTTAGGTCTTATTGATGAAGGAACCTATCAGGCAATACTGGCATTACTTTCAGGCTTAGGGTTGGCTACACTTCGAGCTGGAGTCGAAAGCACTAAAGAACCAACAACGGCTAAGAAGACTCCTAAGTCCGACTAGTTTTAGAGTCTAATGTCTGAGGTTCAGTCAGAATATATTAAGCAAGCAGGCGAACGCCTGAAAGCTGATTTCTTAGAAGATATTCACATTAAGCCACATCCTAGACAAGAAGACTTTTTAGCATTACCAGATGAAATATTTGAGGCTCTTTATGGCGGAGCGGCTTATGGTGGTAAGAGTTGGATTCTTACTATGCTACCGCTATTTCGTGGCTTCTACAAACATAGAGGCTTCAAAGGGATTATACTACGACGAAAATTCCCTGACCTTGAGAGGGAAATTATCAGGCTTAGTAAAGAGTGGTATCCTAAAACTGGTGGCAAGTATAATGAACAAAAGCACTCCTGGGAATGGCCTGAATATGGTTCTTATATGGACTTTGGCCATGTTAAAAATCCAGGTGATATTACAATGTATGACTCAGCACAGTATAATTATGGTAGCTTTGATGAACTAACTCACTTTCCTGAATACCCTTATATTTATATGACGAGCCGAATTCGAGTCGGAACGGCTCATATTAATGTAGCAATATTAAGAAATGGCACTAATCCTGGTGGTATAGGTCAGACATTTACTCATAATAGATTCGTAGCTCCGGCTCCGGATGGATATAAACTAATTAGGGATGCTAAGTCTAACACATTAAGAATCTTCATTCCAGCATATATTGAAGATAATCCAACAGGAGTATCCTATGACCCAACTTACGCACAACGGCTAGAACTACTTCCAGAAGCTGAAAAGAAAGCTAAGAAGTATGGTGACTGGAATGCCTTTAGGGGCAGCGTATTTACTACCTTTAGGCCTATTAGATTTCCTAACGAACCGGATAATGCACTTCATGTTGTAGAACCATTTACTATACCAGAGTGGTGGACTAGAATATTAGCTATTGATTGGGGTAAAAGAGCTATGGCATATGCAATGTGGGGTGCTATTAGTCCAAATGGTAGGGTATTTGTTTATAGAGAAAGAGCCTGGAAAGGTGTAGATATTGCTAATTGGTCATCAGAGATAAGAGAAATACACGATGAGAATAATGAAATGCCAGCTCACACAGTCCTTTGTGGCAGTGCTTGGCAAGATAGGGGTAATGATACTATTGTAAGTATATTTAATAAGTATAGTAAGTTGAGTGCTTCAAGCTCAGAAAATACACCGGGCAGCCGAATTATAGGTTTACAATTAATACATGACTTCCTTCGTTGGGAGTCTAAGCGAAGTTTGAAGGCTAAAGGTGAGTTCTTCGATCTTGATAAATATCAATATATTTATAGGAATTTTGGTCCAGAAGGTGCCGACAGGTATAAGAATCAGTTTATAGATGAAAGTGAAGAAACAGAAATTCCTATTCTTCAAATATTCAATACCTGTAAGATTCTAATTGATACTATTCCTGCTTGCATCTATTCAGATACTAAAGTGGAAGATATTGAAGACTTTGATGGGGACGACCCTATTGATGATTTGCGCTACTTCTGTAAAGCCGTTAAGAGATTCCTTAATGGAGAACTTGGTGATAGAAGTAAAGATTTAATTATACAAAATGTAGTAGCTGAATATCAAAAGACTCAAGATGCTACTAAGTTCTATCGTCAGATGGAAGCAGTTGAATCTGGTGGTAGTGTAATAGGAAAACCAGTTAAGCAGTTGAGAACAATGGGTATTCTAGCAAGAAGGCGAAGGATGGGGTTGTGATAAGGTTAATACTGTATCTTCTTGGCAAGACAGATTATGAAAACTGCAAAGGCTGTGAAGTACTTAAGCAGCAGCTAGCTATTGCTAATGCTGAGAAGAAAGAAGCTATTGATACAGTTATTAGTATTATTAAACCCAAGGCCATTACTCCAGTAGAATTGAATAAGACGGCTCCTATTGCAGGGGTTTTTAGTAGGCGTCAGAATTATCTAGAAGATAAAGATAGAAAAGAAGCTCAGGCTAGATCTAGCACATTTGCTGCTGGTAATCAAGAAGCTAAACCTAGTGAAGAAGACATAGCTAATACTGTAGCCGAATTAGAAAGAGAGGCTAAAGGTTAATGCCTGCTAAGAGTGCTAAGCAATTCAAGTTTATGAGTGCTGCTGCTAAAGGAGCTATTAGTAATGCTGCTGCTCCAGGTAAAGCCGTTGCTAAAGAATTCATTAAAGAAACACCTAAGAAGAAGCGTAGCCTTTTCATGAAGAAGTAATTGTTAATCTAACATAATGACTAAAGAGCCAGATAAGCTAGACGACGAAATAAGCCGTCTTCTCAAGACGGTAACGGATACCTTTGAGAAGGAAGATAGAGCTACGCGTGAAGCTCAAATGCGCCATTGTCGTAGATTGAAATTATATTGGAATAATATGAATAGAATCTACTGGTCAGAGACGGCCAGAGATTATCGTCTAGCAAGCAACTTAGATACTAACGGTAGTGATTTACAGCAGGCTTACTACGACAAACCAATTAACGTATTTAGGGCATTTCTTGAGACTATCATAGCTGCATTATCTATTCAGGTTCCAGCAGTTAATTGCGTTCCAGATAATGCCGAATCACCATTAGACCTAGCAACGGCTAAAGCCGGTAATATTATTAGTCAGCAAGTATATAAGCATAATGATGCTATAATGTTATGGCTTCAGGCGTTGTATGTTTATTGCACAGAAGGAATGATAGCTATTTATTCTTATCCTAAGAAAGATAAATTATATGGAGAGTATGAGGATAAAGAATATAAAGATGAAACTGTAGAAGGTTATATTTGTCCAGAATGTAATGCTAATCTTAGTGATGAAGCATTTAGTAATGCAGTAGAGGATTCTTACGGTCCTGGAGAAGATGAAGTAGAAGTTTTAGATGTTATTGATAATCTTGGTCCTATTTGTCCTGAGTGTGGGGCATTATTAGATGAGAATCTCGAGAAGCAACAGGTCTTAATTCCTAGGTTAATTGGTGTTACCAAGAAGCCGAAATCCAGAATTTGCATGGAAGTTTATGGCAATCTTTACGTTAAGGTTGCAAACTATGCTAAGAAGCAAGCTGATACTCCGTATCTTATTCAGACATTTGATACGCATTATGCTAACGTAATTGAACAATTCGAACATCTTCGCGATAAGCTCAGCGTTGGTTCTAATAATGCTGGTGGTGGTATTAGTGGATATGACTCTTATGATACAGCTTATAGAGCTAATGTGCAATATGGGGGTCAAACTCCTGAAGGGCAGGTAACTGTTCGTAATTCTTGGTTAAGGCCAGCAAGCTTTAATGTTTTACCTGAAGCTGATTATAATAAACTAAAGACTAAATTTCCCTCTGGCTGTTATGTAACCTTTGTTAATGATTATTGTGCACAGTATTGTAATGAGAGCCTAGATGATGTTTGGACTCTTAGCCGTAATCCGACTTCAGACTATCTAACTCACGAACCGATGGGTGAGTTAGTTACTAATGTTCAGGATATTATTAATGATCTCATCAGCTTAACATTGCAGTCTATCGAACATGCAACTACTCAAATGTGGGCAGATCCAAGCGTTGTAGACTTTGAGGGCCAGTCTCAAATTGAAGCTAATCCTGGTATGATTACGGCTGTTAAAGCAGCAGCAGGTAAAAATATTAGTGATGCTTTCTTTGCTAGCACAGCGGCTAAATTACCACCAGAAGTATTCTCATTTTTTAGAATTGTTCAAGAATTAGGCCAATTTGCATCAGGTGCGATGCCTAGTTTGTTTGGTGGTGCTCAGGTTAATAAAACTTCCAGGACGGCTAGTGAATATGCAATGCAGAAAGGTATGGCATTGCAAAGATTACAGACTCCCTGGAAGATGCTGACTAATCTTTGGAAAGACGCATTCGGTAAAGTTATTCCTGCTTACATGAAGCTAATGCAGGAAGATGAAAGGATTGTCACTAAAGATAAAAGTAGCGGTAATTACATTAATACGTTCTTAATACGCGCAGAGATGGCTGGTAAAATTGGCGAAATTGAACTAGAGGGTTCAGATCAACTACCAATAAGCGATGAACAAAAAGCTGAAACTATTATGAGACTTATGGAGCTTAATCAGCAAGAGATACAGCTAGCACTAGCTGATCCTGATAATCTACCATTTGTTCGTAAGGTAGTTAAAATACCTGAATTTAAACTTCCTGGTGAAGCAGATAGGATTAAACAATATGATGAAATAAATATGATGCTCAATCTCATTGATGTAACTGTTGATCCTGAGATTGATAATCATATGCTTGAAGCTGAGATCTGCCGCGGTTGGCTAATTAGCGAGGCTGGTAGAGAAGCTAAGATTATGAATGAAAATGGATATATGCTAATTGTAATGCACTATATGGCCCATAAACAATTAGCTGCACAGATAATGATGCAAGCAAGCCAAGCTGGTCAGGGTGAAGATAATCCTGATCAAAAGAAACTCCCGGCCGGTAAAAGTAAGAATAGTGGCCAGGAAATAAAAGGAGATAGCGATGTCAGAGCCTAATGGTGGTAGTGGTATTGGAAGTACTGCTGGAGTAGTTCCAGATGATCCTAATGCAATAGTTGACCTACTGGGCGAAGATGAAGTTGAAATTAAGGATGATACTAAAGATACTAAGAAAGACAAAGAAGAAATATTAGACTTAGATGAAGATGATAAGGATAAGAAGAAGGTTAGTAAAGCAGAAGGCGAATCTGAAGATGAGCCTGAGGAAGAACTAGACATTACTGGTCCACCTAGAAAGAAGCAGCTATTAAAGGATTTTCCTGATCTCTTTAAGAAACATCCCTGGTTCGAGAAGATGATCTACAGGGATAGAGAGATAGCTGAACAATTTGGTGGAATGGATGGAATTAGAGAGTCTATAGATAAAGCTAATACTCTTGATGAAATGGAAGGCTCTCTACTTCAAGGCAGTACAGTAGAATTATTCTCTAAGATTAAAGAGAACGATCCTGCTGCCTTTGGTAAGATTACTAAGAATCTATTAACTAATCTACAGAAAGTTGATAAAGCAGCTTATGTTGATATTGTAACAGATAACCTTAAACGAGTTCTATTCCAGGCTCACGATCAAGGTACTAAAGCTAAGAATGACGATTTAATCTCAGCCGTTGAAACACTAGTTGGATGGGCATTTCCTGGCGGAATTGCTAAGCCTAGCGAAGAAGTCGATACTAAGGTTGATACTGAACTAGAGCAAGAACGCAATGCTTTTAGGCAGGAAAGATTAGAATCCGCCGTAGGCGAGGTTCAGAGTCGGATTGATAATATATTAAAGGCTACAGTAGAACAGTATATTGATCCTAAAGGAGATATGAGTTCTTTTTCTAAGAAGAAGGCTGTAGAAGAAGTATGCAAGTTAGTAGATAGAGACCTTGCTAAGAATATTACATTCCGTAAAGAAATTCAAAAGCTATGGGATGATGCTGAGAGGGGTAAGCTAGCTCAGATTCATAAGGATAAAATTAAGTCTAAGTATATTACTTCAGCTAAAGGATTACTTAAGAAGTATATTATGGAAGTTAGAAAAGAAGTTCTAAAAGACTCGCGTTCTTCACAGCGAAGTAATGGTGAAGATAAAGAAGAAACCTCTACCTTGTCTGAAAGACGAACAATACCGGCAGGTCGTTCCACACCTAGGCAAAGTGGAAAGAACGAGATGAAAAAGGGAGAAACGGCATTGGAGTTTCTTAGTAGAGACTAAGGGATTCTAAACTAGTAAACACTTTGCCTTAGTGGAGTTAAATAATGCCTCCTACAGCAGTAAACGAAGCTGCAATAGCTGGAGCAGAGCTAGAGCGGGTTCGTGAAAAAGTAGAAGTCATCTTTGAATCAGATGACAGATTTGCAGCTACCGTTAAGAAACGGCCTGCTGAAATAGTATCATATAGAGAAATGAGAGTTCCATTGGAGATTTCTCCTGGTGGAGCTTTTCAGTATTTCGATCCTAATGGCGGTGATCTTGGTCGAGGTGGTGGTCCCAAGTGGGATAAGGCTACTCTCAGGCCAGTATTTCTATCAGAGAATATTGAATATACCAAACTAACTCAGTGGAGTTCCGATGATAGGCGTAAGGCTGTAATTGATGCAGTCCGGCGTCTTACTGCTGGAGCTATTGTTGAATTTAGGAGACAGATCGACTCTCAGCTTCAGCAGCCGGGAGATGGGACTGTTGGTACTATTTCAGCAGTCTCTACTAGTGGTGGAGTAGATACCTATACTCTTAACTCAGATGGCTGGGGTGCTAGGCTTGTTCGAGAAGGTCAAGTAGTCCAAGTATATGATGCTACTCTAGTTACATTGAGAGGAAGTGGAACTATTACTGAATGGGATACAGAGAATAAGAGTATTGATGTAACTCCTGCTATTGCTGGTGCAGTTGCTACAGATCGACTTGTTACAGCAGGTCTATCTAATCCAACTACATTGCCAGCTTTGTATGGTGTTACCTATCATCACTCTAATGCTTCTACTGGTACATGGCTTGGATTTAATAGAGCTAACTTCCCACAAATTCGCGCTAGCCGCGTAAATGGTGGCGGAGCAGCTCTAACACTTCCATTGCCAAGACTAGCCATTAATAAGGTAGGTAATAGAGTAGGTATTGACAATCAGTTCAAATGTACTGCTTGGATGCATCCATGTCAGAAGGCAGCATATGAACAGATTGGTCAGCTTGTAAGCATTATTCAGAAGCAATCTAAAGACGAAGCATTGAATATGTATTTTGGTGATAATATGCAGATGGCTGGAGCGCCCATTAGGGATCACTTTAGCTGGAATCAAAAGCGTATTGATTTCGTTGTAGATCAGGTATGGGGTAGAGCTGAGATTCTTCCCATTGGATTCTACACTACAGATGGTAGAAAGATATTTGAGATTCGTAGTTCAAGTGGTGGCGTAACTACTGCTGATATTTTCTATA
>Ga0137422_1000124_pt1 | contig 19713 bp, 42 predicted proteins | sample EasRivERMZT551_2_FD_102330 | JGI IMG/M metagenome (GOLD analysis project Ga0137422, IMG submission 102330) | Soil microbial communities from meander-bound floodplain in the East River, Colorado, USA - East River MetaG ERMZT551_2 | ecosystem: Environmental > Terrestrial > Soil > Floodplain ... | reverse complement strand
TTTCGACGGTCATATACAATCAGATCGTAGGTGCGTCGATTGCCGATACCACGGTAACTGTCCAACTCGCGCTCGCGACAACCTACTACTGGAAAATAGCGGGCTATGCTTCCGGGCAGTTTGGTAACTATTCTTCGACGCGGTCATTTACAACGGTGTCATCGGCTCAGGCGCCTACGTTGAAACCTCACAAGCCGGTTCTGAGCGCCCCAAGCAATTTTGCGACGAATCAATCGTTGAATTTGTCTCTTATTTGGGCACAGCCGAACGGCGTAACCGACACTCTTTCAAAATACAAGTTACAGGTGGCGATTGATTCGATTTTCACGGTTATCTATCGCGCCGACACGAATGTCAGCCCGGGAGTTTCAAGCACCTCTTATTCGCTCAATAATCTTTCTCAGTCTGCGACATACTATTGGCGCGTGGCGGCTGTCAACATTGTGGGCGATAGCGGCTATTCGTCCTTTTTCCGGTTCAGCACATCAAGTGTTCCACCGACGCAGATCACCACAAAGCCTTACATCGCTCCGTGGTGGGATCCGATCAAGAGGAATTGGATTATTGATAGATCCCCCAATTCGACGACGATGCTCTACACCGCTCCAAACACTTGGGGCATTCCCTCAGATACTCCAGGTGTGAATTTCTACGGAACCGGCTTTAGAGACTGGACAGGAAAAACGGTGGACTTCAATGCCATTGTTGATCCGAGAACTCAGTCCGGTACATGGCCATTCCTCCAGAGCTTCACGGGTGGGATACTAACATCGAATCTTTCCTTAACGGGGGTCGTGACGACAGACTTCTTTCCGTCGGTCTCTTTCGCCAATAGCGGGCAGAGGCTGAACGGGACACTCGCAAATCCCTGGTTGAACACTGAAACAAATATACTGACGCTCGTCAATCCGTCCGTGACGAACGCCAACTCTGGAGCGCAACTGTATGTGCCGACGACGACCTTTGGGATTAAAGGATTTATTGTGCGTCCGTCGTCTCATCTCTCTGACGGTTTCTCAACCATAGATACACTTGCTACCGTCAACGAAAAATATAGCAGGGTATCTGGAGCGTCCCCGATCTATCGAGGAGTAAACTTTCTTTCGGGTGCCAACATGACGCTTACCCAAATAGATTCCGGGAACGGGAATAGTTCTATCAGCTTCGCCGCCGCCGGAGGTGGGAGCGCGATGAGCTGGAAGCAGATTCTTGATACATTAGCCAATAGATCGTACTCATTCTCCGATACATTCAGAATCCCGGTCAGCTTCAAAGACACATCGGCCAACGGAGCAACAAACGGAGGGGTGAGATTTATCGGCTCGGACGGCACACTTGATGGGTATGTACAGGCCGGTCCAAACTATTGGAACATCACAAACCTCTCCGCTGGTGGGTTGAGTCTTCAGACTAATTATGGACACTTAATAGCTCTGAGTGACGGGGGTGGAATCGGGCTCCACATAGGAAGCTTTGTGGGCGCGAGAATGAATCATACCCTCTCGCAAGGGTATCTGGGGCCTGAAATAGACACCATCTGGAATATAAGTGATTCGATGGGAAGAAAGACGTTCTCGATCGGTAGCCTCGGAACAATCAGTGAAAAGGACAGCGTAACAGTCGGATCAGCTTCATTCTCCGGTACAAACACAACCGTATCGATTACCGTCAGAGGAGCGAAATCAACCGATCATTACAACGTTACCCTCGAAGGGGCGGCGGCTCCGTCTGCGAATGATATGTTCCGCTGCAATCCGACTTCTACCGGGTTTACGCTGACAAGGAGCTCATCGGGGACTTCCGATCTTACCTTCTTTTGGGAACGTCGCAGAATCAAACAATAGGAGAGTATAAGTGAAATCCTATATCAACATAGTTCTCTCTCGTCCGGGCGTTCTGTTTCTCGTCGGGGTGGGCTTGATGGTATCCCCTTACCATTGGGCTCACTTCGTCGGGTTTATCCTGATATTTCAATCCTACGACGTGTGGGGGTATCGGGATGTAGGGAAGTTCACCCCAGAGAACAAGCGGGGCTTGGAAGAATATCGGGTGATGCAGTTTGCATTCCAAGTCCTTTTCATGCGATTGATATACGCGATCGACGGCGGCCCGACGACGCTTGCTTGCCTCATCGCGTGGCTACTCTTGGCATGTGATGTCATTTATTATTTCTCGGTAAATGCACGTCTGGAGCCGTTCACATGGTTCTTGGCCAGTCCGGTGAATTTCATCTTCAACGTTATTTTCAGACAGCCAACCCCCGTCTGGGCAGTCATTCTATCTGCAATCATCGGAGTGGCGGCGGGATTGTTTCTTACTTTAGCAGAGCGATGAAAGCACAATGGGAAACGGAGACGACGAGAAGGTCACTTGGAAGTACATGCGGGAGCATGAACAAAAGGCCGAAGGTGGTTATCTGCAACTCAACACGATTAAACTGGAGATCACATATCTGAAGGAATGGAAGGAAAGCATGGAAAAAGACCTAACCACGTTCATGGTTGAACAAAATGTTCGTCACGAAGAGAATCAAAAAGCAATGAACGCGATCAAGTTGACTCTCACCAAAATGCTTGGCGCAGGCATAGGCGCTTTGGCGGCTTTAGATATTGCATTGAAGTTTCTCAAGCTAGGGTGATGCAGCCTCTTCCAGATGAACACGTCCGCGATCTCGTCGAGGCTTTCAAGCTGATCGTCACGGACAATTTATGGGCCTTGATTGGAGTCGGTCTCGTTACGATTCTCACCTTCATCTTCAAAGACGAATTGAAAGACCGTTACGCCGGTTACAAGTGGAGAAGGAATGTCGAGTACCGCAGGCTCGATCAGGTATATTTCTACGAGTGGCACGAAATCGGAGTCATTGAATACATCGCAAAAGTGGATACGGCATTTACCATGTATACCGTCGCCGTTAAAGACGATAAGATTTCCGTCACCGGCGGTCGCTCGATCGTCATCCCCAACGCGGAATTGCAGGATATGCACATAGCCCGGTTCAAGCCCCATATTGGCGACCCGAGCGAAGTGCCAAAATTTATTCTTGATGATATCAAAGTCAAAATCTGACACCTCACAAATCAAAAAGGAGTAACCTATGAAACGCTATCTCTCTATCATCGCTATCTACTTCTTGTTGCCGGTAGCATTATTCGCCATGATCCAAGAGACGGGAATACCGACCGACCCGTCATCGCTACCGTTCATTCTCTTCGCCCCCTACATCATCGGCATCGTCGTTCATTGGTTCAAAAAATACACGATGGATGGCCTCACCCTGAATTTCGGGCAATATCTTGTGCAGAATCTCTACGGGACGGTTATCAGCATCGTCGTAGGGTTGGGTTCGCTAGGCACGATGTACGCAACGGCAGGTCATGGGGGATTGTTCCCCGTAACAATGGCCTCGTGGATTGCGGCGTTCTGGATCGGCGTCGGTGCCGATACAATCAATAGCGGTGTGACGAAAAACAACCCGTGACCCCATTCGAGAAAACACTTGCCACGGAAGGCGGATATTCTTTCGATGAAAACGACCCAGGAGGAGAGACGAAGTACGGCATATCCAAAAGAAGTTATCCGCACGAAGACATAAAGAACCTCACGATCGAACACGCTCTGGAAATATACAAGAGCGATTTCTGGGACAAGTTTCATTGCGATCGGTACAAATACACGCCCTTTGCGTGGAAGGTGTTCGACATCTCCTTTAATCAGGGGCCCGGCACGATCATGGCGTTTTTGCCGCAGGTAAAGAAGCCCGATTCCTTAGCGGGAGTCTACGAGTTGGTGAGGTTGCAAATGCTGCGCTATGCGAATATCTGCAAGAACAAGCCCACACAACTGAAGTATATCATCGGCTGGACGAATAGGGCGTTTGAGACCGGAGAGGATCTTCTATGAGCACATCGCAGTCGGTTATCGTCGGCATCGTCGGCACACTCGCCGTAATGGCGGGGGCATTCTACCTCGGCACCGTCTATGAGAAAAGCCGGTTCGTGAGTACCCCGCTTATTGTGACAGAGAGGGTCAATGTTGATTCAATCAAGAACGTCCTCTTGGTCGGCAAGGTGGACAGTATAGAACTCTCAGATGCCTACGATCTCATCGCTGACCTACGCAACCGCAGTCCACGTATCAAGTACGACACGATCATCGTGACAAGGAATGTGAAGATACCCATCTATAGCGCAGATACGACATTGGCTACGACCGGGCACGTCGTCACTACCGACGAAGAAGATACAACGAGCGCCAGTTACCAGACGAACGTCCACATGAAGCTTCAATGGTTTCCGCCGCCATTCCAGGTGTTTCGCATCGAGAATCTTTCCATTGATACGATGAGAACTACGTTCACGCGGAAGCGGTCCATCATCACTGAGACGGGCGGAGGTTTTTCTTTCTCACTGGAGCCGGTGTTCGGAGGAGGCGGACACGGGGCGCTTGTCGGAGGATTCATCGATATAGATAATTGGGCCGTCGGTGGACTCGCCATAGCGGAGGAAAAACCGATCTGGATGGTCAAACACAGGATTGTTATTTTCAGATAATTGGCGCTTTAGAGCATTGCATCCCCTCATCACTGCCCCGTTGCGGCTGTTTGAGTTGATGATTTATCAAACAGAATGTTGCTTAGATACGCTTTTCAATCATCCTCTCCATGCAACAATTTCACACACGTCTGGCACATTTTGCCGCATCGCTCAACCACCCCTAGTTCGTTGCGCTGTTCATAATCACATGCCAAAATATCCTCATCCCCATTCCAATCAGGGTCGCTGCGATCAAAGATTCTTCTGCCGCAGTTATTACAAAAATTAATTAGTTTCATCATATCTCATTGCCCCATTATGACTTGTGAACTATCAAAACACTGAACTTCTCGAATCCCGCGGCTTTTTCTTGCTTTATTGGCCTATCCTCCCGTTGAGCCCCTCTTGGGCACCTTCCCCCCCATGCCGTCTGAGGTACGAAACACATAGCGTCCCTGATAGGGGTTTACTTCACTCCCTTTATGCATCGTCGTTTTTTTGGCCTTCGGCTTCTCCGTGTCGGCGTTGCGACCGCACATTGGGCAGGTGTGGCTTGGAAACATCTCATCCTTGAGTCTGGTGACTTGGAAAATGTTGCCGCATTCGCAGTAGAGTTTCATACGCCCTGCACTATAGCAATGGCCCGGGACGCTACATGATAAATAACGCCGCTCGCATCTGCCCACCAACGTTCTGACTTCGGATGCCATATCCCGTAATATCTCATCATAAGAAGGTTCTCCTATCGTCTTCATCGTCAACAACCAAATTGATAAAGAGTATAGCTACGAGCCATACGCTCACAAAGGTGAGGGCGCATAGGCCGACAATGATCAATGGGAGTAGGTCGTGGGGGTCGAGTATCCTTCCCCGAGTTGTCGGAGAGAGCCACCATTGCCACAATGACCAAACGAGAAGCCCGGAGGCGATGTACGCCGTCACATCCCAGTACTTTTCAACAAACCGTATGTCGCGGGTCTTCGATAGCGCAATAAGTAGTGGCCCCAGGAAAATCCAGTACTTTATCGTCGCCCAAGTAGTCCCGTCGTTCCCCTGCACCACCTGTAACCATGCGTTCGGGAAAGCCAGTATGGCGACCAGGGCGAGCATACCAAACATCCCGTAGGCGTTCAATTCGAATTTGCGCCGGATGATTGTCGGCAAGAATGCCACGCCCAAGTAGTAGGGCTTGAATATCGAGGAGGCGTAGGCGCCGACCGTTGTTGTACCTGCCGCAGCAAGCATGAGCGCGATATTGCCAGACTGGAAATTGAAAATGATTATCTTCATCCCGGCCAGCACCCACACCCAACCCCAGTCAATTTTCATCACCGCCCAGGCGAGAGAGAGCGCACAGAGGGCTTGAGCGATGTACCAGAGGAGGTAGGCCGTCTCGATGGGAGGCCTTGAGATCAGCCAGAAGAACGGATAGGTTGCCTCAGCATACATGAAATTCGCCTTGCCACCCCACATTTTGATGACCCGATCGACCGTCGGCTGATATTCGCTCGGCCACACCGTTTCCCAGACCCCGTGCCCGAACTGGTAATAGGCGTAGTAGTCACCACCCACCGTGCAGTGGCAGTAGTATTTGTCGTGATAGGTGATGAGCGCCTGGTAAATGATAAAGGTGAGAATCAAGATCTTACCCCAAAGAGGAAGAATCCGCATAGCTACCTGTCCCTTACTTTGTCGTTGATGATTCTTATTATTTCTTCTGCGTTCAATACCGTATGTATCTGACCGCGCCACTGAGCGTGAAAACGTACTTCGGTCGGGGTAAGCATACGTTGCGATGTGGGCTTCGAGCCGTCTTTAATTTCGAAAAGAAAGTTCATCCTCATAAACCCGACTAAAATATCCGCCCCAGAAACCAGTGGAAGGACAGACATTCCCATAGCTCGTAAGACGTGGACGATTTGCTCTTGATTCCTGTCCAGCCGGTGATAGCTACGCATGTGTTATGCTTAGATGTTGAGTAATTCCGCTGTTATTGAAGACGGTAAAGCGTTTTTGAATTGCGCGAAGCCAGCACACATTTGTCCCACATTGATATGACATTCAAACGTGTTCCCATTCACCGTACACATCACCGCATCGTAAACTGTCGCCTCGCAACCATTTGGCATCGTACCTTTTCTGAAAGCGCAATCGTGACATCGTTCGTCGTTATCGCCAGACTCCTGCAATGTCAGATTGTAAATTCGATCTAACTCCGCACCAGCCATACGTCCGAGGGGCGTCGGGAGATTCAGCTTTTTCATATCAGTTCATAATATTTGGTTAACATGCTTCCCGCTTGCTTTGCCAATTTCACTTCCTCGTCCGCACATATTCCATAAATTTATCTATTCTCCGCGACATCTCCGACAGTGATGATCTCGTCTGTATCTAAATCCAAGAGTGGCAACGCTGCTATCATTCTCTGGCTTAGATTGAATGGCAAAAATGACAGTTCTCCGCTCTCATTGCGTGAGTTACGGAAGCGGCACTGCTGATAAATATCTTGAATCTTTGCCTCTTGTAGCCTGCCCATGCGGTCCATATTTTACCGACGCAAGATATTCGCGTTGCCCGGACATCCAGCGCGCGAAGTGCGCAAATTTATCCTTCTTGGCGTCCGATTTGAAGTCGGCACGAGTCAGTTTGATCTCAAACTCGTGTGCGATGAGAGCGCGAGTCACGACAACCATGTCGGCCTCGTGACCCAGTACGCCCGAGCATGGCGCTGCAATAATGCTTCGAAAGTGGCGCAGCCATAAGACCTCTTGAATACTTTTCTCTGTCGGCCCTGTGGGCTTTTGTGTCACGCCTCGGTCGCCTTTATTTTCTTGCCGCAATGGAAACAGTATCTAATGAATCCCCTTGCATCAACTCCTAGCAAGCTCCCCTCAACGCCACATGCTGTCTCGCAAAGATATAGTTCACCACTGAGTGGTGGACGTTGTAGGGAAAGTTTCTTCCACTCGCAGAACTCCTCCACCGCGATCACGGCTTCAACAATCTCAAGCGCATCCCTACGAGTGATGTAATTCCCATGCACCGCCTTTGGCTTCACACTCCAAGGTCAGGGTACAACCCCACAACCCCACACGCCCATGAGTTACTTCTGATATGTCGATTGTACGCCTCGGAGTTTCCTATCGTCGGCTCGTTTCTGAATCCACATCAATGCTTCGTCAAGTTTTGTGATGACCATAGATGCTTCTCTTGTGGCAAGCTCACCCTTGTTGACCGATTCGAGATAACGCTTGGCAACCTCAATCAGTGTTTCAGTGAACACTCCCTCTTGTCGAAATACCACTGGATTTGATTTGTCGCCTTTGCAAAACAAAATCTCATAGAACCCAGCATCTTCAATCCCTTCCTCGGTGACTTTGAATGTGGGAATACTGTAACTTGCCCCATCAAGTATTACATTTATTTCTCTTGGATTTTTCATAACTTTTCCTTTTGTGTTTGTGAGTTTATTCCTCAACTTTAATGTCGAAGAGAATGCGGATGTTGAAAGCCGATTTGGGTATACCTACTCCAACGCAGTTGGCGCGTGTAAAGTAGCCGTTGATTATATTATCGCTCACCGCCATCAACTCTTTCGTTACTATTTTCATTCTCGGCTCGATTTCTATTTCTATTGTTTCAGTCGCGAGATATTGAGTGTTGGGATTATCTCTATATTGAAGATCAAGACGACTTCCTTTTTTAGTGCGAAAGATTTCGCCACCATCACTCTCCCACACGTTTACCTTAATCGTTTTCATTTGTTTCCTTTCAATAAATTTTTATGCCAACAACGGGGTCAACCTTAATCTCGAAGGACGGATATACACCCATTTCGATGTAACAGATTTCCTCTGAACCGTCTTTGTCTGCCTCAGCAAGTTTATCGTCAACAATCTTTTTGAACTCATCCCAGGTCATTTGCTTCCTTTCTTCTTTTGATGATACACTTTGTCAGCGAGCATCATTGCGTAGTTGGCAACATCGGCGCACTCGGCAACGATCTCATCGTCGTGTCCTCCGCCACTTTTTCTACACGCACACTTCATCTCTGCTACTTCAAGGTCAAGATTATTGATGAGTTCACCCACATACTCTTCTCGTGAATCGGTTTTGTGCTGATTCATGCGCAGCTTGCCTTGCATCTCTTTGACAAACCATCTGAGACGTTTGTTCATTACTCTCATACTACTCATGCTCTATCCTTTGGTTCCTTTCTTCGGCTCGATTATTCCAGTGGAGGATTGCTCGACTCACTGCATTTTCAAATTCGAGATGAGCCGTTATTCCATCTTCATTGGTAACTACGTCAGCGGGGATAAACACTCCTGGCTTGGGAATACAATGCAAATTGCTACAAACAATGATGACACCTCGCGTATTGTAGGATTGGTTTAGGTGTGCTTCATGACCACAAAAAGGGCAGTTCATCAATTTTTGATTCATTTCCCCTCCTCGGTATTCTTTATCGCTCTCATGGTGTGGGCGGCAACTTGCGGGACGATTGAATTTCCGAGGGCTTTTCCTCTTGCGCTATCGCTGTATAATTGTCGGGATAGCCCATCAATCTCTCTTTTTCCAGTGGGGTTAATTTCCGCAATATGAGTGTCTTCCCATAGCCTGCCAGCGTTTCCGCGTTTTCCTGCGTTGATGGTATAAGCGATGATGTTTCTTGCCGATCTTCCATGCGCCATTGTTCTGTGGTCACCTGTGCCAGATGCTCTGAGTGTTGATGCGATGATATTTCGTCTTGCGTTTTGTGATGGTGGGTATTTATCGTCAGGATAGACTCCAACTGAGCAAGCGATAAGAGTTTCATTTGTTGGGTCTTGCCGTCCTCCGTCTCTTGTAGAAATACATAGCCCCCTCGCCCCCACTTCTTGCTCCGGCGAATCATTCCTTCGACCGCTCTCTTGCTCAAATAATACTTTGACGGCACCTGTGTTTCCAAGACTTCCGACAATCCACACTCTTCTGCGTTGTTGCGCGACTCCGAAGTATTTAGCGTCAAATATTCTCCACGCCACGCAATACCCGAATTGCTCAAGCGTGGTAATGACCGACCACATATCCTTTCTTTCGTTGGAAGAGAGGAGTCCGGGAACATTCTCAAGGATAAACCAATGTGGTAAAGATATTCCAATACCTCTTGCCAGTTCCCAGAAGAGTCCGCTTTCTGTCCCTGCGAGTCCTTTTCGGTTTCCTGCGATGCTGAGATTTTGACACGGGAAGCCCGCCGTGAGGAGGTCTGGGTGTTCTTTGAATTTCGCGAAGTCAATTTTCTTGATGTCACCCAAGCACTCACTTTCTGGAAAATGATGATGATAAACCTTGCATGGAAAATGCTCTATCTCACTGTGACCGATGTTTTTGTATTCATCGCCCCACACCCATGAAGCAGCGAGGGCGAAGCCACCGAGTCCGCCGAACAAATCAATGTGTTTCATCCCTTCGATTAAAGGTTCATAAAAACAACGTCTCCTTGTTCGCGGCAATCATTCCCCTATTCGTAATAATGAGTTGCGCTGTACGCAATAAGCTTTTGTAGTCCTCTCGCATTTACGGCTCATATCCTCATATCCTTGGCGATACGCCTGTCTGACCAATGCTGTATGCGCCAGATACATCGGGTGGATCAAAATAAGGGCTAGTGTTGTGCCAAGGATGGCCTCAGAGGCGCGTTTGACCCATAGGGCGGACCATTCCCCTCCCCTGTAGATCCGTAGAACGTAAAATCGTGGCAAGTGCCTCATTCCTTGGGCTTTTTGATCTCTTGTGTACGCTTCTTCATCAATTCGAGAAGCTGTCTCATGTGATCCTCGCTCACTTTCTTCTCCTCGACATCCTTTTCTACGGCTTTGTAGATGGTGTTCACCTCGGCGCGGGTCAACGCTGTCGCGATCTTGAGCCGGAAGATTTCGAATTGTTTCTTGCTCACTTCAGCGTCGACCGCCAGAGGAGGATCTCCTTGTGGTGGTGGTTCAGACGGTGGTTCGACCTCAGCTTTGACCTCCTCGGCTTTCTCCGCTTGGACAGAGTAATCAATCTCGTTTGGGACCGATGCCATATCAGGCTCGACTTTCGACTTTACGCTCTCATCCATGGCAAAGGCTTTCTTTATCATCTCGGCGGACTTCGGCACGATTTTGAGAACCTGTTTCAGTACCGTCACCTGAGCCATTGAATCGAAGTGGCTAGCCCACGGAGTGCCGGGGATGAATTGTTCCTTATCCTTGTTCCAGCACTTCGAGTAGCGAATAGCCCAATCTCTCGCCTCTTGTACGCTCATCGTCTTGATGATCTTCCCACCACCAGTGATGTTTGCCACGGCATAGTAGCCGGCAACGGGACCGCGATCCTCTCCAAACTTCGGCGGTCTGTGCGAAATCGTTTGGCTCCCTAGATCGTATTCGAAGAAATCATTTTGGTGGACCTTCTCCATCTGTAGGGTAGTCGAACTCTGATTGTTGTAGAAGAGTTTTGCCCAGCCATACGCGCCGATTTGGAACTTTACCTCATTGCCATAAGCTATTAACCATGCCTCGCCGATGGTGTTCGGTTCAAGTCCAAGTTGCGCGCTCTGGAATAGGGCTGCGATGAATGACTGTGGATTACGACCGGCGACTTCGAAGAGTTTAGGATTGATACGGAGGCATGTAAGAGCTATCCGCGCCATTCTCTCTGCGCTCATACCTTGTGGTAATGCGACCTGAAGTTGGTCGACTGACCTACGAATCGTTTCTTCGAGACTTACCGGCTTTGCTTTCGCCATTGCCGTAGCTTTGGTCTGTTCAACTGCGTTTGGCATTCTTCTTCTCCTTTTCTGGTTCAAGTTTCTTGGTGCGAAGCACCCGCGAGGAAGTAGTTTTGGAATACTTATCCCATAAATTATCCGCCTTCAGTTTGTCGCCGTCAGCGTAGGATCTGTCCTGTGATTTCCAACTCGCTCGGTAGGTTCCACTCTCGAGCGCTTCATTACTACCGATCATGAGTTTCAGCTTCGCCTCGATCTCGTCCAATTCTTTCTCGACGATCTTCTTCTGCTCAATCCCCCCCTGTCTCTCTTCCACAAGTTGATTGAGGACTTCGGCTTCGTGGTCGGAGATTTTCAAAATGTTCTCACCCGATTTTGGAAAGAGCAGGGAAACCATCTCCTCGTTATCGTCGGCTGACGCCATCGGAGCGACCTTCTTCTCGACGAATTCCTCCCAGAAGTATTTCGCTGTCTCAACCATCTTGTCGAACAGTTCTTGGTCGAAGTCGATCTTCTTCCAACGGAATTTCTGTCCTCCGATAAGCACGGCGATATAGCCGACAGATTTCTTGAGAATACCGCAGTACCACATCACTTGCAGAATATATGGTTGAGGGATCGAGTCACCATCCCACTTCTTCAGGTTCCATGCGCTCGTGGTTTTCGCCTCAAAGAGCGCGTCCTCGCCCACGATCCACCTATCAATGTGGGCTTGCATGTACGGGAACTTCGGGTGGGTGAAATCTCTCTCATCTCTTCGGAGCTTCAGCCCAGTTGCTTTCATGAATCGCTTGGCGACGTAGTCCTCCAAGTCGATTCCTGTCTGGACCTCCTCCACATCGGAAAGATCCTTCTCAGCTATGAGCCCGGTCTTTATCGCCCAGATACTCAAAGGCGTTGCCCAGTCCGACATCCCCATGATACCGGCGATATCGGACCCACCGATGAACGCCTTGCGATCTTTAGTTGCGCTCATCGGCTTCTCTCCTTTGGCTTGCGTATCCAATCGTACACCGCCTCGCTGAATGCCACGCTCAAGGTGAGACCCCTGGTAACGGCGGCAGCTTTGAATTGTCGCCAGAGATTGATATTCACCTTGTCGAGCGTTATCGATTTAAATATCGCCACACATGTTTCTCCTCTGTTGTTCGCGCTTTGGGAAGTTAGGAAACCTTTGGAACAAAGTCAAGTGGGAATTGCCACGGCTCGTTTTGCGCTGTCCCCTTTTGCTCGTAATCTATTGATGCGTATAGCGTTACGCTGTTCGATTATTGCCTGTATGGTGCGTTCTCTCTCGTGCTGAATGTGCGCAAGAAAGCGCTCGAGTTCGTGTGCGATAGCATCCTTACCGCGGAGTTCATCTTCCAGTCGTTTCAGTTTGACATCCATCTTCATCCTTCCGTTCTGTTTATTATTTTATGAATAGTGTTTGCGACGATTGCGACGGCAATAAGTAGCCAGAATGTTCCTGCGCTCGGGAAATTCACCCAGAGCGCGACATCGGCGGCTAAGAATACCGTTGCCATCATGATTTGTCCAGCTATCATCTCATCCTCTTTGATTTTTTCTTCACAATTTTCTCAGCTAGTCGCCGTGCGCACTCCATGCCGAGAAGGAAACTGAAAATAGCGCAACAGACTAGTACGAGAATCGCTGTCACATAATCTACACATATCATTTCTTCTTCCCCTCCTTCTTCGGTTTGATGCGCGGGAATTTTTGTATTGCTAAATTCACGCGTACAAGGTCTTGTTTAAATGCTTTCACCAATGTCCTATGTTGTTCAATGGCATCAAGATAAATGTCGCGTATGTATTGAAGCTCCACTTTACTGTTTCCTTCGGCGTTTTTGTCAACCATTAGCCATATTCCTTTCTATAAAATGTTTTGGATGTTAATCCAGCCACGACCATGAAGTTCGCCTGGCGATCTGACCTACTTGAGTGTGGCTAATCCCATAATCTTTTGCAATTCTACGATGAGATTCGCCAGAAATCACTCTTGCACGGATAATATGGACTTGTGATTCGGTAAGTATTGTTCTCCCAGCATCTTCTCCTCTTGCTATTTTCCTCAGTCCAGTGATAAGTGCATGTCGAGAATTTTCGGAGACAGTACAATACTCCAAATTCTCGAGGCGATTGTCGGTTTTAACGCCGTTTTTGTGGTTGACTTGCATTCCTCTTTGGCGTGTCCCAACAAATGTGAGCATCACTAATTGGTGGATTGTGCGGTAATAAGGTCCATTCTTCCGAAGGCAAACGGTGTTATATCCCCAATTTATCAGACGTGGTTTCAACATTCTCTCCCTACGACACCGTGGACCGATGACACGCTTAACTCTGCCAAGATTAGAAATCACATAGAACTTAAAATCAGGGATTGTCTTCCATATTTCTTTCATAATATGTCTCCTTAAAAAGCCCACTCCCCAGACAGTTGTGAGTCCACACATGCAAGATGAGGGGACTGTCCAGAGAGCGGGTTTCCAAAGATAATGGGATGTAGCATGTGCAACTCACGATAGTATATTAAATAAACTTTTCTTCTTTGTCAAGCTATCTTCATTATCGGTTCCGCTTTTGCGTGAGTTTCCATTTAATAAATAATTCTGTGCCGGACGTGTTCCTGACGACGGCGTACTCGTTTGTCACCTTGATTATCCTTACTACTCGCGGGAGATCGGAAGCGAATTTGTATACATGCTCGTCGGACAGCGGCACTGCGAATATAATTTGGTTCTCGCCGAGGTCCAGTGTTGCCTTACCTGAAAGTGTGGGCTTCATGCCTTCACCGTCCGAACATTCTGTGAGGCTTCAATCTCTCTTGCTACGATCATGCCTTGAATGATGAGGTGAAGCTCGAAGTTCTCCTGTCTTGAATCTCTTAGGGTTGTCTTCGTTTTATCATAGAGCATGGCTAAATCGCCGAAGTCTCGCATCGCTTTTTGCAGTTGTATCCAAGGGTCAATCCTCGTCATATTTTCTCCTTGCGGCTATCATAGCGTTGGCATGAATATAGGCAATGCGTGCTCGCAGTAGATGTACTTGGTCCGGCAGGACATTTTTTTCTGCCTCAAAATTAAGATTGCAAGCAAGTATTCCCATCAGCGCTTGCCCCGCAAAGTAATCTCTTAGCGTCATACCTTCCCTGCCATCCTCTCCAGAACTGTCAACCGTTGATGCATACCCTGCTCTTGGAAACGCGGGTCCTCCAGTTTTATCGTTGTTCATGTGTTCGCCTTTAGATATAGTTGTACCTTCATCATTGTCCACTGTTCTTTCTCTCGGAGTTCTTGTGTCTGCGTCGCTACCCCTCGCTCAAGAAATAGTAAGTGTGCCTTGTTGAAAATCGCAAGGAGCTCGAGATGCGTGAAGGGCAGATGATGATGGTAGAGGTCTTTACGTTTACTCACCGCTTCACCTGTGCTTGGTAGTCCACGAGCTTCTTTTGCAAGATGGACAGTTGAACGTCCGTCGCTCCGGTCTCGTTCGATAAGCGGGTCCGCACCGGCTGGTAGCTCATTGCCATGCGTGCGAGCTCAAGTAGTTCGGCGAGTTCGCCTTCGTTGAAGGGTAAAGTGTGATTATACAAGAATTTGGGTTTCATTCGTTGTTATCCTCCTCTCTTTGGATTCTGTCGCAGTCTTCACATATCCCGTTAAGCATTTCTGCCTCCGGGAAAATGCGCCAGCATTCTGAGCACTGTTCCAGGTGGTACTTCTTCATGTAGGCGATCTCTTTGGCTTCCTCTCGCAATTCGTCGGGCATGCTCATTTGGCCACCGTGGGATTTGTTTGTGATGCTTCTAATTCTTGTTTTATTTCTTGAAGTATACGACGGAGTTCGCAATTCTTTTCCCTCAAATCTTCGAGTTCAGATCTTAACGCATCGCAGGACATGGCAAAGCCGCCAAAAGTTTTCCCTATCTCCCTATATAACTCCATCAACTCTTTCTGTATGTGTATCAATAGAGATGTTTGATTCATGTGTTCCCCACAAATATAGGGAGCCGAGCCCAGACACCCAGCTCCCTTTGTTAAGCGTGAGGCAACCAACCAATCCTCACGCGCGAATGTAGTGAATTATTCTTACGAGTTCAAACGTAAGGGCATGAGAAGATAGCTTCCATTCACGATCATTGCCCTTGTCGGTGATATAATTTGGATCTTCACCTCCTTCCCTTTGATGGTCTTGAGGATGGACAACAGGTATTGAGCATTGCATCCGACAGTCATCGCTTCGCCTTTGTAGTATGCGCTTGAAACATCGGCGTGGAAGCTCTTCCCGGAGTCAGCGTCCTCAGCTTGAACGCCTCATCTATGTTCTCAATGAAGTCTTTCGCCGGCAGGCATGTGGAAACCCCCGGATAGCTGTACGGTATGCGCACCGTTACATCTAGGTCCGTTGCCTCGATGAATCCGTCGTCGAAATGAACGGTCTCCAGAATCGGAAGTGCTGCCTTGCGCGGGACGGCTTTCTTGAGAATTGCGCTGACGATTTTTGATGAAAGAATGTTGTCCATTGCGTTACTCCTTGTTGGTTTGTGTGTTGGTTAGTTCAAATATATTCTCTTCACTATCACGAGATGAATATACCCTCTCATCCCCGCACTAACATATCGCACGATGTATGGCGCGTTCTTCTCGCTGAAGTAGATTCTCATTTTCCCACCTTCTTGAATAGTAAGAGTGACTTATTGACTTTATTTGTTGGGGATGTCATTTGACCCTCCTATTTATGTGATGTGAATGTTTCGCGGTTACTACCGAATCCCGCCTTAATTCTTGAATGCGTTTCCATTGTTTGAAGCCATGATTGATTTCCATGACCGCCATGAGGATTACAGCCAAGAATGATGTGGCAATAAAGATGCGATACCAAAGTGGTGATCTCATACTTTTGCCTTGTGAGTTTTCAAAAGTGAAATGCCATATTCAATGATGGTGCGCTTTGTGGTGTTTCGCGCCTTCGCCGCCGCATCCGCCGCCGCATTCGCCGCCGCATTCGCCGCCGCATTCGCCGCCGCATTCGCCGCCGCATCCGCCACATTCGCCACATCCGCCGCCGCATACGCCGCCGCATACGCCGCATACGCCGCCGCATACGCCGCCGCATACGCCGCATTCGCCGCCGCCGCCACATCCGCCGCCGCATACGCCGCATACGCCGCCCCACGGTCTTCCTCGGATTTTGTTTTTAAATATTGCTTTGCGGCTTCGATTGCCTTACGGGGACGCTTATCTTCGGGAAACCTCTTTTCGTAAATATCCAATACAAGCCCTGCTGCGAAGATAGCATACTTGATTTGTCCGTCATGGTTGAGCATACGGGTTATTCCCCAATTAGCCCAGACGGGATGTCCGTCCTTCTCAAGCCGGTCAAGCAATTTTTTGTTACCGGTTAGCGTAATGCGCTTGAAATACTTTACAGCCGTAGCGCAAGCACCTTTTTCCTTGAGCCATTTCTGAGTGATTTTCATAGTTCCTCTGGTAAGATGGTTGTTGTGGGATAGATTACGAGCGCCTTGCCGTTCAAGGGTTCATAGTTCAGCACCTCCCCTAAATCTCCAAAGGAATTCCCCTCTGGATCACTGGAGACATATACTTTCTGATCTGATGGTAGTTCCATCAGTGCTCGCATGAGTTGTTGGACCGTCATATTACTCCTCTTTGATGATTGATTGTAAGTCTTTCCCACAATGCCCGCATTCAACACCATCCTCATCGTAGTAGGATGGTTGGTCAATCACCAAATCTCTAAAATCGGTGAGCTGGCCATTTATCAACGTAGCTACCTGATGAGATCGGACATGAACAAATACGATATGAAGTTCAATCCCACAATTAGGACAGAGATCTGCCATTAGTCTCCCCTCCATTCGGCGCCACTGGAGATGACTTCGATGTCCCAGTCCAGCTTTGCAGGAGGTTTATTGCAGAAATCGGCGAGTTCCCGTATTAGGTTATAGATAGCATTATCCACATAGTCCTGTTTCTCAATCTGTCTCCGCGATAGACCTAGTGTGTTCACAACAAACTCCTTTCTGCAAACGATGTGAATGAATGTTCTGTAAAGATGATGTGGTCGTGTATGGGAATTCCTAATATCTTTCCCGCCTCAACAAGTTGCCGTGTTATTTGTAAGTCCTCCGAGGATGGCTCGGGATTGCCAGAGGGGTGATTGTGCGCGAGTATGATAGCCGCGCTCAAGCTATGGATTGCAGGGCTGAACACTTCGCGCGGATGCACCAGAGAGGAGTTCAGTGTGCCCTCTGAGACGATCTTGATGGCGCCAACATGGTTCGCGCTATCGAGCATGAAGGCGACAAATCTCTCATGAGCGAGCCCAGCAAAGATGAATTTGTACGTCTGATAAACGTCGCTTGGATTTGTGATGATATGTGAGCGAGTGAATCCTTATGGGATCTCATCGACATCCTTGAATCTGAACACGACCTCCCGCAGTTTCGTATAGGAATAGCGGTTCATAACGTCCTCCCCTCAATTTGTTCCTGATAACATTCCCTGCAATATCCGCGAGATTTGGCGTACGCCTCGACGTAGTTTTCATCTACCCATATTATCCGGTCGCAGCCATTACACGTCATCATGAGTCCCGCCTCGCGGCACACTTCGTTCTCGTATGCAGGTTTCCTATCAGAGCGCACTCGGCTCATAACTCCATCCTATCCATCGCATCGGAGACGACCTGAAAAGGCATCGCATCCAATATCTCGACGGCTGGCTGGGGTGTAACAAGCTCCAATTCGCAGATGAATCCGATGGGATACCCGCCGTCCCTACGCCTTGCAATCTGCTTTTCGTGGGAGAGCAGAATATCCTGTACTTGGTTGTATGTATGATGGTTGGTGTGCATTGAGAGTGCTCCTTATGAAGGCAGTTTATTGAGTACGATCTGTGCTGTGTCGCTCGGGTATCCCTCCTTGACGCACGCTAAGACGAAGAGCCGACCGTACCACTTGGGGAGCGATGATGCTACACCCAGAAGTCTCCCATAGCCATGCTGTGTTGTGTGGTCATTGAGAAGCAAGGGTACGAGCTCTTGGGCTTCAGGCCGGAGTAGTTCAATTGCCTTATCGATACGTGCTTGCATTTCTGCGTCTGTCATTTGTTGCTCCGTTGGTTTGTGGGACATGGTTGATTTGGGCTTAAGAGTCCCCCGTTATCCCGCTAAGGACAACGAGGGAGAAAATTCTTGACCGCTTAACTTCTGCCTGATATACGAACTTTCGCCTGTTCATCACCTCGGGAGAATCAAGAGGAACGCAACGGGTTATGATACTCATACTTGTTCGTACGCTTGAGTGAAGAGTTAAGCTGGAATAGGATGGATTGAGGCACGTCCTTGTGGGCTAGTAAGCCCGCCCTTATGAAGTCCGTTGCTGAAGGCGTGAACCTATGCGCTCATTTGCGGTGGTTCGTCCTTCACAGTCCCTTCGTCGCGTGCCTGATTCCTGGCATGGGCACTCGCTTCATGCTGTCCGGCGAGCGATTTGCCGAACGGTGAAAAAAATGCAAACCGCGTGCCGAATTTCTAATTCGGCGAAAATTCACCAAATTCGCCATTTTTGGGGTTTGGCATGAAAATTGATGGCGGTAAAAAATTCCGTTCGTGTCGGAAAATCCTACCGAAAAAAGCCAGTCACCACAAGGCCGACACAATCATCCTGTGCACTCTCTCGTCTCTCTTGTCTTTTTCATCTCTTTGGTCAATCTATGTGTTCCTGCGTCATTTGCGCTATTCGATAGTCTTATCGTGATATGAAGTACATTTTTCCGCTCAATTCAATGCAATCGGCAAACTCTACATGGAAGGGAAAGTACATACTGCAAAAATAGCTTGAATTCTTACATTATGACTTTGGCACGGTTCTAGTAGCTGTCATTGTAGTTCTGGAAACTCCAGAACAGCAAACTTTATAGGAGTTACCCCTTCTTTTTCTTCCCCTCCTTCCGTACTATTCATACCATAGCTTCTATCATTATCTCCTACTACACAACCACACTACGGGGAGAGAGTCCTTCTAGTGCGAAGCACCTGGAAACTAAAGTGTATCGTTTCGTTACACTTTGTTGTATCGTTTCGTTACACTTCTCTTGCAATAATCTCACCCACCCACCATCCTACAACACTAAAGCGATGGAAGTGTGCTCGTATGATAAACATTGACATATAGATACGGATGTTAGCGATATGGGGATAGACCTAGTGCAACAATGATTGACTATGCGGGGGAACGGATGGAACGCAAAACAGGAAACAGGTGTCGGAAAGTAGTGGAGATTGTCCCAGAGTTCGTTGGTAGTTCGCAGATATTCTATGGATGAACTGTGATTTTTTTTATTTGTTGATTTTCTTAGGCAACCTGGTTGAGCTGTTCTGATTTTCGTTTTCTTACCTC
>Ga0137422_1000116_pt1 | contig 20305 bp, 26 predicted proteins | sample EasRivERMZT551_2_FD_102330 | JGI IMG/M metagenome (GOLD analysis project Ga0137422, IMG submission 102330) | Soil microbial communities from meander-bound floodplain in the East River, Colorado, USA - East River MetaG ERMZT551_2 | ecosystem: Environmental > Terrestrial > Soil > Floodplain ... | reverse complement strand
TTCCATCATGCTGCTGCACTTACGGTGATGAACTGCGTTCCAGAGTTCCAGGTCAGAGTCCAATTCGGTGCGTTCGGTTTCCGCACGATCTTCTCAGGTCCGATCGTCACAGGCGTTCCCGAGTTTCCGGCTGCATCGACTGGGGTGATTCGCCAGGTGTAGTTCGTGAGATCGTCGAGCCGCGGCGTCAAAAACGAAAACGACCAAACGTCCGCGAGCTGAGGTACGCGACCGATCATCGTGAATGCGGCGGCTTCGCGCTGTTGTTCAATCAGATACGCCAACACGTCCGCGTCCGTGGACCGCACCCAGTACAGCGTTCGCCGCGCCGGCCAGCCTTCCGGAGCATTAGCGATCGAGTCATAGGACGGATCGTTCGTGTCTTGAACCTCGATGCGTACGTCGTCGCCAGCTTCCAATACGAACGAACGCGATCCGACAACCGTCATACCGACCCAGGCTCCGTCTACGTACCAGTGGTAATAGGCTGGCGTGAGGTCCGACGTCACCGTGACCGTGGTCACGTTGTCGAGGCGGCTGACGGTTGGTCCCGCGACGATCGCCATCTAACTCAGCTTCCCTTGCACGATGACCTCAACCCGGAAATTGGTCGGTGCGGCCGGGTTGTATGCCACGACCGGGTCAAACTCGCCCACCATCTCGATGATGCAATTCGTGTACACGATGCCTCGATCGTCCGTGATGGTCACGGGGTACTTTTTCGCGGGCAGAAGATTCCCATAGAGCGTGTTGAGGTTCGCAATGGTGTCGAACTTGATGAGCCGGAAGAACAGCGGCGACTCGCCCACGCCCAGCCGCTGCGCGCCGTAGCCGTCGACACCGGGCACCTGCCACGTCTCAAGCCGCTCCTGCCGACCCTGCGCGCGGCCCTTGATCATGTCCCACGTCGTGGTCACGAGTCCGCTGATCGGGTCTGTGTAAACGAGGGTGGCCACGAGTTTTCCCAACTCGCGGCCCCCGAAGGCCGAAGTCTCAGACGATCCGCCGGGCTGATCAGGCCCGGGAACCAGACATTAAGTTTTCAAAACACCGACGGCTGATAGTTCGGCACGCCGAACGCGCCAGGCTCGACGCCGGGCGGATATTTCAGCGGACCGGCCGGACTGCGTTCGAGTGCGCCGGTCTGACGCTTGAGTTCTTGCAACACCTCATCAAGCTTTTCAACAAAACGTTCGGTCACGGACTGTTCGTCCGCGCGTAGTGTCATGCCTTCCATTCCGGCCATTCGCCTGCCGCGACCGCCGACCATGCGTCCAAATTCTTGGACGTTGCCGAACATCGTGGTCACCCACTCGGTGAACCAGTAGGGAAGGCCCTCGTCATTCACCAGCGGAATAGGTCCGAGATATTCCATGCCCATGCGTCGAAGCGCCACGCCCTTCGCCCGGCGAAGGTTCTCGCCGCGCACGGAATCCTCGTTCATCATGGGCACGTCGCGGAACATCGTCTGAAGCTGTTCCCGCTCCCGCGCAGCCGCGGCGACCGGAATCTCTGATTCAACAGCCAGGCGTTGCGTGTCGAGAATTCCGGGGCCCGCGCCAGACTGAATGCCCGCATAGATGCGTTTCAGCTCGGGCAGGTTCTGCACCAGCATCAACACGCCCTGCATCTCGCGAATATCGCGCAACCCTGCCCTACTGAGTGCCGCCGGCGTTCCCATGCCAGCGCCCGCCAGCGCTTCGACCATTCCCATCTGCGAGGCGTCGAGCACACCGAGTTTTTTCAGCGTCTTCTGAAACGGCATGTCCGCCGTGCGGCCGAGAGATCGACCGGCCGCCTTCGCGTAGGTGTCCACCTCGGCCCCGAACGGGCCCGCGAGCACACCAGCGGACGCAAACCCGAACGCCTTGTCGGGAAAGAACGCCATCGCGGCCGCGGCCTTGCCAATAGTCTTGGGGTCGCGAGCCGACAACTGTCCCGCCACGTAGGCTTGCCGCAGGAACTGTCCCGGCCCCGCGCCAAGGGCCGCGCCGGTCATTTCGAGTTCCGCACCGATCGCCGGTGGAACGCCCAGCAGCGAGGCCGCAAACACCTCGCGCGCGGCGGCCATACCGGCCTTGAAGTCGCCGCCGCGGGCCGACTGAAGACCCTGCACAACGTCGAACGCTGCGGCTCGGTCTGTGACTCCATATCGCGATGCGAGCTTTGCGGCTTCAAGGACGCGTTGTTGTTTGGTTCCACCCTCTTGGAGTGCGGCTAGGGTGATGTATTCCCGTGCAGCCTTGCCCGCCTCGGTTGCGAAGAGGCTTTGCACACGAAGTGCATTCTCCATCGTCCCGGTGATGCCGCGCCAGGCGGCTCCGATGCTGAGCAATCCCGTAGCGTAACTGGCGAGCGAGCTGATCGCCTGCGTCCCGAAACCCTCCGACAGATCCTTCGAAGTCTTACGGCTGGTGCTGCCCAGCTCTCGCAATCTCGCTTCTGTGTCTTTCAACTTGCCTTCGAGTTTCATAAACCGGCGCATGACGTCCGCGTCGTCGCCGGTCATCTCGATAACAAGTCCGCGTGCCATCGACTACCATCCCAGTTCCAAAGCTCTCAGGTCTGCAACACTAGGCCGGTATCCGCCGTGTCGGCCGACGGACCAGCGTCGATATTCGAGCCAGCGGGCGCCGCTTGGCTCTGCTGCGCTGCTTTTTTTTTGTGCCACGCCGCGAAGGTCGGCAGGTCAATTACCGCACCCAGCACGCCAAATACTCGCTGATCGTCGAACAAACCGAACATCGCCGCTTCAATCTTGCCAACCGCGTAATTGGTTCCCAGTGCCACGAGCGCAGCGTCCAACGCGTCCGCCATGTCGAATGTGAACTGGCCCGCGTCTTCGACCGCCCCGGTGAGCGCCGGCAGCCACGCGCAAGCCGCGTCCCAGAGCTTCGCGTGTTTCGGATGCACCACGCCGACGACCCACTCGCCGCTTGCGTTCACGTCCACCATGGTCGGGAGCACGCACCCGCCGTTGATGATCTCGCCACCTTCCGTCTCACGCAGCGCCCGCGCCACCGGAATCAGCCACTCATTCCCGTCGCTCAGCGTGACCATGTGTCCGCGAAGCTGTTCCGCTCGCGCGAGATCTGTAGGCGTCGGCGGCTTGTCGTTCGTGAAGCCAACCCAGCACGTGCTGCCCGGTATCTGCCGCCACGTCTGACGTTCCGGGTAGTAGCCGACGAGATCGGCCGGAACCCGCGCAGGATCGGCGAGCATGGTGCCGGCGTTTTTGTCGGGCCCCGCGAGGCACTTGCGACTTTCCAAGGACTTGCCGAGCGCGTACGAGAGCCCGCCGCGGTCGGCCGGGCTGGCGCCCTGCGGAATGAAGTAGAGAAACCCGGCCATTACGCGATCGCCTGATTGAGAGTGATGGCCACCGGCGCGTTGGTGTTGTCGAACGCCGCGCGAATGATCAAATTCATCGTGTTCAGGTCTTGCCCGTTCACGTCGAAGGCGTTCTCCAGATACGCCAGACCCTTGAACGTCATCTTGACGTGCTCGGCCGTCGCATCGGGCACGTAGGTCCCGCCCTCAAGCCGCTTGCGGAGGAAAAACTTTGACTGCGTGTGAATTACGGAACGGCAGAACCCCGGGTTCGTGTCGTTATCGGTCTGGAATGGGATCGTTGTTTCGGTGGCCGCGATCGCCGCGGCCGTGTTCGCGAGCCAATCGGAATCGATGCCACGAAATGTCACCGTTGGCGCGATGCCACGAATCCAGGGGTACGTCCCGATCAAATCCGAGTCACTGCCCTCGACGACCACGTCGACGCCGAAGTCGAGTTCGAAGCCCTTCAGGTGGTCGTAGACGACGACGCCGGTCCCCGCCCGATTGGTGAGCGACAGCGGTCCGAGTGTGTGCCGGAGCATCGTCGGAGCGGTAATCGCAGGCAGTGCAACCGCCTCAGAGATGATGAGGGCACTGTCGGTCCCGAGATCGCCCGCTGCGTCGGTGATAAACGCCTCATAGCTCAGTGAGGCGTTGCCCTGGTGGTCACAGGAAAGCCGCCGCGGCACGATGAGGCCGTGCTCAGCCTGGAAGCTCTTGTGTGCGGATCCGGCCGCCCGCGTTCCGCCGAGAACGGTCTTGTTGAGGTACGCCTTGAGCTTGTCGGCACCCGCGATCGAGTTGATGGACACGCCATCGAAGTCGACCAGCGCCAGAATCTTGGCCACGTCCAGGGTCGTGAACATCAGCCGCGGAGCGACGCCGCGCACCGCCTGGAACCGCGGATACACCTCGCCGCCGGTTGCCTCGCTGTCGAGGTCGATACCCAGCGGCAAGCTCTGCTGGGTGATGCTACGAATGACGTTGGCCTCAACAGACGGGTCGCCAATGCTGATTGCATGGAGTACGTGTGCTCGTGTCACCGACATTGTCGTGCCCTTCGAAAAAAGTAGGGGGCCGCGCACACTCGCGCAGCCCCCCGAAGGGCAACGTCGTTCGGGCAACTCGACGGGGATCAGCCGCCTTCAGCCCACCTGGTCGCCGCACGCTTGCGGCGGCCCCGTCCTGTTACTGCATATCCTTCAGCCGCCGGTTCACTTCCTTGCGAAACACGTCCACGAGCTCCGGACGCTCGCGGTCCGAGATCATCGTCATCTCGTCATACATCGCGGTTCGCTTGCCGCGCGCTCGCCGGTTCAAGCCCGGCGCCCGCATCACCACCCGCACGCCTTTGGCGGTAGAGCGCACGTCGCGGATAGCCGTCAGAGCCTTCGAGGTCCCGGTGTACACCAGCGGGTCGCGGTGCCCGAAGCGTCGCAGCTTCAGTGCCTCGTATTTTCTGCTGCGCACGTCGTAGCCGTACTCTCGCGCGCCCGTCTGCGTGAAGTGCTTCTTTCGCAGGTACTTATGCCAGTACACGCCGAGCGCGTGGAATGACTCGCGCGTGACCCCCTGCCAGGCTCGTTTACTCAGCCATCGCGGGCGGCGCTTGATGGTGAACTTAAGGATCATTCGCCCGATCGACCCCCGTTCCAATTGAGCGTCAGCTCGACCATGTACGCGTCGCCTTGCGTGTTGTGCTCTTCGGTCTTCGTGCGAAAGATCGCCGACAGCCTGATCCTGTCGATGCACAGAAACCCGGCCAGGCCCGAACGGTCCTGAATCTCCGACAGGATCGCGCCGATCGTGTTCATGGCATCCACATCCGCGGCAGCTCGGTCGCGCTGAAACGCGTCCGCCACGTCCCATTCGAGGTAGAGGATGATCTGACCTTCGTCCGTCCAGTTGAACGGCCCGCCGCCGGCGATCGTCGTCATCTCGTACGACTCTTCCGACGGAATGCCGATCATCGCGAACGGCCGGAGCTCGTTCAGTTCCTCAACCGTGTAGGTCTCTCCATATTGCGCAGGCAGCGCGCTGTAATGAATGCGTTCGCGCGCCTCGGCCGCGTTGGCCGCGTTCACGAACGCCTGGAACGCGGGCGAGTCCGCCAGCATCTCGCGCAGATGGAACAGCGGCAGGCTCAGCGGTCCGGTTGGTGTAACGGCGATGCTCATTGCCCCGCTTTCCTGTGAGGCGGAAACTCCCCAAATTGCTCGATGACTTCCCGTCGCCCGGCTTCGCGTTCCGCGTCATGCCCAATTTTTGCAAGGGCCGCCCGCTCATCGTCGAGCAACTTTTCAAGAATCTTGATTCGCTCCGCCCAAGGAGCGATCGCAGCGGCTCCGCCGAGACTCACGAGGATCGTCACAACAACCATCGACTTGAAGATGTCGCCCCAGGGAGTCTTGGCATTCTCAGTGATCGACTTCTGAAGGTCCGCAATAGCGGAGTCGATGCGCTCCTCCATGCGGTCCATGCGGTTGTTGAACGCTTCCCGCAGGTCGCCCTCTAGGTCTCGTTTATTGTCGCCGTTCATGCCTTTAAGTCGCCGCTTTTGAATTTCGTCATCGCTCGATTGAGGATCTCGTTACTGCGACCAAGCATCGCCGAGTTTTCCTTGAGCTGCGAGACCGTCTCGGATGTCAACTTCTCGTCGCGGACATCCTTGCGCCACAGGTAACCCACAAAAACGATCACCACGACGACCACCAGTGCTTGCGCAGGCAGCCCGCCGAGCGATGAATAGTCCACTATGAATTCCTTTGTGTGCCATCAGGTGTCGCAAGCGATCTCATCCCAAAGACCGCGGCCCGGCCGGGCTTTGCTTGCCCGGCCAGGGGGTTTTCGCGGATTACTTCGTCAGTCACGGGCCGTTGTTGTCGCTCGTGAAGATCACGACCTGGAACACGGCGCCATCCGGTGCCGGGCTCTTCGGGAAACTCACGAAGATCTCCTCGCCGCTCGCCGCCATCGCGGAGGCAACGGGAAGGTGGAACATCTCGTACCCCGCGTCGATGCACTGCTGACCGCTGAGACCTTCAATCTGGCTGGTGCCCTCACTGCGGAAAGCGCCCATTGCCCAGAAGTCGTCGGAGCCGGTAAGCTGGCTTCCGTCGAAGTCATTGGGGTTGAGCTTCGCCTTGAATTCGATGTTGCCGTTCACGTAGACCGGCTCCGTCACATAGAACGGGCTTCCGGGTGCGTGGTCGAGAGCTACGACGCTCACGTCTTTCGTGGCACTGGCGGGCGAGAAAACTTTGCTAGGCATGGTCAGACTCCTAAAAAACGAGACAATTCTTGCGATAAAGTGCCACACGGCGGCACCTACTCTACATCGTCGATGAGATCGATCAGCTCGTCGATCTTCGTTATTGCTTTCGTGAACCGATCCTTCATGGCCCTCAGTTGTTCAAGCATCGAGTCGCCGTCCACCGGCTTGAGGAAAATATCCTTCACTGGTGACGGCGGGCTGAACACGCGGCAATGTGCCCGCGGCGGCGGATAGGGCGCGTGCGGATGGTGATGATGCGGCCCATGCTTTTTCGTCATTCGATCAGGACCTCCCTCTAAACCCGGGTCGTGCCGTTTCCAGCCGTCCAACCTTCAGCAGCTCAAGCGATGCAAGGTTGCCGCTCATCATCCGAATGTGTTCGACCTTCCACAGCTCGCCGTCGATCTCGACCTCGTCCCGCGTCGTCGGGGCTGCGATGCCGCCCACGCCCGTGCTGATCGTCAGCGACCGCATCAGCCGCAGGTTGCGTTTCCCGCCGTCTTCGAAGTCCTCGCGCGTCTCGACGTTGCCCACCATCGCCAACGTAAGCGTGACGGCGTTGACGTCCGGCCGGCGGTAGATGACCGAGCTGCCGTTGTTCATGGCCAGCATCTCGGCACCGCGGGCGAATCCCTGATCGAACCTACTCATAGGACTCGGCCGTTAATGGTGACTGGCGCCCGGCTTCGGAGCGGCAGCGGCCACCTTCTGCGCATCCTTGGGTTCATTGAAGTCAACAAACCCGTTGGAAATCGCGCCGCCGATGAATTGCGGCGTGAACTTTTTCTCGCCTTGAACTTCCTCGATCTCCAAGGTTGCAAGCACGTTTCCGGGCTTCAGCATGACCTTGTCGTAGGGAAGTTCGCGGTTGAGGGTGAGTGTGTATTTCATGTGTCGATTCCTTTCCGTTTTCCAGACCCTAGTCAAACCGATTCATATCTACCGTTGATGAATCGTTTCGTTTCAATCCCGCACGCGCTTCTCAGCCAACCAGCCACGAGGCCGGTGCAATTGATCTCATTGGCCCAGCGGTCGCTGTGCCTGACACTCGCAGTCCGGCCGTCCCAGTCTTGATCGCCGGACCAGGAAGCTCCGTAAATGCAAACTTCCGAAGGCCGCAACAAGTGCTCGGCGAACACCATCGCGCACGTTAGTGACTGGCCCATCCAATTCTTTTCGCTCGGACATCGCGTCCCGATCTTCGTGTCGTCCAGCCACAACCATTGCCGTCGTTCCTTCGGGCGATTCATTCGCTGGTGCGCGCCCTTCCACGTGACACAACTTGGCGATCCCATCTCCGTGATCCAATCAAACGGCTCGCCGTCTCCGCACACCCAGTACTGGGCTCCGAAAATTTCTGCCGTTCGATTGATGGTGATGAAGATGTCATGGAACGGTCGCCACTTCAGAAACTCAGCAAAACACGGACCCGAACACAGAATTCCCACCGATGGCCTGTCGTCCATGCAATCCTCGGGGTATATGCCAGGGCCCGGCTTTCGCCGAGCCCCAGCAACGGTCGCCCCCGCGACAGAAAACTACACAACGTCGAGCAGGTGGCCGCACTGCGGATAGATGATCTTTTCTTCCACCTGATGACGGACGCGGATGATGTCGGACCGCGTTTGCTCCTCGTAGTACGACTCCGTAGTGCCTCCGAACTGCGAACCGTCTTCGCCCCAATGGAACGTGCGCCCGATACACGGCTCGGCCGGGTCGCTGCCCTTGGCGATCTTGGCGACCATCACGTTGGCGTCAGCCCATATGTGCGACAGAACCGGCGCCGCGCCTTCAGCCGCGGTGTTCTTCGGTGATCCGCACACGACGACGAAGTCCACATCGAACGCCTGCGCAAGCTGCCGTTCGGTGATGCGGCCCTGAAGGACGCTGTCGCCGGCTCCGGCCGATGCGATCGCGTCTTTAACGTTCACGGTGTTGCGCGCATTGTTGAAGGTGGCCCGGTTCATAATGACCGCGTTCGGCCACATACCCGAGTTGTCGAACACCCTCTTTTTAGCCGCGTTAACGTCCGTGATCGGAACGGCAGTGGCGGCGGTCGCCCAAATCACCGCAACGTCAGTAAACAGCGAAGCGCCGGTCCAGGTCGTAGTGTTGAACACCAGGGATGCGACGCGCTTCTCGAAGTTTTCAAGCACGGCCCGATACGCGCGGAACGCTGCGATCTGCTCGGCATCAAAATACTCCGAGTACATCGCCGCCGAGTTGCGGTCGACCATCTCCTCCGCGCCGTGTTCATCGCAGATGAACGTCTGCTTTTCGAACTTGAACTGGCTGCGACTGTAGTTCGTGCCCGGCGCACGCAATGTGTCGCGGTTCATCAACAGTTGTTCGACCGGAATCACGCCGAACGTGCCCTGCGGCTTGGCGACCGGAAGAACGGGAAGGATCTGCGCCGCACGAAAGCCCTGTAGGGCGCTCTGTTCCTGCCACTCCATGAAGCTCGACGCGAGGTCGGGCCGCAGGGTGGCGAGTGCTTGTGACGGATTAGGCATTGCCGTTTACCTTTCAGGTTGCGTCGGGGGGACGGACCGCAATGCGTTTCCGAAAACCACCAACGCCGCCTAGAAGGACGGCACCACTTCTACGATGTCACCGGCCGTGGTCGCGGCCTCCAGTGCAGTTCCCACGAGCACGGCGGAAGTTGTGGAAATGTCATCCACACGACCGGCCGCGCGCCCGTAGACCAGCGCACCAGCCGCAAACGCGCCGCTGGCGACAACCTTGTGCGTGCCTGCGGCGGTTCGCAGTCGCACGCGCACAACATCGAGGTCAGCAAACGACTGCTGATCGAGTGTTCCGATGAATGCTTCGCCGAGACCCGCTGCGGCGAGTTTGCCGGATGAAAGCTTCACCAAGGCGTGCTGTTCGATCGCCGCGCCTGCGGCGAAGGTTCGATAGTTCCCATCAATGAACTGACTCATTCGTCAACTCCTTCACGTCGCGGGGTTCGACCGAAAGAAGTTGACTTTCGAACGCTGTGTGTGTTGCCTAGCCGACCATGCGCAGCCGCGCCGGATCATTCCATGCGACGATCATCGCTTGTCGCAGCTCCGGCTTTTCCTTCGCGAGCTGGCGAGCGGCCTTCTCGCGGCTCATTCCGCCCTTGATCTTTTCATCAAGTGCGGCGTTCCATTCGTTGATGGCATCGCCGCCCGAACTACTCGCGGACGATCCGCCGACGTCTTTCACCGGATCAAGGCCCGGCTTCTTTAATGCCGACTCGGCCTTCTGTGCGGCCGCAGTGGCCGCCAGAACCTCGACACGCAAATGGTCCATGTGCGCATCCTTGCACTGCGCGAGCGTGAAGCTCTTTTCGAGCCAGCCGATGATCTTGCCCGGCTCTGCGTCGGGAATCGCGGCCTTGATCTCGCCGATCGTTGCCGCCTTGGGAGCTTCGGCGACCGGCTTCACATCCTTGGTTTCATCAGCCATGACTATCTCCTGTATGGCACCAGTCGCCGAAGCACGCGCTCCGGCTTTTGTCTTCGTTTGAACCTTCCCCCTCATCTCGCTCATCGCCGCGTCGAACGTCTGCACGGCGTCGATGAGCTTCATCTCTTTCGCGGCATTCGCCCGGTGAATGCGACCATCGGCAAGCTCCATCGCCGCCTCATCCGTCATGCGCCGGCCTCGCGCGACCGCGCCGACGAACTGAGCGTTGATCTCATCAACCTCGCGCTGGAGTTCGGTGAGCTGCTCGGCCGTGACCTCGGTGCCGGCCGTGCCCATGCCCTTGAAACGCCCCGCACGCACTACGTGAACCTTGACGCCCTCACGCGCGTAGAGGCCCGACCAGTCCTGCAAAGCGGTGTAAACGCCGATGCTGCCAACGCTTGCGTTTGGCCCGGCCACGACGCGCGTCGCCTGCGAGGCGACGATGTAGGCGGCCGATGCGCCGATGTCCTCGATGAACGCGGTGACAGTTTTGGCTTTCGCGGCTTCGTACACCTCGTCCGCAAGATCGCCCGTGCCCATGACCGATCCGCCGCCACTGTCGATGCGCAGCATGATGCCCGACACGTCTTCATTAGATGCAAGCTGGCGGATGGTGCGCCGCAAACGCACACTGCCGTGATAGCCAGAGAACGACGAACCGTACTTGGTCATGGTGCCGCGCAGTTCCACCGTCGCGATGCCGTCCTCAAGCTCATACGGGGCGCCGTTGCTCGGCTCGACCGTCTTGGCCTTCGCCTGGTGTTCGCGCACGTGGGCCAGCATGTCGCGACCCGTCATGAACTCCCGCAGCGCGTTGAATTCGCGCTCAGTGATCGCCCACGGCGACGACGTGTATTGCTCAATGTGGGGAATGAATGGTTCGTCAGGAAGCATTGTCCGTCTCCGCCGGCTCCGGTTCCGGCTGCGTCTGACCCTTCGCCTCGACTGGCGCCAAGTCTCGCCAGCTCACGTCCTCATCCTTCACCTTGAGTCTCGCCGCCGCTTCGATCGCCTTCGTGATGATGCGTTCCCGGTCCTCAACGATCTCGTCCGCGACCTCTCCCCACTCGCGGCCGCGCTCCGCATGCAGCCGCCGCGGGCTGATTAGCATGTTGTCCAGCCGCACCGCGTCGGCCTCGGCCTCGACCTCGGGCTGGATATATTCCCAAACAGGACAATTCCACTTGGTGTAAAACGCCTTGGGCCCGGCCGCCTTGAGCAGCCTTACGAGCGCTTCGTCTTCACTGGCTGCCTGCCACTGCCGCAGCTTCCACTCGTAGACCGGCTGAAATAGCCGCTCGATCATCCATTCTTGAATGGATCGATAGCCGGACCGCGCCTCGTTGATGGCGCCGCGCCAGCCGCTGAAATTCGTCTTCGTTGGATCCAGCAGCAGCACCGCCACCGGCATCCCGAGGTTGATGGCGATGATGGTGAGGATGATCATCGCGTGCGGGAAAAACTCGGCGTTCGGAACGTTCGGCGAGAAACCCATCAACTTCTCGCCGGGGTCACCCTTGATGATCATGCCGGGCCCGAGGCCCTCGATGGTCTTGGTGCCACCACTGGTCATCGACTCGGTTTCTCGCTCGCCGGTCCGCATGTCGCTTTGCTGGCCGCTGAACGTGCCCTCGTACTGCCGGAAAATGGCAAACGCGGACACGATGTTGGCCTGTACCAACTTGGCGAACTGCAAATCATTATGCATTCCGATCATGTCGCAAATCGGTGCCATGACACTGACACCTCTAGTCTGCGAGTAGCGGTCCGGGTCGTACACCTGGAACGCCACGCGACCGCCGTCCTCGTCACGGACCGGAATCTGCGAGAACATATCCGGGCTGTAGTGCTGCCTCGTGGGATCAATCTCATCTCGGAGAACCCAATACGTCACCCGCTTGCGGACCTCACTGAGCTGAACGCCGTGGATGATGTTGTCGGCCTGGCCCTTGGCGAGCCTGCGATTCGGCGTACGGACGCGATGGGCCTCAACCGACTGCAGCTGGCCACTTTTGAGGCCGAGCCCGAAGTAGTCGCCCTCGATCATCGTCTGCTTGAGCGCGAACCGCGCGATACGCTTGAACGTCCACTCCTCTGCGGCGTCACACAGCCGTGGCGTGTTGCACCACGTGTGCCACGCCTCGCCGATGCGCTTGTCGAGATCCTTGTCGCCGGTATCAGGATCAGGCTTGATACCGTCGCCCTTCAGGACGCTGTCCACAACGCGGCGGATTCCCTGCCGCACGATCACGTCGTTTCGCGCGTAGTCGCGGAACCGCTCGATCATGCGGAAAAAGTCGGCCTCGTTGGCGTAGTGGTAGTCGGCGTTGGACCCGGCCGGGTTCACGCCCTTCATTCGCGGCCGATATCGGCTTTCCTTAGATGCCGAATACTCCGCACGCGCATCACGCATCGTCTCCAAAATTTGGGAGATCGACGGCGGATCCCATTTCCCGTGCGGGTCTCTCACGTGCGGTATTCCCGAAAACTGGCGTACTTCACGCGGGCGCCAGTCGTTGAACTGGTGTCGTTGCCGCCGATCCACTGCTCAACGTCATCGAGCAGCGACTTGATCTGCTCCATGTCGTATTTCGTGGATTCACCCTGCCCACGGCCACCGTGGACCGCTTCCTGCGGCGAGTGCAGCAGGCGTTTCAGTGCAGTCTGATACGCCTTGGCTTTGACGACGCTGCCAACCTCGGCATAGTCGGCGTTGTCATCGAGAGCGACCTGGATTTCGGTGAACGTGGCCACGAGTGCCAATTGTTGGCACGAATTCAGTCAGAATGGAATAGACATAGCGGACATAGCGGACATATCGACAATGTCATTACGGGCGTTGTTTGGTGGAAAAGCTTCGATCACACAGCACGGCGTCACGAATTGCCGCACGCAGAATGCCCGCGGCAGCTTCGATCACGCCCAGGTCGCGTGACACCACGACGGGCGAAAAGTCGATCCCGTCATACACATCGAGTTCGTACTCGTCGCCGTCGCCGCGCGGCACGATCTTGACTCGTCCGTGGCCGAGCTGGGCCGGCGGAGGGTCGGCGCGATGCCCAATAACGGACGGACCCTTGCCCATGCGCAGCCGCGTTAGAGCGACCACGTACGCCGACTCGCAGCGCGGATTCGTTTGACAGATACCGACGCTGTTGTTTGCTTGGATGGTATGGCCGCATCGCTTGCACGCTGGCATGTCATCGCCCGTTGACCTGCTTGGCAACTTCGTTGAGGACGCGACGCATCACGTCGGCCCAGCCGAGCATTCCCTGTATTTCCGGATCGCTCGACGCCGACATTCTCATACCCAGTAGGATGCGCCGCAGCGTGTCCACTTGCTCGCCGCCGATAGTCGATTGATAGTTGGTGCCAGGCGTCAGCCTGCGGGCTTCATGCAACGGACCGAGCGGAAGGCGGATCGTCACGTATTGCACGCCCGTCACGGGGTCGGCGTCGCTGGCACTGGTGATCCCGACCGGCGTTCCTGGTGCAATCTCACGGCCGAGATTGTCAACGGCCACCGGTCGAACTGCGGCGGGGGCTTTCGGGGGCATCTTCAAAGCGTCCTTTCTTATTGTTCTCGAACACGAACGTGCCGCTTTTCCGTAAAGTCTTCCGACTGGCGGCTTGCCGGAAGATGCTGTAAATAACCGTCGTTTTCCATCTTCGTGAGAACGTATTTCTCGCACGCAGGACAGAACCGATCCTTGATGCGCTTCATCGGCTTCTTGCACTTCTCGCAGTGTTTCACGTCTCAATTTCCTCGCCGCAATGCGGACAGGAATCGGGTGGCCAGTCTTCGATTTTCTCTGCGGAATCCGGCGACGCTATAAATCCGTGACAACCAGAGCACTCCCATTGGGTGATGTCGTAGTCGTTTCCACCGGAGACCGCGCGAAGCTTTACGCTCATGTGCGATCTCCCACAAAAAACGGCCTCCCGTCAGGCATCGTCAACGGCGTGCCCGTGATGCCTCCGCGCCGCGCCGGACGCGTGACGCCCGTCGGAATAATGCGTGCGCCGCAGAAACTTCCCGCAGCGCACGCCAGATACGAACAGTCGAACCAGTGGTTATCCCGACGGATGCGGTCCCACCGAACCTGCATACCCTTGCCGGCGATAAACTCCTCAAGCTGCTTCTCGGCCGTGATGTGCTTCGCAAACGCATGGTGTTCGTTTGCGCTCGGAGAATGGAACAGGGTCAACGAACCCGGCTCCGTGCCCGGCGTTCGAAATCGCTGATGAACCCAACTCTTCCAATAGTCGGCGTTTACCTCGACGACGTGCATGGCGTCGGCCTTCAGCCATACGATGTGAAACTCTTCGCCGACCAGCTTGATCGTCGCCGACGTCGCCTTCGGATGCCGGTACACAAGGCTCCGCTGCTGACCGGCCGAACGGCCCACGCACGGCCGACACAGCTCGGACCGCAAATTCTGTGCCGTCTCACGGCACCAGGTATAAACTGCCTGCTGTGACTCATGGTAGTTCGAGTCGATCCACACCTGATCCGGACGCTTGTGGCCGTCCTTCGCCGTCCCGCCAGGCCACGCCCAGCCCATCAACAGCGTTTCGTCTCGAAGCTGCCGCAGCGCCGCCAGGGTCGCACGCTCGACACCGAGCTGATCCGTCGGGATCTCGAACCGGCCATAGTCTACGACGTGTCCGCGCAGGTCCGCCCGCCACGCGATCACCACGTAGTGAGCCAGGTATTTGCCAAGATCCAACCCGACCGTCAGCCACTGCGTGTTGATCGGGACGATGCCCTTGGCCTCGCGGTCCGTCCTCCGCTTCACGTCTTCCCAATTCAGTGGCGTAGAGTCCATCGCGCTCGGCTGATACGGCAGCGCCCAAACGAATTGATGGATCCGCCGGCTCGCGTTGTCCTCGTCCGGGTCGTTGCGAGCCCGGAACTCGTCCTCGGCGATGTCACCGGCCGTCAGGAACGCGTTATTGAACGCCGACCACCGAAAACCCAGGGTCCGCGTCTTGGGATGCTCGCCAACCACCGCGCCGCCCTCGATCGTCTGCCCGCGATGCACCAGCACAGCCCAGCGGTTGGCTTCAAACCGCTCAGCCTCGCTCAGCCGCTGTCCGCACAGCCCGCACGCATACGAGGCGCCCTCGTGAGCCTCAAACTCATTCGCAGCGTCCTCCCAACCCACCAGTTGCTTGCGGTCGCTATCCGCATTGCTCGGCACCATCCACCCGTTGCACTTCGGACACGGCATCGCAATCCGACTCTCGGTGCCCGCCTTATACATCCGCCACGTGGCGCCCTGTTCGATCGTGACCGTGCACTCGAGGTAAGTCCGCCGGCGAGGCCCGCGGTATGACCGCTGCCGTGCCAGGAGCTGCTCGAGCTTGTCGGCCTCGGTGCTCTTCTCCGCGGACTCGCCGAACGCCTCGAACTCCGTCACCACCAGCACGCGGCCCGTGTATCCGGCCCGATTCTTGTCATCGCCGCCCGACGTCATAAAACGCAGCGTCGCTCCGTTGCGGAACTGCACGGCGCTCATGTTCGACCCGCCCCGCGACCCGGCTCCACGCCTCGGCAGCAGATCCCGATACCGCGTGGCCTCGATCGCGGGATAGAGAGCCTTCTCCCACTTGTCCCGAACCATGTTGAGGTCGGGAACGCCGCAGATCACGTCCTCGCCGTGTTCGAACAGGTGATACAGCGTCGGCAGGATGAACCCCACGACCGTCTTTCCGCTCTGCGACGGCCCGGTGATCACAAACATCGTGTAGCGGCCGCTGTCGATAGCATCGAGCAACAGGCCCGTCACCGGCTGCCGCGCGACCCGGAACCGCTTGCCGCGGTAGTCGCCCGTGAACAGGATCAACTCTTCCTCTGCGAACTGACGCATCGTGCGGACGGGAGCCGTTGCCGAAGCATCGAAGAATCGCTCAAACCGATCGCGAAACGACGCCCGCGTTGGCGCCGGAGCCGTCAACATAAACAACAAAGCTCCAATGACGCACCGCGACACCTATTCACTCCCAAGCCAACCGCGAAAGTCGCGGCGTGCGTCTTCGATCGCTTCATTCAAAACCCGAGATGCCTCCGGTCCGAAGTCCCGCTGCAACGTCTCGCCAAGGTTTTGCAGCCGCGCCGCCACCGCCGTCAGCACCTGCTGGACCGCATCCAGCGGCAGGAGCTGGCCTTCCCGCTCCTCCCGATCCAATTTCGCGATCTTTGCCTTCTCATCTCGCAGCCGCTCAAGTGCCGGCGAGTCCGACCCGCCGAATACCAACGCCTCGTCCTCATCCCGCGGAACCGCAGGGCCCGGACCACGGCGCGCCGCCCAGGCGTCGATGACCGCCCGAGCGTAGAACATGCGAGACTGCTTCTCTTTTCTAATCGCGTCCTTCGGAATGAGCGGCCGGATCGTCTGGTCGAAGTGAACCACCGTCACACCGAACATCGCCGCGACCGTCTGCCGGTTGAACCAGCCGTTTTCCTTCCGACCTGCCAAACGTAAACCCATTTCACGACTTCACTTGCGAAAAAGTTCGCTGATCCTCCGGGCGGAGCCCGACCGGTACACCCCGGAAGGGACCCAAGCTGTACTTCAACGCGTTTTCGATAGCGCCAGTGCGTGTCATCTCGCAAAGTACTCGACTTACGTTCGGTCGCACCCGCGTTCCACGCTTTCAGGTGCGGTTTCGGTGCCACTTGGCACCATTCCACCGGAACGATCCACAGGGTTTCCAGCCATCCGCGATCAGTCGCAACCAACTCCCATTGCGGCACGCCGTTCGGCCCCTTCCTGCGAAGCAGGGCGCAGCGAACCTCAACCACTTCGCCGACAGCACCAACGACATTACGATTTCTGCGGTTCAATCGTACACCTCTCGCTGCCCGTAGTAGTCGGCCACGTGCTTGGTGCGTCGCACCTGCTGCTTGCCTGCCTTGATGACCTTCGTCTCGACTTCATACTTAGTGCCACGTTCCAGCAGCGACGCTGTCGCAAGCGGGAACTGGCCTTGATAGATACCGCCTGCGGTATGTTCCAGGGACAGCGGCGCACCAACGGCCGTTCCGTCCAGTTCATATATCTGTGCCGTGACCGTGGCATCGGTCACCACGGCTCCGGTGATGCCGTCCACAACGGGAAGCGTTGTCCACGGGAAGTCGCTATCTATGTACACGGACATATATCATCCTCCGACCAGCGGAATCGCGGTTGGCCGCCTGCGTCAAACTCGAATCGTTCGGCCGCTTGTGCGTCCACCACAAACGCCGCCTTAGCCGTGGCATCGAATGCAAAACGCGGCGAGCAGGCTGCGTCGAATACGAAGCGAGGCGAGGCCGATGCGCCGCATAGGCAGAGATCGACGATCCCGCCGACGACCGCCGCTTGGCCACGATACCACCAGTGCGTCATGTCCCGTCGCTCGCAATCAGCCGGAACGTGTCGCCGTTAGCAGGCGCCGAATCCATTGCCGAGGCCACCGTTATGCGCCCCGTGTCGGCCGGGTTGAACGCTGAGACGACGCGCGGCCTGTGCCCAACGTTCGCACCAGTGATCCACTCGACGAACTTGCCGACGTAGGCGTTTGTAGTCGCCTCGGCGAGGTTGGTCATAAAACTCGTTGTCGATGCGCCAACATCGGCTACAGCGCCACCGATCACGGTGAGCATGATTTCCTTGAGGGCGACGGCCGCCGGAGCGCTACCATCGATCGCCGTCACGTTGCCAGACCCACCACCGGCCGGCCCTTGCTCAAGCGCGTTCGTGGTCAAACGACGGATTCCGCCATCGTTCTCGGTCATCTCAGCGAGCCACTTCATCAGCTCACCCATCGAATTCGCGGCCTGATAGGTAGCGCGAACAGCATTCCACACCCCGGCCGTTAACTTAGTCACTGCGTCCGTAGCTATCGCTGCGGCCGTAAGCGTATTGATTTCCATTTGACCGACATTAACCGAGCCGAGCGGCAGCCACAGATACTTGGTTGTCCCATCCGGCGTGATTGGCCAATTCACGGGGAACACGGCCAGCTTTGCAGCCCCGATGTAGCTGCCGCATACCTGTGCCTGCCCGGAGCCCGTACCACCCACCAGCCAGCAAATATGCGAACGAAAGAAATCGTTCGTGCCCGATGCGCTCGCCGCGAGCGTCAGCGTTGCGGCTCCTCCGGCTGTCGCGGTTCCAGCATGGATGACGCCAAGTCGCTGGCCGAACGACCCATCCACCGTGTGATTGGCGAGAAGCGCATCCCAGGAGGCGATAGGGCCAGCCAAGGGGAGCTTATCGAACACCGCCTGAAGCATAGTACGGTCGCTGCCCACGAAATCCGCAGGGATTGCCGCGGCGATCTCGGCCACCGCGTCGGAAGCTAGCGCGTCGGCGTCAATCGCGCCCGTCGCAATCTTCGCGGCCGTAATGCTGCCGTCCTGAATCGCAGCGGCCGTGATGGCATCCGCCGCAAATTTGGCCGAGGTAATCGCGCCCGCACCAATTGAACCCGCGTCGATCGCACCATCGGCAATGGCGTCGGCGTCAATGGCCCCGGTTGCGATCTTTGCCGCCGTGATCGCGTTGTCGGCGATCGCCCCTGCGTCAATAGCGCTGTCCGCAATTGCGGCCGCATCTATGGCCCCAGCCGCGAACTTCGCAGCGGTGATGGCCCCGGTTGCGATCACGGCCGCACCGATGGCGTTCGCGGCCAATGCGTCGGCGTCGATCGCAGCCGTCGCTATTTTCGCCGCGGTTATGCAATCGTTGGCCAGAACACCGGCGGTGATTGCCGCGGCAGCGAAGGTCGAGGAGCTGATCGAACCGTTGGCTGGGCTCACGGTCGCCGAATCGTGATCGAACGCGTGCCGCGCGCTGGCATGGCCGTAGGTGTAGACCAGCAAAACCTGATCTTCCCATTCTTTCGGATTGGTCTGATCTACGAGCTGGACGAACAGGAACTCGGCCGAGAGTTCGGTCGCCGAAAGCGCAACCTTTACCGCAATTCCGGATGCCGGCGTAACGGCCGGCAGCGTCGTCAGGTTCGCAAACGCGCCGCCGTCCTTGCTGACCTTCGCGTCGCCGCTTGCTAGTGTTGGATTCGACTTCAGGTCTGCCGAGGCTCGCGTGCGAAGTGGAATGTAAATGTCCGCGGCTTGGTTGTATTTCGCCCAGGAGATCATTCAATAACCCCCCGACCAACGCCCATGCCGATTGGACGATCCAAGCCCGTTGGCTGCCCGATCAACATTAGCGCAGACATCCGCCCGGCGGTTGCAGTACTGTAGCTCAATCTCGCGAGGTTGGGATCGAACAACGAACGAGTCGCCTTGATCAGCGAACTGCCGGTTCCGGTCGCCCCGCGAATCGCGGCGGTATCGCTACGACTATTGGCGTCACTGGTTGCGACCCCATCTCGCCAGGTCACCGCGCAAGCAAATTCCTCGTTCTCGGTTGATGCCCCGATCCCGAAACAGCTTCCATTCGTGCCCGTTTCGTCTGTGTTCAAGGCGGTCAGAATGCTGTTGAGCGAGAAAACGCAGATCGGATCGAACGAGAACCCAACAACGTCAACGGTAGTTGCGTTGACCGACGCGACGGTTGTGCATCTCGCCTGGCCACCGGGTTGCAAGAAGCGAATACCCAGACACCAGAACGAGCCGAGCACGGCGTCGAAAACGCGCGGCGTGATCTTCAGCCCGTCGTTGTGCCGGCCGGTTACTTCGATCTCATGATTCGTGCTGCCCAACTGTTGCGAGATCATGCACCGATCGTCGCTCATGTGGGCACGGAGATCGGCGTTATTGGATACATCCTCTCCGACGAATAGGCTCAGCGTGTTCTGGGTGATGCCGTTTACGAGTGAGGCGTGCCCGGCGCAGATCCAAGGCGCCTGTTCAACGCCGCTGTCCCAGTCCGACTGCATACAGCCGCCGAAGAAGGCGCAATCAACCTCGAACCCGAATCCAGTGAGCGAGTACTCAACGTCCACGGGAAGTTGGTTACTGTTGACATTGTGATGCTGTACGTAGCCCTGGATGTCGCCTCCGAACATAACGACTTCGATGAAGTAGGCCGCCGCCGGAAGATTCGACCACGAGACTTGCACGCCGTCGGTGATCATCGTGATCGTGGCTTCGCCATCGACCGTGCCGTCAGTTGGGTTGATCAGCAGGATTGATTTGTCCGTTTTGCCCCACGCGTACAGCTGCGAGAATGGCGACGTATCGGCGTCTTTCGCGGCCCACGCGGCGACCTTGTTGCGCGTGCCATC